>JAABUZ0100005506.1_pt1 | contig 16565 bp, 9 predicted proteins | sample 5562091 | NCBI WGS metagenome assembly JAABUZ01 (sample SAMN12813069, study PRJNA571459) | rock metagenome | isolation source: Antarctica rocks | place: Antarctica: Victoria Land, Linnaeus Terrace sud | collected 2015-12-21
CCGTTGAGAGACTAAACGCATCGAGTCAGGACGTCGTCATCGCCTGCCACAGCCTGACGCCAGAAGAGGCAAACTCGCTGGTACGGTCCACAAGGGCAATATCCCACAGACCCGCTTTGATCAGCTTCACTAAAGAGTTGTCACCGGTTTCGACCCCGTACCCTTTCGACGCATCCATCTGGTCGCTTGCAACGCCGGAGGCCTTTATCAGCAAGGTGCACGAGGTCCTCAGCCTACGGCAGTGAAAGCAGCTATATAGCTGACGGATCAGAGAAAACCACCCTATCGCGCTGGGTTTCCCAATTGTCCGGCAACACCCGCTCTAGTGCGTCTGTTCTGCCAATGCTCACCTTCAGATCCGTGGCATCCCTAGCTGGGCTACCTCGCTCTTGGTAACCATAACGATCACGTTATTCGTGATTCAGTCCGGGATCCTCTTGTACGTGGGGTGAGTCGCCTCCTTGATGCCATGTAAGCGAGCCTGAAAATAAGAAGTGCGGCTAGGACCGATGTAACTCTCCACGGGGTGCGGACCCCGGACTTAACCAGCCACCAGAAGTGGATGACAGCGGCACAGGCCCCTAGGTATACCAAACGGTGAAGGCGTTGCCAGTTCTTCCCACCCATTGCGCGAAGGACGCGGCCGGGGCTGGTGGCGGCTAGAGCGAGGAGTATAAGCCAGGACAGGAGGCCGACCTGGATGAAGCGGCGCTTTTTAGCGTCGTCGAAGATCGTGGGCCAGACCTGATGCCACTGCGTGAGGAACTCGTCCGGGTGGCCATGGCGGGCAGCGGTTAAGACGGTAGCGATGTCGTAGCCGGAGAAGAGGAAGACGTAAGTGGCCAGGTGGAGAGTGGAGTAGAAGAAGGCATAGAGGCCGATAAGACGACGTAGGCGAATAAGCCAGGATATGCGGGGCGATAGGCGCCGTGCGGGGTTAATAGCGAGGGAGAGGAGAAGTATCCAGAGGGCCCAGTTCCCCGTGAAGTGGGTGATGTAGTTGACTGGGTCTGGGTTTAGCGCGAGGCTGCCGCTGCGATAGAGCAAAAACAGGTAAGCCAGGGGGAGGAGAAGCAGCAGGTGGGCGAAAAGCTTAGTGGCAACAATGGCGCGCTTCGGCATTGTGGGGCAGTCCTGGCTTTTACGTCCTACATCTGTGCTGCCGATACACGGCCCTACTGCGCTTCTCACAGCGCAAACAGCTACGGAGGGTGGACAGTTGACGCAATACACGCGAACCATTGCGCGACTTCAACCCACGGAAGGATCTCTCTGCCGAGAGGCGGTTCAGCTCAATAATACTTCTTGAGATCCATCCCGCTGTATAGGCCGGATACCTGATCGCCATAGCCGTTGAACATCTGGGTCGGGACGCTATGGGGAAGGACAGAGCTGTCAATGCGGCGCTCGTGAGCCTGAGACCATCGTGGATGGTCAACCGCCGGGTTCACGTTGGAGTAAAAGCCGTATTCGGTCGAGCTCATCTCGTTCCAAGTGGTTGACGGCTGCCTGTCGGTAAATTTGATGTGAACGATAGATTTGGCGTTCTTAAAACCGTATTTCCAAGGCATGACGACGCGAACGGGGGCGCCATTCTGATTGGGAAGAACGTTCCCGTAGCAGCCAAACGTGAGCAAGGCGAGAGGGTTCATGGCCTCATCGAGGCGGAGACCTTCGGAATAGGGCCAGTTGTAACCGCCGGGGAGGTCCGGCATCTGCTTTTTGTCAACCAGCGATAGGAACTGGACATACTTGGCGCTGGGAAGCGGGTCGCAGAACTTGATGAACTCAGAGAGGGAGTACCCATCCCATGGGATGACCATGGACCAGGCTTCAACGCAGCGATGGCGGTAGACGCGACTTTCGATAGGACGGTAGGCTAGCAGGTCATCGATGCCGACGACCTTAGGAACTTTGACGAGACCGTCGACCTTCATGCTCCACGGGCGAGTCTTCAGCGTGCCGGCGTTTCGAGCAGGGTCGGATTTATCGGTGCCAAACTCATAGAAGTTGTTGTAGTGGGTGGCCTTAACCTCGGGGGTCTGCGGGTCGGAGACACCGTATTGACTAGGGACGGTCTTGAGCGGCGTTTCAGCGGCGTGAACGGCGCCGGGTGTCCAGAATCCAGGGATGTTGCGGACGGCGACCACACCGATAGCAGTAGTGGCGCCGGCAAAGGCAGCCCCGGTGAGAAAGCGGCGGCGGGTCTGGCTTCGAGCCTGGTTAACGGTGTGCTCGTGGAATGCACGTTCGGGGGTGATCTCGGAGGATCTCGGCTCAGGACCTAATTTGTTAGTGTCGCGAATAAGCATCTCTGTCATTCCCCCTTGCGCTCTCTTGCCCCGTGCGGCATGCACGGCTGGAGCGGTGTTGCCGCTAGTTAGACTACGCGATTGTGGAGGGGGTGGATGGGGCGGTTTTTATGCCGCGAAGCAGGAAGAGGGCGACACCCACAATTACGACAAGGGCGGCGAGGGCGAGCTCGCGGCTGAAATTGGGGCGGGCTAACAGGATGTACGTAAATCCTGCAAGCGCTGCGAGCGGTGGGAGCGGGTAAAGCCAAAGGCGGAAAGGTCGGGGCAGACCGGGCTGGCACCGACGGAGGTAAAGGACCCCGATGTGTTGGGTGAGGAACTGGAGGAGCAGACGGATGACGACCATGGCGGCGATAACGTCTGCGAGCGAAAAAAAACAGAAAAGCGCAGCAGCGGAAGCAAGGGTGAGGAGGGAGATGTAGGGCACTCCGCGTTTGAGGTGGAGGCGGGCGAAAATGCGGAAGAAGTTGCCATCGGCGGCCGCGGCATACGGAATGCGAGAGTACCCAAGGAGGAGGGCGAAGACGCTGCCGAAGGCTGTGACCATGATGAGAACCGCCGCGAGCTGGCCGAGGCGATGGGCCACGGTGGGACCGAGGGTGGGCGTATAGGCCTGTTCCATGAACAGGGAGACCATGGCGCGGCGTGCGGGAAGGGCCTGTTCGAAGACGAGGCCCTGCCACGGAAGGACGGCGAGAATGGAGATATTCATGGCGAGGTACAGAACCGCCACAATGAAGATAGAGAAAAGGATTGCACGAGGGATGGTTCGGCCGGGATCGCGGACCTCTCCGCCGAGCAGCGAGACGTTGTAGTAGCCCCAATAGTCGTAGGTTGCAATGAGCATGGCGGAGGCAAGGCCGGCAAAGAAGGAGGGGGTGAGGTGGAGGGCTCCGGGAGGAAGCTGTATCGCTTGGGAGAGGTGGCCGTGGAGAAGGGCGGTGAGCACGATCCAGGCGATGGCTCCGAGCACGATGACCAGCATGGCAATGGAGAGCGCGCCGATGCGGGTGAGGCTGCGGTATAGGAGGATGACTGCTAGAAAGATGACGGCGATTGCTACGGCGGTCGTAGGGCCGATCAAGATGGCCGCGGTATAAGGGCCGAGGTGGAAGACGTGGAGGATCGTGTGGCGGGTGAGCGCGGGGGCGACGTAGGTGGCGTACTGGCTAAGGCCGATGGCCCCGCTGGCTACGGAGAGTGGGCAGGAGAAGAAGACCTGGAAGAGGAAGAGGAAGCTAAGGACCCGGCCGAGGCGGCCGGGGTAGATGAAGCTGAGGTAGGCGTAGGTTCCGCCGGCTTCCGGCAGCGCTGCGCCGAGCTCGGCCCAGACAAGGCCGTCACAAAGGGCGAGGAGAGCTCCGAGGATCCAGCCGAGCATGGCCTGCGGACCGCCCATAGCTCCGATAAGCAGGGGAAGGGTGATGAAGGGGCCGACACCGATCATGTTTAGGAGGTTGAGGGTAACCGCGCCCCGGAGGTCGAGGGAGCGGGCCAGTCGGTGCTCGGGTTGGGGCTGGGGGCTGATGAGGTTGAGTTTAGCGTCTGGTTGCGAGAGAGTAGAGAGCAATGACGATGCGGCGATGGTTTCTTTTTGCGACGGCTGTGGTGATTGCGGGTGGTGCTGACTTCCGGTGTGAGATTCACGCGGCGCAGCGGGACGCGGGAACTGCGCCTCCCGAGCTCGGTTCACAAGCTTCGGTTGTGAAAGGTGGCGGCTCTGAGAGCGGGTGGGAGGCCAGGAGTCTTGAGGAGGACCCGGCGGACCTAAAAGGGGAGCGGGTGCGGGCCATGGATGCGGAGCCGCTCGCAGTGGACCGCGGTGCGAAGGGGTTGGAGCAGATGCTTCAGAAGCTTGGTACGCGAGCAAGCCTAATGATGATCGTGGCACATCCGGATGACGAGGATGGGGGGATGCTGACGTACGAGTCTCGGGGACAAGGTGCGCGCGTGGGGATGCTTACGCTGACGCGGGGTGAGGGTGGGCAGAACGTAGTAACGGGTGACTTTAACGAGGCGCTAGGGTTGGTGCGCACGCGGGAATTGCTGGCTGCAGACCGGTATATGGGTGTGGACCAGATGTTTGGGACGGAGGTGGACTTCGGGTTCTCCAAGACGAAGGAGGAGGCGTTCGCGCAGTGGACGCATGAGCGGGTGCTATATGACGCGGTGAGGGCGGTTCGGCTATACCGTCCGCTGGTGGTGGCTAGTGTCTTCATCGGCGCGCCAACCGATGGGCATGGGCAGCATCAGGTCTCGGGAGAGATGGCGCAGGAAGTATTTACGGCCGCGGCCGATCCCAAGGTGTTTCCGGAGATGGGTCTGCCGGTGTGGGCTCCGGCCAAGGTGTATGGGCGAGTGCCATTTGCCCGGATAAATGAAAAGGGGATGTTTGACTATGCGACTGGCAAATTTGTGCCGGCGCGATTTTACAACTATGTGACGAAGACGTGGTCGAACACGACGCCGCCCTCGAATGTGACGGTGCCGGAAGGCGAACCCAGCGCAGTGCTGGGGAAGAGCTATGTGCAATTTGCGCGAGAGGGGCTGGCTCTCCAGCGAACGCAGATCGGAGGCGGGATGCGGGTAGCCCCGGCAGGGCGGTTCGACGTGGGGTACACACTGTACGGATCAAGAGTTGGGAACGGCGCAACCATCGAGTCGGAAAGGAACTTTTTCGACAACGTGGATGTGACGCTCGCAGGTACAGCCGACCTAGCGGGACGGCTCTCTGAGGACAAGAAGGTTGCGCTGCGGCGAGCCCTGCAGCGGGTCGGCCAGGCGGTTGACCAAGCCTCGGCGGATCTACGGGCCGGTACTCCGCAGAGGGTTCCCCTGGCACTGCGAGACGGGTTACTGCTGGTTCAGAAGCTGGTTGCGCAGGTGGAAGGCATGCGGGATATGGACCCCACAGCAAAGTACGACGTATTGCACGAACTGCGAGTGAAAGAGGTTCAGTTCAACGAAGCGTTGGTGCTGGCGTTGGGTCTGTCGCTTCGGGCCGAGTCGACGGATGGGTATGTGGTTGCGCCAGCTACTGGTGTGCAGGTGCCCGTGGAGGTGGTGAACGGGGGCGGAGAGCGGGTAGAGCTCCGGGGGTATGAGGTCGTTCGAAACGGTGTGGTGCAAGCTGTAGGCGGGGCTGATGCCGCGGGCTCGATCAAGGCGGGTGGGCGGTCGGCCGCCTGGGAATTTCAGGTGAATGAGCCGGGCGCAGGTGAGGCAGCCACGCGGCCAGTCTTCTCGCGCACACGTATGCAGCAGCCGTACTACGACGTCCAGGACCCCAGGATGCGGGATGCGGCGCTTTCGGTACCGGCGGCACAGGTGTTCGCGAGGGTAGGGTATGGTGGGGCGACGGTGCGCCTGGCGCGAGTGGCTATGGGACATCGGGCGGAGGATGGGACAGTGCAGCCGCTAATGTTTGAGCCCGGGCTAAGTGTGTCCATGATTCCGGCGGCGGGAGTGGTTCCGCTAAGCGAGACGAGTTTTCCATTGACGGTTCGAGTGAAGAGCGCGGAACGGGACGGAGCTCAAGGCACGGTTCAGTTGGATTTGCCAGGTGGGTGGAGGTCAGAGCCGAGCTCGGTGGATTTCAAGACGGCGAAGGCAGGGGAGGAAGCTGCCATTCCCTTCCGTGTGACTCCGGGACCGCTGGGCGAGAGCACATACACGTTAACTGCGCTGGCGATGTCGCGCAAGGACGGCAAGGAGTACAAGGAGGGCTACCACGCGGTAGGGTATCCGGGGCTGGTGCGTGACAACCTGTATGCGCCGGCGACGTACCGGGCACGGGGCGTGGATGTCAAGTTGCCGCCACGGTTGCGAGTGGCATACCTGCCCGGAACGGGAGATGCAGTGCAGGCTTCGATTGAGGGTATTGGAATTCATGCGACGACGCTGCGTGTGGCTGATATCGCGGCCGGGAAGTTGTTGGGCTTTGACGCGTTGGTTATGGGAGTCAGGACGTATGCAGCGCAGAGAGATCTGCCGTCTGTCACGGACAGGTTGACGGAGTTTGCGAACGGGGGTGGGGTAGTGGTGGTGCAATACCAGACGCCTGAGTATGACGGGGCAGATGCGCCGTATCCGCTGAGTCTGGGTGGTGCTGCGGAGAAGGTAGTGGAGGAGGACGCGCGCGTGGAACTGCTGGCACCTGCGTCGCAGGTGCTCTCGTGGCCGAACAAGATCTCGGAGAGCGATTTCGAAGGGTGGGTGGAGGAGCGGGGACATGGCTTCATGGGGGAGTGGGACTCGCGGTACGAGGCGGTGACGGAGGTCCAGGATCCGGGCCAGGATCCCCAGAGGGGCGGGCTGCTGGTAGGGCGGGTGGGCAAGGGGGCCTATGTGTACTGTGCATATGCGCTCTACCGCCAGCTGCCGGAGGGCGTCCCGGGGGCCTTTCGATTGGTGGCCAATATGGTGAGCCTAGGAAAGAGGCCCTAGAGGTTCAGGGCCGGGTCGGCGGCACCAAAATGAACTTGTTAAATCCCGAACCGAGGTCACGCCCAGAGCCGCCAGGTATGGGCGCCTCCCTGACAGCTGTCACGGTCCAAGCGCATCCTACATATGATAGCAACCATCCCGGTGACTGATCGGGATTTAAAGGAGATGGGTATGGCGGAGTTTGGGCAGGCGATGGAAAAGCTGAGCGGGGCGCGAGAGAAGGTGCTGATGGACATTGCGAACACGCTGGCGGATGCACGAAGAACGAAGATGCCGATCGATGATCTGCCGCTGGACATGAGACCGGCGACGATGGATGAGGCCTACGACGTCCAGGACATGCTGGCTCAGGCGTATGGGGAGATCGGAGGATGGAAGGTGGGGGCAGCCAGCATGGACGGTACGCCGATGTTTGCGCCCATGCCGAAGGTCTGGATTGCCGAGGGTGGGGCTATGATTCGGTCAAAGCGGTATCGCGGTCTGGAAGCGGAGGTGGCTTTCCTGCTGCAAGAAGACCTGCCGCGGCGTAGCTCGGCTTACTCGCGCGAGGAGGTGCTCGATGCAGTAGGAAGCTGCCATCCGGCGATCGAAGTGCTGGAATCGGGGTTGACCGACCCGAGCAAGGCAGAGCGATTGAGCATGATTGCGGATCTACAGATGAATGGTGGGTTCGTGTATGGGCAGGCATACCCGGGCTGGCGAGACATCGACTGGACAATGGAGGGCGTGATTTTGGCAGTCGACGGTATGGTGAGAGTGGAGCGAAAAGGATCGAACACTGCCGGCGATCTTCTGCGTTTGCTGCCATGGCTTGCGAACGAGGGTGCGTCCCGCACGGGCGGCTTGCGGGCAGGCCAGTGGATCACTACGGGGAGCTGGACGGGAAACACCCTGGCCGAGCCGAGTTCTAGCGTGGATGTGGTTTTCAGCACTCTCGGACGTGTGACGATGCGATTCGAGCCAGAACAGGAGCTGGAGAGAGGTCTACCAGGAGCTTCGGTGAGGACATTCTCGTGAGCTTAGCGGTAGGCTAGCGGGCGGAAGTGACTAATGATACTGCCGCCTGTTCTCCTTATGAGTGAGTTGAAGTTGCGTGGAAGGGAAAGGGAGCGATGACCGAAACAGGTAAAGACGTGGTCTTTCGGGCTGGGATTTCGGAGCGGTTTGGGCAGATCCTGACTCCGGAAGCTGTGGCATTCGCGGTAGGACTCGAGCGGAGGTTTGGCGGGAAGAGGAAGGAGCTGCTGGCGAGGAGGACGGCTCGACAGGAACGGCTGGATGCAGGGGAGCGACCCGACTTCCTACCGGACACGCGGCAGATACGGGAGGCGGAATGGAAAGTTGCTCCGCTGCCAGCGGATCTATCGGATCGACGGGTCGAAATTACGGGTCCAGTTGAGCGAAAGATGGTGATCAATGCGCTGAACTCGGGCGCAAAGGTATTCATGGCGGACTTCGAGGACTCAACGACGCCCACGTGGACGAATGTCATTGAGGGACAGATTAACCTCCGGGACGCAGTTCGGCGGACGATTACCTTTGAGGATCTGACGACCGGAAAGGGCTACAAACTGGTCGAAAAGCCGGCGGTGCTGTTCGTGCGGGTACGTGGGTGGCATCTCGAAGAGGCGCACGTCGTGATCGATGGTGAACCAATGTCTGGAGGAATCTTCGACTTCGCGCTGTACTTGTTCCACAATGCAAAGGAGTTGCTCCAGCGAGGATCTGGGCCTTACTTCTACTTACCGAAGCTGGAGAGTCACCTAGAGGCCCGGCTATGGAATGAGATTTTCGTGGCTGCGGAGCAAGAGCTGGCACTGCCCGCTGGGTCGATTAAGGCAACAGTGCTGATCGAGACGATTCTTGCGACGTTTGAGATGGACGAGATTCTATATGAGCTTCGGGGGCACTCGGCGGGGCTGAACTGCGGTCGTTGGGATTACATCTTTTCGTACATCAAGAAGTTTGCGGGTGACAGGAGCATCGTTCTGCCAGATCGCGCGCAGGTGACAATGGCGACGCACTTCATGCGAAGCTACTCGAAGCTGGCGATCAAGACGTGCCATCGGCGCGGGGTGCATGCAATGGGCGGTATGAGCGCCTTGATCCCGATTAAGAACGACCCCGAAGCGAACGAGCGGGCGATGGCGGGGGTACGGGCGGACAAGGAACGCGAAGCAACGGACGGGCATGATGGCACGTGGGTGGCGCATCCAGGCCTGGTGCCTGTAGCAATGCAGGTATTCAATGAGGTAATGCCGGGGCCTAACCAGATTGAAAAGCAGCTGAATACCTTCGAGGTGAGTGCCGAGGATCTGCTACGGGTCCCTGAAGGAGCAGTGACGGACGCTGGTCTGCGGCAGAACGTGGCAGTCGGGTTGGGATATGTAGAGGCGTGGCTACGCGGGATCGGATGTGTGCCGCTGTTCAATCTAATGGAGGACGCGGCAACAGCCGAAATCAGCCGCGCGCAACTGTGGCAATGGGTGCATCATGGGGCTTCGCTTGAAGACGGGAAGCCGGTGACGGTGGCGTTGTGCGATGAGGTAATTGACGAGGAACTGGCGCGGGCCAAGAGGACTGTGGATGCGGAGCGATACCAGGCATACGAACACGCGGCATTTTTAATGCGAGAGCTGATCAAAGCGCCTAAGTTTATGGACTTTCTTACGGTTCCAGCGTATGCACGGGTAGTAGCGGCGGAGGCTACGACAGGGTAATAAGTACCAACTAACCTACTACTGTGCTGCTATGACGATGATTCAGGCATCTTAGCCGAGGTCGTCGGAATCGTACTTAGACCGCGGTTGTTGTGCGGTCGAGGTACGATGTGGCGCGTCCTTATTGGTCTGGTCAAGTTCAGATTTCGTTAGTTTCTTTCGGCGTGAAACTGTTTGTTGCGACGGAGGCGAAGAATGAAATTCGCTTTCATCAAATCAGCCGGAAGACAGGTGAGCGGGTGAAGTACCAAAAAGTGTCGGCGAGTGCGGCCGAGGCGCAGGAGGCAAACGGCGAGGATACGCCGGCCGTGGCACGGGTTCAGCAGAGCGACATCGTGAAGGGGTATGAGTACCGCAAAGGCGAGTACGTGACGATTGAGCCCGAAGAGATTGCTCAACTCCGTGTCCCTTCCAAGCACACGATCGCGATCGAGCAATTTGTAGGTCTCAACGAGTTGGCTCCGGAGTACTTGGAAAAGCCATACTTCATGGTGCCGGAGAACGATTTGCAGGCGGAGGCTTTTGGGACTGTGCGCGAGGCGTTGCGGCAGACAAAGAAGGCAGCGCTAGGGAAGATCGCGTTTGGCGGGCGGGAGCACGTGCTGGCAATCACGGCCGATGACGATGACAACATGGGCGGAATGATGGCGTACACGATGCGCTACCAATAGGAGCTGCGCGATCCGAAGGAGTATTTCGCGGACGTGAAGAAGGTTGCAGTGAACGAGGATTCACTGGGCCTGGCCATGGAATTGATTAAGCGTAAGGCGGCGAAGTTCGATCCTTCGAAGTTCAATGATGGGTACGAGATTGCGTTGAAGGAACTGGTGGAAGCTAAAGTGAACCATGCTCCGGTGCCCAAGGACGAGCCTGCTGCTCCGGCGAGGGGCAAGGTGATCAATTTGATGGATGCTCTGCGTAAGAGCGTTGGAAATGTGGGGGCCGACGAGGCACCCGCAGCGGCGGAGCGGGCGGAGAAGAAGGCGGGAAAGGCTCCGGCGAAGCACGCTGCCGCGAACGAGGGAATTACGCTCGTGAAGTCTGGTGAGAAGGAACCTGCGGCGAAGGCAGCAAAGAAGAAAAGGTCGGCTTAGCCTGGCTCGGAACTTACCCGAGATGACGAGAGGTAGCCTGCTCACCAATTTGACACGCGATCGCGGCTCGGCTGATTTCAGCATTAATTAGGTCGGGATGACGAGGATTTTCAATGGCGGGGACAAAACGATCAGTGCCCAGCAAAGCTGTCGGAGCAGCGTCCAGGAAGGCCGGAACGAAGACCCAGACTAGGACAGACAAAGTGCTCCCCAGCAGTAAAGCTCCTGACGAAAGCGCAAGGGGTCTCGGTGCACAAGAATCTTCCGCGAGCGCCGCTGATGTGGTGGATCAGCAATTAACCAAGTACCGATCCATGCGGGATTTCCATATCACCGAGGAGCCTTCGGGCGCGGCGAAGGATGGTACGGCGGTAAAGGCCGCACTTCCTTTCTGCATTCAGAAGCATGCGGCGAGTCATATGCATTACGATTTCCGGCTGGGGTGGAACGGAGTTCTGAAGAGCTGGGCAGTCGCCAAGGGACCTAGCTACTTCGTGGGCGATAAGCGGTTAGCGGTGCAGGTTGAGGATCACCCAATGGAGTACGGGGGGTTCGAGGGCATCATACCGGCGGGGCAGTACGGCGGCGGTACGGTGATGCTGTGGGATCAGGGCACGTGGGAGCCGCAGCCCGGGCATACGGACGTGGACGCGGGACTTCGGGACGGGTCCCTGAAGTTCGTGATGCATGGAACGAAGATGCACGGCAAGTGGGCGCTGATCCGCATGGGCGGGAAAGCGGCGACGGAACGGAAGCCAAACTGGTTACTGATCAAGGAACATGACGAGTTTGAGCGCGCTCGAGATGTGGAGGCGGTGACTGAGGCGGAGTCGAAGAGCGTCGTGACAGGGCGCGATCTGGAGCAGATCGCAAAGAACGAGGACCACGTCTGGAACTCGAAGGAGACGGCAGGAACGGGACAGGCGTGGTACCGGAACGTTGTAGTGGCTGAAAGCGGCGAGGGTGCGGCAACCAGGTCTCGTTCCATGGTCAGCGCGGGAGGTGCCGCAAGAGCTGCGCCGTTGGCGACTTATGAGAGCCGGTTGAAGGATCTGCCTGAAGAAATGCAGCCGGGGTTTATCAAACCGCAGCTCGCGCTGGAAGCGACAGCGCCGCCGGAGGGTACGGAGTGGGTCCATGAGCTAAAGCTGGATGGGTACCGGATCCAGGCACGGAAGTCGGGCGATCAGGTACAGATGCTGACGCGGACCGGGTTGGACTGGGCATACCGGGTTCCGGTGATGGCGGATGCCGTGGGGCGGCTGCCAGTCGGGTCGGTGACGCTGGACGGTGAGGTTGTGGTGTTACGGGAGGATGGGACAACCAATTTCGCGGACCTACAGGCGTCGTTCCAGGAGGGAGCGCAGAATCCGCTGACATACTTCTGCTTCGATCTGCTCCATCTAGAGGGGCGGGATGTGCGTGGGCTCGGGCTGAATGTGCGTAAGGAGTTGCTGGGGCAGGTGCTGGCCGCTGGAGATGGAGAGGAGGTCCGGCTGAGTGAGCACCTCCATGCGAGTGGGGCGGAAGTGTTTCACCGGGCCTGCGAGCTGCACGCAGAGGGGATCGTCTCCAAACGAGCAGAGGCACCGTACCGGGCCGGGCGCGGTGGCGACTGGCTGAAATCGAAGTGCTTGCGGGAGCAGGAGTTCGTGATTGGCGGTTTTACGTATTCCTCGGACGGTGAAGACCGGATCGGGTCGCTCCTGCTCGGGTACTACAGTGAGGGCAAGCTGATGTACGCAGGGCGGACTGGGACTGGATTTACGCAGAAGAGTCGCCGGATGCTGCGCGATCGATTAGAGCCCATGCGGCTGGCGAAATCGGCGTACACGACCATACCCTCAGAGGCCAAACGAGGTGCACTTTGGGTGAAGCCTGAACTGGTCGCGCAGGTTCGGTTTGCGACATGGACCGCGGATGATTTGGTGCGGCAGGCCGCTTTCCTTGGTTTACGTGAGGACAAACCTGCGGCAGAGGTGCGGCGAGAGGGTGCGGAGGTTGCTCCCAAGCCCAAGATCGAGCGAGTGCGCGAAGTAACTGGCGCACAGCGTCCTAAGGCTCGGGGCAAAGCTGATGGCGTCACGGCGGGAGAGGGAATAGACTACGCAACCCCAGATGCGGATGGAGGATCTAAGACGATCCCTTCCTCTTCCCCAGAGAAGTTTTACGTACGGCCGCGCAACCCCAAGAGCGCGGCCATCGATGTACAGGCCGCGACGATCATCTCAGAGAACCTGAAGGCAGCACATGGAACGGCATCGAAGGCCAGCGCGGCGGGGGTGAAGAGCATTGGCGCTTCGACAGAACTGATGGAGAAAGCTCCAGTGCGACTGACGCATCCGGGAAAGATCCTGGACGTTGAGAGCGCCGTAACAAAGCAGGTACTGGCTGACTTCTATTGGTCGGTTGCAGATCTGATGCTGCCACATATCGCGGACCGACCGTTGAGTCTGGTGCGATGCCCCGAGGGCTCTGAAAAGCCCTGCTTCTTTCAGAAACACGTGAATCACATGTTGCCGAAGGGGATCGGCGGGGTCGATGTGCCGAACAAGAAGACGGGTGTAATGGAGCCATACATTACGCTGCCGGGGCCGCCGGGTGGTAAGGAAGCGCTGGCGGGGCTGGCACAGATGGGAGTGCTTGAGGTGCATCCGTGGGGATCACGCAATGAAAATCTTGAGCGGCCAGACAGGATTATCTTCGATCTGGACCCAGACGAGGCACTGGATTGGCGAACGGTGACCGAGGCGGCCGCGGATACACGAGCCCGGCTAAAGGCGATTGGGCTGGAGAGCTTGTTGAAGACCACGGGAGGCAAAGGGCTCCATGTGGTGGTACCCATTGCGCCGGAGATGGTGTGGCCCGCGGCAAGGGAGTTTGCGTATGCGTTTGTACGCTCCATGGAACGAGCAGACCCGACGTTATACCTGACCAAGATGACGAAGGCGGCGCGAGTAGGCAAGATCTATCTCGATTACCTCCGAAACGAGCGCGGGGCGACGGCGGTGGCTCCCTACTCGCCACGAGCCAGGGCGGGGATGGGCGTTAGCATGCCATTGGCGTGGAGCGAACTAAAGCTACCCGAACGACCGATGTTTCGGGTAGCTGAGCTGGGGGAGTGGAGGTCGCGTTTGAAGAAGGATCCGTGGGCAGGAATCGATGCAGTGAGGCAAAGGGTAACAATGGAGGCAAAACGCGCTCTGGGGCTGAAGGCGTAGGTATTCGCCGGCCCTCTTCTCGAGCTAGTGGCGTAGCGTCATGACGAGACACTTCGCAGCTCCCCCGGCTTTGAGGAACTCAGCGAGATCGACCTGAATCACCTCGAAGCCTCGGCTCTCCAGCTGGCGCGTGAGCCTTGGGCCGATAACGTTCAGTACGACCGTCCGATCAACGTTGACCACGTTGCAGGCGAAGCGGATCGCATCCGACTCCTCGATCAGGATGCGATTCTGGGGTGGATAGAAGGCTTCGATACGATTCAGGGATGGTGCGTCGAAAGCTGCAGGATAGTACATGGCAGAGCCGTCAGAGAGTGGGGCGAAGCAGGTGTCGAGGTGGTAGAAGCGTGCATCGACCAAGCGAAGGGAGACGAGATTGATCGACCAGGCGTCGGCGAGAATCTGATGACTGGACGCAGCGGTTCGCGGGCCTTCGCCTATCCAGAGCCGGGAGGTATCGTGAGAGAAGAGGGCGTCCCCTTCGCCTTCAAAGGCAGCACTGCGGGGAAATTCGAGGATGTTGTAGCCCTGATCTTCAAACCAGCGGCGAAAGTGGTGCTCTTCCGCCTGACGCTCGGGGTGAAAGAAACTCGAGAGCGCAATCGACCCGTTGTATTCGAGGCCGGCATTAGCGGTGAAGACCATGTCGGGCGAGCCGGGTTGAGGATCGACAATAAGCACGTCGGCCATGCTGGAGAGGACCTGGTGCAGACGACGCCACTGGGATTCGGCAATTTGGCGGGAGGGGGCGTGAACATTTCCGGCCATCCAGGGATTGATCACGTAATGCACGTCGTAAAGCGTGGGCGGACACATGAGGAAAGTGGCACGCGTGCGGGCTGGGCGCACAGGGCGTGTCGCTACGTTTGCGGGGGCGAGTGCGGTGCTCATGGCGTCTGGTCTCTCGGGGATGAGCTTGGCGCACCACACATGGCCCGTCAATACGAATGATTATGCACGCCTCACCGGATATTCATACGCATGATTGCATCGGAAGCACCGAACATTAGGCGGTGTAAGCCGGGAGCTCATGGCTGGCATCGACATGGGCAGGTGGCGGCGGCGATGCCGGTTTCTTCCTTGAGAAGCGCGTCAGCACGGTCTTGAGGATGACGTAAAGGACTGGGATGAAGAAGAGGTTAAGAACAGTCGAGAGGATCATGCCGCCGACGATGGCGGTGCCGACGGAGTGACGACCATAGGCTCCGGCGCCAGTAGCGAAGTAGAGCGGGAGCAGCCCAAGGATGAAGGCTATAGACGTCATGAGAATGGGTCGGAGACGGAGCTCGGCAGCTTCGATGGCCGCCTCAATGATAGTGCGGCCCTGCCCGAGGAGCTGTTCGGCAAATTCCACGATGAGGATGGAGTTTTTTGCGGAGAGGCCGATGAGCATGACCAGGCCGATCTGGACATAGACGTCGTCCACAAGACCGCGGGTGGCAATGAGTGACAGGGCGCCAAGGATGGCCATCGGAACTGCGAGAAGAATGATGAAAGGAAGGGCGAAGCTCTCATATTGGGCGGATAGGGTAAGGTAGACAACCAAGATACCGAGGCCAAAGATAATGATCGCCTTACCGGCAGACTCTACCTCCTCCAGAGCGAGGCCGGTCCAGGAGAAGGTCATGCCCTGAACCTTGCTTTTTTCAAAGAGGCGCTGCATGGCGTCGAGGCCCTGACCAGACGATAAACCGGGTGCGGGCGAGCCATCGATCTCAGCGGAGCGAAATAAATTGTAGTGGTTGATGACCTGCGGACCTGATGTCTCCTTAAGGGTAGCCAGGTTATCGAGCGGAATCATCTGTCCGGTACCGGAACGCACGTAATACTGGCTGAGGTCTTTGGAGGTGCGGCGGAATTGCTCATCCGCCTGAACGTAGACCCGGTAGGAGCGATTGTTGAAGTCAAAATCGTTGACGTAGCTCGATCCCATGAAGGTGCCCATGGCGGCAGTGATCTGGTTAAAGGGGACGCCGACGGCCTTTGCCTTCTCGCGATCGATGGTGACGAGCACCTGCGGATCGTTCGAGGTGAACGTGGTGTTAAGACCGGTGAGCTCATGGCCGGCGCGGGCCTGACCAACCATGGTGTGGGCTACTCGGTCGATGTCGCCGAAGGTATTTCGACCACCATCCTGCAGGATGAATTGGAAGCCTCCGACCGTCCCTATGCCGGCGATTGCGGGGGGCTCGGCGGCAAAGGCGATACCTCCCGGAACACCGAAGAGCTTGGGGCCAATGTCCTGGACGATGGCGTGCGCCGTGTACTTGGAACCCAGTTTGGCGCGATCGTCGATGGGTTTAAGGGGAGCAAAGATTAGGCCAGAGTTGGGCGAGCTACCGCCCGAGAGAGAGAAGCCCATGACAGAGAACGTACCGAAGACGCCGTTATTTTGGCGGACTAGGGCGGCGGCGCGATCAGCAAACTCAGAGGTGTAGCTGAGCGAGGCTCCGGGCGGGGTTTGAACGATAATGAGGAAGTACGACTGGTCCTCCTGCGGAATGAATGCCGTGGGGACGTGGACATCCATGAAGGCCGTGGCTGCCAGAGCAGCAACGAACAAGGCAAGCATGGCGTAGCGGATACGAACGACAAAGGTGACAGCGCGAGCATAGACCCGGATTAGCCATTGTATGAGGTGCTCGATGGGATTGAGAAGAAGGCCCATGATGCCGGTCTTCTTCTGCTCCGGGCGGAGAAGAAGGGCAGCGAGTGCGGGCGAGAGTGTAAGGGCGTTGAAAGCGGAGATGGCGATCGAGAAGGCAATGG
>JAABUZ0100005507.1_pt1 | contig 16562 bp, 13 predicted proteins | sample 5562091 | NCBI WGS metagenome assembly JAABUZ01 (sample SAMN12813069, study PRJNA571459) | rock metagenome | isolation source: Antarctica rocks | place: Antarctica: Victoria Land, Linnaeus Terrace sud | collected 2015-12-21
GTTCCAGCCATGCTCTCATCTGCCGGTCTCCGCCAAGAAGTTACCCAGGGGTAACGACAACGCCACCACCACCTAGGGTGACAGGCGTCTCAGCGAGGGCGGCGCCGGTCAGGCCGACACCGGCATGTCAGAGGCGTCCTTGCCCAGAAGGGAGCTGTCGTACCGCACCAATGCGGGCACGACGGCAGCGAGCACGAGGACGACGACGGCGCACAGCACCCCGCCGGCGACCCACGAGGTCGTCAGCCCGACCCCGGCCGCCATCGCTCCCGCACGCAGGTCGCCCAGCCGTGGGCCGCCCGCGACGACGACCGTGAACACACCCTGCAGCCGGCCGCGCATCTCGTCGGGGGCGTACACCTGCAGGATCGTCTGGCGATACACCGCGGAGACGAGGTCGGCCCCGCCGCCGACGGCGAGCAGCGCGACAGCCAGCACCAGCGAGTGCGCCAGACCGGCCGCCGCGACCGACACCCCCCACACGACGATGGCGACGACGAGCGCCACGCCCTGCCGCCGCACCCGGCCGATCCAGCCCGAGCCCAGGCCGCCGAGCACCGCGCCGATGGCGATGGATGCGTACAGCCACCCCACCGCTCCCGGCCCGCCGAAGCGCTGGGCCGCGGCCTGCGGGAACAGCGCTCGCGGCATGGCGAGCACCATGGCGCAGATGTCGACCGCGAACGACATGAGCAGCACCGGCCGCTGCCAGATGAACGCCAGCCCCTCGATCACCGACCGCAGGCCGGGACGCCCGGCGACCGGACCCGACGGTGGCAGCCGCGGCAGGCGCAGCGCCGCGTAGAAACCGACCGTGAACAGCGCCGCGTCGACGCCATAGGCGGCCGCGAAACCGAACCGGGAGATGACCACACCTGCGATCAGCGGTCCGGTGACCAACCCGACGTTGCTCATGGTGAAGGTCAAGGTGTTGCCGGCGGGGACGAGGCGGACCGGCAGCAGGCGGGGGACGATCGCCTGCCGCACCGGCGAGGAGACGGCGAAGCCCACCGACTGCACGGCCACCAGGGCGAGCACCAGCACCGGGCTCTCGACGTGCAGCAGCGCCTGCAGCAGCAGCAGTCCAGTCGCGGACCACACGAGGGTGGAGGACCAGATGTAGAGCATCCGCCGGTCGACCGCGTCGGCGATCGCCCCGCCGTAGAGCCCGAAGATGATCAGCGGGACGAGCGCGGCGATGCCCAGCAGGCCCACCCACAACGAGGAACCGGTGAGGTCGTAGACCTGCACCGAGACCGCGACCGCGGTGAGCTGGTAGCCGATGAACGCCACGCCCTGGCCGAGGAACAGCCGGCGGAAGTCCGCGTGGCGCAGCGGCTCGACGTCGATTGCGGTCCGACCCAGCAGCGCCCGCCCCCGCGCCAGCTTGGAGGGCCCGGAGCGCATCCCGCCAATCTAGGCATGCCGGCGGCCAGGTCGGCGGATGTGGGCACCGCCACCAGCAGGTGTTCGTCCGCCGTACCGCGGCTGGTGCTCGCGTCCGGCTCGCCCGGGCCCTACCGTGGCGATAGTGAAGGAGGCCGAAGCGAAGGAGGCGCCGTGATCGAGGCCCAGGGGCTGACCAAGCGTTACGGCACCAAGGTCGCGGTCGACGACCTGTCCTTCACCGCCCGCCCGGGCCTGGTAACCGGCTTCCTCGGCCCGAACGGCGCCGGTAAGTCGACGACGATGCGCATGATCATCGGCCTCGACGCCCCGACCAAGGGCGGCGTCACCGTCGGCGGCAGGCGTTACCGCGAGAGCCCGGCCCCGCTCACCGAGGTGGGCGCGCTGCTTGAGGCGCGCTCGGTGCACACCGGCCGCAGCGCGCGGGCGCACCTGCTCGCGCTGGCGCAGACCCACGGCATCGGCCAGGGGCGGGTCGACGAGATGCTCGAGCTCGTGGGGCTCACCGAGGTCGCCCGCAAGCGCGTCGGCAGCTTCTCCCTGGGAATGGGCCAGCGGCTCGGCCTTGCGGCAGCGCTGCTCGGGGACCCCGCCGTGCTGTGCCTGGACGAGCCGGTCAACGGGCTCGACCCGGAGGGCATCCGCTGGGTCCGCACCCTGTTGCGCGGCCTCGCCGCCGAGGGCCGGACCGTGTTCGTCTCGTCCCACCTGATGAGCGAGATGGCGATGACCGCCGACCAGCTGGTGGTCGTCGGGCGGGGTCGGCTGATCGCGGAGACATCGGTGGCGGAGTTCACCGCCGGCGCCTCCACCGGTGGCGTCCTGGTGCGCAGCCCCCACGCCGCCCGTCTTGCCGAGGCGCTGCGCGGTCCCGGCATCACGGTGACGCCCAAGGATGCTGACACGTTGGAGCTGACCGGGTTGACGGCCCCGGCAGTGGGCGAGGCCGCCCTGGCGGCGGGCATCGTGCTGCACGAGCTGACGCCGCAGCAGGCGTCTCTGGAGGAGGCCTTCATGCACCTCACGGCCGATGCGGTGGAGTACACCGGGCACGCCCCAGCGTCCATCGGGGGACAGCAGTGACCACAGCGGCGGGCAGCGCGGCCGGGTTGTCTGCCGGCTCCGGCGGCGCGGCGCCGGCCGGTGCCAGCAGGCGCGGCAGCGCGAACGGAGCCGGCGGGCCCATCCGGGTGACGCAGGCACGGGTCATCCGCTCGGAGTGGACCAAGCTGCTCACGCTGCGCTCCACCCTCTGGTCGCTGCTGGCCGCCATCGTGCTGACGGTCGGGCTCGGAGCGCTCATCTGCCTGGCCAGGGGCTCCAACTTCGACCGCGAGTCGCCGGTGGAGCGGCTGCTGTTCGACCCGACGGCCACGAGCCTGGTCGGCCTGTTCCTCTCCCAGCTCGCCATCGGGGTGCTCGGCGTGCTCGTGATGAGCGGCGAGTACGCGACCGGGATGGTGCGCTCGACCTTCGCCGCCGTCCCGCACCGGCTCCCCGTCCTGTGGGCCAAGGCCATCGTCTTCTCGGCGGTGAGTTTCGTGCTGATGACGGCGGCTTCCCTCGGCGCCTTCCTCGCTGGCCAGGCGGTCTTCTCGCACTACGGCCTGGGCACCTCGCTGGGGGCGCACAACGTCCTGCGCGCCGTGATCGGAGGCGGCCTCTACCTGACCGTCATCGGGCTGCTCGGCATCGGCCTCGGTGCGCTGCTGCGGCGGACCGCCGTCGCCATCGCCGTGCTGTTCGGCGTGCTCCTGGTACTGCCGATCATCGTCAACTTCCTGCCCTCGAGCTTCAAGGACCCCATCCAGAAGTACCTCCCGAGCAGCGCCGGGCAGTCGATCCTGCAGGTGGTGCACGATCCTTCGTCGCTGAGCCCGTGGGCCGGCTTCGCCGTGATGCTCGCCTACGCGGTCGTGGTGCTGGCTGTCGCCGCGTTCTTCCTCGTGCGCCGCGACGTCTGACCCCGCCTGACCGCCGGCCCTGCCGCCGCCGCCGCCGCAACCACCACGACGACCAGTAGCAGCACGGCGCCCAGCGGGTGGGCCCGCACCAGGCGCACCGCCGGGGTGGGCGTGGGCAGCGTCACGGCCGACAGAGCCAGACCGCCGACCAGCAGTGCGCGCCGGGCCCGCTCCCCGGCGACAGCCGACATCGGCACGACCGGCGCGAGGTACCAGGGGTAAAAGACGGGTCCGAGCACCGCCACGGCCGCGAGCGCGCCGGCCAGGCGCGCGACCGAGCCGGTGCGCCGCAGCACGAGCCAGGCGGCGATCACGACCGCGACGGCGCCTCCCACGGCCCGGGTCACAGCCAGGGTCTGCGATGCATCCAGCGGGACGAGCGGTCCCAGCACGAGCGCGGCGAGCTCGACCGGCGCGAGGTGGGTGTGCAGCCGCCCGGGAGTGGCCAGGTTGGCCAGCGGGCCTGAGCCCGTTCCGGCGGCAAGGCTGGCCAGCACGATGCCGGCCGCCAGCGCCGCTGCGTCGGTGGCCCCGGTCGCCCCGGCCGCGCGCCACCTGCGAGTGGCCGATGCGCGCCACAGGGCGGCCACCCCCGCCGCGGTCAACCACAGCGCGGCGACGAGCACGAACAGCTTGGCCGTCGCCGCCACCCCACACAGAGCCACCGCGGCGCAACGCCGCCAGCCCGCCGGCTCCGCCGGATGATCGGCGCGCACGCCGGCCAGCAACAGGGCGAGGACGAGAAGCGCCGCGGCGACGGCGTCGAGATGGGCGCCACTGACCAGGTGGATGAGCAGCGGGGGACAGCCGCCGACGAGGATGACGACCCGCGCGCGCTCTTCCGGCCGGGCCAGGCGCGCCGAGCCGAGGACCAGCACGACGACGGCGAGGACAGCCAGGACCCGGAGCGCCACCACGGCCGGGAGCGGGCGCCCACCGGCGATGGCAGCCGCCGCGTGCTCGAGCAGCACCCCCAGCCCGCCGTACGGCGGCTTCGTCTCGCGCCACCGCGGGTCGACCGCGGCCAGCATCGGACCTGGTCCCAGTCGCGAGACGGGCACCTGGCTGGGGTCGAGACCCCGGCGGACGAGCTCGCCCTGGGCCGCGTAGGCCCAGACGTCCCGGCTGCCCAGCGGGGGGCCCAGCGCGAAGGGAGCCGACCACAGCAGCCACGCGGTCGTGGTCGCCCGCAGTCCCGCCGTCCCGCGGGCGGCGAGCCGCTGCAGCCACCACCACCCCGCGCCGAGCGCGACCAGCCCGAGCGCCAGGAGTGCTTCGGCCACGACCACGCGGGCATCGCCCTGGTGCCGACTGCCGATCAGCCCGAACCAGCTGCTCGGATCGGTCGCGGGGGTGGTCGGTCCGGTCCGCGCCCAAGCACCCACCGTAACGACGGCGCCGACCAGGCCGAGGGCGGTGGCACCTGCCGCAGGGTGGCCGGCGCCGCCTCCCGGGGCGGCGGTCATGACGGGAGGCCCATGACAGCAGACACACTCCCCCAGCCCCGGCGTGCTTGCTGACGGCGGTGCGTTGTGCCTGAGAGACTGTGGCCATGCGCGTGGGGGGAGGCCAGACGATGACCGCGAGCCCGCTGCATGCCGAGCTCCAGCCCGCACCTGTCAGGTCGGCGCCGGTTGACGACACAGGTCTCACCGCTGCGCTCGGTGACGCCGCTGGCCCTGATCACGGTGTCGACGGTGCCATGCCGGCCGCTCCGGCGCGGGCACGAGCCCTGCTGGGCCGCGGCGCCGCCCTGCTGCGCGAGCGGCCCTGGGTGCTGACCCTCGCCCTGTGCCTGGTCGTCCTCGCGGTCGGCCTGCGCGGCTCCGACACCCCCGCCGAGTCCTACCGGGTCTGGCTGTTCCAGCACCGCGGCCTGGTGCTATGGGACAACCAGTGGTACGGCGGCCACCACGTCCTGGGCTACAGCGTGATCTTCCCGCCGCTGGCGAGCCTGTTGGGATCGGCCGTCGTCGGAACGCTGTCCTGCGTGTTCACCACGCTGTTCCTCACCCGGCTCATCCAGCGAGAGGCAGACGGCGACCACACGCTCGGCCTGCTGTGGCTCGCGGCCGCAGTCGTCGTCGACCTCGTGATCGGCCGGCTTCCGTTCGCCCTCGGCCTGACCGGTGCCAGCCTCGCGATGCTCGAGGTGACCAACGGCCGGCGGGTCCGGGTGGGGCTCGCGGCTGCCGCCGGTTCTCTGGCGAGCCCGCTGGTCGGGCTGTTGCTCCTACTCGTCGGGGTGGCGTGGCTGCGGGCTCGCCCCTGGCGCGAGGTCGCGCCGCTCGGCTTCGCGGCCGCCGGGCTCGTCGCGGCGGTGATGTTTCCTGACGGGGGCGTCTTCCCGTTCCCGTGGATCACCCTTGTCGGCGTGCTCGGGGTGGTTGCGGTCGGCCTCGTCGTCGTCCCGTCCTCGTCAAAGGTCCTCCGCACGGGCCTGATGATGTACGGCGCCGTCGCCATCGTGCTGTTCATCGTCCCGAGCCCGGTGGGTGGTTGCTTCAGCCGGCCGGCGAGCCTGCTCGCCGGCCCCGTCGCGGCCATCGTCCTGCGCAAGCACCTGCGCTCGCTGGCGATCGTGGCCCTGCCGCTGCTCATCTGGGAGCTCGGGCCGGTCACCACGGCGGTCGCCCAGCAGGCCGACTCGTCGGCCAACCCCACCTACTACGCGGGGCTGCAGCACTTCCTGACCTCCAGCAGCGCCCGGCCCGGTCGGCTCGAGGTGCCGTTCACCCGCGAGCACTGGGAGGCGCGCTACCTGGCCCCCACGATGCCGCTCGCCCGTGGGTGGGAGCGCCAGCTCGACCTGCGGTACAACGCCGCGCTCTACGAGCCGACGCTGAGCGCAGCCCAGTACCTCGCCTGGCTGGAGTCGCACGGGGTGCGCTACGTGGCCCTGCCCGATGCGCCGCTGGAGGAGGCCAGCGCCAACGAGGTCGCCCTGCTCGAAGCCGGCCAGCCCTACCTGCAGCCGGTCTACACCGACAAGCACTGGCGGGTGTGGGAGGTCAAGGACTACCAGGGGCTGGCCAGCGGCGCGCAGCTGACCCATCTGGGGGTCGACGGCTTCACCCTGCGCTTCTCGGCGGCCGGCAACGCCAACGTGCTCATCAACTACAGCAACTACTGGGTGGTCACCTCGGGCACCGCGTGCGTGACGACGACCCTCGACGGTCAGACCCGTGTCCGCAGCCTCGGGGCCGGCGACGTCACCGTCGCCGCCAGATGGTCGATCCCGGCGATGGTCGGGGGCTCCACCTCTTGCAGCGACCTCGCCCACGCCCCGCACTCCCCCGCCGCCGGGGACTGACCGAGCGCACCGACCTCCCGCACAGGTTGGCGCTTCAGTCCGCGCCACGCCGAGTCGGCGGACGTCATCGCCAACCCGGAGCGCGCCCGTGAGAGGACGCGGACATCTCAGGGCCCCGGCGGGGTGCGCCGGGCGACCATCCGCTGGCCCTGCCGGACGATGGCGGGCGCCGCACTGCCGAGCACCGCGTCCATGAGCGCGCCGACGGGCGGAAGCGAGGCTAACCGCGCGATGCCGGCCGACCGCGGCACCGCCACCGTCCGCGGACGCCCGGCCTGCAGGCAGGTCAGGACGGCATCGGCGACCCAGCGAGCCGGCACCCCGGGCGACAGCGGGGCGGCCGGGTCGTCCTCGCCCGGCTGGTACCAGGCGCTCCGTGACAGCCACTCGGTCGCCACCGGACCGGGGTTGACCGAGTGGATGCGCACACCGCGGCCATGCACCTCCCGCCGCACGCCCTCGACCAGCCCGTCGACGGCGAACTTGCTCGCGCAGTAGGCGACGATCGGCGGAACCGACGCCCAGGCGCCCACGGAGCTCATCATCACGACGTCGCCGTCGCCGCGCTCGAGCATTCCCGGCAGGACGAGCCGGGTGAGGTCGGCGACAGCCGTGACGTTGGTGGCGTAGAGCCGCTCGAGGTCGGCGGCCGTGAGGTCGACCAGCATGCCGACCGTGGCGACCCCCGCGTTATTCACCAGCGCATCGATTCGGCCGTGCACGGCGAGCACGCCAGACACCAGCTGCTCGCGCTGCCGCGGGTCGGTGACGTCACACACCACCGGCTGCCACCCGCCGCCCTCGGCAGCGGCGGCCTGCAGCCGGTCGGCATCGCGGCCGCACCCCACCACCGTCGCCCCGCGGGCGTGCAACTGCTCGGCGCTCGCCCGCCCGTTGCCGGCGCTCGCACCGGTCACGACCACCACTCGTCCTGCCATGCTGCTGTTTCCCATGTGGCCACCGCTGCCCGGCGTCATCAACAGCAACCCGCCCGCGGGTGTGGGGCGGCAGACATCGGCTACAGGTCAACTATGACCACCGGAACCGTGACCACCGAAACCGTGGCCACCGGAACGCTGACCATTGGAACCGTGACCACCGAAACCGTGGCCACCCGCGCAGAGCCGGCGCCCCCGGCTGCCCTCGACCGAGCTCTGGCCCGCGCCTTCGCCCTGCTCGGCAGGCTGCGCGGAGGGCGCGCGGTGCACGGCCGGGGCGAGGCCTGGCACGGCGAGCTCCGCGTGCCCGCCGCGAGCCGTAGCAGTGACGTGGGGGGCACGGAGCGTTGGGGCGCGCCGCTGCTCGACGAGCCGGGCACGCACGCCGTCCTGGTGCGCCGCTCGCGCGCGCTGGGGCTGCCCAGCTGGCTCCCAGACGTCACCGGAGTCGCCATCCGGGTGCTGGATGCCGGCGGCACGGGGCTCCACCAGGACCTGCTGCTCGACACAGGCGGACGCTCGGTCATCGGCCGACGCGTGCCCACCCTGCACCGCGCCGGCCATGAGCAGCACTACAGCAGCCTCCTGACGTGGCAGGCCGGCAGCGGGAAGGTGATGTTCGGGGCTCGAGCCACCGGTCCGTCGAGCATGCAGCTGCTCCTGGCCCGGTCATCTGGTCCCTGGCAGGCCTGGGCGACGCTCACCCTGACCGAGCGCCTGCCCCGCGATGCGGCCGACGCACTGCACCTGCCCGGCCAACACCGGTGCCGGGCTGACCCCCGTCGGCTGGCTGCAGCGGCTGCGCCCGGACTCCTATGCGGCGTCCGCGCGCGGTGACGCAGATCACGTCTAGTGGCATCCGCCAGGTAGTTGCGCTTCCGCGCGCCGCTTACGGTGCAACACCGCGGGAACTTCTCGCATATGACTGCAGTCACGTCAGCCGAGACGACATCAGCTCCCGTCGCCAGCCCGTCGACGCCGCTTCGGTCTGTTGCGAGGCCACCCGCCAAGCCCGCGACCAAGCTGCAACCGCTCGCCGCGCGTCTCGCCGCCGCCCTGTCCGTCGCCTCCGCCGACGAGGGTGCGGGCCTCGACGCACTCGCCAGTGCCACCCCCTTCGACCGCCACGACAGGTTCATAACCTTGCTGGCGATCTACGACCTGACGACGGCTCCGCTGCGGTCGCTCGGCGTGACCGCACGCCACGCGGGCCACCCAGCCGTTGCTGCCCTCAAGGCCGGGCTGGAGACGGTCTGGCTGGCCGAACTCGAGACGGCGCCGCTGCCGGCCGGGCTGTCCGAGTCCGCGCGGTCGGACAACGCCGCCGAGGGCATGCGCCGCCTCGCCGCCCGTGACCGGTTGCCGCAGGCGTACCGGTGGCTGGCCCGCGAGTCGAGCTGGGAGGAGCTGGTGCGCTTCCTTGCCATCGAGGGCGGGCCCGACGGCGGCTTCGACGACCTCGTGGCCGCGTGCCAGATCGGGCTGTCGGGCTCGGCCAAGCTGGAGCTGGCTCAGAACTACTGGGACGAGATGGGCAACGGTCGGCTCGAGGCCGTGCACACCACGATGCACGAGGCGATGGCACGGGCGATCAACATGCCCCGCATCCCGCGTGCCGAGCAGCCCGTCGAGGCGCTCGAGCGGGTCGCGCTCGGCGGCCTGTTCGCGACCAACCACTGGCTGCAGCCCGAGATGGTCGGAGCGCTTGGCCTGCTCGAGCTGCAGGCCGGTCCCCGCTGTCGGCTGGTGCTGCAGGCCTTCGACCGGCTGGGCGCACCGAGCGGCGCCTATCCCTTCTACGCCGAGCATGCGGAGGTCGACCCTCGTCACGGCAAGGACTGGCTTGACAAGGCGGTAGTCCCCTTGTGCGAGCAGCAGCCGGAGTGGGCGCCCCGCATCGTGCGCGGGGCGTGGTGGCGCTCGCACACCAACCGCGCCCTGTTCGACCTGTTGCTGCAGCAGTTCACGGCGAGGCCGCAGGCTCAGGCGGCCTGAGGCCGGACGCAGGCCCGACTCCGACCAGCCGGTGGATCAGCGTCGTCTGGCTAGCGCCGCACCGCGGTGACGAACCGGTCGAGCCCGTCGTGGTCCGGGTGGTCCTGCACGTCGTCCCAGTCATCCGCCTCGGCGAACACGGCCGGAGCCGAGCGGCCCTGGCGGTCGGAGTGCTCCACGACGACGAGGCCGCCGGGGCGCAGCAGTCGCCGGGCCGTGGCTTCAACAGCCCTGATGACGTCGAGTCCGTCCGGACCCGCGTGCAGGGCCACGGTGGGGTCGAAGTCGAGCACCTCGGGAGCGACGCAGGTCAGCTCCCCGGTCGCGACGTAGGGCGGGTTGCTCGCCACCAGGTCGACCTGGCCGTCGAGCTCAGGCAGAGCTCCCGCCGCGTCCCCCGCATGCAGCCTCACCGTGACGTCGTTGTGGGTGATGTTGCGGGCCGCCCATTCGAGCGCACCCGGGTCGGCCTCGACGGCGTGCACGACAGCGCCCGGCACCTCGGCGGCCAGCGACAGTGCGATGGTTCCGGAACCCGTGCACAGGTCGACGCACACCGGCGCCACTGACCTCTTCGACGCCCCCGGCGCTCTCAGCGCCCCCGACGAGTCACGCCACTGCAAGGCGTCGACTGCCCACTGCACCACCGGGCTGGTCTCGGGCTGCGGGACGAACACACCGGGGCCGACCAGCAGCTCGATGCGGCGGAAGGTGACCCGTCCGATGAGGTGCTCGAGCGGCACCCGCTCTGCGCGACGCTCGACGAGGGCGGTGAACTCCTGCTCGCGCTGCTCGCCCGGCAGGCTGCTGACGTGCTCGGCAAGCACCTCGACGTCACGGCTGGCCGAGCCGACCCCCGCCTCGGCCAGCCGGTGCTCGGCGGCCGCGAGCCGGTCGGCGGGCAGCGCAGGTGCGGCGTCCGGTGTGCTCACCGTCGCCCCCTCCCCGCGGATGAGCGCGCTAATCGGCTCCACCGGGCGAGCCGGGTGACGACCGGCATGCGCGCGATGCCGCGCGTAGCCGAGAACCTCTGGCATGCCCAGCGCGGCGAGGGTCAGGCCCGCGAGGACATCGGGCTTCACGCGCGAGCGGCGAAGGGGCCGAAGTCCCTAGGCGCCGAGTGCAGTCGCCATCACGAAACACCGTCAGGCTGCGGCGGCGAGCTGCCCAGCGGATCCCGCCCCGGCCCGGGCGGCCCAGCGAACGCCTGGGCAATCCCGAGCCAGGCCTCGGCTACCGGGCCGGTCGCTCGGAGGGCCGTATCGGACCGGTGTCGCCGCTGGGTCACGAGCAGGCAGAAGTCCAGTGCCGACCCGGTCACCCGGTCGGTCGCATGGGGCGGGCCCCAGGTCCAGACCTTGCCGTCCGGGCCCGTCAGCTCGACCCGGACGGAGGCCTCGGGCACCGGCAGGCCGCGCACCCGGAAGCTCCAGCCGCGGGTAGCCACTCCCAGGTGGGCGATGTGGCGCAACCGGGCGGTCGGCGCCCGCGAGGTACCGACAGCGTCGACGATGTCCTGCCCATGTGCCCACGTCTCCATGAGCCGGGCAGTGACCGAGGAGGCCGCGCTCATCGGCGGCCCGTACCAGGGCAGGGGCAGGCTGGGGTCGAGGCCGCGGAAGGTGTCCAGGTAGGTCTCGCGGGCCCGGTGCAGCCAGTCGAGCAGCTGCGCCGGCGACTCGCTGCGGTGCTGGATCGCCACCTCGTCGGCGAAGCCCGCCCCCATACCCAGCAGCTGCGCTGACTCCTGCTTGAAGCGCTCGGGCTCCGTCGCCGAGAGGGCCGCAGTCTCGTCGAAGTACGCGAGATGGCTGACCTGGTCGCGGACCAGCCAGCCCGACGAGGGCGTGGGGGTGTCCCACGCCGCTTCCGGCAGGGCGGCCAGGATGCGCTCGATGTCGCGGGACTCACCAGCGAGGTCGCCGACCAGGGCAACCATGTCGACGGCCATCAGCGGCCGGTCCTGACATGCCGCCGCTTGTCGCACGGCGCCTCTCGACCCTTGTCCGCGTCGGCGCTGCGGTTCGCCGGCGCGGCGTCGGCAACTGGGTTGGTCACGGAGCCTCCTGGGTCTCGGGCGGGGCTGAGCCGACTCGTCCTGTTCGGCTGCTGCCATCCTCGCCTCCCGGCGCCCGGGCACCACGGCGGCACCGGCACGGCGGCACCGGCACGGCGGCACCGCCGGCTAGGTCCTGACCGCCGACGGGTCCCGCGGGCTCTCAACCATCAGCTCGCCGGCCACCTCGACGCGGTTGCGGCCTGGCGACTTGGCCCGGTACAGCGCCGTGTCTGCTCGGCGCAACGCATCGTCCAAGTCAGAGCCCACCGGACCGGCCACTCCGAGGCTGGCCGTGCACGACGGCCCGTTGCCGCCTTCGTGGGCAGCCGCGACCGCAACACGGATGCGCTCGGCGACTGCGAACCCGGCGGCTAGCCCATCTTCCTGCGGCGGGCCCTCGCCAGACAGGGGCACGACCACGACGAACTCCTCCCGCCGTGCCGGGCCAGGATGTCACCCGGGCGCAGGACCGAGTTCATCGTCCGGACCGTCTCGACCAGCACCCCGTCGCCCACGTCGTGCCCGTGAGCGTCATTGACCTCCTTGAAGTGGTCCAGATCGATGGCGACGACGACGAACGGGCAGCGCTGAGCCTCCAAGCGGTTCACAGCCTGCTGCAGGCCCCGGCGGTTGAGCAGACCGGTCATCAGATCACGCTCGGCATCCGAGCGCGACCTCGCGAACGCCCGCAGCGTTCCGACGTGAGTGCCGGCGGTGCTGGCAATAGTTTCCAGTGCGTCCCGCGCCCGCTCATCGGGTGTCTCACCCGCCGGGGTCACCGTTCGCAGGACGCCGAGGCCGGTGCCGAGGAAGGTGACCGGGACGCAGACGCTGGCGACGTGCTCGTCGCCCGCCGCAGCGGCGTCCCGGCGCAGGTGGGCGCAGGCGCCGAGCCCATGCGAGTCCGGGAAGGACATGGTGCGGCCGCGTCGCAGTGCGGGGCAGCCGTCTGCGGTGCCGACGGAGCAGCCGCGTGCCGGGCCGAGGATCGGCAGCAGGCCTCTGCCCTCCTGGGTCAGCAACAGCTCAGGCGTGCCCGGCACGCCACCGGTCGTGACTGCCTGCAGGACTGTGGCGACGAGGTCGGGCTTGGTGTCGGTCAGGTCGACGGCGTCACGCAGCTGCAGGCTGAACGCGTGGCGTGCCGCCTCGGCTCGGTGCCGCGCCGACGCCTGCTCCAGGCGCTGCGTCTCGTGCTCGATCCGGCGGCTCATCGGCCGGAAGACCCGGAGAGCCTCGACGACGAGGGCGAGCAGTGTGAGGGCAAGGATGCCCCGTTCCTCAAGGAGGATCGTGGAGACGCGTCGCTCCGACTCTCGCTGGTAGGCCTGCACCACGGCGTCGAGCGCCGGCAGGAGCGGGCCGGTTGCCTGCGCTTGCAGCGACCTGATGGCCGGGTCGTCCGGTAGCGGACCCGGCTCCGGCACCGCCAGTACCTGCCGACCGGTCGCGACATAGGTGTCGACGGCGGACCGAGTCCCACTGCTGAAGAGCATGCGGATGCCGGCGCTCGGATGGCCCGGGAGGTTGCGGACGGGATCTCCAGACGTACCTCAGCCTGACTGGCCCTGCAGCCGAAGCGGGAGGAGGGCGATGGCTGGACGCGTGGCGCCGAGGACCGCGCAGTCGTAGGGGTCGTCCGCGTTGGACACCGCGGCCAGCGCGGGTCGGGGGAGGAACGGCGACCGCGTCACGCGTTGGTTGTCGGTGTTCCCGCCGAAGGCCTTGACCGCCGGACGGTTTAGCCCGCGAGTCAGGTCGGGGGCCGTGCCGCCGCCGCAGCGATCGTCGGGTGCTGGCAGCTTGAACCCAGGTAGGCATCCCAGCCGGTCGCGACTGCAAGAATCGGGGGATGCCCGCCGGGAATCGCAGCCGCCACGTCCGCATCCGGGTCTTGCGCTGCAGCAGCCCAGGATGACGACAGCCGTCCTCCGGGCGCCGAGCAAGGGCCTGAGCGATCACAGCCCGACTGGTCGACGCCAGCGCGGCCGTGCGTGGGCCACAGGGGGGTGGCCGTTGCTCCTGGCACTGCCGGCTGCCGTACTGCTCGACCTGTCGTTGCGCCGCCTCTGGCTCGACGACCCGTGGATCAGCTTTCGCTACGCCGCCAACCTGGCCTCCGGGCACGGGCTGGTGTTCAATCCCGGCGAACGGGTCGAGGGCTTCAGCAACCCGTCATGGACGCTGCTGCTCGCCCTCGTCATCGCGGTGCACTTGCCTGCGCTCGCGATGGCGAAGTTGTTCGGCATCGCCCTGCATGTGCTGACGCTCGTGTTGCTGTGGCGACTTCTGAGCCGCAGGACTGGCTCGGACGCCGGCGTGAGCGGTGTCGAGGGCCCAGGCTGGACCGACCGGCTCGCGGCCGCCGTTGCGCTGCTCATCGTCACGAGCTCGTCCTGGGTCGCGCTGTGGGCTGTGGCCGGGCTTGAGACTCCCCTGTATGTCGCCGCCCTTGTCGCTGCAGTCGCCGCCTCGGCTTCCGGCCGGCCACGCCTGGCCGCCGCGCTGTTACTACTAGCAGCGCTGACTCGGATCGAAGGAATTCTCGCTGGACTGGCATTCCTCGCGCTTCTGGCGCGCCGCCCGTCCGAGCTGCGCCAGAACCTGGCGGTGCCGGGCATTCTGCTCGGCGGCTTCGCGCTTTCGATGCTGGCCAGACTCGTCTACTACGGACACCTGCTGCCCAACAGCTATGTCGACAAGAGCGGTCTGCCCCTGGGCCAGGCCTGGCATGGCGGCCTCAGCTACCTGCACGGGAGCCTGATTCGGGTAGGAGGTAGCACCAACTGGATGGCGACTGTGCTTCCAGCGGGCGAAGGCTTCTCCGACGCGGTCAAGGTGTGCCTGCTGGTGTCCGCTGCGGGCCTCCTGACAGCGTGGTGGCGGGTCCGCGGGCCGCTGGCCGTCGCCGTCACGCTGGCAGCCGCTGTCGCGGAGACCTCGCTGGTGATTGCGCTCTTCAGCGGCGGCGACTGGATGCCCGGGGGGCGGTTCCTGGTGCCGGTGCTGGTGCTGGGCGCCATCCCGCTCGGTTACGGGGCGGGGAAGGCGGCACGGTGGATGGCCGGTGCCGGGCGGCTCGTCGCACTCCGCGCAGCCGCAGCGGCGGCTGCTCTGGTGCTCGCCGTGCCCGCGCTGGTGATCTGGACGGCAGGCCAGCACCACGACGTCGCCAACTACCTCGCCCGCTTCGACCAGCCCGCGCAGCGCGCTCCCCGAACGGCGCTCGACCCTTCGGGCGTGCTCGGATCGTTCTCCTCGCGCAACCCGCGGTACGAGGCTCTGGCGCGGTGGCTCGACGCGAACGCCGCACCAGGGTCGCTAGTCGCCATCGAGGAGGCGGGCCTCGTTCCCTATCTCACACCGCAGCTTCGCTACCTCGACCTGTTCGGGCTGACTGACCCGGTCATCGCGCGAGGCACTGGCCGCCCACCCTTCGACAAGCATGACAACACGTACGTGCTCGACCGCAGACCAAGCCTCGTCGTCACCTGGGGACAGCCACTGGGGCAGGGCTTCCGCTCAGCGCACCAGCGCACCCTGCTGGCGGACCCGCGCTTCCGCGCCCACTACCGCCAGGTCCTGCTGGCGCCCAAGGACGCACTGTTCAGCTTTGCCGTGTATGCCCGGCTGGACGGCCCACGAGTGCCTCCCACGTCGTGATCCGCTCGGCACAGGTTACGACCTGTCCGGGCACTGCCGGGACTGGTTCGTAGCATCTAGGGGTGTTCAAGATCGGTTGCGGAGGCTCACCCGAGATGGCAGAGAGCCGGCTGCCCGCTACCAGCCCTATACACGACGATGACGTCCCTGAGTCCGTGGGCTCGACGAGGGCGCAACGGCAGCCCAGCGACCTGACCCTGACCGGCGAGCGCACCCTGCCCGGCATCGCGCACGAGAACTACTTGGTGAAGATCGACTTGTTCACGGGCGTTCGGCCCCCTCCGTAGAGTGGCTTGAACTGCGCCTTCTCCTCTTAACCCGTTCGTCCGCGTTTGCGCGTTTTCCCCCGTGCTGCCCTCTGTGCCCTCGAGCCATTCAGAAGCGGCTGTCGAGACCGACTCAACGAGCCACGGGCGGAAAGCCTTCTCGTGGATGGCGGCTATTGCGGCAGGCCCTGCGCCCTCCCCCCCAAGGGAGATCACGGTTCACCGTGACGTCCAGCGTCGCCGGGCTGAGTGAGCGCGAAGCGACAGGTCAAGCGGGCTGAGGGGGGTGAGTTCGTGCATATGGCCGATGTGCAGAAGAACAAGGGCGACGCGGTGACACGCTGGAAGCGTCCGCGTCAGTCCGTCACCTGATCAAGGTGCTCGGCGAGGACTGCCCCGTCTTGCACCACGACCTCAAGCGGACCGCCATCAGCGGCAGTGAACGCCCGCTCGAACGCGGTGCGCACGGCGGCCGCGGCCGCCTCGCTGACCTCAGGCTGCGTCCCCGCGGCCGGAAGCTCGACCTGGGAAGCAGTGGCTCCGGGTAGACCGGCGACAGTTCGCGGCATGCTTACCGCCGGCGGGGATCCCGACGACCCACCGAAGGCGAACCAGCCGTTTGCCGTCTCAGATGCTGGAGCAGGCGCCCATAGCTCGATCGCCTGACCGGCCGCAGTCTGCACCGCCGCACCGTCGAGGACGGCGCTGGACTCCGGAACCCCGAGCTCAGGCCAGGCCACGAACAACTCGACGGCACCGGGCGGCGGCAGCGGCCACAGCCACAGGTCCTGCTGGAAAGCCCCAGCCCCTCCGCTGCCGTTTCGCGGCGTCAACCGTGCCCCAGTGCCCGAACCGGTGGTCGGCCAGGTCGCCTTGCGCCCATCGCTGAACAGCACCCCGAGCAACAGACCGTTGCCGGGCCGATCAGGACGAGGGACGACGGGATGAGCAAAGCCG
>JAABUZ0100005508.1_pt1 | contig 16561 bp, 16 predicted proteins | sample 5562091 | NCBI WGS metagenome assembly JAABUZ01 (sample SAMN12813069, study PRJNA571459) | rock metagenome | isolation source: Antarctica rocks | place: Antarctica: Victoria Land, Linnaeus Terrace sud | collected 2015-12-21
GTCACCAAGGACATGCGAGCGTACGGCGAGGAGCTGTTCGGGCCGGTCGCCGTTGTCTACAAGGTCGGATCGGACGACGAAGCCCTTGCGCTCGCAAACGACACCCAGTACGGGCTCGGTGGCTCGGTGTTCAGCACCGACGCGGCCCGTGCGGAAAAGGTCGCGAGTCGGCTCGAAGTCGGTATGTCCAACGTCAACTCCACCGCGGCCGAGGGAGCGGAGATCCCGTTCGGTGGCGTCAAACGCTCCGGTTTTGGCCGCGAACTCGGCCCGCTAGGCATGGACGAGTTCGTCAACAAACGACTCTTCTACGTCGCCTAGTTACTTCTTGACCTGGAAAAGTTGGCGGTGAGCGCCGGAGCGAGAGCCTCGAGGCGTCGACACCGGTGGCGAAGTCGATGCCCATCGGAAGGCCGGCGACGACATGGTCGGCGCCGGCGGCGAGATGGGTGCGCACGGTTGCGGTCACCGCGGCGATGTCGCCCTGCGTTGCGCTGACATCGACCAGAACGACGAGCAACTTGTCCGGGCCGAGGGCGAGTCTTGCGGCAGTGGTGAAATCCGGTGTCACCATGGCCGGCATCGCGCCGTCGGCGTGTTCCGCGGCGAGTGCGAGCATCTTCGGCCCGTTGGCACCGACGATGCGGGGGTAGTCGACGTCCGGGGCGGGGATCTGCCTCGCGTCCGGATCGTTCATCCGCGCCAGATACCTGCGCATCATTGCCAGCGGCCGGTCGAACTCGGCACCGACACTGGCCGCCTGGTGGGCGTATCCGACGCCGAGCCCGAGCACGACGCGACCGGGATAGGCCTCTGCGAGCTGCGCGGCCGCGCCGTGCGCCGTCTGTGGTGGCCGAACCCAGATGTTCGCGACACCGGTGCCGAAGACCAGGTGCTCGGTCGCTGCGAGAAGCACGGCGAGCTGCACGAGGGCGTCCTTGCCGGGCACCTCGTTCGTCCATGCCGAGCGGTAGCCGGCGCGTTCGAGGCGCTGGACGGCCGCGCGCTGCGCCTCGACCGGTGTCGGCACGGCCAGCGAGTGCGGTAGGAAGGCACCGATGGTCCCGAGCGCACGCCGGGTCGCCTCGACCCGATCGCTGGCGCCCATCATGCGGGGATCTCGGCCGTCTGCGTCATCCATTGCTCGTCGTCCATTCTTCGTCGTCCATTCATGTGCTTCTGGTCGGCATGGGAATCCGTCAGAAGAATTCGGCGCCGAGGTCGGTGGCCAATGACGGCCCGAAAAGCGCCGCTGGGGTGTAGGCGCCTGCTGGTGCCTGCTGCTCGAGCAGTCGGCGGGTGACCTCTGCGGTGACCATCTCGGTGAAATGTTGTGCGTCGCCCAGGCGCAGCCACGCATCGGCGCTCGTGCCGTCGTTCCACTCGGCCCGGGCGTGTCCCCACGAGAACTGGGCGGAGCGCTCGCGCGCCCGGATGGGCATGCCGGCCAGCCGAGCGGTCGCGAACCGACGCAACGCCGGCCAGCGCAGCAGTACCGACAGGATCGGGAACACCGCCCGGACGGCCGGTCCGGAAGGGATGGCCGAGGTCGCAGCGATAACCGAGTCGGCCTTGCTGACCCGCCACGCGGCGAGCAGTTCGCCAGTCGGCAAGGCCGAGGTCGTGACAGCGTCACCGGTGGGAGTGGTCAGCTGCTGGCGAGCGCCGCCCACCGGGAAGCGGACGAGGCGTCCGTGTTCGACGCGCCGGCCACCCTCGGGCGCACCGTCGAGCATGCTGCCGGCGAGCGCTGATCCGATGACTCCCTCCTCCATGGCCAGCGATGGGATCGCATCGACCCGGACACGGGCCGGGACAGGGCGCCCCTGGCACACGCGCAGCACGGCACTCTCGGTAGCGAACACCCCGAAACCGGCGCCGGTGACGATCGTGCTGCCCTCGGCGACTGCCCGCTGGTGCCCGTCAAGGACGTCGCGGACGCCCGCGAGCTCGTTACCGAGGTCGACGTAGTGGGTGCCCGGCGGGCATGCCGCGATGACCGGTACGGACGTTCGGACGAACGGGCCGATCGTGTTGACCACGACGGTGGGCGCGGCCGCCCGCATCTGGATCAGCAACGAGTCGAACGAGCCACACACGACCTTGGCCCCATCCAGTTCGGCCGCGATCACGGACAGCCGGGCGGCATCGCGGCCGGCCAGCACCACTGGGTGGCCTGTCCCATGCAAACGACGAGCGATCCCGCGGCCCGACCGGCCGGTTGCGCCGAGTACCCAGATGGCGCCGCTCGAATCTGCCTTGCTCATCGCTGGCTCCGGAAGTAGTTGCCGTGCTCGATGTCCTCGAGCAGCGAAACCTCGGTCGGCTTCCACCCGAGCCGCCCCGTCGTGAGTGCGCTCGAGGTCGGGTTGTCCGTCCCGATGAACGAGGCGAGAAAGCTGAACCGCTTTCGCACCTGCTCGGGCGATGCCGCGGCGACCGGCAGCGCCAGGTGCCGCCCGATCGCGGAGGCGATCTCAAGGAACGGCACGCCCTCGTCGGCGACGCCGTGGTAGCGGGCGCCGGCCTGCCCATTCTCAAGGGCTTGCACGAACAGCCGCGCCGCGTCCAGACGATGCACCGATGGCCACCGGTTGCCGCCCTCGCCGGCGTAGCCGGACACGCCGTACTTGCGGGCGTAGCCGATGATCTGCGGCAGGAAGCCGTGGTCGCCGTCGCCGTGGACGAGGGGCGGCAGCCGCACCAGGCAGGCCCGCACACCGCTCCCCGCAAGGTCGGCGACCGCCTGTTCAGTGGCGCCGCGCGGCCCGCCAACCGCGGCCGGATCGACGTCCAGGTCCTCCGTGGCAACCCTGCCAGCGGGCAACGCCAGAGTGCCGAAGGTGGACACGAACGGACGGCCGGGGCCAAGCGCCTGGCCGATGGTGGTGATGGCGGTGCGGTCCGTGGCCACCGCGGCCGCCAAGAACCTGGGCACGACGCGGCGAGGACTGCCACGGAGCACGACTCTCAGCCGCGTCGCGAGGGCGGCGTGCGAGAACTGATGGAAGAAAGCGGTGTGGATCGCCGCATCGGCCTGCGCGGCGCCGCGGCGCAGGCTCTCCGGGTCCTCGACCGAACCCCGGTGCGGCACCGCCCCCGCCGCGATCAGCGCTGCCGCCGCCACGTCGGAACGGGCCAGACCCAGCACCTGATGGCCGCGGCCGATGAGCTCGCCCACGACGGCCGAGCCGATGAACCCGGTCGCTCCGGTGACAAACACGCGCATACGTCTCTCAGCTCCTCGAGCGGCCACGGTCTGCGAGTCGATCGGCTCCGCATGACATGCCGTGTCATCACTGTAGACCGGATGGCATGCCGTGTCATCTACGATCGCCGCATGGGTCGTTGGGAACCGGACGCGCGGGACCGGCTCGAGCACGCGGCGCTGGAGCTCTTCCTCGAGCACGGCTTCGACCGGGTGACCGTCCCCGAGATCACCGCCCGTGCCGGGCTCACCACGCGCACCTTCCACCGCCACTTCGCCGACAAACGCGAAGTACTGTTCGCCGACGCCGACCAGTTCCCGACCTTCGCGTCCCGACTCGTGCTCCAAGCCCCGGCGCACCTCGGCCCGATCGACGTCGTTGCGCAGGGGTTGCCAACCCTCGCGACGGCGTTCGAGGGCCGACTGGAGCAGCTGAAGCTGCGCAAGGCCATCATCGACACCCACGACGGGCTCCGCGAACGCGAACTTCGCAAGATGGAGGCACTGGTCGACGCCATCACCAATGCGTTCCGCGACCGGGGTGTCGATGATCGGACCGCCGCCGTGGTGGCCGAAACCGCGGTAGGCGTGGTCAAAGTCGCGTTGCGCCGCTGGATCGCATCGACCGGTCAAGAACCGCTTCACACGATCATGACCGACTCGCTGACCCGGATCGGGGGCGCCTTCCACCAGTTCCACCCACGCTGAGCATGGGCGAGAGGCGGCCAGCGGCCGATCCGGCTCAGCATGAATCGGGGTTGGCTGGTTCAGGGTCTTGACAGCACCCGACCCCCCTGCGCCAGACTGTTAGGAAACCTTCCCTAACAGACTCATGGAGGAAATCTTGCCAACATCGAAGTTTGTTGCAGCGGTCGCCGCAGCGATACTGGGCGGCGCAGCCGCCGGGGCGTTGGCGGTCGCTCAACCTGCGATCGCCGCCGGCCCGTCAGCCCTGAGCCAGAATTGGTATGCCTCCGCGCCATACTTGATGCCACTGAGCAACAATCCGCCCGATCCCACGGTAGTGATGGCCGCGACCGGGCAGAAGGCATTCCAGTTGGCATTCATTCTGGCGCCTGCTGCCGGTGGGTGCAGCGCCACCTGGGACGGCACCTCTCCGGTCGCTGCCGACACCGCGGTGGGAGCCGTGATCAACCAGATCCGCGGGGCGGGTGGCGATGTTTCGGTGTCGGTCGGGGGATACGGCGGGACGAAGCTCGGGCAGGTGTGTGCGGATGCGTCGTCGACGGCCGCGGCATATCAGGCAGTGGTCAGCAAATACGCGTTGAAGGCGTTGGACTTCGACCTGGAGGAGCCGGAGTACGAGAACACGACGGCCATCAACAACGAGGTCGGGGCGGCAAAGATCCTGCAGGCCAACAACCCGGGGTTGTACATCTCGATCACGGTGCCGGGGACGACCAGTGGGACGGGTTACTTCGGGCAGAACGTGTTGAACACTGCGAAAGGGTTGGGGTTCACGCCGAACAACTTCTCGATCATGCCGTTCGACGGCGGGTTCTCCGGCGGTTCGGCCCAGGTCGCCGCGCTGGAAGGGATGCACAGCTTGCTGATGAGCCACCTGGGTTGGGACAGCGCAACCGCGTACACCCATGAGGGATTCTCCGGAATGAACGGCAAATCCGACGCCTCGGAGTACTTCTACCAAGCCGACTTCCAGACCGTGTTGGACTACGCGACCAGTCATCACCTGGGCCGGTTCACCTTCTGGTCGGTCAACCGCGACCGACAGTGCGGCGCCTCGACCGACAACGGCACCTGCAGCAACGTTCCGCAACAGGACTGGGACTTCACCAGACTCACCGCAAAGTTCGCGGGTGCCACCACACCCACTACCCCTCCGACCACGTCGAGCACGTCGAGCACGTCGAGCACGCCACCGGTAGCGACGAGCACCCCGCCGACAACTGGCTGCTCAGCGCCGATCTGGGCATCGGCGACCCAGTACCGGGGAGGGGCCGGCGTGTCCTACAACGGACGTACCTGGACGGCGAAGTGGTGGACCCAGGGCGATGTTCCGGGCGCCAACAGTCAGAACGTATGGACCGACGCGGGCCTTTGCACCACCGACACCCCACCAAGTGCGACCCCGACCACGGCCCCCACGTCTTCACCGGGCTGCTCGACAACGGCCTGGAACGCAGCACTCGCCTACTCCGGCGGAGCACCGGTGTCCTACAACAATCACAACTGGACAGCCCAGTGGTGGACCCAGGGTGACATTCCCGGATCGAACAGTCAGAACGTCTGGACCGACAACGGCACCTGCAAATAACTGCAGCCCGCCGCCGTCCGCTAGCTGGGCGAGCTGTGTCGTCGGCGGTGCTTGTAGTCCCCCTACCGGTCGGTGATGACGACGGGGCTTGGGCGAGTGGCCGGACTACCATCGAGCGGTGCTGATCTACTCGAGGAGCGTTTCCGTGGACGGCTACATCGCCGACAGCGACGGCGCTTTCGGGTGGACAGCACCGAGCGACGAGCTCTTTGCGTTTCACCTCGCCCGAGTGCGCGAGCTCGGCGCCCACCTCTGCGGCCGCAAGCTCTACGAAACGATGCTGCCGTGGGAAACCGATCGATCGCTGCGCGACACCGAGCTCGGGGCCCAATTCGCCGACGTCTGGTCCGCCCTCCCGAAGGTCGTATTCAGTCGCACGCTGGACAGCGTCCAGGGAAACGCCCGGCTTGCCGACTCATCGGTGGCCGAGGCGGTCGCCACGGCGCTCCGGGCGACCGATAAGGACGTCGAGATCGGGGGCGCCGGTCTCGCCGCGGCAGCGATCGAACTCGGTCTGGTCGATGAGCTGCGCATCTTCCGCATTCCGATCGTGGTTGGCGGTGGCACGCCGTACTTGCCACCTGCCACCGAGGACATACCTCTCGACCTGATCGAGACGAGAACGTTCGGCTCACGCGTGATCTACGAGCGCTACCAACGCGTCCACACCGACTCGGATTGAAGACCGCCGCAGGAGTCGCCCTCCGGACACCCGAGCCCTCCGCCCGTTCTCGGGCGTCTCGACTCTCACTCGCCGCGGACCAACTCATCGGGGTCGCGCAATAGCCACCGAATACCCGAATCGGCTGGCCCCGGCGTCTTCGCCCGACGATTGGACGATTGGACGATTGGACGATCTCGAGCGGCTGACGGGCGGTCCGGTAGCCGGTCATGGCAAGCTGGGAGTCCGCGTTGGAACCCTTGATCTGGTCAGGAGGCTCGCCGTGTACCTCGATTTGCTCGACTGGCGGCGAACGGTCGCTCAGCTCTATGCGGACGTCCGGGCGAATCCCTCTCCTGAAGTCGGGCACGAACTCTGGCGGACGGGCCGGGACGACCTCTTCCGTAATCACCCGCAGAGTCCGCTCGAGGATGGAGATCCGCTGCGGGACAGCGGATTGCCGTACTGGCCCTACGACCCTGCCCTTCGATTCACCTCGGCGCTCACCCCTCCGGAAGCGGCGGCCAGCATGACGGTGCCCTCCGGTGACGGCAACATCCGGATGGTGCTGACCGGCCACGTGCACCTCCCCGGGGACATCGACGCAGACGTGGACGTGTGGTGGCTCGATCAGTACGCGGGCGGGTTGTTCCTTCCGCTGCGCGACGGCACCGCGGGCAAGGGCAGCTATGGCGGCGGCCGTTATCTGCTCGACAGTGCCAAGAGCGCCGAACTCGGTGTACAGGACGGAGAACTGTTGCTGGACCTGAATTTTCTCTACAATCCGTCCTGCCGCTACAGCTCGGAATGGTCCTGCCCGTTGGCACCGGCCGGCAACTTGGTGGCGGCGGAGATCCGTGCCGGCGAAAGCATGATGCCGATCGGCTGAGGGCCCAGCAGGCGCCCGAAGCGCCTCCTTTGCCGGCACGTCGCCGCACGGATGGTGCGGCATCGGCGGAGTACGGCATCGGCGCAGGAGCGATGCAGGTGAACCGGGGAATCCGCCGATCGCAGCCCAGTCGGGTTGATCGGCTCCCTCGTCGGAACCAGCGGGACTTCACCATTCGCGTCGCCCGAAAGTCGGCATCCGTTGATGCGTGGTAGCGCTGGATCGCGGGGAACCTGCGGCGCGGGGTCGGTGCCCCCCCCCCGGGGCAGATCGCAGTCAATTGGCGGTGACCGGCCAATTGAACACCCAAATCGGGTCAGATGGCTTACCCAGACCGTGCGATTTACCGTGCAATCTAACGGTGCTGACCTGGCACACAACAACATGATCCGATTCGAGACAAATACGATACAACCCGTGGAAGAATATCGAAGAGGTTGCCTGACAACGTAATGCGGACAAAGCGTGCATCACAAATTTTCGCACAACCCACTAGCTGCTGCCACCCCATTGGCTCGTCTGAGATGATGCTGCGGTGGCCGACGATGGGTTGATGCTCGAAGTGGACGGCATCTTCCAGCTCACCGACATTCCGCAAGGACAGTCGGCCAGTCTCGACAACAGCAACCGCTTGCTCTATCGGCTCAATCCTCCCTCGAACGATGCCAGGGTGTTTATCGATGTCCGTAGTCGCCGACGCGGCGCCCTGGCCGAGCACGAGGCTCGCGATCTGGTTGCTGCATTCGTCTCGATCGCCATCAAGTACCCCGGCCCCGGCACGGGGCTGGTCCTGCCCCAGGGTCGGCGACAACAGCGGGCGGTGACCAGCGTCGTGGTTGACGGAGAGGAAGGCGCCTCTGGTGTGCACCGCCAATCCGCTACCTGGGAATCCCGTTCTGAAAACGGCTGAACGGCTGTTCGTCAGGATCGCACCACGGCCGTGATCGTCGAAGTCGATTCCGAAGTGGTTCTCGCGGAGCGCATGTCAGCCATCGTTCGGCTCGGACCGTGAATCGCTAGATTTGCCGGCGCTCACGTGCTCGACGAATGCCCGGCGTCCGCGCTAGAGCAGCCGGCGGCCCAAGCATCACCCGCTCAGCGAAGCACTGGGCATTTCAGTCCTGCGAGTCGCGACGTTGGTTGCACGGTCGAGCCACTCGGCCAGGAGTTTGCGTTCGGCTTCACTGAGCATGTCGAGTCGGGGTGTGGCGGCCCGCAGGGCAACTGCGGTCGCAATCCACCCGCCGTCGGTGCGTTCAGGTGCATCGGTGAGGATTCGTGCCAGGACGGCTTCGAACAGGTCCGGCGCGAGGTCCGGATCGCGCAGGTCCGGCGACGTTGCGAGCAAGGTTTGAATGACGCCAACTCCAGCTGACTGGATGAGGTCGACAGCGCGCTGCTCGGTGACCCGGAGACGGCCGGTCATCGCAATCCGACGAATCCGCAATTCCAGGACGCGCTTTCCCGCTTGAGCTGCAGGCGAGTGCAGAACTCGGTTCGGATCGCTCAGGAGGTGGAACACGGCAGGGTTCGCGACACCGAAATCGATCTGCACCTGCCAGCCGGCCCGAAGATCCTCGAGCGGGTCGACATCGGTAGCTGATGCCGCTTCCACGGTCTCGGCTTTCGCGGAGACGTAGGTCGCCATCACGTACTCTGCCACGGCTTCGAGCAGACCGTCCTTGTCGCCGAACAGGCGGTAGATCGTCGGCGCCTGCACGCCGGCCGCCTCGGCAACCCCACGCGTCGTGACAGCCGCGGGGCCGTGCTCGCGAAGGAGTCGTGCGGCGACGTCCACGAGCTTCGTTCGGGTGTCGCTTCGACCTGTGCTCGTCTCGACCATATTCCAACGATAACGGATCAGTGCTATCGCATCGTTTCCAGTGATACGATCATAACCAAATCACCGCTAACACGAAGGGATGATCATGATCATCGTCACTGGAGCGACTGGCGCACTGAATGGCGCAACCGTCGACCACCTGCTGCAGCTTGTCGCCGCCGAGGAGATCGTCGTCGCCGTCCGCGATACCGCCAAGGCCCAGCGCTTCGCGGATCGCGGCGTGGCTGTACGGCGAGGCGACTATGCCGACCCGGCCACCCTGCCCGGCGCGTTCGAGGGGGCGGATCAGCTGCTGTTGGTCTCGTCGAACGACCCGAGCGCCGACGCGGTTGGCCTCCATCGCACCGCCATCGCCGCAGCCGTCACCGCGGGAGTCGGGCGCATCCTCTACACCAGCCATCAGGGGGCGGCTGCCGACACTCCATTCGGCCCGGGACGCGACCACGCCGCTACTGAGCAGTTGCTCGCCGACTCCGGCGTCGCCTGGACCTCGCTGCGTAATGGCTTCTACGCACACAGTCTCAACTGGCTGCTGGGGCCGTGGCGCGACACGGGTGTCATCGTCGTGCCCGCCGACGGACCCGTGTCATGGACAGCACGCGAGGATGCAGCGGAGGCCGCCGCAGTCATCCTCGCCTCACGCGGCGCCTACGACGGCCCCACGACACTGACCGCCAGCACTGCGCCGACATTCCAGGAAATCGCCACGATAGCGTCCGAGATCACGGGCCGCACTGTCGAGTTTGCAGTGATGGACCAGGAGGAGTGGGTCGCCGCCCAGGTCGCTGCGGGGCAGAAGGAATTCATGGCGCGCTTCATGATCGGCATGTACCAGGCCGCCCACGACGGCTTCTTCGCCGGAGTCGACCCGCTGCTTGGCACACTCCTGGGCACAGAACCGCGAACCGTGCGCGACGTACTCGAACTGCCGACCATCCACTAGCGTCTTGCTGACGTCTTCACGGAACGTGCATTGCTGGTGGGGATAGGTGATTCGGCGTGGGTGGCCGGGTGAGCACCAGGAGACCCCAGCGTTGTCTGCGTTCCAAGGGGGGTTACTGACCCGACTTCCTGGAATCTTGCCGGGCCGAGCTGACCTACGACGCCGCGGAATGCTGAACCGTCCGAATAGTGGTCGCTGAAAACCGGTGCTGAACTCCCGGTTTCAGTCGCATTCAGGGCGAACCCCGTTGGGCGAGCTCACGGCCCTGATCGTCGACCCGTCCGCGATCGGCACCGGTTGCGGCAAGCTCCTGCTCCGCCATCTCATGAGCAAGGCTTGGGAGCCGGTTCCACCCGCCTGGACCGGCGGCACCAGAGTCCAGCGGCCCCGAGTCAGTCCGCGGCGACAGCGCGGTCCGATGGCGGCTCGTCACCACGACTGTGACCCAGTACTCGACGCCGCTGAGCAGCGTGTCCTCCTGAGTCGTCCAGAACGCCGCGCAGCGGAACACGTCCGTGTCGCGGACGATCGCGATCTCCGCGACAGCGACGGTGGAGTCGGAGGCAGCCCGCAGCACCCGCAACTCGCCCCACGGCTCAGGGTAATTCCGCTGGAATGCGAGTACTTGCTGGCGCCCCAGCAGGTACTCGTCGGTGGCCGGCATGCGGAGCTGCGCTTCCGGGTGCAGCAGCGCCGCCGCGCCGGTCCAGTCCCGTGCCTGGTACCGCTCGTACAGGGCTCTTACGAGTTCCGCGCCGCGCATCCGCACATGGTGGCAGACCCTTTCCGCCGACACCGAAGATTCTCACTCGGTCATGGGGCGGCGGGACGGCGCGCTGCACACGGCGGCGCCGCATGCCGGCGGTCCGAGCGCCGCTGCCGTTCGGCCGCTATCGATGACGCAGGCGGGTCGCGATGTCGTTGTACCGGCCGACCGGCACCAGGTGAACGCCGTCGAAACAGCCCGACGATCGGATCCGATCAATCATCTCGACCGCCACATCGACCCCGGCGTCCCGGTCCGTTCCGAGCTGCCGGATCAAGGCCTCCGGTACGCCGATCTCCGGAACCGTGTCGGCGATGGTCTGAGCCATCTTGGCACTGGCCATCACCATGACCCCAGCCAACATCTTTCCCGCGTAGGACACCGTTTCCCGCCACGCGACGAGCTGATCGAGGTCGTAGCTGACCTGGACCAGGAGAAAGTCCGCGGCCTGTTTCCAGTCCGGAACGGGCCTACCCGCTCGAAGAGTCGCGCCCACGCGGAAATCTCGCGGTTCGTAGGCGTGCGCTTCATCGATCATCCGGCGGACTGTCAGATCGGTCGACCTCGATCCTTCGGCCGGGTCGTCCCCGCGAACGAACAGGAACTCGTTCACCCCGTAGGCGGCGGCGGTCAGCAGATCCCGCCGGAAGCCCAGCAGATTCCGATCACGACTGTTGACGCAGGCGATCGCCGACCCGCCCAGTGCGGCGACTTCTTGCGCGACGGCGATACTCGACACTGTCGCCCGGCCAAGGTGATTATCGGGAACCAGGAAAGAATCGGCCACGCCGGAGAGAACGGCGATCTGCCGCCGGACCCGCGTCAGATCAGGGCCGGTGGCCGGCTCGATCTCACACATCAGTTCAAACGCCGCGCCGATCGTGCCCGCGGACAGCCAGTTCTCATGCCCGGATCCTTGCAGGACTGCCCGTGGCACCACCAGTTGGCCTTATGCAGAACCGTCTCGTAAGCCGACCGCGCTGCGGTGAGGATCGCGTCGTCCCACCGGTCCCCGCCGTGCCGCGGATCAAGGCAGAGACTTCTGGTGCACTTGACGTCGAGATGTTCAATGAATTCAGGGCATGACGGAGTCTTGGAGGCGACAGCGATGCCGGGTGATGTGTGGCGATTGACCGATGTCGTGACGGTGCCAGACGTGGTGGGCCCGCCGCTGGCCCATGCGCGGAATGTTGCCCATGACGCCGGCGTGGTACTGGCCCAACCGGACTCGGACGGGCCACCGCTGGGCGCCTTGAGCTGGCCCGGCGAGTACCTGGTCACTGGGCAATCCCCGCGACCCGGCACGCGACTGTGGCGCTGGGATTGAGTGGTGGTGAGCTGGCGCCCGGTGGATCGTGGCGGTGACGCCGGTGTGCGGGAACCGCGGCGTCCGATACCACCCCAGGACGCCTTCGCAGCGCCGCTCCCAGACGAGGCCCAGACCTAGATCGGATGACGATCTGTGTAACGGCGCCATCGCTGACTATGGGTTCGGTGGGCTACGGCTTGTTTGGTGTCGGGGGCGCCAAGGTCCAGCCGAACGGTGAAGTGGCAGGGCCTGGTGGGCGGCGCCGCGGGTGGTCAGCTATGCGGGGCCGCGTCGCGGTCGGTGGTGCAGGTGATCTGCTCACGGCCGACGGGCGGCCTCCGGGGACGTGGAGCAATTCGGCGGTTCGGCCCGGTAGGTCCGCGTAGGCGGCCGCGTCGTCGTCGGCCCAGATGTCCAGGTCGCATCGCAGCGCGATCCAGCGGTGGATACCCAGTCCGCAGTGAGCGTAGGTATCGATCTATTTGAAGACCCTCAGGGCGCCGGCGTCGCCCTTGTGCCGATTGGTGAGGACCTGCCCGGTGGCGATATTCATCGCCGCGAACAGGTCGATGGTGCTGTTGCGTCTGAACTCGTGGGTCATGGTGCCTGTCTCGGCCGGCTTCATGCGCAGCGACGGCGGGGTGCGATCCAGGGCTCGGCACGCAGGCCCCGCGGGGGCAGCCGCCGTGACTTTCACTCGCATCGTTTGATGGGAGGTTCACCCGACGCGCCGGAGTCTTGTCCGCGGCCGGCTCCGGCTGCCATGCTTGGGTCGTGACGGCCGGACGCTGCTGTGCCGCAGCAGCGGCGGTTTGCCCGGGCGCCCCGCCGTGGGCGACACGGCGGTATCGGCTGGCGAAAGCCGGTTGCCGCCGGGGTCGGCGGCGGCTTACGGGCGCGAACGTATGCCACTGTGGGCGCGAACACGGCGGGGACGGATCCGGGCGGCGTTGCGCTGCCGCGTCTCAGGTGTATTGGAAGAAGCCACCCGCGGAGACGGTTTCGTGAACCCTCTGCTGCTGCCCGTCGTTGCCGTCCAAGGAATGCGAGTGCGCGCCGCTACCGAGGTGCTGGCGCCAGCCGCGGGGCCGACCAGCGGAACGACCGGCGGGTACACATCGCAACCGCCGCTGCGCGTCGCCGTACTGGGCGAATCGACGGCAGCCGGTTGCGGTGCCGACACCAACGACAACGCATTTCCGGGGCGGCTGGCCCGCGAGCTCGCCACGCGGACCGGCCGCTCCGTCCAGTGGCAGGTGGTCGGGCAGTACGGCGCTACCGCCCGGCGGATCCGTTACCGGCTGCTGCCCGTGATCGGCGGCGACCAGCTGAAGGTCGCGGTGTTGCTCGCCGGTGTCAACGACGTACTGACCCGCCGTGCCCCGAAGGAATGGCGAGATGATCTCGAGGCCATCGTGGACGGGTTGAGCGAGCGCGCCGAACATGTGGTGGTTGCGGGGGTCCCGCCGTTCGACGTGTTCCCGTCGTTGCCGGCCACGCTGGGCCGCTATCTGGCCGAGCGAGCGCGGGCTCTGGACGAGGTCTCCCGGCAGGTATGCCGGGAGCGGTCACTTACGACGTGGATCGGCTCGGTCGACATACTGCCCACCGACGACCCAGACTTCTTCGCCTCGGACCGTTTCCACCCTTCGGCGTACGGTTACCGCCGCTGGGCCCAGGCCGTTGCGGACCGCATCGAGCTGTGAACCGCGCCGCGCTCTGAACCGCGTGGGCCCAGCCGGACGGCCCGGGGCTGCGCCGGAAGAAAGAAGATCTAAGGCCCGCCCGTTCCCCGACTCGCCCGGTCGTCGAACCCTCGCGGCCATCGGGTCCTCCGGCCCGGCTGAGACCGCGGGCTCCCCCACCGATCCCGACCCCTCCCGCCGCAGTAACCGCCGGCCTGTTCTCGTGGACGAGCACCACATCCTGGTGGCATGCGAGCGATTGACGAGTCGGTCCGCACCGTTTCGGAGCTTCATGCCGGAAATGCTTCCTCGAGGATGCGGCCGGCCGCGTCGCGGAACAGCTTCCAACGGTCGACGAACCCCGTGAGGGCGATATCTCCGGCTTCGGTGAGGCGGTAGTACCTGCGGGGTGGGCCCTGCGCCGACTCTTTCCAGGTGGTCTGGACCAAGCCGTTGAGTCGCAGGCGAGCGAGCAGCGGGTAGATCATGCCTTCGCCGGCGATCAGTCCACCGGCGTCGGCCAGGTCCGAGCGAGCTCGAAACCGTACCGTTCTCGCGCCGGAGCAGCGCGAGAAACGCATGGCTCCACAGACCCCCGCCTGGGCTGAGCGAGCCACACAGAATCAACGCTGGGAACGATGCATCGCATCATAGTGGCGCCGGCCGGTGCATCGTTTCGAGCGCGCCCTGGACGCAGCCGCGGCGACGCACGCAACGCGCCGCGACGGGCGTCGCCCCGAATTGGGGCCGAAGGTTGCGCCTGGCACCACCGATCAGTTCTGCACCGGAACCCACTCTGATCGTGAGGTGAGACCTGTGAATCCTCGAGTTACTTTTTTGGCACAGGTCTTGGTCGCGTTCGTCAGGGACAGCCGCAGGACCTCTTGACATCCTGTGACGGTGGACCAAACGTCTGGCTTCTTTGTTGCCGTTGCGAACAATAGGAGAACATGATGGCCCCTGCCCCAACATCCGCAGGCCGCATGGCGGCGCGGGTGATGAACGGTCGGCGACGGCGTGGCTTGTCGGTGCTGGCCGCGGTCGCGGTGATCAGCGCCGCTGTCGTTCCTCTCGCCACGACGGCCGCGGCTGCGGTGCCGAGGACGGTGTCCACCGCCGACTTGGGGCCAAATGTGATCGTCTTCGACCCGAGCATGTCCACGGCGGACATCCAGGCGAAGGTCAATTCGATCTACGCCCAGCAGGTCACCAACGAGATGGGCACCGCGCGCTACGCCCTCCTCTTCAAGCCCGGTACCTACGGCTCGGCGAGCCAGCCGCTGGACGTTCCGGTCGGCTACTACACCGAGGTCGACGGGCTCGGCCAGGACCCTTCCGCCGTGACGATCAACGGTGGCGTGACCGCGACCGGTCAGAACGGCAGCGGGGCGCTGGACACCTTTTGGCGTTCGGTGTCCAACCTGACCATCCACGTTGTTGTGACCTCCGACGGCTGCCACACCAGCAATGAGATGTGGGCAGTTTCCCAAGCCGCGCCGATGCGTCGCGTCGACGTGAAGGACTACACGACCTTCATGCCGTACTGCGAGAACCCCAACTTCGCCAGCGGTGGCTTTGTCGCCGACTCCCGACTGGGGGGTGGCGCGCTCAACGGCTCGCAGCAGCAGTTCTACGTTCGCAACAGCGACTTGGGCGCCGGCTGGTCGAACTATGTGTGGAACCAGGTCTTCTCCGGCGACCTGGCCGCGCCCGCGCAGCAGTTCGGCGGCGGCGCCGCATACACCACCCTCGCGCAGACCCCGGTCAGCAAGGAGAAGCCGTACCTCTACGTCGACGCGGCAGGCACCTGGAACGTCTTCCTGCCCTCCGCGCAGAAGAAGTCTGTCGGCACGACGTGGGCCAACGGCCACACCCCAGGGACCTCGGTCCCGCTGCGTGATTTCTTCGTCGCCAAGCCGGCCGATTCGGTCAGCACGATCAACGCGGCCCTGGACCGCGGCCTTGACCTGCTCCTCACCCCCGGCGTCTACAACCTCGACTCGCCGATCAAGGTGAAGCGGGCCGACACCGTCGTGCTCGGCCTTGGCATGGCCACGCTGACCGCGGCCCACGGCAACACCGTTCTCACCACCAAGGATGTGCCTGGCATCGACATCGCCGGCGTCACCGTCGACGCCGGACCGGTCACCTCGCCGGTGCTCATGCAGATCGGCTCCGAGAACGGCAACAACGGCGTCCCGCACAACGTCGGCTCCGACCCGACCGCGCTCCAGGACGTCTTCTTCCGCGTCGGCGGCCCGCACGTCGGCACGGCCACCGTCGCCCTCGAGGTCAACACGGACAACACCATCCTCGACGACCTCTGGGTCTGGCGCGCTGACCACGGCGTTCCCGGCTCGGTCGGGTGGACCGTCAACACCGCCGACACCGGCCTGGTTGTCAACGGCAACGACGTCACCGCGACCGGCCTGTTCGTCGAGCACTTCCAGAAGTACAACGTGATCTGGAACGGAGACAGCGGCCAGGTCGTCTTCTTCCAGAATGAGCTGCCCTACGACGCGCCGACCCAGGCCGCCTATCAGCATGACGGGGTCCTGGGCTACGCGGCGTTTAAGGTGGCCGACTCAGTGCGGTCGTTCCAGGGATACGGCATGGGCAGCTACATTTTCACCAACATCGACCCGGACATTCACGTGACGCATGCCTTTGAGGTCCCGGTCAGCCCGGGCGTGCAGCTGCACGACCTGCTCACGGTAAACCTGAGCGGTCCCGGCACCATCGATCATGTCATCAACGACACCGGGGCCTCGGTGAGTTCGGTCAACAAAGACGTGCCCAGTCAGGTGGTCAACTACCCGGCCGGCTGACACGATCACCACGCAGGCAAGCGGCCCCGAAGCGAGAGCTCCGGGACCGCTCGGCATAGTGCGGTAACTTGTCGAATTCTATGGCGCTCCTGGTCGAATTATGTGGGTAGTCAGGCGCCGACGACGAGGACTT
>JAABUZ0100005509.1_pt1 | contig 16558 bp, 17 predicted proteins | sample 5562091 | NCBI WGS metagenome assembly JAABUZ01 (sample SAMN12813069, study PRJNA571459) | rock metagenome | isolation source: Antarctica rocks | place: Antarctica: Victoria Land, Linnaeus Terrace sud | collected 2015-12-21
CGGCGGCCATCAAGGTTTTGCGCACGCATCTTAGTGATGATGCTTTGCAGCAGTTTATAGGTGAGGCCCGTACGATCGCGCGCCTAGTACATCCTCATATCATCGCTGTGCTGGACTTTGGAATTGATAATGGTGTTCCGTTTCTGGTCATGCCGTATGCGCGTCAGGGATCGTTGCGCAAGCTTCATCGACGTGGACAAAAGCTTGCGCCCGAGGTTGTCGTCTCGTACGTCAGGCAGGTTGCTCAGGGTTTGCAGTATGCACATGATAATAAGGTTATTCATCGGGATGTGAAGCCTGAAAATATACTGCTTGGGGATGATAATCTGCTTAAGTTGAGCGATTTTGGGATCGCAACCGCAAGCCACAGTACGTATACGCGCCCTACTCGCAGTTCGCAAGATCATCCGGTGGGCACGACGACCTATATGGCTCCGGAGCAATTTGTCAGTGAACCTTCTCTGTTCAGCGATCAGTATGCGCTGGGCGTGGTGGTCTATGAATGGCTCTGTGGCATCCCGCCTTTTAGCGGGACCGATGTGGAGATCTCCTTTCACCATGTCCACGCCCCTGTCCCCTCGCTCCTCAGTAAAGCGCCTCAGCTATCACCCGCGATCGACGCGGTAGTGCAGCGTGCACTTGCGAAAGATCCACGCGCTCGTTTTCCTCGTATGCTAGACTTCGCGAATGCTCTTGCCGCTGCCTGTGCCACTAGTTCGTTCAACTCCTCGACGTTCAACTCTTCGAGTACTCTGCAGATGAATACCTCTCTCTATTCAGAGAGCCAGCCCAGGCCCTTCTATGACTATTCTGCATCGACGGTTGCCAATCTCACCTCAACTCCCAATAACCAGTTTGCACCCCGCTCTCAGGTAGACCTTCCTCCCGTGCCACCCGGCTCGCGTCCTGGTTTCGCACCCTCTCCAGCTTTTTATCAGCAGCAAAGTCCTCTGCGCTTGCATCCGGTGCCCTCGCAAATCTCTACTCCATCGCCTGTTTATACCAGGCGGACCATCTCGCGCCGAACTCTTATCACGAGCGCGGCTGGCCTGACAGTTGCGGCTGTGCTGGGTGTTGTTGCGACCAATGTGTGGCAGGGGAGTAGTCGGCATCCAGCAACAGTTGTATCTGCGCAACGGCATCCAACACCTGCGCCTACACAGCCGCCGGTGACGCCAACGCCTGTCCCGACGCCCGCCGCGATTATTTCGACGACTCGGCCAACGGTGGCGAGCTGGGGCGTAGGGCAGTTTGATCTATTTGTGCGCGGGACGGACAATGCGTTATGGCAGAGGCACTATGATGGGGTGCTGCACGATTGGGCGGCGGCGGCGAGTCCGCTCTCGTATGATCCGACGATGATTTCCTGGGGACCGAATCGCTTTGATGTGTTTGTGCGTGGGCCTGATAATGCTTTGCAGCACGGCTGGTTCGATGGAAGCTGGCACGTCTGGGAGACGCTGGGCGGTGCCCTGCTGGCTGACGCGGCGGCGGCCTCGTGGGAGCCTGGACGGCTCGATGCGTTTATCCACAATTCTGATCACGCGTTGTGGCATCAGTACTTCGATGGAAGCTGGCACGCCTGGGAATCGCTGGGCGGCGTTCTGACATCCAGCCCGACGGCTGTGGCGACGAAGGTCAATGTTATTGATGTTTTTGTGCGTGGCGTTGACAATGGATTGTGGATTCGGCATTTTGATGGTGCATGGCATGATTGGCAACCGCTGGGTGGGAGCCTGACCTCTGACCCTGTCGTGATTTCGTGGGGCGCGGGGCGGCTGGATGTCTTTGCGCGTGGGGCTGAGAATACGTTGCAGCATATCTGGTTCGATGGAAGCTGGCACGCCTGGGAATCGCTGGGCGGGAGTATCGCGTCGGCTCCCACCGCTGTCGCCTGGGGGCCGAACCGCATCGACGTCTTCGCGCGCGGATTCGACAACTCGCTGCAACACTCCTGGCTCGATGGAAGCTGGCATGCCTGGCAACCTCTTGGCTAAGTAAGCTACTCACTTCATTTAGGGGGAAAGACTCATCGGCCACGTAGCGACAATCCCTTGCGATTGTCGGAGTCTCTAGATGCAATGAGGGCACTTCACAAGCGGACCAACGACGACAATCGCAAGGGATTGTCGCTACGCGGGTCGCCTGTGAAATGAGCTTTGTCAGAACAGCAGTGTCTAAAGAAGTGCTTTCAATGTTATATAATATGTCTCGTTGCCAATTTCGTGATAGCAATAGATAAGCAAGGAGAAAATAGAGCAATGGATACCAGACAAGGTACGGGACAAGATCCACGGGATCTCAATCAGGAAGTGCAGGCTATAATGCGTGTCGCGTAGTATTCTATATCCAGGACATCCCTCTCCAACTGATAGATGGCACGATTTATTTACCAATATACATATGGATGTCAGGACGTCTTGATAGCGAGTGGAAAAGAGAGTAGAATAGGAGGAGCAAGCATCACCTGATAAAGGGGAAAAAAGAGAAGTGAGAACGCTGTTTGATCCACAGGAAGCGTTGACGAACGCTCGTACACTACTTAAGACGCCACAACGCTTTCAGGAGTGGCTGTCTCGCGATCCCGATCGGCTCTTTCGGGCCGATAACAAGAGTGGCACCAATGCGTTGGTGCGTTTTTTGACTGAGGCACATGTGGCTGGTGTCCATCAGGGCACTCATCACATCTATGTTGGGATGACGGTGCTGGAACTGCCTGCCTGGGCTGAGCGCCTGGATATGCCGGCCAATCGGGGCTTTCTGGCACGCTATCTGCTGTGGAGGCTGGAAGAGGTGACTGCTGAAGAGGCCGCTTGAACCAAGCGGATTATCTTTAATGACGTGTTCTGCGCTCTTGATTTTTGGGTTAGGGTGTGCTAATATCTGATTGTGCTCGTCGGATATAGCCCACCTTGAAGAATTGATAGACTGCTCCAGCAGGCCCGAAACGAATCGCCTGATTCAGCTCTCTACCGTTGCATACTTGCTCTAAGGAGTATCGGTGATGAAGCTTATGAATGATCAGAAATTGTGCGCCATTTGTAATCAGCCACTTAAATGGTGGAATAGTCAATCTTGTCTTGATTGCGGCAAAGCTGTCTGCGGCCAGCATGCTCACGCTGTTAAGCGCCGGCACAGTTCTGTGCTCTCTTCATACTGTGCAAGCTGTCTGCATACACATGCTGCACCCCAGGCCGTAGCGCATAAGAAATCGCACGAAACGGCCAAGTAAAGAACACTACTCGTTCAGTTTGAGTATTGGGCAAGAACGCTCTTCGCCAGTTCTATTATATGTTCACGTAAGATGAGCGGCTCTAATATCTCTACCTGGGGGCCGAAGCTGAGGATGTAGCCGCGTGCCTCTGCCTCGGTCTCGAACTGAAGTTGGAGCGTAATCCAACCTTTGCTATCGACCGATCCGATTTGCGTAGCGCGCTTGTTGGCTTGATAGATGAGCGGCATGGCTTCTGCTGGCATGCGGATGCAGACGGGATAGCAGGGTAGGTTGGCGGTGAAGAGGGCGGCGGAGCGCGACCAGGAGGAGGCGAGGTCGAAGTTGGGTGGGCGGGTGCAGGGCTGCTCTATAATCTCGGCGGCTTGTATGCGTGAGACGCGATAGTTGCGCTCCTGCCCCTCTACGCACGCCACCAGATACCATGTGCTCCCCTTTGCCACCAGTCCCAATGGATCAACGGTTCGCTCGACAAAGCTATCGCTGCGCTGGTAGACGATACGCAACTTGCGCTCTCGCCAGATCGATTCTTGCAAGATGGGGAGCTGAGTGACGTTCTGCTGCGTCGGGTGCCAGCTAGAGACATCGATATGGATACGCTGGCGGGCGCACTCGGCGTCGCGGCGGCGCATCTCCGGCAGGGCGGCCAGCAGCTTGATCAACGCTCCCTCAGATGCTTGACGTAATCCCAGGTCGGCCAGCAAAGGTACTGGCTTGCCTAGAAAGAGCACCTGAATCTCCGCCTCGCTCAACCCTGTTAGGTTCGTGCGATACTCCTCCATCAAGCCCCAGCCGCCACCTACGCCACGTTCCGCCGTAATAGGAATACCGGCAGTACACAACGCATCCATATCACGATGAATAGTCCGCTGAGATACCTCCAACCGCTGAGCAAGCTCGCGAGCCGTGATCCGCTGATGCACTTGTAGAAGCAGCAAAATAGAAAGCAGTCGGTCTGCGCGCATATCCATCCTCGCTTCCCTGTCAGATTTCGACATCGTCAGACCTATACTGTACCATAGAAATATGTCACTATCCGTCATATTTCGTCATTGTTAGCACAAGGGTAAAGCATTTTCACACAGCAATCAGGGCATCTATATCTCCCCTTATTTTTGCTTGATGTCTATGAGCACGACGACAACCACGAGAGAGCAGAATGGTTGTTTAGCCGAGGGAGGCGGCAACTGTGGCACAGGTTCGTCGGATGGTACTCTGGCCGGCTCCTAGAGATGGTTGGTTCTGGGTGTAGGAGGCTATGATGTAGATTTCTCCACGTGTTATGACGATGCCAGAGGAGTTTACGGCCCATAGTCCGTCGGGACCTATGACCCAGCCGTCTTTCATTGCAACAGTGGCTCCAACAGGGGCGGTATCGCCGACCCCTACTCGCTGATCTGCCTGGACGTTCTCCAGCAGAGTAAGTGCCAGGGTGCGGTCTTGTGGCTTTAGGATTGCACCTGCATTGAGTAAAGTTAATAAGTTCACCATTGTCCAGGGGGAGATCAGGCTCCAGCCCCAGGCTTTGGGATTGATAGAAAGGCCGCTCACTCCTATTTGCTGCATGTAGGCGGTTATGCCTGTTCCACCTCCGACTGTGTTATAGAGGGTTGTAGCTGAATCGTTGTTGGAGTTTTCGATTTTTGCGACTACTTCAAGGTATATCATTACTACTCCTTGCTAGACGTCTGGGTATGCCAGTTGCAAGTACTTTTTGTTGGACAATGTAAAGTGGAACGTTCACCGTCTATCACGTCTTGAAGATGTCTTAAAAATCTGGCACTTGCCAGTATTGCATGGATAAATAAGCGAAGGAAATATTTTTCTATTTTTGTAGAACATTTGGTTACTTTTGTTTTAAAGGAAGAGAGGCTATGTTATACTATGTAGTAGCGTTGAGTTGAACGTAATGCTATTGTTTGCTTGATGCTATTCTAATAGAAGAGGAATGTTTATGCCCGCACACGTTCTGGTCATTGATGATGATCAATCAATCCTGGAACTTTTTCGCCTTATTTTAGAGCCAGAGGGGTATGAGGTAACACTCTCGAAGTCTGCATTCGAGGATGTGCAGGAGGTTGAGCAGCTTAAGCCAAACCTGATTATTATGGATTTTAAGCTGGGCCGTCATGAGGATGGTTTTCTCTTGCTACAAAAAATCAAGATGTATCGCCCGACGAAAGACATTCCTATCATACTGTGTACGGCGGCGGTGGATATCGTCGTTGAGCAGGAGAATGTGTTGCGCGAGAAGGGGATTCCTATTCTGTACAAGCCATTTGATGTGGATGAGCTATTGATGGTTGTGGAGCGCTTGCTGAAAGCATCACCTTTATCTCCAGGCTAAGGAGTTCTAGTTACATTTTGTTTAGAGACCAGCGCAGATGCTCTGCGCTAGTCCTTCTTGTGTCGAATACTTATTCTCTGGGCTAAGAGCGGTAGCTGCCGTGGTCAAGTTCGTTCATGAGCGTTGGGCGGTTTGGTTGCCAGCCAAGTACGCGGCGCGCCTTTGCTCCGGAGACGACGCTGTTGAACGCCTGTATGTATGCAAAGAAGCCGATAGTTTTCATTGCCTCCTCGTAGGGCCAGGAGACAACTTTTATGCCAGTTCCAGCCACCCGACTCGCTGCCTCCGCTACCTGTTTCTGCGTGACAATCTCTTCTTCGGCACCAATAAAGACCTCACCAGGATTAGCTTTCTCTAATGCCAGGACGTAGAGCGAGGCGAGATCGTCGACGTGGACGGGTGTCTTTCTGTTGTTGCCATCGCCAATATAGCGCACGACTCCTTGCTCACGGGCACTCTTGATCTGGCTCGTAACGATTCCGCCACCGCGACCGTAGACGATCGAAGCGGGCCGCACAACGATAGCGCGCACTCCTTGTTGAACACCGCTGAACGCGATGCCTTCGTGTTGTCCACGCCACCCTGCCAGACTCTTCATATCAAGTAGTGGGGCTGTCTCGTCAGTCATCTGGTCGCCCGTATCGCCAGTGACCATAGAGCCGCTGGTATAGATGAATGGCTTGTTTGAGCCACTCAGGCCAGTGAGAAATGCCTCGATGTTCTGTTTATCCGTCTCGATGGCGTCCTGGCCCTGTCCAAATCCGAGGTGAATGACTCCGTCGGCTTCGCGCGCGGCCTGGATCAAGATGTCTTTGTCTTGAAGTGAGCCTTGTAGTGGAGTTATCTGGCGGCTCTGGAGTTGCTTTACTGCCTCATCGTTGCGCGCTAGACCTGTGACTGTGTGTCCCTGGGCCTGTAGTTTTTCGGTGACGACTGTTCCTATAAAACCGGTTGCGCCGGTGACAAATACGTGCATCTCTTTTTCCTTTCGCTAATGGAAATGCTCTTCTTTTGTGGTGGGCATTTTATGTAATGAGTATGCTGTAGATTCAAGAAGAAAACAAGTACTCAGAAAAATATGAGTATTGCGTGAAAGGGCAAGGTACAAATAGAGTTTATGTTGAGAGGGAAATTTATGTATGACTAAACTTGTTACCAATATCAAGAAATATGAGGAAAAGATTAGAGGTGAGAGTAACTGTGAAGGTTAAGTATATATAAAGTATGGTGAAGACGAATGAAAAGAGAGAAAGAGATGATGGAGCAGCGTATGATGCTTGATATGCCGCTGGACCCTTGTCCTGTTAAGGCAACGATGTCCGCTCTTAGAGGGAAGTGGAAAACTCTGCTGTTATTTTACTTGTTGAGGAGGACGAGGCGTTTTGGAGAGTTGCGGAGGCTTATGCCGCAGGTGAGTTTGCAGATGCTGACTTCGCATCTGCGTGAGTTAGAGCGCGATGGGATAGTTCACCGGCAGAGCTATGAGCAGGTGCCGCTAAAGGTCGAGTATTCGCTTACACCTCTTGGGCGGAGCCTGGAACCAATTCTGCTCTTGATGCTTGATTGGGGACAACAATACTTTCAGCAGGAGGAGAGCAGCCAGTCGAATATTTCTCGGCCTACCAATACAGAGATAGCTTCACTGCACCAGTAGAACTGATTCGCGCAAGTTACGAGGTAGTAGGGGACGTTGCTAAGGCGATATTTACTGCTGCTAACGCGTGTAGCGTTGTGGTATCGAAAGTCGGAACTGCAACGTCATTGGGATGGATAAGCAGCATAATTTCTGTACAGCCTAGAATGATGCCTTGTGCTCCTTGACTAATCAGTCCCACAATGATTTCCTGATAGCGGCGTTTCGATTCCGGGTCGATGATCCCACGTACCAGCTCCTGATAGATAATCTCGTGGATCTCTTCCCGTTCTGTTCGAGCAGGAATGAGAACATTTAGTTCATGGTCGCTTTCCAGCCTGCCCCGGTAAAACGGTTGTTCCATCGTGAAGCGTGTTCCAATCAGTCCAACGGTTTGGATGCCATGTTCTTTGATCGCTTCGGCTGTGGGATCGACGATGTGTAGCAAAGGAATGTTCAACTGCTCTTGAATGGTTGGTGCAACCAGGTGCATAGTGTTAGAACAGATGAGTAACAGATCAGCTCCTGCCTGCTCAACACGCTTCGCTACCTGGCCCAGGATATGTCCAGCCTCTTCCCAACGATTCTGATGCTGCAAGGCTTCGATCTCAGCGAAGTCTACCGAATAGAGGATACAGGCTGCAGAATGTACGCCCCCTAAACGCTGCGCAACATTTTCGTTGATGATACGATAGTATTCCTGGGATGATTCCCAACTTAATCCGCCAATCAATCCAATAGTTTTCATTCTCTCAATTTCCTTCTTTCGTGAGCTACTAAAAGATTATCATACAGTTTTTTTGCAACCAGTGCTTCGTCAAGCTTCATTGTGGCTCGAAACAAGGGGTACAGAGCGCTTTGGAGCAAGGTGGGTGGTGGCCTCCCCCTAAAGGGGGCATGCGCACGATGAATCGGCGCCTCTGCTTCGCAGAGGGTCTGGTGGGGCTGGCGAAGCAGGGGCTGTGATGAAGCTTGCACAGGCCGCTAGCCTTTGTAGTAGGCGAGGCTTAATCCTTTGCCGATGGGGAGGATGAGGCGGTCAAATAGGGGTTGTGCTTCTAGAGTTTGCAGGTAGCTGGCGATTTCGTTGGGGTGTGAGAGGGCGTTGTCGGCGAGGACGAGCGCGCCGGGGGTGAGTTTGGGGATGAGTTGGATGAGTTGGGCGGGGGCGCTGTAGCGGTCGGCGTCGAAGAAGATCCAGTCGAAGGGGCCGGGGAGGTCGGTGACGATCTGGGTGGCGTCACCAGATTTGAGATCGACCAGTTCGCGTAGGCCGGCGGCGCGCAGATTGGCATCAGCTAGTTCGTGTTTGCGCGGGTCGCGGTCGATGCTGATGATATGACCGCGGGTTTTGGATGCCGCCCATGCCTGCCAGGTGGTGCTGTAGCCGTTGGACGTTCCGATCTCTAGCAGATTTTTGCGCTGGCTGCTGCGGATCAGGATGGAGAGAAATTGGGCGGTGTCCGGTTCTAGATTTAGCATCTTCTTGCTGTGCTCCTGCTCCTGAGCGTCCTGACGTTGTCCATCTGTATAGAGCCGGTCGAGAAAAGCGCGAATATCGGTATCGTTCATGAGAATAACTCCTTTTCAGTTCCTTTCGATGTGTGGCAGGGACAAAAACCGTAGCATAGTTAGAAACATCTCCTTTAGTTTGCTTGCGTAAAATCCCTGATTATGCTTATAATACTATACTAATAGTACCACGCGCTACCCAGTATCAGGGAAGGGGTCTCTCATGGCAGACTTTGCGCCAAATGATCAGTTGCGCTCGGCACGAAAAGGGAAGCGTATGTCACGCGAGCAGCTCGGCGCGCTGGTTGGGACTACTGGTATCACCGTTGCGCGCTGGGAGCGTGGCGAGAAGATACCGGATGCAGCGGCGCGTACGAAGCTGTGTGAAATTTTTCAGCAGCCCGCAACTGAGCTTGGCTTGACGCAAACAACTGCTCCCGAGGCAACGTCAGTTCCTAAAACGACTCCTGCCGCCGCTTTATATGATCCTGCCATTCCGCTCTTGCCCACCTTGTCCTTGATTGGGCGGGAGGCGGAGATTGCGGCGATCAAGACGAAACTGCAAGCTTCCGGTGGCGAGGCGCTGACGGCTCTAAACGGCTTACCGGGTGTGGGCAAGACCGCTCTGGCGATCACTTTGGCGCACGATCAAGAGTTGCGCACGTATTTTAAGGATGGCGTGCTGTGGGCCGCTCTAGGACCCCAGGCGAACATCCTGGGCGTCTTGAGCCACTGGGGACGCCTGCTCAATATTTCTGAACGTGAGATGGAGCAACTGGGTAGTAGTGAAGCCTGGGCGCGGGCGATTCATAGTGCAATTGGCGCGCGGCGGATGCTTCTCATTCTCGATGATGCCTGGCAGGTGGATGACGCTCTACTGCTCAAGGTTGGCGGACCCGCCTGCGTGCACCTGCTCACCACGCGTTTTCCCACGATCGCCGCCCAGCTTGTCATTGGAGGAGGCACCAAGCTACGCGAATTGAATAGCGCGCAAGGCATGGATCTGCTGCGGCAACTCGCTCCACAGGCTATCACAGTAGATGAGCAGAAAGTTCAGGACCTGGTAGAGGCTGTGGGTGGACTGCCCCTCGCGCTCACACTGATCGGTAACTATCTGCGCAAGCACGCCTACACGGGGCAGACACGACGCATTGTCAACGCCCTCGACCTACTTGCCGACGCTAGCACGCGGCTGCAACTCAGCCAATCCTTCAGCCCTCTAGAAAGCCATCCCAGTCTGCCCAACGAAAGCTCACTCTCACTTGGATCGATCATCGCCGTCACCGACCAGGCTCTTGATCAGCATGTTCGCTCCGTCCTCTACGCCCTCTCCGTCTTCCCCCCCAAGCCCAACAGTTTTTCCGAAACCGCTGCCCTTCATATAGCTCAATGCGAAGTTGAGGAACTGGACGTCCTCACCGACACCGGCCTGCTCGAATATAACAGTACCGAGCGTTATCTGCTGCACCAATCGATCGCCGACTATGCCCGCGTCAACCTCGTCGAGCCCGCGCGCTCCCAGGCTTATAAGCGGCTGATAGAGTATGCAATCGACTACATTCAGCAGCATAAGAAAGATTATGAGCTGCTAGAAATTGAGAGTACGGTGCTGCTGGCGGCTCTAGAAGTAGCGTATAAAGTGGAGATGCGATCAGAGCTGGTGCAGGCGGTCATTGCCTTTGTGCCTTTTATGCTCCTGCGTGCCTGGTATGATCAGGCGGCTCTGTATATTCAACGCGCACACGAAGCGGCGTTAGCTCTCAACGATCAGCAGAGCCTGACCTATATTCTGGCGTTCCAGGGGCAGCTTGCGCAAAAGCAGGGGCGTTACGAGGAATCGGAAACGTACTATCAGGAGGGGTTGGAGCTTGCCCGGCGGAGCACAGATAAAGAACGCATTTGTACACTTTTGGATCGATTAGGGAATGTGACGTGGCGGCGTGGGAAGTACGAGCGAGCTGAGGCGTATTTACAAGAGGGGTTGGGGCTAGCGTATGAGATTGGTGATCGTGAACGTATCGGTAGCATTCTTAAGACGTTGGGTGCGGTCGTAGAGAATCGGGGTGACTATGAGCAGTCGAATCGATATTTGCTGCAAGGATTAGAACTGGCGCGTGAGATCGGCGAGCGCGAACAGTTATGTAGTGTCTTGCTCAATCTAGGAGCCAATCGTGCGGGCCGTGGATACTTTTCGGAGGCCGAGGTTTATTTTCAAGAAGCTCTGGAGTTGGCGCGTCAGATAGGGCATCGAGAGATTATTTGTATCGTGCTTGGTAATCTGGGTGATGTCGCTGTCGAGAAGCAAGAGTATGAGCAGGCCGACGCGTACTTGCAGGAGGGGCTGGCTCTGGCGCGGCAGATAGGGCATCGTGAGTGGGCTGCTGCCTTGCTGGTCAACATCGGCTTCATGAATCGCAAACGTGGTGATTATGCAGGTGCTGCGGCGTATATACAGGAAGCTTTGCAGACCGCGCGGCAGATCAACCGTCCCCTCGTCGTCTGCACTGCTCTTTACGAAGCTGGCAAGATTTATCTTGATCAGCACAATATTCGGGCGGCCGAGGAGACGTTTCAAGAGTTGCTTGCCAGCGCTCCTCCCGGTAGCCAGGATCTTATTGCCCTTGCCCAGTATGGCCTGGCTACGGCGGCCGCTTTGCGCGGGCATTTGGAAGAGGCACGGAGCTTGGGGGAGAGCAGTTTAACTATGCTGGAGGCTATGGGCCACCGCGATGCTCCGGAGGTACGGCGGTGGCTGGAATCGATCAATCACGTCATTTAGCTAGCAATATCCCTGTGAAAGACGATGTGTGTAGGAGTAATATGGACGACCAGTTGACCAGGAACACCATTGCGTTCGCCATACTCTGCAGCATTGTCCTGCCCCATATAGCGACCACCCAGGGTTGTAGCCCAGTGTTTGATCTCGTTTAGATCATCGGAGAGGGTCACAGTCCCCTCAATGGTAGCAAAGCTAAAGGGCGGACGTTCATCGTCTATGCAGAAAGCGATGCGGTTATTCTGGCGAAGATTGATGGCCTTGACAGACTTTTCCCCTACCAGAAAGACCAGAGTATCACCATCGATACCATACCAGACTGGAGCGATATGTGGGCGTCCATCCGCGCGTACTGTAGCGATCTTGCCGGTATGGTTTCCTTTCATTAGGAAGGAGCGAAGATCAGCAGAGAGTATTATCATAGTTACTTCCTTACACTGTTAGATCAAATGTTATGAATGAGCAAACACGGCGCGATTCGTTTGGAGGTAGCTCTCAAGGGTCGTAGGTTGTCGACCGAGGAGCTGGGTAATGCTATCGGTGATAACTGCCCCTTTTCCCTGACGGTAGAAATCGTACAGGCCAAGCAGACCATCTGCATACCAGTCTGGAACACCTGCAGAAAGCATTGCTCCACGCCAGGCTTCGTCTGGCAAGTTCATGCAACGTCCACAAACAGAGATCCGAGCTGTTGCGGCTGAGTATAATCACCCACAATTGTAGCGATGCCTTGCGACTCCAACTTCTCTTTGGATGCTGCATTATGTGCTAGCACACGGAAACGTTCATGCGTATCCCGCAACTGCTTTACCACGAACTGTCCGACCTGACCTGTTCCTCCAATAACGATATTCATATCTTCAATCCTTTCAAAGATCGCTTGATTCTTTCAGCGGTACTCCTACCATGCACTCTATAGTAGTGATATACTTACTATAAGTGAGTTAGCATGTCTGCACAAGTCTGCACTTTGCAGTAAGATACTTACTCAAAAGTAAGAGGAGAGAGGGTGCTTATGGAGCAGAACACGATCAGAATCGAGGTGAATGTCTGGGATGCTAATTGTCCATCGCGTGCTTTGCTTGATCTGATTGCAGACAAATGGAGCGCGCTTGTGATTGTAAAGCTTTCGGATGGAGCGGTACGTTATGGTCGTTTGCACCGGGAGATTGGGGGAATTTCGCACAAGATGTTGAGCCAGACGTTACACAATCTGGAGCGGAGATCGCTTGTAAAGCGTGCTGTACACGACACGGTGCCACCTCAAGTAGAGTATCGGCTCACAGAACAAGGAAGATCGTTGCTGGTCCCGCTAGCAGGCTTGATCGAATGGGCTGAGACACATGTGAACGAGCTTAGCTAGAAGGGACCAGCATCCCACAATCTTGTTTCTCTTTGATGAGAAGCTCTTCAAGACAACAAATAGCATTAAGTTCTGAGATGTGTGTTATCTAAAAGCCACCTCAACAGCGTTAGTTAGCTCTCCTCTCGTTCGGTTGCTGTCTCTGCTCATGAGCTTCGTCGATGTGGACTTCGTCTGCTTGATCGGTGGGTTTTGTGTCTACGTGACTGTCGGCCTCAACTTTGGGCAGGTCTTTGTTGAGCTTGCCAGCCATCGTGCTCAGGAAGGTGACCAGGTCGTTAGGGATGGGGCGGACGCCTTCGAAGAATGAAGCATTGACCTCGGCTCCGAGTAGGAGAATCATGGAGAAGATGTAGAAGAAAAGGAGGAGAATGACGGCGAAACCTATTGGGCCGGCGTAACTGCCGAAAAGGAGCCGAATAATCAATGGGAAGACGGTCAGCACAACCTCTGTTGCGATGGCGGCACATACAGCTCCAGGCCAACTGGTGCGGAAGCTGATCTTCTGATTTGGAACCACCAGGTAGATGACCTCGAATAAGAGGAACGCGGCGATGAGCGCCCCCAGAATACCACCCAGGCTTATCAAGACAAAGCTACCGCCAGGAATGCCCTTCAAGAATGGAAGGCTCGCGAGGTTAGAAAACAGAATGCTGGGAGCCGCTGAGGCAAAGACCATGACGGGAATAAGGATGATAAAGATGATGAAGACGCCGATCGCCACCAGGAATTGGCGTATGAGTGGACGCGGGCGCACGCGGTAGATAATATCCAGGCAGGCTTCTATCACCACAAAGAGCAGAGATCCAAAGAAGATCGCCGAGATAACTGCAAGCACACCCAGGATGCCGGAGGACTGTCCCAACTGCTGAGAGGCAAGATCGAGCGCGTTTTGTTGTCCCGCTAACCCTGGGAATAGGGATGTCACCTGCTTAATGACGGTCGGGCGAATACTCGATTGTCCCAGGACTGCGCCTAGCAGTGCCAGCAGTGCCAGGGAGATCGGCACCATCAGCATCACCAGGTTATAAGCCAGGACGCCTGCTAAATTGGGTACCCAATCGTTCATCGTTTTTGTAATAAACGTCTGAACCGGCTTCATATCATTTGCCATGCTGTGTCGGTTCTGCGAAAGTTCCGGATTTGTGTTTTCTGTTTTCTGCATAGTACCTGCCGTCAATTATTATCTCTTCAATCTCTTGAAGATCTTTATTGTCTGTTTTTGATGCGAATAAATGTAGTCCGAATAATTTGAGTGTCACTTATGTAGCACGAAAGTCAAAGGTTACACGACTCACAGTTCTTCTGAGTTCGAAGAATTCAAAATTAACTGAGCATTATATTAAATCATCAGTACATCCATTTAGCAGTAGCCATTTAGTACAGAGATTTCCTTTTTTCCTTGACTCGTAGCAATAGCATTTAGCATACTAAATATATTACACAAGGTCTATGGTGGTGTCCTCTTGTATTTCACAGGTTGATAGGTTTAGATGGGAGAAAATACATGAGCCAGATAGAAAATAGCCGTATTGAGAGGGAAATCAGGCGGCAAGAACGGCGTAAAGAGGAAGGCGTTGCTAAGACGGTGCCGTATGTTTCCTTTTTGCTCACTCATATTGCCCTGGTGCTATTCTTAGCGGCAATGTTTATTGTGGATTTCTTCGTCCATGCTACTGCATTCAATATTAGCATTAAGATTGTGCTTGCGGCGCTTGCTATTATCTTTATGATTTGTGAGTGGGTCTATGCTATTCGTTATAGTCGTCGCTGGCGACAGGATGTGCAGCAGTTGAGACAACTGGAGGAGCAGCAGTATTTAGCTCAAGAGAAGGATGCATTTAAACAAAGAGAAGATGCACTTGTGGCCGAGCAGCAGAGGAATCGCTTATTAGAGCTTAGTTTACGGCTGCGGCGCAAACAAAACAAGGCTCCAGCAGCGCCCGTCTCTCCCTCCTCTACTACGATGCCGCCGCCAGCAGCAGGGAAGAGAGATTTTAGATCCCCCTTCCGTAAGCAGCAATGAGTAATGTAATCCTGCAACCGCGTAGCGACAATCCCTTGCGGTTGTTGTGTGTCCACCCACTTGAGAGGCTCGTCCACCACGACAACCGCAAGGGATTGTCGCTACGCGGTTGCAGAGAAACGGATTATGCCAAAGCAGTATCGATTTTTACTTGATCACCTCTGTATCATAACGAGACATAAGAGTACGTCCTTGTTCAGGAGTAGGTGGGCCAGACCTGGCTACAAGTTCGCTCATCTCTTCGAAGTAGTGGATGTACTGGGGTGGCGTAAACGTCGCTAAGAAACGGGCGGGGCTATCGCTTGGATTAGAGAACGTGTGGGGTACGCCGATGGGTACCATTACAAAGCTCCCTGTCCCTGCGTTAATTGTTTCATCACCTACCTTGAACTCTAGTTCACCTTCCAGCACATAAAATCCCTCTTCATGAGCATGATGAACATGAGGAAACGGGCTAGGCGAGTGAGGTGGAACCGCAAATTCAGCAATTGCCATAGTGCCTCGTGTGTTTGTGCCGTCTTCTAACACAGTTAGACGAATTGGTCCCATCGTGATGGTTCGACCCTCGCCCGCTTTTAGTATAGTTGCGTTCATAATGCTCTCTCTTTCTTTTAGTTGAATATAGAAATCTTCATCGTGAAAGTAATCTAGGACGAACGACGAAATGTCAAGGCCGCACCAAGTGTCAGTAGAAATGCACCGCCTGCGAGATTTAGAGGAGCCGTCTCGCTTGCAGATGGTACTCGATGTTCTCTCACGATTGGGATTAAGTGGCCGGCAAAGGCCCCACCAATTGCTGGCAAGCCGAGCACCATCCACAGTATGCCTCTTGCCCTTTCAGGAAGGCGCGTGGATAAAGTAACGAATCCCAGAACTGCTAAAGCGATAGCTCTAAATGGACGTTCCTCCGGTTCAACAATCAAGCTCTGGACCTGATGAATGCCAACGAACGTTAAAGCGACGAAAAGCCAACGAGGATTGGTCGGTCTGCTTATCTGCGTCTGCTGTTCCATAATTCTCCCTTTTTTGCCTCTATTAATTGCTCAAGCAAGCAATTATACTCAAAAAAAACAATAGTATTAGTCGGATGATTGAAAGCATTGCAGCATTTGGGCCAGGACCTTGTATGCGGCATCGAGATCGACATCAGGGTCCATTATTTTTTGCAATGCCAGGCCGTCAAAACTGGCAATCAAAACAGTGGCGAGAGCCATTGGGTCAACCGATTGCTCCCCCATAGTTTGGCGCACAAGCTCACTAATAGCCTCGCGTCCGCCTGCTAACAGCTCTTGCACGCCGGGTGCCAGAGTGGGGTTGTGCAGTCCCAGGGCAAAGAGTTCGTAGCGCAAACGATACCACTCGGTTTCCTCCGTTGCCCAGCGATGAGGTCGAGCGAGTGCAGCTTCCGCGAGCTGCGAGGGCGCAACGTCTTTACTAAGTTGCTCGCCTGTCTCAATGAAGCGATTACTCACATCCTTGAGGACCTCGACTAACAACAGATCCTTGCCGCCGAAGTAGTAGTGGACGAGTCCAGGAGCTGCGTCGGCGGCACGTGCTATCTCTCGCAAGGTCGCGGCATCGTAGCCCTTTCCCGCTAGCACACGATAGGCGGCGGCGATGATACGTTTGCGCGTCTCTTGCGCTGCTTCAGACTTTTGAGACTTCTGTT
>JAABUZ0100005510.1_pt1 | contig 16557 bp, 12 predicted proteins | sample 5562091 | NCBI WGS metagenome assembly JAABUZ01 (sample SAMN12813069, study PRJNA571459) | rock metagenome | isolation source: Antarctica rocks | place: Antarctica: Victoria Land, Linnaeus Terrace sud | collected 2015-12-21
GCAACGGCATTGTGCGTCAATACCCCGCGTCGCTCCGTAGCCGCTCGGCCCACGCGGCCCACCAGCGCAGGCAAAACAGCTCGCCGGTCGGGCGATACGCGACCTCGATCTCCCAAGAGGGCGAACCCTCCAGTTGCGCCAGGCGCACGACGCGGTAGGTCTCCGCTTCCTGCTCGATGTCGCGGCGCAGGGCGCGCGTCTGGCGCCAGCCCATGCGCAACTCGTCGGGGAAATAGTCGGGTGATAGCTCCATGTTCTAGGCATCGGCCCCGACGACACACGATGACAGCCACAACCCGGTACTTTCGACTATCCCCATATGGGGGGGTAAGGCAGTAGCTGGGCCACGGCGGCAAATGCCCTTGGTGGTAGCGAGCGGACGCACGGCGACGACTTTCTACTTGGAAAAAGAACAGAGCGGCTCGCCTCCCCAAGCGCCCCGGACACGCACGTTTCCGCGCATCTACTCAGACTGACGATTATTCGGCGCACATCCCCACGACGCCGGCGAGACCGCCACTTTTAGGCGTGCCGCCGCAGCCGCCGCACAGTTGCACGCCCTGAAAGACGTTCGTTTTATAGGGCTGTTGGTCGAATTAACATGTACCTATTTTGCCCCTGTTTTAGCCCCTTTTCCCCTTGATATTCCGTCTATAAAAGCGGTATAATACAGGAGTAGGGAACAAAAAAAGCGGGCTGCCCCCTCCCTGAGAAAGAGTTTTTGGGCAGCCCGCAGGCGAGACCCCCTACGAGGGAGTTCTATGTCATGGTAGCACAGGCCCAGGATACCTATACCCCGGCTATCCCCGCGCCAAACGAGACGCCCCGCGCGCTCACCCCTCAGGAGCGCGGGCGGCTGGGCGGGCAGGCGACGTTCGCCCGGTACGGGCGCGCGCACTACAGCCGCATCGGCGCGGTCGGGTTCGCCCGCGCTATCGAGGCGGGTTGGGGCGCGTACCTGCTAGAGAAGCTGGCCCCGTCGTATCGCGCCAAGTTCGGGCGCGATCCGGTCTTGGGGCGCAACAAGGCGGGCGACCAGGCCCGCGCCCAGGCGCGCAAGGCAACGCCCACCCTCGGCGTGTGCGCGTGGCTCGGCTGCACCGCCCAGGCGACCGAGCGGCACCACGTCGACGGCTGGCAGCAGAGCGCGGATACCTGCGGTCTCTGCGTCACCCATCACGACGAGCTGGAGCACTTGTGGCGGGAGGCGCTCCGGCGGCACCGCCCCTATGCCCGCACGCAGGAGCCGCCCACCAAGCGTGCCGTTGCCCTCAGCGCCGGCGTCGGCCTGGACAACGCGATCCCCTTCTAACCCCGACAACGGCCGTGGGCGTGGGCATCGGCTCCCGCCCACGGCGCACCACCAGGAGGATGCACACCATGACCATCACAGCCATTGCCGCCCCTCACGCCCCGCAGCCGCTCGCCTATCAGCATCGCGCCCGCCTGCTGTGCGCGATCTGCTTCAACAGCCTGGACATGCGTCCCCGGCCCTACGGCGGGACGGTTATCCCCATCCCCGCGACCGGCCGGCCACCCGTTGCGCGCCGGCTGTGCGCCGGGTGCGGCGTCGAGGTTCCCGTACCGGGCCTGTTCGGACTGGGCTTGCTCACCGCCACCGTCGGCGCGCTCGACGCCTGCGCGGCGGGCCTGACCACGCCGCCCCAGTTGTTCGCGCGGCACTGGACCGGCGATTGGGGCGACATCAGCGCGGAGGATCACGGCCTGAATGAGGACGCCATCCGCGACGGCGCGCGCATCTTCAGCGTCTACCACCTGCAAGGCGGCGGGCGTGTGTGGATCATTACCGAGGCCGGGCGCCACGCGACGACGCTGCTGCTGCCGAGCGAGTATTAGCCCCCAGGGCCGGCGCGCTTCCCCCATGCGCGCCGGCCCATCCCACCGTAGAGGAGAGAGCACCCATGGGCATGAACCAGATGATAGTCTTGCAGGCAGGCCGGGACGCCCACGAGGCGCAGGACGCGCCGCACGAGCCCGCGCCCTGCCCGTTCAACGCGGCCCCGACGACCCTCTTTGAGGTGATCGACCGGGCGGTGAGCGCCGTGATCGACCACCTCAACCGTTGGGACGACCTCGATGAGCGCGAGGGCGAGGACGAGGCGCACTTCGAGGCGTATGTGCGCTGGCGCGTCGCCATCATCGACGACGCGGCGGCCCAGGCGCTGACCCTCATGGCCGGGGACGGCCTGGCCGACGAGGGGAGCCGCTGGCTCGACGCCCACGCGCGGGCCTAGCGCGACCGATAGGACAACGCCGGCCGGGGATGGACGCCCCGGCCGGCGAGCGCAGCACGGAGGATCGACCGATGATGACACCGAAGGCCACCAGAAGGCGCGTCCATACGGGCGCTGTGCGTAGAGGGCCGGAGTTTCCCCGCTCCACGCGGTACGATAAGGCGAGTACTGCAAGGGGGAGGGCGCGCGTGCCGCTTGTTATCGACGGCATCATACATTACAGCACGGCCGAGGCCGCCGAGCGGCTTGGCCTTTCGCTATCGACGGTCAGAGATGCTATCGCCACCGGCACGCTCGCGTACCGGGCGGTCGGCCCGCGCAAGAACATGGTGCCGGAGCCGGCGCTAGAGGAGTATCGGCACCTGCGATTGGGGCGACGTGGCCGGCCAAAGGGCTCGAAGAACAAGCCGGAGGCTTCGACGACCGCAGCCGGCCCTTCTGCAGAGGGCAAGGAGCGTAACCCGTAACCAATGACGGATGGACCGGGACAGACGTCGGCGTTCCGCCATTGGATGCGTGAGGCCCGCTTCTATTAAGGGGGTGGAGGATCGAGAGAATAGAGCGCATGTCAGCTTTAGGCAATCCACCAGGGGCCAGGGAACTTACCGATGTAGCGGTGGCGCGGCGAGTAGCTATATGCGCCATGGTGATCGTTGGTGTCACTCTTTGTTCTCGATCAAAACGTGGTGGGCGTAGTTTATAGCTATGCTAGCCTATTGACAGAGCGGGAACTTCCCAGGACAATAGTTGAGCGTGAAGACTGTGCTGGGCGTGGATGTTGCCGTGGAGGGCGAGTCGGCCCCGAAAGGATGCTGTGTGTCTACACTCCGCCGATTACGGGAGGAGCGTCATCTGACGCAAGAGCAGCTTGCCGTTGCGGCCGAGGTTTCGACCTCGACGGTCTATCACATCGAGGCCGGTAAGGTGCGGCCGCGTCCAGCTATCGTGCGGCGTCTCGCTCGTGTCTTGCAGGTGAGCCCGAGCGAGATTGAGGGTGATATACCGCAGCGCACGACGATAGATGCTCCCTAGCATGTCGACGAAGTATCAGCCCTGCGCTCACCGTGTTGCTACAAAGCAGAGTCCCGTTGTGTCTGAGCGAGAGGGGATACCATGGCAACGCTAGAGGAGTTGAAGCGTGGGGCGGCGGTGCGCGGGGTGCTGCCCGATGGGCTGGTGACAGTCATCGACGTAGCGTGGTATGGCTCCAACGTGGTGGAGTTGACCTATAAGGATACAGGCGGCCATCTGGGGAGCGAACTGCTGTATCGGGACCGTGAGCCGACGCTGGAGATCGCGACGGCGGGACGGCCGTGGAGCTTCGACGGCGACGGGGCGCTGCTGCGATTGGTCTCCGAGGCGCAGCGCATCCGCATGGCCTACCTGTTCGATCCCGTGCTGGCTGTCCACACCTCCATCGTCGACCCGCTGCCGCACCAGATCACGGCTGTCTACGAGGAGATGCTGACGCGGCAGCCGCTGCGCTTCCTGCTCGCCGATGACCCTGGTGCCGGCAAGACGATCATGGCCGGGCTGCTCATCAAGGAACTGCTAATCCGCGGGGACCTGCAACGTTGCCTCATCTGCTGCCCAGGTTCGCTCGCCGAACAGTGGCAGGATGAGCTCTGGCGGCGTTTCGGCCTGAGTTTCGACGTGATCACGCGCGAGAGCATCGAGAGTTCACGCTCGGGCAACCCCTACGCCGAGCGCAACTTGGTGATCAGCCGGCTCGATCACATGAGCCGGAACGAGGATATCCAGGCCAAGCTGGAGCAGGTCGATTGGGACCTCGTGATCTGCGACGAGGCGCACAAAATGTCGGCCTCGTTCTTCGGCGGCGAGGTTAAGGAGACCAAGCGATACAAGTTGGCCAAGCTGCTTGGCGCGCACTGCCGCAACTTCCTGTTGATGACGGCGACGCCGCACAACGGCAAGGAAGAGGACTTCCAACTCTTCATGGCGCTGCTCGACGCGGATCGCTTCGAGGGCAAGTTCCGCGACGGCGTCCATCAGGCCGACACATCGGACATGATGCGCCGGCTGGTCAAAGAGAAACTCGTCAAATTCGACAACACGCCACTGTTCCCTGAGCGGATAGCATCGACCGTCACCTATACGCTCTCCGACGCCGAGGCCACCCTCTACAAGCAGGTGACAGAGTACGTGCGCGAGGAGATGAACCGCGCCGACCGGCTGGCCCAGGAAGGGGAGGGCCGGAGGGGCAACACGGTTGGCTTCGCGCTCACCATCCTGCAGCGCCGCCTAGCCTCCTCGCCGGAGGCCATCTACCAGTCGCTGCGCCGGCGGCGCGAGCGGCTGGAGAAACGCCTTCGCGAGGAGCAGCTACAGAAGCGCGGCGGTGAGATCACTGTCGCAGGCATGGAGGGGCGTTTGCGCTCCCTGCGCGATACGGATGTGCCTCTGCTCTCGGACGAAGACCTGGACGATCTGGATGACGCGCCCGACGCCGAGGTGGAGCGTATTGAAGAGCAGATTGCTGACCAAGCCACGGCCGCCCGCACGATCGCCGAGCTAGGTGCTGAGATCGGCTTCCTAGAGCGGCTGGAGGCGTTGGCGTTGCGGGTCCGCCAAGCGGGCACTGACCGTAAGTGGGATGAGCTTTCGCGCCTGTTGCAGGACAACGACGAGATGTTCGACGCCGAGGGGAGCCGGCGTAAGCTGATCATCTTCACCGAGCATCGCGACACCCTGAACTACTTGCATGACCGCATCACCTCGCTGCTCGGGCGACCGGAGGCGGTGGTCATGATCCACGGTGGGATGGGCCGTGAGGAGCGCCGCAAGGTGCAAGAGGCGTTCACGCAAGACAAGAACGTGCAAATCCTGCTCGCCACCGACGCTGCCGGCGAGGGTCTCAACCTGCAACGGGCGCACCTGATGGTCAACTACGACCTGCCGTGGAATCCTAACCGACTTGAGCAGCGCTTCGGGCGCATCCATCGTATCGGACAGACCGAAGTCTGCCATCTGTGGAACCTCGTGGCGTTAGAAACGCGCGAGGGCGACGTGTTCCACCAATTATTCACCAAGCTGGACGAGGAGCGTAAGGCGCTGGGCGGCCAGGTCTTCGACGTGCTCGGCAAGATCTTTGGCGAGACGCCGTTGCGCCAACTGCTGATTGACGCTATCCGCTACGGGGATCAGCCGGAGGTGCGGGCACAGCTCACCCGCAAGGTCGACCAAGCCCTTGATCGGGCGCAGCTCACGGCGCTGATCGAGGAGCGGGCACTGGCACAGGACAGCATGGACACGGCGCGCGTGCTGCACATCCGTGAGGAGATGGAGCGAGCCGAGGCGCGGCGGCTGCAGCCGTACTTCATCGCCAGCTTCTTCCTGGAAGCGTTCAAGCTGCTCGGCGGCAGCATCAGTAAGCGCGAGCCGGACCGGTACGAAGTGACGCACGTGCCGGCGGCGATCCGAAGCCGCGACCGACAGATCGGGTCCGGCGAGGTGATCCGACCGAGCTACGAGCGCATCACCTTCGACAAAGAGTTGATTGCCATGCCGGGCAAGCCGCTGGCCACGTTCGTCTGCCCCGGCCACCCCCTGCTCGACGCTACTATCGACCTCATCGTGGAGCGGTACCGCGACCTCTTGAGGCGAGGAGCGGTGCTGGTCGATCGCACCGCTCTCGACGACGAGGTGCGGGCGCTGTTTTATCTGGAGCACGCGTTGCAGGACGCGCGGACGGACCGCGAGGGCAACAGGAGGGTGGTGTCCAAGCGGCTGCAGTTCGTCGAGATCGACGGACAGGGCAACGTGCGCGACGCGGGCCCGGCACCGTATCTAGACTATCGCCCGATCACTGACGAGGAGCGCGCGGCCGTCGCCGACGTGCTGGACGCACCGTGGCTGCGCGGCAACATGGAGGGCACGGTGCTTGGCTACGCCGCGCAGCACCTCGTGCCTGGGCACCTCGACGACGTGCGCCGGCGCAAGGAAGAACTGGTCAGCAAAACCGTGGCGGCCGTCAACGATCGGTTGACCAAGGAGATCAATTACTGGGACCACCGCGCCGAGCAACTCAAGCAACAGGAACTGGCTGGCAAGACGCCGCGACTCAACTCAGGGCTGGCGCGTAAGCGGGCTGACGAGCTGGAGGCGCGGCTGCAGAAGCGGCGGCAAGAGCTGGAGCAGGAGCGACAGGTGTCGGCACTGCCGCCGGTGGTGATCGGCGGGGCGCTCGTCGTACCGATTGGCCTCTTGATGCGGCTGGGCGTCGCCGACGGGGCGAGCCTGCACGCGCTGGAGACGGCGCGGGTGGAGCGGCTGGCTATGGACGCGGTGATGGAGGCGGAGCGGCGGCTGGGGTACGAGCCGCGCGACGTGGGAGCGCGGAAGCTGGGCTACGACGTCGAGTCGACCGTGCCCGGTGGCAGCCTACGGTTCATCGAGGTCAAGGGGCGGGCTGCGGGGGCGGATACGGTGACCGTGACCAAGAACGAGATCCTGACAGGGCTCAACAAGCCCGACGACTTCATCCTGGCCATCGTCGAGATCGACGGCGCGGCGCGCGGCCCGCGGTATGTGCGGCAGCCGTTCCGGCGCGAGCCCGACTTCGGGGCGACCGCCGTCGTCTACAAGCTGAACGAACTCTTAGTCAAAGCAGAAGACCCTACGTAGGGTCACCGACGAGTTAACAACGATAGAGAGCAGGACATGACCTACCGCAAGAAGCTGATCGAGGTGGCGCTGCCGCTCGATGCCATTAACGAGGCAGCCGTGCATGAAAAGAGTATTCGGCATGGTCACCCTTCCACCTTACATTTATGGTTTGCCCGTCGGCCTCTTGCTGCTTGCCGTGCTGTCATCTTTGCCTCGTTAGTCGACGATCCCTCTGCCCATCCTGACCGCTTCCCTACGGACAAGGCGCAAAACGACGAGCGTGAACGCCTTTTCATCGTCATAAGGGACCTTGTTAAATGGGAGAACAGCAACAATCAAGAAGTGCTTAACAGGGCCAAGGTCGAGATCGCGCGGAGTACCGCAGATAATCCACCGCCGCTACTTGACCCCTTTTGTGGCGGTGGATCTATCCCTTTAGAAGGGCAACGACTGGGCCTGGAGGCACACGGTAGCGACCTTAATCCAGTGCCTGTGCTGATCACCAAAGCACTCATAGAAATTCCGCCCAGGTTTGCTGGTAACCCGCCGGTCAATCAACAGGCGCGGGCCACGCTTGGAGCCGCAAGTGGCTGGACAGGCGCTCAAGGTTTAGCAGAAGACGTTCGTTTCTATGGGCGCTGGATGCGCGACGAAGCCCAGAAGCAAATCGGCTATCTTTATCCTAAGGCAATATTGCCACGCGAGCAGGGGGGAGGCGAGGCTACTGTTATCGCATGGTTATGGACTCGAACAGTCGAGTGCCCTAATCCGACTTGTAGAGCTCGAATGCCATTAGTACGCTCGTTTTGGCTTTCAACCAAAGCTAGTAAGAAGGCATGGGCTGAGCCGATCATAGATCGCGAAGCTAAGACCGTGCGATTCGAGGCTAAGACAGGGCAAGGATCTCCTCGTTCAGGAACAGTCACTCGGCAAGGGGCTGTCTGTATTGTCTGCAACACTCCTGTACCATTTTCCCATATACGCACTGAAGGGAATGCGCATCGTCTTTCACAACAATTGATGGCCGTTGTGGCAGAAGGGCGGAGAGAACGTATTTATCTAAGCCCAAGCGATGACCAAGTTGCGGCAGCGGAGAAATCACAGCCATTGTGGCGACCTGATGGTGAGTTGCCAAAGAAGCATCGCAACTTCCAGACACCAGCCTACGGCATGTCAAATATAGGAGATCTTTTTACACCTCGCCAACTCGTAGCCTTATCCACATTTAGCGATCTAACGAACGATGTGCGATCACGGATACGACAAGATGCGACAGCTTCGAGCCTAGCCGATGATAAGGTGCCTTTAGCTGAGGGTGGAGCAGGGGCGACTGCATATGCAGATGCAGTCGTAACCTATCTGGCATTTGCTTTGTCAAAGATGGCGGATCGAGGCTCTAGTATCTGCACATGGTTTACTGAACGCGATTCAACGCGCAACACATTTGCTCGTCAAGCAATCCCTATGGCCTGGGATTTTGCCGAGCTCAACACATTGCTTCATGGAACAGGTAGTTTTGCAGGAGCCGTTGATTGGACAGCAGAAAGCTTAGATAGTGTTCCGCAAATACGATCAAAGATGGGGGTTGCACAGCAGCTTGACGCCACAGTAGTAAACCCGAGCATCGAAAAGCCACTTATCTCAACCGATCCACCTTACTACGACAATATCGACTATGCCGACTTATCAGACTTTTTCTATGTTTGGCTTCGTCGCTCGCTGAGCAACGTTTATCCTAACCTGTTTAGTACGCTACTTACACCTAAAGCACAGGAGCTTATTGCGACGCCACATCGTTTCGGCGGTAGTAAGGATCAAGCACGGCGTTTCTTCGAGGAGGGATTAGGCAAAGCTTTCGCAAACATGCGCGTCGAAGCAGGACCTGACTACCCGGTGACGATTTACTATGCCTTTAAGCAAGCAGAGTCGGATGGCGACGATGGAAAGAAAGGTGTCAACGCTATTGCGTCGACCGGTTGGGAGACTATGCTGTCTGGGCTAATCGACGCGGGCTTTACAATTACCGGCACATGGCCAATGCGGAGTGAACTGAGCAATCGCATGATCGCCAGTGGCACCAATGCTCTTGCATCTTCTATCGTCCTCGTCTGTCGACCGCGTCCTGTTGACGCGCTACGCACTACCAGGCGTGACTTGATCAACGCGCTCCGTCGCGAGTTGCCTAAAGCGTTGCGTGAACTGCAACACGGAAACATTGCGCCCGTCGATCTCGCGCAGGCGACGCTCGGCCCTGGTATGGCCGTTTTCTCACGGTACAGCTGCGTTATGGAGGCTGACGGCTCACCGATGCGCGTGCGCACGGCGCTACAGCTGATCAATCAGGCGCTCGACGAGGTGCTGGCGGAGCAGGAGGGCGAGTTCGACGGCGACACGCGTTGGGCGCTGGCGTGGTTCGAGCAATTCGGCACGGGCGAGGGCTTGTACGGCGTAGCGGAAACGCTCTCCAAGGCCAAGAACACCAGCATAGCGGGATTGGTCGAGGCGGGGTTGCTCGCGGCCAAGGGAGGCAAGGTGCGGCTGCTGCGGCGCGATGAATTGCCGGCCGACTGGGATCCCTCGACGGACAAGCGCCTGACCGTGTGGGAAACGGCGCAGCAACTGATACGCGCGCTGGAGCGGGACGGCGAGACCGGTGCCGCGACGCTGCTCGCCAAGCTTGGAGAGCGGGGTCAGATCGCGCGCGATCTGGCCTATCGCCTCTACACACTCTGCGAGCGTAAGGGCTGGGCAGACGAGGCGCTGGCCTACAACAGCCTGGTGATCGCATGGCAGGGGATCGGCCAGTTGGTGAGCCGGCGGGTGGCCGAAACGCCGCGCCAGCAAGAGATGTTCACGTAGAGAGAACCTTGGCGGGCCTCCTGGCAGGCGAGCCATTCCCGTCGATCGAGGTGGACGGCCCATGTACAGGGGAAGGAGTGGTACAGATGGTCGCACGCGACGTGACGACATACCAGAAGGTGCTGGCGCAAGCGCGAGACTTGGCTGCGGCGGATAAGCTACGCCTCATGGAAATGTTGGCGGCGCAGTTGCGCGACGACATCGTGCGCGACAAGAGTCACCATGTGAGCGAGTTCCGCAGCGTCGGGCGGGCAAGCTGGGACGGGAGCGACGCGCAGGAGTACGTCAACCAGGAGCGCGACGCGTGGGATGGGTAGAAGACCTGGCGGGGACGACGGTCGGGCTGGACACGTCCCCGTTTATCTACTACGTCGAGGCGAACCCGGCTTACACAGCAGTCATAGACCCCTTCTTCGACGCGCTGGACCGGGGCGAGTTGCGGGTGGTCACCTCGATCGTCACGATGCTGGAGACCGAGGTCAGGCCGGTGCGCAACGGGGACACCGCGCTCGTGGCGCGCTACGATGAGTTGTTGCTTCACACACTGCACATCGACACGCTCGACGTCACGACGGCCGTGGTGCGCGAGGCGACGCGCCTGCGGGCGCGCTACAATTTGCGCACGCCGGACGCGCTGCAGATCGCGACGGCGCTGCACGCGGGGGCCAGCGCGTTCTTGACCAACGATCAGAGGCTCGCGGTCGTGCCGGACATCACAGTCCTCGTGCTCGACGCGTTGCGCGCCGAGCGGACGGGGACCGAACAGGAAGGACAAGGATAGTGGCAACGACGAACTACGAGCGGGTCGGTCGGGCGCTGGAGCTGCTCAAGGAGGGGCTGCGACCCTTCGTCGAGCGCGAATTCGAGGCGCACTACCGCGAGGGTTGGCGCGTGCAGGCGGCGCAGACGCTGCGGCAGGACCGCGAGTGGAAGGCCGCCGATGGCCAGGCACACTTCGACGCGCAGGCCCTGCTCATCCTGATGTGGTACCAATGGAACGAAGTCTTCCGCGACACCCTCGGCCACGCTGAGCGTTCGCTGGTCAGTGAGCTGCGCGAGGTGCGCAACCGCTGGGCGCATCAGCAGACCTTCTCCGGCGACGACGCCTACCGAGCCCTCGACAGCGCGGCGCGGCTGCTCACGGCGGTCTCCGCCGACGAGGCCCGCGAGGTGGATCGGCTGAAGCAGGAGTTGCTGCGCGTGCGCTTCGACGAGCAGGCGCGGCGCGAAACGCGCAAGGCCGCGGTGACGCCGACGGAGGGGACGCCCTCGGCAGGCCTGCGCCCCTGGCGTGAGATCATCGCGCCGCACCCCGACGTCGCTGCTGGCCGCTACCACCAGGCTGAGTTCGCCGCCGACCTCGCGCAGGTCCACCGCGGGGAGGGGGGCGTCGAATACAGCGACCCGCGCGAGTTCTTCCGCCGCACCTTCCTGACCGAGGGGCTGCGCCGGCTGCTCGTCAACGCGCTGCGCCGGCTGGGCGGCGACGGCGGCGACCCGGTGGTCGAGCTGCAGACCAACTTCGGCGGCGGCAAGACCCACTCCATGCTCGCGCTCTACCACCTGTGCTCCGGGCGGACGGCCAGCGACCTCGCCGGCGTCGAGCCATTGCTGGTGGAGGCCGGCGTGTTACGGCCGGTCGAGGCCAAGCGCGCCGTGCTCGTCGGCACCGCGCTGTCGCCGGCGCACACGCACCGCAAGCCCGACGGCGCCGAGGTGCACACGTTGTGGGGCGAGCTCGCCTGGCAGCTGGGGGGCGCCGAGGGGTACGCGCTCGTCGCGCACGCGGACGCGCAGGGCGTCAGTCCCGGCTCGGACGCGCTGCGCACGCTGTTCGACCAGAACGGCCCGTGTCTGGTGCTGATCGACGAATGGGTCGCCTACGTGCGCATGCTCTATCGTAAAGAGGGCCTGCCTGCGGGTTCTTTCGACGCCAACCTCACCTTCGTGCAGTCGCTGACCGAGGCGGCGCGGCAGGCGCGGCACACGCTCGTCGTGGCCTCGATTCCCGCGTCCAAGATCGAGATCGGCGGGGAGGGCGGCCAGGAGGCGCTGGAGCACATCAAGAACACGTTCGGACGCATGGAGTCGGCGTGGCGGCCGGCCAGCACCGAGGAGGGCTTCGAGATCGTGCGGCGGCGGCTGTTCGAGCCGATCGTCGAGCCGCACGCCTTCGCCGCGCGCGACGCCGTGATCGACGCCTTCGGCCGGCTGTACGCGACGCAGGCGCAGGAGTTCCCGTCGGCCACGCGCGAGGGCGAGTACGCGCGCCGGCTGGAAGCGGCGTACCCGATCCACCCCGAGTTGTTCGACCGGCTCTACAACGATTGGTCGACGCTGGACAAGTTCCAGCGCACGCGCGGGGTGCTGCGCCTGATGGCCGCGGTCATCCGCGAGCTGTGGGAGCGGCAGGACGGTAGCCTGCTCATCCTGCCGGCCAGCGTGCCGCTGGACGCGCCCGACGTGCAATCGGAGCTGACGCACTACCTGGAGGACACATGGGTGCCGGTGGTCGAGCGGGACGTGGACGGCCCGCACTCGCTGCCGCTGGCCCTCGACCGGGCCAACCCCAACCTGGGGCGCTACTCGGCCTGCCGGCGCATCGCGCGCACCCTGTTCCTGGGCTCGGCTCCGACGGTGGGCACCAACCGGCGGGGGCTAGACGACCGCAGCATCAAGTTGGGATGCGTGCAGCCGGGCGAGAGCGTGGCTACGTTCGGCGACGCATTGCGCCGGCTGACCGACGAGGCCACGCACCTGTACGTGGACGGGCGGCGCTACTGGTACTCCACGCAGCCGAGTGTCACGCGCTTGGCGCAGGATCGGGCGGCGCAGCAGGATCGCGACGACGTGCTGCAGGAGATCGTGCGCCGGCTGCGGCAGCAGCAGGGACAGAAGGGCGACTTTGCCGGCGTACACGTCGCGCCTGCGTCGAGCGGAGATGTGCCCGACGAGCGGGACGTGCGGCTGGTCGTGTTGGCACCCGAGCACGAGCATATCGGCAAGTCGGGCGACAGTCCGGCGCGGAAAGAGGTGCAGCGTATCCTAGACAGCCGTGGGACGGCGTCACGGCTGTTCAAGAACGCGGTGTCGTTCCTGGTGCCGGACCGCACGCGGCTGGGCGAGCTAGAGCAGGCCGTGCGGCAGTACTTGGCCTGGAAGAGTATCGACGAGGAGCGCGATCAGCTCAACCTCGACAGCTTCCAGCGCAGCCAGGCGAAGACCAAGCGCGAGGGGGCCGAGGAGGCCGTGAAGGCGCGTATCCCGGAAACGTACAGCTGGGCGCTCGTGCCGACGCAGCCGGACCCACAGGGAGGCATCGAGTGGAGCGAACTGCGGCTACAGGGCGGGCAAGGCCCCGACTCGCTGGCAGCGCGGGCCTCGCGCAAGCTCAAGGGCGAGGAGCTACTGATCACCGAGTTGGCGGCGCTACGGCTACGCTACGAGCTGGACCGCGCGTTGTGGCAGGGACGGGAGCATCTGGGCGTCAAGCAGTTGTGGGACTACCTGGCCACGTATCTGTACCTGCCGCGGCTGCGCGACGAGAGTGTGTTGGTGCGGGCGATCGAGAGTGGCCTGGCTACGCTGACCTGGGCGGAGGATACGTTCGCGTACGCCGAGGGCTGGGACGAGGCGGCGGGCCGCTACCGGGGCATGGTGTCCGGGCAGCGGGCGCGGGTCGTATTCGATGGGCAGAGCGTGCTGGTCAAGCCCGAGGCGGCGCAGCGGCAGATCGAGAAAGATGAGGAGGTCGCGCGGGCGCGCGCCGCGCAGGCCAGCGAGGAAGTAAGCTATCCCGTGGGCACGTCCGGTACGGTTACTCTAGCGGCCGCGCACGACGGACCAACTGGCTACAGCACGGCGGCGCCGGCGGCGAGCGCGCCAACGTCGCTGGCACCGCCGAAGCTGCGGCGCTATCACGGGACGGCGGAGATGGATACAATGCGCCTGGGGCGTGACGCGGGACGGATCGCGGAAGAGATCGTGCAGCACCTGAGCACGTTGCCGGGGGCGCGGGTGCGGGTGCGGCTGGAGATCGAGGCTGAGCTACCCGACGGCGCGCCAGAGGGGGTGGTGCGGACCGTGTCGGAGAACGGCCGGACGCTCAAGTTCGTGTCGCAGGGGTTCGAGGAAGAGTAGAGGCTTGGTCGCTTACCGTTATCATCATTTTGCATGGTAACGCATGTTGCTGATCTCACTACTAAACGTGAACGGATGACCGATGACCAGCAAGTACAGGCAGCGAGACGAGTCCCTCTATACGGAGCCACCCATCAACGAGGAGTATGCGAATAATCCTCATATCCTGTCATGGTGGACAGACACACACGACCTTGTTATTCTCACTAGGATCAAACGATATCGCTGGCTATGGCACAAGGGTATTGCTGATCGCAGCGTCTCTGACGACCTCCTGGATATTACTCCAGACGCTACCATCAATCACTGGCGCGACACCGACCCCCTATGCCGTGGACGTACTATCAAGAGTGTCCTGACCGATTTTGCCCGGGCGCGCGCGCGCGATGCCGGTCTAATCTCCCATCTCAAATCTGCGGGGTGGACAACCTGCAGGCTATGCGGAGAATCTTTCATTGAAGACTCGCTGCCGTTGCCGCTCATTCGTCGCATTAGCATCAATCGGATCGTGTTTTGTAGCCCCTGCCTCACGGATATTTACTTCAATGACGTGAGCGTTCGCGGGACGCACGATATATCCCATGAAGATACCCTCTCTTACGTGCAGGAACTCGCCGCCACCCTTGGCTACGTCCCACCACGCGATTTCGGCACGACGCCCGAAGACACGGCGAGCTTAACTACTGAACAGCAATTAGCTATCTTCGACTTGCTGCAACGGCGTCCGTCCATCCAGCGCGTGCGGGAGCTTTTTGGCTCCTGGTTCCAGGCGCTTGTGGAAGCAGGGGTGCTTGAAGATGGGACACAGCAGATGGTACTGGGCACCAAGTGCCTTGCCCAAGACGGGCATGTGTGCCTGTCGCTCGGCGAGAAGACCATCGATGACTTACTGTCATCGCTTAGAGTGACGCACGCCAAGGAGGTGCTATATCCCGAGGGGAATTACAGAGCAGACTTTGTGGCCCGCGGCATATTTATTGAATACCTGGGTTTGACAGGCAATCCCGAATATGATGCGAAAACCAAGCTCAAGCAGCGGGTCTGCAACAAGCATAACATCAAGCTGCTTTTGATTTACCCGAAGGATTTGATTGCGCGCGACAAGCTGGTAGACAAGATGATTGATGCCCTAATCGACGGCAAAAAAGATTACGATCCGATAGATGCGCGCATGAAGGCACGAGGACAGTTGCCCTTATTCGACGACCTTGAGCGTCGTTCTGCCTCTGCCGCCGACGAGGCTAAAAATGACTACCTACCCCATGCCCTTGACTATGACGTGAACGGGCAATTATACCTTTTCCCTGATGCGCCTATTAGCAGGCAGTTACTGCTATTCCCGCCTAGATAGCAGCTGTTCTGACACCAGGGTTTCGTCGCTACAGTGGATCGTTGCCCTGTAAACGTTGCGTAGCCGTCAATTCTTTAAGCCTCTTATCGCGTTATCGCTCGCCGCCCTCTCTTATTATGTCCACCTCGCTCTTGCGACTCGTCCCCGAAAGATGGTATACTGAAAAGAGTGAAGGTCGCAGCTGTCACTTTCTACTTTGGTTGGCGTAGTTTTTGACCCTTTGGTTGGCGTACCGCTACCGCCCCTTGGGGCACTCCACCTGGAGCGGACCTCGTCCGGCAGCGTGGCCTCTCCCTACTTGAAGCGATCTAAATCGGCATCGACCATCAGCTTGATCAAGTCCTCAAAACTCGTCCTCGGCACCCAGCCAAGCTCGGCCTTGGCCTGGGAATAATCCCCCTTCAAGTCGGTGATCTCGGTAGGCCGTAGCAAGGCGGAGTCGCTCACCACATGCTCCTCCCAGTCGAGGCCCGCGTGGCTGAACGCGATGCGGCAGAGTTCCCGCACGGTATGGGCCGTGTTCGTGCCGATGACGTAATCCTTGGGCGTGGGATTCTGCAGCATGAGCCACATGGCCTCGACATACTCTTTGGCGTAGCCCCAATCCCTCGTCGCGTCTAAGAAGCCGAGGTGCAGCTTGCGATCGTCGCTCACAAGCGGGCGGCCCAGCTCGTCGAGGGGCGGCGCCGTGACGCCGTTCTTGATGCAGGCGACGCCGGCGGTCACTTTCCGGGTCACGAAATGCAAGCTCCTGCGCTCGCTCTCGTGATTGAACAGGATGCCGGAGCAGGCGAACAGGTCATACGACTCGCGGTAGCACCGCGTCATCATGTGCGCGTACGCTTTGGCGATGCCGTAGGGGTTGTTCGCATCGACGAGCGTCGACTCATTCGCGCTCTCGGCCCTGATATTCCCGAAGATCTCACGGCTTGTCGCCTGGTACACGCGGGCCGCCGGCGCGTGGTGTCGCACCGCCTCCAGCACGCGGACGATGCCGAGCCCCGTGACCTCACCCGTGTAATACGGATGCGTCCAGCTATCCGCGGGGATCGACTGGGCGGCGATGTTGTAGATCTCGTCGGGCTTGTACTTCTTAATGACGTGGACGAGGCTTTCCGCGTCCGTTAAGTCCGCTGCTTCGATGCCCATCCGCCCAACCAGGTGCTGGATGTTCTCTTTGGTGTAGCTCGTGCTGTGCCGGATCGTCCCGACGACGCTATAGCCCTTCCCCAGGAGCAGATCAGCCAGGTAGGACCCATCCTGTGAGCTGACACCGATGATGAGGGCGGATTTATTCAACGGGCATTCCTTTCCGCGTCATGCTTG
>JAABUZ0100005511.1_pt1 | contig 16556 bp, 11 predicted proteins | sample 5562091 | NCBI WGS metagenome assembly JAABUZ01 (sample SAMN12813069, study PRJNA571459) | rock metagenome | isolation source: Antarctica rocks | place: Antarctica: Victoria Land, Linnaeus Terrace sud | collected 2015-12-21
TGCACCCGTGCGGGAGGCGCCGCGCCGCAGCATGCGAGCAGCGTGGGCGCAACATCCACGCAGGCGAAGAAGTGATCCGTCGTCGCGCCGTCCGGGATCCGGCCGGGCCAGCGGACGACGCAGGGAACGCGCGTCGCCTCGTCATACGGGATGCTCTTGCGCAGCAGGCCGTGCTCGCCGAGCGAGTCGCCGTGATCGGAGGTGAAGAGGACAATCGTCTCTTCCGCCAGGTCGAGCCGGTCGAGTGCGGCGAGCAGCCGCCCGATGTTCTCGTCCAGCGCCGTGACGAGGCCGCAGTAGCGGGCGCGCTCATCCCGCGCGCGTTCGGCCAGTGCGGGAGGGACGCTGGCGGGGAGCGGCATCGTGTGCGGATCGTAGGTGGTGCGATGCCGCTCCGGAGGCTCCAGCGGTGTGTGCGGCGGCCCCCAGGAGATCATCAGGCAGAAGGGCCGCGCGCGATCCGCCACCGCTTCTTCCAAAAACGCGATGGCGAGGTCCGTCTGGTGGTCCGGCTCGAAACCCGGGGTGAGGATCTCCTCCGGCGTGTCGCGGAAGTAGACGCCGTCGTAGTAGCGATGCCCGCGGTTGAAGGCGGCCCAGTATTGCCAGCCGTGGCGGCGTTCCGGCGGGACGAAGCCGGGGCGCGGCTCGCCGTCCAGGTGCCACTTACCAATGTAACCCGTACGGTAGCCCGCCGCACCGAGGGTTTCGGCAAAGCACACTTCGTCCGCGGGGAGAGGATTATTGTTGCGCATCACGCCTGTTGCATGCGGATAGCGACCGGTCATAAACGCGCCGCGGGAGGGCGTGCAGAGTGGGTTTACCGTGAACGCGTGCGTGAGCCGCACCCCCTCCCGCGCCAGCCGGTCGAGATGCGGTGTGCGCACGACGACATCGCCCGCGCAGCCAAGCATGTCCGCCCGCCACTGGTCGGGGTAGATAATCAATACATTGGGCCGTGCGGCGGGCATCATCCATCTCCCATCGAACCGCGTGTGTCCTACTTCTTCAGCGCGGCGTAGTCCGCGTCGGTGTAGTCCTTGGTCGGGTCCCAGTTGGCGAAGACGAAGTCATCCCGCGAGATCTTCGCGCCCTTCGCCTGCGCCGCCTTGACCGCGCGGTCCAGTTCCTTGTCGGTGCGATCCTTCAGGTCCTGCATCGCCTTCTTCGAGTCGCTCAGCTGCCCGGTGTAGATGCCCTGGACCGTCGTGCCGAAGTCCGGTGTCAGTGGCTTGAGTTCGAGATTGACGAGCGAGACATCGGGATTGCGGACATCGGCGCTGGGCAGGAGGCGCATCTGCTGGTCGAAGAGGCCAAGCGCCTTGCGGGCGCGGGGGTCGAGTTGCGCCTTCTCATTCGCTTTGGGGAAGATCGGCGGGTCGCTCCCCCCGGTGACGGTCGCCCATTTGGTCTGCCCTTCGTCCGTGCCGAGGTAGTGAAAGATGTCGGCGGCGATCTGCGCGTTCTTCGACTTCATATAGACCCACATCTGGTTGCTGCCGCCAGGCCCGTAATACTGGGGCATCGGCGTACCGCTATTCGGTGCGGGCGTCGAGGCGATGTCGAAGTTGAAGGCGGGGTTGTCGTGAATCCACTGCGGGATGTTCCAGACACCCTGGAGGATCATCCCTGCGACGCCCTGCGGCATCTGAGCGCGCGCCTGGGGTGCGTTGAGGTTGAGCGAGCCGGGGAAGACGCTGCCATCAGACTTCAGGCCGAGCAGGAGATCGATGACTCCGAGATACTGGTCGCTCGTGAACAGGTATTCGCCGGTTTTCGGGTTCATGTCCTGTGTGGGGCCAGCCACCCCGGATGCCGTCGCACCGGCGACATTCCCCAATCCACGGACAATCGCCGCCCAGCGCGCCGTTTGGTTCCCCTCGATGATGACGCCGTAATACTTGCCCGCGCCTTGCTGGGTAAGCTTCTTCGCGACGCCGCGATAGTCGTCCCAGGTGAGGCGCTTCGCCTGCGGGTCGTACCCCGCCTGCTTCATGTAATCGACGTTATAGAGGAGCATCGTGTCATACCGCTTGTTGGAGGTGAAGGGGAGCGTATACGTCTTCCCCTTGAAGGTCGTGATGCCTTCCACAAACGAGCCGGGCGGGAAGCCCATCTTCCAGTTCGCGAAATCGGGGATGAGATCGTCGAGCGGCAACACCCATCCCTGACTCACCACTTGCCCGCCCGTCAGCCCCTGCGGAATTTGGAAGACATCGGGCGCGTTGCCGTTCTGGACACCAAGCGGCACGACCTTGCCGATCTCGTTCCACGGCAAGGCGTCGTATTGCACCGTGATGTTCGGGTGCGCCTTCTGGTACGCGGGGAAGAAGTCGTTCCAGAAGAAGGCCTTCACATCACCGCTGTCCACCCAGTGGAAGCTCACCTTGTCGGTCGGCAGTTTCGCCCCCGACGTGGGGATGACGAAATCCGCCGTCCCGGATGACGCGGCGGACACGGCGGGCGCGCTCCCAGAAGCGGCGCTTGCCGTCGCTGGCGCGTTCGCCGCGCCCTTGGCGGCAGTCGTTGCGCCGCCACCCGTCGGTTGCGGCGCGCTTGTCGCGGCGGAAGACCCGCCCCCGCCGCATGCCGCGAGGAGCGCCGCCGCCCCCGTGCCCGCCGCGAGACGGAGAGCGTCGCGCCGAGAGAGGGATCGGTTGGTGGTCGGTCGTCGGTTCATCGGTTCACATCCTTTCTGTCAACGTCGCACGTTGTGTGTCGGTGTCTCCATCCAACGCGCGCAGCGGGTTTCGGCCCCACTGCCCATACGGAACGAGGTGCTGCCACGGAGCCGGAAGGTCGGCGGGCGTCGCCGCCAGAAAATCGCGGATGTGCGCCTGGAGGTTGGCAATCACGCCCGCCATCTCCGGCTCCGCCGCGCGGTTGCGCATCTCGTCCGGGTCGTTTGCCATGCTCCAGAGCGATTGTGGCTGGCGGTCATCGCCCGCGACGATGAGTTTCCAATCTTCCGTTCGGAGCATCAGGCGGTCGCCGAGTTCGCTCACCACCGCGTCCCGGTGCCGCCCCGGCGGCACTTCGCCGCGCATGATGGGTAGGAGGCTCCGCCCCCGCGCGCCCGCCATCGCCGCCCCGCCGATGTCCGCGAGCGTCGCCGAGAGATCGATCAATTCCACCAGCGCGTCGCTGACGATGCCACGCGGCACGGCAAGGGTGTCCGGCGGTCGGACGAGGAGAGGCACGCGCACCGCCTGCTCGAAGAACTCGCTCTTGTTGAGGAGGCGGTGGTCGCCGAGCATTTCGCCGTGGTCGCTGCACAGGATCACCCATGTATTGGCGAGTTGCCCGCGCGCTTCGAGCGCGGCGAGGATGCGGCCGATGCCGTCGTCGATGTACGTGACATTGCCGAGATACTGCGTCCGCATTTCCTGAATCTGCCGCGGCGTCGCATCGGGGAGTCGCTTCTTGTTGCCGTCGAGGCGTACGGGCGGGGAATCTAGCGGCCCGATGGGCATCTCCTCGGGGCGGTACCGGGAGGCGTACGGCTCGGGCGGGTCGAAGGGGTCGTGCGGTCCCGGCGGCCCGGCCCAAAGGAAGAAGGGCGCGGCATCGTTCCTCGAGATCCACTCGGCGGCGCGGTGGAGGAGCCAGCCATCGATGTGGTTCTCCTCGCTGAGCATCGAGGGTCGCATCGCGTATGCCGCGATCGGCCCCGCCGCGACGCGGCGGAGGAGGTCGCGGTGGTACTCCTCTAGCAGACCGCAGGCGCGCAGGTGCTCGGAATACGGGCTAGCGCGCAGATTGCCCCCGCTCATTTTGCCCGTCGTCTCGCAGGGGTCCGTGAAGCCCATCGCCTTCAGAAGCGGCTGGCTGACGAGGATTTCCAGATCGTGCTGCCAGGTGTAGTGGAGTTTGCCGATGTTCGCCGTGCGGTAGCCCGCGTCGCGCAATGCGCGGACGAAGGAGGGCGATTCGGGCCAGAGGAGCTTGTTATTGTCTCGGCAGCCGTGCTGATGCATGTACCGCCCGGAAAAGAAGCTCATGCGGGAGGGAACGCACAATGGCGCATTCGTGTACGCGCGGCGGAACCACGTTCCCTCGCGCGCGAGACGGTCCATCGCGGGGGTCAGAACGGGGAACCTCCCCGCGCAGCCGAGCATGTCCCAGCGCTGCTGATCGGTCATAATCAGCACGATGTTCGCCGGCCGCTGTTCCGTCACGTCATGTGCCATTGCCAGCCTTCCGTCGCTTTACGGTCGTGAGACGCGACTGGTGCGGAGTTCGTGCGAGCCGTCGGGGCGGGTCCATTCGTAATAGTAGCGCACCCAGTCCGGCCCCTGCACCGCCTCGACGTACCGCACGCTCCCCGGCCCGCCGTTCGGGCCGAGCGCAGGGCCAGAAAGGCTGACCCGCCGCCACGCCCGCAAGTCGGTGCTGTAGGCGAGGCCGCACCGCTCCTCGTAGTTCTCCGCGACAGACGCGCTGCCGTCGTAGAAGCCGAGCCACACGGGGGGCGCGTAGATCACGGTGTTGAGGCGCGCGGCGTAGGAATCCCACTGACCATCGCGTGGTTCGAGGATGCTCCCCTCCCAGCGCCAGTGGACGCCGTCGTCGCTTGTCGCGAGGCCGGAGCAGGACTTCGTGTGCCCGGTGTTGTAGATGTCCCGCGTGCCGTGCAACGCCTGATGATCGCCCGCGAGGTCGGGCGGGGTCGTGGCGAAAGAAGCGATCATCAGCCACGCGCCGCCGACCTGGCAGACCCACGGATCCTTGACGCCCTCCGCGCCGATCTGCTCCGCCGTGAGGATCGGCACGCGGGTCGCGGGGTCGAAGGCGTCGGGCGCGTCTGCCTCCATCAGGTCAACCCGCCACTTGTCGGTCGCACCATCGACGTAGCTGACGTAGAGCCGCCATTTCCCACCCTCCGTGCGGACAAGGGCGCATCGCTCGATCGATGGCGTGTCGAACTGCTCCTTCCTGCCCACCCAGATCGTCTCAAAATGCTCCCCGTCCGTGCTGGTGGCGATGCGCGTCTCGCCGCCGCGCTCGGGCTGGGGGCGGCGCACGCGATACGAGAGGTAGAAGCGGTCGCCCGTCCAGAGGCCGCTCGGCGCCCCCGCCCACCAGCCGCTGCCACTCCCCGAAGGCGCGATCACGGTCGTCCCGGTCTCCGGGTCGAAGAGTGGGGGCGTGCCGAAGGCCCGGTTCGCCTGGGCCACCTGCCCCGCAATCATCGCCGTGCCGTCCGTCATGACGCGCTGCATCGTCTGCTCCTCTCAGTAGCCGGTGCGGGTTTCCGTGCTCGCGGCGGTGAATGCCGGCCGTTCGGTCGGCATGATCGCGACATCCGTCGGCGGATTGGCGATGAAGGCTTCCATGTCGACGATCGTGCCCGTGACGGCGGAGTAGTTGGCGGCGAGCGAGGCGGCGACGCTCTTCATCGCCTCCCGCGCGGTGGAGCGGATCGCCGCGCCGTCGTTGCGCGCGATGAGGGGGATGATCGCCTGATCGATGTTCCACCCCTGCGGCTGGTCGTGCTGCGCGGGGTCCGCATCCCGTCGGAAGATCGTGCTCTTGCCGAGGTTGATTCGGAGCAGGAGCTCGCGCGCCGTCACGTCGATGCCGTTGCCGTTTGGGATGCCGGGGAAGAGCGCGTACGATGTATGGAGGCTGCCGACCGCGCCTCGCGCGAACTTCAGCGTCACGGCATTCGCGTCCCAGTTCGGCAACTCCGTTTCCGGGATCGCGTTGCGGGTGTACGCCGCGTACACCTCGGCGATGTCGCCCGCGAAGTAGCGCATCAGGTCGATGAGGTGTGTGGCCTGGTCGAAAATCTGGCCGCCGCCGAGGCGCATGTCCTTGATCCAGTCCACCACCGGGATCGTCCAGTACCACCACCCCGCGAGGAGCGTCGGCGGGAGATCCGCCAGCGCCGCGCGCGCCGCGTCCGTCGCCGGGTTGTACCGCCACTGGTAACCCACCGTGCAGAGGATGCCATGCCGCTCCACCGCGTCCGCCGCCGCCTTTGCCGCCGCGACGGTCGTCGCCAGGGGCTTCTCGACGAAGACATTGACGCCGCGTTCCGCCGCGAACGCCACTTGCTCGGCATGGTCGAAGGCGGGCGTGCAGAAGTAGACGAGATCCGGCTTCACCCGCTCCAGCATCTCGCGATAATCCGTGAAGGCCGCCGCGTTGTGCGGCTCCGCGAGCGCGTCCGCCGCGTCGCGCATCACGTCGGCGACGGCGACGATCTTCGCGTCCGCGATCGCGCCGAGGTTCTTCGCGTGGTTCTTCCCCATCCGCCCGGCGCCCGCGATTGCCACGGAAATGGTCATGCCGTCGCTCCTTCATTTCGCTTCCAGCGATCGTGCAGGTATCGGACTGAGCGCGCCAACCCCTCCGCCGTCACTGTGTTCGGCCTGCACTCGAACCCCATCCAGCCATCGTACCCGCGCGCCCGGAGCGCCGCGAGAATCGGGCCGAAATCGAGCCGGCCATCCCCCGGCAATTGCCGCTCGTCGTCCGCGAGATGGACGAGGGCGAGCCGGTCGCCGACGGCCGCGATGGTCGCCGGGATCTCCTGCCCGTTCTTCGCGCAGTGGTAGGTGTCCACCATCGTGGCGACGCGCGGCGAGTCGATCGCCACACACCACCGCGCGGCCTCAGCGGGGTCGGTCAGGAGATGCGTCTCGTCACCGTTCAGCGGTTCGAGCGTGACGGTGATCGGAACGGCTGCCAGCCGTTCCGCGACCTCCGCCAGCATCGCCAGCGTGAGCGCTGTCTCAACCTGCCGGACGTCCACCACGGGATCGAAGCCGCGCAGCTTCGGCGGCCCGAAGATCGGTACCACGATCAGGCAACGCGCGCCGATCTCCGCGGCGAGCGTCGCCCGCGAGACGATCATCTCAAGAGCCTCGGCGCGTGCCGCCGCCGTGTGGGAGAGCATCCCCGGCTCGCGGATCTGCGAGTACATCGCTCCGACGGGCAGCTCACTCTCGCGGAGGGCGCGTCGGTTCGCCGGGTCGGCGAGTGTCTCGTATCGCCCATCCACGCCATCGAAGCCCCCGTCGCGGATGGCCGCCAGTTTCTCTGTGAAGGAGCGGTTGCCGAGCATCTGCTCCGCGCATGAGAGACGCATCTCACCTCCTGATGGCTCACCGTCTGTAATCACCCGATTAGTTGTTTGCTTCAACGAACTATGCGTTTATAATACAGGAGGATGATGCGTTGTCAAGGGGGAGGAGTGGGATGCAATCCGTCAATACCTATCTTGGGGCGAACAACAGCGCCGTGAAGCGGCGCAACCGGGCGACGATCTTCCGAGCAATCCGCGCGCTCGGACCAGTCGCGCGGGTCGAACTCGCTCGCCGCACGGGACTCAATGCCGCCACCGTGACCAACATCGTGGATGAGTTGATCGCCGCGCGCCTTGTGAGCGAGACGGGGCGTGGCTTGTCCCGCGTCGGGCGCAAGCCGATCTTCCTCGAGGTGACACCCTCCGCCCGTTTCACGCTCGGCATAGACATCGCTCGCTCCGCGATCACCGGGGCGGTCGTCGATCTCAGCGGAGAGATGGTTGAATGTATCAAGGAATCGGCGGGGCCATGGTTGACGGGCGCGGTGGTCCTCGCGACGGTTCGAGACATGATCGAGCGGTTGCTCGCGCGCCTTTCGCCCGCTGAGCGGGCGGCGATCGTCGGCATTGGCATCGGCGCGCCAGGTCCGCTCAGCGTACGCTCCGGGCGGTTCCTCGCCCCACCCTCGTTCGGGGCGTGGGATGATCTCGCCCTGCAATCGGCGGTGGAGGAGTGTTTCCACTTGCCCACGCGCGTGGACAACAACGGCAACACGAGCGCGCTCGCGGAGCTCTGGTTCGGTGCGGGGCAAGGGGTGGAGAATTTCGTCCTCCTCAATCTCGGCACGGGTGTGGGCGCGGGTCTCGTCCTTGCTGGCGATCTCTACCGTGGGGACCACGATTTGGCCGGGGAACTCGGCCATGTCAGTATCAACGCGGACGGCCCGCGATGCGCCTGCGGCAACTATGGCTGCCTGGAGATGTATGTCTCAGTGCCGCGCGTGCTGGCGGCTGCCCGCGCCGCCCTCAGCACCGGCGAGCCTTCCGCCATGCGCGAGGCGCTGAGTGAGAACGGGGGTGTCACCGTCCCGGTTCTCATTGCGGCAGCGCGGCAGGGCGATCCCCTCGCGACGCGTGTGTTCGCGGATCTCACACACCATCTCGCGGCGGGGATCGTCACGATTGTCTATGCCTTCGATCCCCACCTGATCCTGATCGGGCGCGAACTGGCGGGTGCGGGCGATCTTCTGCTTGATCCGGTGCGCGCGGAGGTGCAACGGCGCGTCTTTCCGGCGCTCCGGGAGAGCGTGCGCATCGAGGTCGCGGCGCTGCCGGACGCCCCGGTGATCGGGGCGGCGACGCTCGCCCTGCGCGAGTTCTTCCACGCCCCGCTCGCGGATCGCCGCGCGGTGGTCGCGTGATACCCTCGCGTGGATGTGTCGCACGCCGGTCCGTGGTACGAAGAGGGGCGCGTTGGCGCATTGGGTAGCCTGAGAGGAAATGAGGGATGAAGAATCAGTCCGGGGCGGCGGCACGTGGCGACGTACGAGATGCGCACACTCTCCCGGAGCCGGGGATGGCCCGGATACCGGGCGGCGCCTTCCTGATGGGCTCAGACGATCACTACCCGGAGGAGGCGCCCATCCACCATGTCTCAGTGGACGGCTTCTGGATGGATCGCTACGCCGTCACCAACGCCCACTTCCGCCGCTTCGTGGCGGAGACGGGCTACCTCACCGTCGCCGAGCGCCCCCTCGACCCGGCGTTCTATCCCGACGCCGATCCCGACCTGCTCCTCCCCGGCTCACTCGTCTTCCACACGACCCCCGGCCCCGTCGACCTGCGCGACTACCGCGCCTGGTGGGCGTTCGTCCCCGGCGCGTGCTGGCGCCATCCCACCGGCCCCGGCGGCTCGATCTCCGGCAAGGCGCGGCACCCCGTCGTCCACATCGCCTACGAGGACGCGGCGGCGTACGCCGCGTGGGCGGGCAAGGCGCTGCCGACGGAGGCGGAGTGGGAATACGCCGCGCGCGGCGGTCTGGAGGGGGCGGTCTACCCCTGGGGCGACGACTTCGCGCCGGGCGGGATGATGATGGCGAACACCTGGCAGGGCGCGTTCCCGTGGCAGAACCTCAAGACGGACGGCTACGCGGGGACGGCGCCCGTCGGTGCGTTCCCGCCCAACGGCTACGGGCTGTGCGACATGGTGGGCAACGTCTGGGAATGGACGGCGGACTGGTGGGCGTCCCGCCACCCGGACGCGGCCGACCATCCCTGCTGCGCGCCCGCCAACCCGCGCGGCGGGACGCCGGAAGGGAGCTACGACCCCGCGATGCCCGGATCGCCGATCCCGCGCAAGGTGATCAAGGGGGGCTCGCACCTCTGCGCGCCGAGCTACTGCCTGCGCTACCGCCCGGCGGCGCGCTCCCCCGAGGCGGTGGACTCCGCCACGAACCATCTCGGCTTCCGCTGCGTCGTCCGGCCCGATCATCGCGGGGAGCCGCTACCGGGTGCGGAAAGCGGGAGCGACGGTGATGAATGTCGTCGTCCTCCTCGATCGCCATGGTGAGTACCGGGCCAACGACACACATGCTCGAGGAGAAGAAGTCAGTGGTCCTCGCAGCGGCGGATATCGACAATCTCGTCGTGAGATTTCCGTTCCGGTCGACTGCGGGAAGCGCGCATCCTCCCCACCCGAACTCCCTACTCGAGAAAAAGCCGCGTGGGGAGAAACGGCCCGTATCGCCTGCGGCTTCGGTCCTGGTACGACATCGCCTCTTCATCGGCGCATCCGTCGCCATCGCAACGTGAGAGCGCGCGACGGACAATGCGATAGACTCAACGTGCGGGCGGTCATGAATAGGCGGAGGAGGATCGAGTGCTCAAGGTCGGAATCATCCTGCGTGGGTTGCTGAAAGTGAACGGTGAGGCGTTGCTGACGGCAAGCGGGCAGAACCTCAAGCGACTCTTGAGCAAAGGCGATACTGCTGGCGAAGTCGTCACATCAACGTACGGACGCAGCAGAAGGGCGGGACGGTGGTCGCATTTGGCGCCGATTTGGCGCTCATTCGGACTTCGCCAGCAGTATCAAAGGCGGTTGGGGGCGGCGACCATATCCGGGCGGAGCGCTGGGGCTGGCAATAACACGGGTACTCGTCGTCCCCGCTGGATGAGCGCGGTAATCGCGGCACCACTGCAGAGAAACGCGCCCACCGAGGATGCGTCGAGAGGTTTTTCAACGGTCTGTATTCGTCCCTACAGCGTCACTTCGTTGATTCGCGCGTTATCCTTCTCTGCCAAGCAGAGGAGGGAGTATGGCAGCATGCGGAAGTCCCGCGATCGTTTCCGTCGAGCAGTGGTCCGACGTGTCCGCCGATCTCTATGAACGCATCGCTCACCACTTTGCCCGCACGGAAGTGCGCGAGCGGCTGCGGCGCTATTTGCTCGGTCTCCTCGGCAGGGTGGAGCGGAAGAATGGCTGGCAACTCGCCGAGGCGATCGGCGATACCGATCCGCAGGGTGTGCAACGCCTGCTGCGCGTCGCTCGCTGGGATAGCGACGGAGTCCGCGACGATTTGCGGAACTATGTACTCGCGCACCTCGGGGATGAGACGAGCGGCGTGCTCATCGTCGACGAGACAGGGTTTCTCAAAAAGGGCCGTAAGTCCTGCGGCGTTGCACGGCAATACACCGGCACCGCGGGCGATACGGTCAATACCCAGGTGGGTGTCTTCCTCGCCTACGCGTCGGATCGCGGCGCAGCCTTCATTGACCGTGCCCTCTATCTGCCACGAGAGTGGACAAGGGATCGAGACCGTCGTGTTGAGGCGGGGATTCCGAAGACGAATCGCTTCGCGACCAAGATCGTGCTTGCCCAGCGGATGCTGGCGCGGGCGTTCGAGGCTGGCGTCCCTGCGCGGTGGGTCGTCGCCGACTCGGGCTATGGTCGCTCGCATCGCTTCCGGCAGTGGCTGGAGAGACATGGGCGCGCCTATGCGGTAATGGTGCCGAAGACGAACGCGGTTTATTACTGCCACGGGCGCGAGCGGGTGGAGCAACTGGGAGCGCGACTGACTGCGGAGGCGTGGGTATCCATCGCCGCTGGCGAAGGAGCACAGGGGGAACGGGTGCATCACTGGGCCTGCCTACCGCTGTCTGACCAGTGTGCGAACGGGATGCGCCGCTGGCTGCTTGTGCGGCGCGATCCCGACGACCCGGATGCGCACGCTTACTGGCTCGCCTACGGCCCGACAGAGACGACGATCGGAGAGTTGGTACGGGTGTGCGACACGCGGTGGCAGATCGAGGAATGTTTCGCGCAGGCGAAGAGCGAGGTGGGCATGGATCAGTACGAGGTACGCACGTGGGAGGCATGGCACCGGTTCATCACGCTCTGCCTGCTGGCACATGCGCTGTTGGTCGTGCTGCGGGCGCAGGCGCGAGCCGATGCGGGCAGCAGTTGTAAAAAGGGGACGCCGAGGCCGAGTTGATCCCGCTCACCGTACCGGAAACCCGCCGCCTCGTGCTCGCGATAGACGGACCCAACGCGCAGCGTGGGTTCCGATTTGGTTGGTCGCGTTGGCGCCGGGCACATCAGGCAGTCGCCGCCCGTTGCCACGCCGCGCGTCATGCTCGGACACGGAGTCAATCTACGAATAACCGCACGATCCTCCCGGCTACCTTGGCGCGCGGTGCGCTGACTGATGCCGAGTGGGAGCGCGTCCGCCCGGTTCTCCCACCGCAGCAGCCGCGGACGGGCCGGCGGCGGCATGACCACCGTACCGTCCTCAGCGGCATCCTGATGGTCGTTGACACCGACCTATCGTGGCGGGAGATTCCGGAGGCGTACGGGAAGTGGGAGACGGCGTACAAGCGATACCGGCTGTGGTGCGATGAAGGGCGTTGGCCACACATCGTCGCAGCACTCGGAGCGAGAATGCAGAAGTGACGCTGTAGGGATTCGTGCAGCATCATGTGAGCCTTCCGTGTCAAGCAGCCGATCTGCATGTGGCTGAATCTGCTCTGTAGGCGAGTACGCCATCCACCTGTTCACCATTACTTTTGCACCACAGACGATAGACGACATCGACCAGGCGGCGTTTCAGACAGCGCAGCGCCGATCTCGCCGTCTTGCCTTCCGCGCGCTTCTTCGCGTAGTACGCCCGTGCCAACGGCTCACAGCGCAGTTGGCTCAACGCGATCATGTGGAACGCTTTGTTCAGGCGCCGGTTCCCGCCACGATTCAGCCGATGCCCATGTTTCCCACCCGAGGAGACTGCCACCGGTGCGATCCCCGCCAAGGCAAGCGAGCGCGGCGGCCGAATGCACCCGTGACGACGGCTGACCGCACAACGGGCAACAGGCTCCATCACTACGTGTCCGCGCGATCAGGGTAATCCCTTCCCCATCAGCGGACAGGGAAAGAAGATGGAGACGGTCAGGATCCGGTAACCAGGGCTTTTGCATTCTCGGCGTGAGCCCCCACGATGATGAAGGTGCGCCTCTTTGGTAGGATTTCGTTGCTGACACGAAAAGCCCACCCAAAGGAGCGCACGATGCCATCTACGCACGCTTTGTCCCCCGATGCAACCGCTGCGGATTGCTTGTCCCCCTTCCCCTCCACGCTCACCGATGCGTTCGCTGCGGTGCTTGATCCCCGCTCTCGACAGGGAAGGCGCTTCACGGTGGTTGCCCTGCTCACCCTCGCCGTTGCCGCCATGCTCGCCAACCATCTCTCCCCCCTTGCGATCGCCCAATGGGGGGCGGAGCAGGACGAGACGAGCAAGCGTGCGATGGGTTTTCCGAAGGGGGTGACGCCACACCAATCGACGTTCAACCGCCTCTTTCGCCGCCTTGATCCCGCTGTGCTGTCGTCTGCCTTGACTGGTTACCATGCGGCGCATCCCTCCCCCGATGCCCGCGTGCGCGGCGCGGCGGGGATCGCCATCGATGGCAAGGCGCAGTGCGGTCGCCTCGTCTTCGCGGCGACCGCAGGGTGCCCCGTCCAGGCCCTCTCCGCCTGCACGCACGAGCGCGGCGTGGTGCTGGCCCAGGAGGAGATCAGCGGTCACACGCAGAAAGCGGCGGGGGAGTTGACCGTCGCGCCGCGCCTGATCGCTCGCCTTGACTGGCACGGTCGCGTCCTGACCGGCGATGCCCTCTTCTGCCAGCGCAATCTCTGCACGCAGGTGTGCGCTGCGGGCGGCGATTATCTCGTGATCGTCAAGGAGAATCAGCCCGCCCTGGTGCGGGACATCGCCACGCTCTTCGCCTCCCGCGCCGATGTGGCCTTGCGTGCCGCCAGCCTGCCCGCGTGGGACATGCGCGAGGCGGTGAGCACGGAGCGGGGGCATGGACGCCACGAACAGCGCCGCGTGATCGCCTCGACGGAGGTGAACGACTATCTCGATTGGCCGGGAGTGGCGCAGGTGATGATGGTCGAGCGCTGCTGGCAGGAAGGGGGAGAAAGCAAACAGGCGGTGCGGTACGGCATCACCAGCCTGCCGCCCCGAGTGGCGGATGCGGCCCGGTTGGGCACGCTCGTGCGGGGGCAGTGGCAGATCGAGAATGGCTTGTTCTATCGGCGCGATGTGACGTTGGGCGAAGATCGCAGCCTGATGCATACCGGCAATGGGCCGAGCATCATGGCGATCCTGCGTGACACGGTGGTCAGTCTGCTGCATCGGGCGGGATGGCGCACGATTGCCGCGCGGCTCCGCTACTACAGCGGCCATCCGAAGGAAGTCCTCTCCCTCCTCGGCATCTCGATGACCGAGAATGCATAAGCCCTGGTTCGGCATGCGGAGTCGGGGCATCCCGGCTCCGTTTCCCTGCGCGGTGGCACCAGCGACGCAGGAGCCATCCGCAGTATTTCCTCCATCGTCGGCGATCTCCCGCCCGATCCCGTGCGGGGGAGGTCCAGCGGCGTGCCCTCCTGGCGTTCCGGGGGACGGCGTGATTGGGGCTTGATTGGCCTTCACTTTGGGCGATTTTTACATTCCTTTCATGAATGAAACGATACGCTGCGCTGGCGCGTGTTGTACGTGCGGGCAAGGGGTCGCACAAAGATCATGCACAACTCCGAGCCCTTGAAAATGGTGACACGCGAAAGCGAGGTAATGACGATGAACGAGCGATACCGACCGCCGATACGGCAGACAGTGGGCCGGCGCACTTTCCTCAAACTCGGGGCGACAGTAACGGCGCTCACGGCGCTCGACGCATGCAGCCGATTCCCTGTCGCCTCGGGTACGACCGCTCCTGTCCCATCCGCTTCCGGGAGCACGTCGGCGGTGGGGTCGGTCGCCCCAACGACTGCCAGCGGCAGCGTCGCCGTGGCGACGCCGTCGTCCACAGGGTCGGCTACCACCAGTACCACTCCGGCAAGCGTGACGAACGCGACAGCGGGGAGCCGCCCGAACATCATCTTCATCAATACGGACGATCTCGATATGGCCTCCCTGCCTACCATGCCGAAGTTGAAGTCCCTGATGACCGACCAGGGGACGACCTGCTCGAACTTCTTCGTCACCGTCTCACTCTGCTGCCCGTCGCGCAGTACGTTCCTGCGTGGGCAATACGCGCATAATACGCAGGTCCTCACCAACGGGGGCGACAATGGCGGCTACGCGCGGGCGCACGCGCTCGGCATCGAGAACTCGACGGTCGCGACATGGCTGCAGGCGGCGGGCTATCACACGGGATTGATGGGCAAGTACCTCAATGGCTATCCGAGCAAGGATGTGCCCGAGACGTACGTCCCGCCTGGCTGGAACGAGTGGTCCAGCCCGGTCGAAGGCAACGCCTACAGCGAGTTCGGCTACAAGATGAACGAGAATGGCAAGGTTGTTGCGTACGGCAACACCCCGCAGGACTATATGACGGACGTGCTCTCCGGCAAGGCGGTGGACTTCATCAAGCGTGCCGCTGGCGTCCCCGCCCCCTTCTTCCTCTACATCGCGACCTACGCGCCACACCAACCCGCGACGCCCGCGCCGAAGTATGCCAATGCCTTCCCGGATGCGAAAGCGCCCCGCCCACCCTCCTACAACGAGCAGGATGTGAGCGACAAGCCCCAGTGGGTACAGCACTTACCACTCCTGAGCGACAAAGAGCAGGCACAACTCGACGACCTGTACCGGAAGCGGATCGAAACCCTGCAATCCGTGGATGACCTGCTGGAGAACGTCGTCAACACCCTGCAAGCGACAGGGAAACTGGCGAATACATACCTCGTCTTCTCCTCAGACAACGGCTTCCATCTCGGCGAGCATCGGGAGACGGCGGGCAAACAGGCACCGTACGAGGGGGACATCCGCCTGCCGCTCATCGTCCGCGGGCCGGGCATTGCGGCGGGGAAGACGATGGACCAACTCGTCGGCAACGTGGACTTCGCGCCGACCTTCGCGCAGTGGGCGGGCGCGAGTGTACCAGACTTCGTGGACGGGCGCTCACTCGCGCCACTCCTCACCGGGGCCATGCCGGACGCGTGGCGGCAGGTATTCCTGATTGAGCACTTCACCCAGACGGGTGCGACCACAAAGGCCAAAGGAAAGAACGGCAAACGGGGAAAGAACGGGAAGAACGGCACCGTGCAGCCGGCGGCGACCGCTGCGGCCACGCCCGCCGCCGCGATCGGCAGCACCGCTGCGGGGAGAGGGAAGGGTACCAGGGCGACGCGCGCCGCCGGGAGCGCCGTTGCTGGCTCAGCGACGAATGCGCCGAACGCGGCGAAGGGATTGAAAGGGATTCCGGAGTTCCACGGCCTGCGCGCGAAGGACTACGTCTACGTGGAATACGCGACGAAGGAGCGGGAACTCTACGACCTGACGAAGGACCCGGACGAGTTGCAAAATATCGCCGGGAGTGCCGACTCCGCCCTGCTCAGTCAACTGGCGGCGCGTCTCGCGGATTTGCAGAAGGGTGCGGGTGGGACGATACGTGCCGCCGAGCAGCAGCCAATGCCCTCGGTACACTGAGGAGCGGGGTGAGGTTCCCCGGTGGATAGAGGGAGCACGAAGATGATCGAGGCAATACATCCTGACGCACCCGGCCCGCCCCCACAACCGGGGATGGTCTGGGTGCCCGGCGGCGCCTTCCGGATGGGCGATGACCGCTTCTATCCAGAGGAAGCGCCGATCCATCAGGTGACGGTGAGCGGCTTCTGGATGGATGCGCACACGGTCACGAACGCGCGGTTCCGCCGCTTCGTCGAGGTGACGGGGTACGGTACCGTCGCGGCGCGCCCGCTCAATCTGGCCGAGTATCCGGATGCCGACCCGGCGCTGCTCCGACCCGGCTCGCTCGTCTTCCACAGGACGGCGGGGCCGGTGGACTTGGACGACTACACGAACTGGTGGGCGTACACCCCCGGCGCGCACTGGCGGCGACCGTATGGCCCGCAATCGACGATCGCGGGCAAAGCGCAGCATCCCGTCGTCCATATCGCCTACGAAGATGCGGAAGCGTACGCGCGCTGGGCAGGCAAGGCTCTCCCGACTGAGGCGGAATGGGAGTTCGCGGC
>JAABUZ0100005512.1_pt1 | contig 16554 bp, 12 predicted proteins | sample 5562091 | NCBI WGS metagenome assembly JAABUZ01 (sample SAMN12813069, study PRJNA571459) | rock metagenome | isolation source: Antarctica rocks | place: Antarctica: Victoria Land, Linnaeus Terrace sud | collected 2015-12-21
GTTTCGTGCCGAACTTTCCATCTGTGCAGGTCAACCGGCACGTGTCCATCCGGCTGGTAGCAGTTCGTGCTGGCTGGATGTGGCTCGTGCGGCCCCACATCGGCCCCACATCGGCCAGAGTTCGGTTTCGAGCGTCCAACAGCGGTGATCGCAAATCGCCCAGCGGCCATGCGCGGGGCTCGGCTGGCCGGGGGCAGCGGTCGTGGTCGCCCTCGACCGGCTCGGCCGGTCCCTATCGGGAGTGATCCGCACCCTGGAGGACCTGACGGCCGCCGGCGTGCTGTTGCGCTCGCCGCGGGAAGGGATCGACTACGCCACCCCGGCCGGGAAGATGCTCGCCGGCATCTTCGCCGCCATCGCCGGCTACGAACGCGACCTGATGCACGAACGCGCCGCCGCCGCCGCCCGCCGCGCGGCGCGGGTCCGCGGCCAGCACGTCGGCCGGCCACCCCGGTTCACCGCCGGGCAGGTTCGGCAGATCCACGCCCTGCACGGCGCCGGGAACCGGTCGGGCAGATTGCGGCGACCTTCGGGGTCAGCCGCAGCACCGTCTACCGCGCCCTGCAAGCACCCCCGGCGAGGACCCCGCCCCCCGCGGAGAACGCCGGAACCGGCGTCCGGATAAGGCACGCGCTGACCGGGCATTTCACCGGGCCGGGTAAACGGGCATCACCTGCCGCACAGCCGATCTCACGACCGGCGGTGAGGGGCCTTTACGGTGGTGGTTCGGCGAGGGGGACTGTCACTAGCTGCGTGCGCAGCACCTGCCTACGCTGTGTCCGTGCCCCTCAGTCCTCGCGCAAGGTTCGAACGAGGCCTCGCTGACGTGGATCGACTCATGGAGATCCACACCGAACTTGGTGGAACGGATCGCGGTCAGCGAGTCGGGCTGGAGCCGCTGAACCGATCCGCCGTGGTCCTCCTGACTGCGGTATGGGAGGGTTTCGTCGAGGACGCCGCGGCCCAGGCTCTTGAACGGCTCGTGGAGGCCGTCAGCAGCCCCGACGAGCTGCCGGAGCGCCTCCGCAGCACCGTAGCCAAAGAGCTCAAGGATGATCACCACAACCTTGCCGCGTGGAAGCTGGCGGGGGACGGCTGGAGGACGCACCTGCGGTCACGGCTGTCCGAGTACGCAGAAGGTCGAGCTCGGGGACTGAACACACCCGACAGCAAGCGGGTGGAGGACCTCTACGACCAGAATCTGGGCCTTGAGGACATGACCGAGGCTTGGCGCTGGCAGCGGATGGTCCCGCAGAGGGCTCGCGAGAAGTTGGACGCGATGATTCGGCGACGGGGGGATGTTGCTCACGGCGGCGAGCCAGCAGGACCGGCTACGGTCCAGAAGGCGGAGGTTCGCCGCTGCCGGGAACACGTTCTGCACCTGGTAGACGCCACTGAGAGCCGAATCGACTCCTTCCTCAATGCAAACGGAGCAGTTGGAGACTGATTGCTTGAGAAACCGGACCATGACGACGCGGTCGCGGAGTTCGTTCGCCTGGCCGTCGACGGCCTGATGTCGGACGCCGACCCGATCTGCGCCTCAGGTGCCGTTGCAGGTCCTCTTACAGCGACTGCTCCTCGTGCTCATGTGGCGAATATGGCGGCGACGCCGCAGAGGGTTATGGCGATGCCTATTTGGCGGTGACGTTCGATGCGTTTCGCGGTAAATGGGCGGTTCAGCCCAGGGCTTTCCTAGCGGCGGCTAGCTGACGTTCGGCCTTGCCGTGGTGTCGGGCCGGATCGATGTTCCACGCCACGTATCGGTGCAGGTCGCCCTCGTCTTCGGCGACCGCGACGTATTTGTGGGCGGGCGGGTCGTGCAGCGTGGGCACCTGCGCGCGGTAGTCCTCGCGCCAAGCTCCGTGCTGGTGCGCGAAGACGGTCTCGCCGACCAGAGGCCGAAAGGTTTCTTCGTAGAACGGACCGAACGTGTCGATCGTGAGCTCGATCAACCGTGGAAGATCGCGCTCGAGGTATGGGCGAATGTCCATGATGGAGTTCCTCTGCTGGAGACGTGCGTCATTGGGACCGACAGGTCATGGCGGTCCGGATAACCTGGGCGAGTCGTTCTCAGCAGCGGGTGCGGCGCGCGGCGAAGCACTCCATGGCTGGAAGGTTACCCAAAGTCCGGCGACTGCGTCTCGCCTCGATCCTCACACCAAGGACGGCGTCCCGCACGGGATCCGCTAATGAGAACGGGATCAAGACGCCCGGCTGTCCATCACACCCACCGAAATCGTCACTGGAAGCCGCGCGCCACGCGGACACCACCGGCTCCGCGTCGGCACGGGGACAACGACAGCATTCTCATGCTCGTGAGCCGGCACCTGATCATCGTGCGCAGTCGGCCACACCGAGCCTGGTGGGCCCGGCGACGACTTGTGGTGACGCAGCAGAGGCGCGCCCGTTCAGTCTCGAGACTCTCCTGAGCGCAGGATACTCACCCCCTCGGCAAGCCATATGCGTGCACGCTCGCCGTTGGGACCACTCGGCGTGAGCAGGACGGTGTCGAGCTGCAGCTCGGTCATGACGCGCAGCGCGCGCCGCGGATCGGACTCGGTCAGCGCCTCCTCGATTCGCTCAGCGAGCCGGTCGGGCTTGACCCGGAGCGGCGCGACGCGCACGGCAACGCGCTTTGTCGTCGGCTGCCAGACGCGATTGAGCGCGAACACGATCGTCAGGACCCGGATGGCGCCGTCGAGAATCCACTCGGTGAGCGCCAGCCGCTCCCCTCCCCGGATGAGCGTCAGCAGCCCCGCGGGGGTAAAGCCGCCCCACGGCAGCGCCGCCTCCTCGATCTGCGCGGCCGCCAGATCCGGCGGGTAGACGCGAAGCCGCTCCTGCCATGCCGCAAGCCGACCGCTCGTCCGCAGCGAGATGCCGTGGGCAAGCGCGTCGGCCGTCGAGTGCGCGGCGCCCGCGAGGAGCGCGTCGATCTGCTCTTCGGCGTAGTCGCGCGGCCACCAGATCAGCTCGAGGGGCACCCGCTCGCGGTAGCCAGAGACGCGCCGCGTCGGCCCACCCTGTACGCCCCAACTGCCGAGCCCGTCGAGACCCGCCGCGCGAGCGAGCCCGAAGCAGTCCTCCAGTTCGAGCGGCTCGCGGGTGACCACGAGCATCTCGATGTCTGATACCTCGTCGGCCATGCCGCGCGAGACACTGCCAGTGAGCACGACCTCATCCACGAGCTCGGCCGGAAGGCCGTCCGCCACCCGCTGCGCGAGCGTCCTCAGATCCTCGTTGCGCGCCGTCGCCATCCCAACCGAATGTAGAACAGATCGCCCGCGGCCATCGCAAGGCGCTCGCCTCCTTCGACGACGAGGGCGCTGGCACCTGTGGTCGCCTAGTCGCGCCCTCCAGGCGAACCCGTCCGCGGTCCCGCATAACGCCGATCCTTTACGGGTCACCGGACGAGGATGTTGCGGCCTGTCGGATGGGGCAGCGCCGCTCTGGCGGATCTGGCTGTGACACATGCCGATGACGGCCGCTCAGGACCATCGAGATGGGACGGACCGAGCGTCACCCCTGTGGATCGTCGGTCACCGCAGGCGATGTGTCCCGGAATCGGTTGCCATGCTCATAGCGCATCTGAGTTAGCAGAAGGGAACACGCGCCGACGAGCCCCAGAGCGTAGCGCTTGTGATCCGGGCGGTCCTGGATGCGGTGGGCGTCCACGTTCCGTAGTGCCTGCGCGATGCCCTGGGCGAAGAGCTGCCAGCCCTGGGTCTCGCCCTCGGTTTGGCCCAGCTGAAACTGCCCCGACTTTCCGAAGGTGGCGACCGCCAAGTCCTTGCCGACCTCGCCCACTGGGCGGCCTGCCCACTTCCTGACCCGGTCCTCGGTGAAGATGACCGCCTGGCTGGCGACCTTGCCCCACGCCTCGGCTTGGACCTCGGGCGCGATGTGCTCCCAGAGCTCGGCGTCAACGCCGGATTCGTCAGCCACCGGCACCTCGTCCGCCAGCAGTTCGATCTCGGCGATGGCGGCATCGAGGATGCCCTGCACCTCGGGGATCGTCGCGCGGAACGTCGCGCTGAAGGCCGACGTGTCCCCGAATGCGTAAATGGACGGCGTCCACTTGGTATTGATGAACCGCTCAGTGATGTGATGGTGCTCGCCGAGCGCCCGCGTCAGCATGGAACGCACGCGCGGCTTCCACGAATTGAACTCAGTCGAGCTGGTTGAGTGGGGCAACGTCGCGGCTTCAACTCGCAGCGTGCGCATCCGGACGATGGACTCTTCGGGTTTCACGCCGCCCATCCTGCGGCATACCGCAGACCGTTGAAGATCCCCGGCCGGAAAGCGTCGCGCGCATCTGGGACTGCCCGGGGGTAGGTCGTCGCTAGCCTGAGCGACGTGTTGCGTCTACTCGTCGATACCTCGACGTGGCTTGACCTAGCCAAGAGACAAGACGGGTAGCGCCTACGGAGTCGGTGCGGACGCTGATACAGAGCACCTTGTCGATGCCTGCGGTAGCAGGGTGTGGCTCCCTCGATGATTCTTCGGATTGACTTGTCTGCTCTCGCTTCGAATGCCGCGAGCGTCTTCTCCGCTGCCTCGGGGTCATGTCCGTCCTGATGGCTGGGGGCGACGTCCTCCGTGTCAATCCGGTAGAAGCCAGCCTCGTTGCATGCGTTGTTGACCGTGGTCGGCAGCGATACGCTGAGGTCGTCCCGCTTGACCATGACGAGCTTCGCGTCGTCGTCAGCAAAGCGGCGCAGCAGGAATTGCGGGACGAGGTGGTGTCGCGGAGTCGAAGCCATTCAACCATTGTCCTCGGGTATGCCATCGGCTTGCGGTCTGACAGCTGGTATATGCCCTGTTGTAAGACACACCGCGTTGGGGTCTGTGAGCCGCCCTCGTTGCCGATATGCGGGGAGGAGAGCCTCGATCAGCGGGACCGCTTGTTGCAGGCTCGACGCGACTCTCGCGCCGTCACCGCGCTGCCGGGCGACCCTCTGGAGGTAGTCGGAGAACTTGTTCTCTCCCACGCTGACGTCGGCGTACCCGGCCGCGCAGCCGAGGAAGTGCATGTCGTTGAGATCGTTCGGCTCCCAGCGATCCTGCGCATTGGCAAGTCGCATATGGGTGATCTCACGTATTCAGCCCGGGTAGGCATCTGCGCGAAGCTTCTCTCCGCTCCGTCGGCCATCCATGACTCGAACTCCACCGGTGTCATCCCGCAGATCGCGGCATTGCGAGCGAGCTCATCCCTAAGGTCACGGATGGCGCGGATCATCGACACCGCGCGAAGGTTCTTGCGCTGCTTGGGGTGGGCTGCCGCGAACAGGGCAACCTTGTGGTTCGAGGTCGCCCACGCCAGCGCGACCTGCTGAGCTTCGGGGCTGTTCTCGATTCCATCCGCTGCGAGCACGGCATACATCCGCCCAGCCACGTCGCCCAGGTCGTTGGGTGCGCCGCCGACGTCCATCGCGGGCATGTCGGCCGTGTCCATGCCATTCGGCGTTCCCCACAGTGCGTGGGGCGCCAACGTGAATGCCGGTTCCGCCGGAAGGTGGGGCATCGGGTGGGCGGCGACAGCATCAAATGCCGCTTGGATCTCGTCGTCGCGGATTCGCAGCGGACTTCGCATCTGCCAACCTCGTGAGAGCTCCAACATCGTGTGGGCGAGGTCCCGGCGACGACGACCGTCCGAACGCGCCGCCTCGACAAGATGCGCACCCGACAACGGCAAAATGATCTGCTGCGCTCTGGCCATCTCGGTCACTCGGCGTGCGGGCTCGACCTCGGACGTTCGCAGCTTTGCCGGCTTGTACAGAAGCTGCGCCAGACCAATCCAATGGTTCCGGTCGAGGTACACAACCGGTCGGCCGCGCCGGGCCAACAGCTCGTCACGCCCGTCGCCAACCTCGGCTGTAACGTCACCAATGCCGGTGATGTTCAGCGTCGCCAGCCCTTTGCAACGTCGTAGGTCAGCCGTCGGACCTCCTTCGATGCTGGCGCTGATGCCAGTGCCTCGGAGGCCACCATGCCGTCAGAGAAGCTGACCGCCGTGATGGCGTTCTCGTAGTCAACCGTCAGCCAGCGTGGCTGGCGCGTCACGCACTCATCGCGATCTTCGGCGGAACTTGCTCTTTGGGTGAGGGTCTCGTCACGCTGTGCGCCGGAGCGATTTTGGTCCGGTCGGATTGAAGCCGACGCCGGGCCCAACACAGTCCCACCCGGTGACGTCGCCACCGAGCATCTGCGCTTCCACCTCGAGCGTCTTCAGCGTGTCCGCCACGTCTGCCAGGCGACTGAGGATCATGGTTCCGTTGCGCTCGTGTGCCTTGTTGCGTATGAGTGACGCGGCGGCGTCCTTGTCAGTGACGACGACGCGGCAGTACGGAACCGCGACGCTCAGCGCGTCGATGTCGTGCAGATGGTTGTTGGTCCAGGTCCGTTGGCTGTTGCGAAAAAGCTCGGTCTTCATATCGACGGCGATCCTCATCGAGGGCATGCGATCCGCGAAGTCGATCATTCCGGCTCGGCTTTGCGCGGTCATCTGCTCGCCGCCCGCGAGACGAGCCAGCGACACTCGGTACTCGCCAAGTAGCTCGACGAGCTGAGCGTGATGCTCGTGGATGACTTCGCGTGTCATCACCCGCACTCGGAGCTCGGACCTGCTGATCGGACCGTCACGCAGCATCCCGACGTACAGCTCCTCCCACGCGAGCCGACTAGCCGTGCTCTCAGCAGTCTTCTCGGGTCGGTATCCGACCCGTCGGAGCTCGTCGACCTCGTCGTCGTCCGGTCCGGTCAGCAATTTCACCTCGCCCCACTGATTCGCCTGGCGCAACACCTGCGACGTCAAGAGCCCGCTCATATCCGGGTCGACCTCTCCGTCACGCCCCATCAGGAGCAGACGTCCTTGCGTTCCCGTAAGCGACCACATGGCGCCGATGCCCAGAACGTCCAGCGGGATCGGTCGAAACATCGGCCGACCAATCCGCTCATGCATCGCGGTAAGCATCTGGTGGCGGATCAGGTCGGGCGTTGCCCGAAGTGACCGACAGTAGGAGATCGGCGCCATGACCGCGGCGAGATCTCGGCGCTGACCAGGGTCCTTGACCGCCGTTGTCTCGACGTAGTGCGTTGCAGAGAGCGGAAAGGCAACACCCTTCGTGCTGGCGCCTCGTATAGCCTCCAACGCTTCCGAGTCGCCGTGATTGCGGGGCTTCCCCAGGGCAGCGCTAGCGAGATGTACCCAGACCCATTGGTCGAGGTACACCCCTGGCCGGCTCGTGTGGAGGCCGGTTACGCCTGTGCTTTCCACCGGTCAAGTATCGGTCCTACTACTGACAAGAAGCGACGCATTTTGACAGCGAAACGACGTGCTGGGTCCGCCGCACGCGGACCGTGCGCGTCCATAACGCCGCAGAATCTCGACATCTTCGCACTAAGAATCGCAGATCTGAGGCGCGCAACTCCGGCGGGTGCGCTAACCGCCTTGCCTTCTTGACAACCTTGGGCGTCACCGCACGTTTGACGCTGCGCGCCGGGTGCATAGCCCTGCGACCGACGCCCCGAGGGATGCCGGCTTCAGGCGAAGACCCATTTCGTGGGCTGGCGACTTGCTTTTCACGCGATTTGCCGATACCGCGACGGCGCAGCGTCCCCGTGCTAGCAACCGTAGGCGACAAATGAGCCCCAATCGGTGACTGCCGCGTATGGCCCCCTGGCTTCGCGGCCTGTCGCCGCGGGCAGCCCGCGGGCGCGCAGGGCGGCGGCCAGCGCCGGCCGCGCAGTTAGGAAGGAGTCGCGCTTCGCGTCTGTCAGGTCACGTAGCCAGAGCCGCGCCTGCCGAAGCGCTGCGGGCGGCCCGAGCTGGCTCTCACCCAGTCGAAGAAGCTCATAAAATTGGACCATCAACAGGGCTGTCGCTTCGTCCGCGACAGGCCAGAGGCTGACGATGGCGCACGCGGCGCCCGCTTGCAGCAGCCCTGCGGCTAGGCCCACGAACTCGTCGGGGGCGATGTGAGTGTCGAAGTGGCCGGACTGGCAGGCGCTGGCGACGGCGAGGCGAGCACGCAACCGAATCCCGTTGACGAGGTTGGTAACCGTGAGGACGTCGTCGCCGGCGAGCTGCAGGAGGTTCCCTTCCGGATCGCCAAGGTCGTTGCGGCCGTGGCACGCGAGGTGCAGGTGGGTCGCGTCCGAGGCGTGCGCGGCGAGCCAGCCGAGCGTTGCGTGGGGACCGACGGCGATGTGGGTGGCGGCCCAGCCGGGCCAGGCGGCGATTGTCTCGACCTCGGCGCGGCTGCCTGGCAGGGGGGACGCGGGGTCGGTGTCGGCGATCGCCACCAGCGTTGGTGCGACGGCAGCGTCGTCGGTGGAGTTGGCGCGGCGACGGCAGGCGGCGTAGATCGCGAGCGTGGGCGCGAGGTGCAGGGTCGCGACGTCGTCCAGGGTTCCGCCGCCGGGCATCACAAGGGACTGGAGCGGAACGAGCCCCGCTAGTCCGGTCGGGACGAGGATGGTGACGCCTTCTTGATCGTCGTGAGCGGTGAGGTCGGCGAGCTGCGTGAGCACCGGCGCGAACGCGTCCCGCAGCCGATCGAGCGACTGGAGCGTCGCTGTGACGTCGTCGAGTTGCTGGGTGAGCAGCAGGCCGGGGTTGCCTGTAGATGGGTCGACTGTCAGCAGCCGTGCGACGTCGCCGCTGGTGAGTCCGCTGTGGTGGGCGTCATATACCGCTTCCGCGGAACCGGGATCGAGTATGACTCGGAGAACGTATGTCCCGGCCGGGGCGGATGTAACGTAGACAGCTTGTTTGGCGCCACACCTCCGCAACAGCTCTGGGACGGTTGGATCGAGCAGGAAATGCTCCAGGCCGGGGATGGCTCGTATCTGGTCGATGACAACCTGGAGCGTCGCGTGTGCCGCGGCTGCTGCGGCGCCCACGCCGGCGGCCAGGGCGGCCTCGTCGGCCGGGGCGGCCGGGGTGCGGTAGCGCACCACCGCCTCGCGATAGTGATCGGCGAGGTCCGGGTCAACCCGGGCGAGTGCGGCGAGCTCTGCGGTGTCCCGGGAAATCGTGACGGCGAGCTCGCGGGTGCGGGCGCGCTCTAGGGCCTCAACTGCCTCGGGAACGCGGCCTGCCCGGGCGAGTGCGTAGGCCGCCCAGCGGGCCAGCCGGGGGCGGCTGGTGAGCTGGTGGCGCCTGCCTTCGGGTGTCGTCTGCGCCCGGTAGAGGGCGTCGAACGCGGCGAGCATCCGCGAGTAAAGGTCAGCGAGCTGCTCCCACTCCTCGGCCGTCTGCAGTGCGTCGGCCAGGACACCCCCGTAGTCAAGGACTTGCGCGGCGTGGATCGATGCGTCTAGGAGCCCGACGGCGCGTTGCCACGAGGCGATCGCGGCATCGTCAGGATGGCCGGCGGCGGCGTGGGCATCGCCTTCTAGCCGCGCGGCCCAGGCGATGAGGAACGGGTCGGCGAGTTCCTCCGCGGTCTCGGTGCCCTGGCGTGCTGCGTCCAACGCAGCCGGCGGGTCGCGGACATCCGGGTCGAGCAGGGCGCTCGCCAAGTCAAGTTCGGCGTACACGAGAAGTCGCGTGAGCACGGTCCCGCGCAACCGATCGATGACGTCGCGGTAGTGCGCGACGGCGCACGGAAGGTCGCCGGAGGCGCGGCGCCGGCGATGGACGAGCCCGAGATTGACCTTCGTGACCACCCAGTCCTCAAGGCTCCGGTCCGGCGAGCGGGCCGCCAGCGCGCGATTCAGCCATGACAGCGCTTCGTCGAACTCGGCTGGACTGCTCCCACCCGGACGGTTCGCGAGCGTAAGTCCGAGATTCGTCTGGTTGACCTCTGTCGACCAGCTGTCCACATCGGACGCGTCGAGCGCGTCGCGGAGCAACGAGACCCCCCGGCGCCAGGTAACGTACGAATCGCCGGTGCCCCGCCGCCCGTAGGCGACGGCGAGATTACCGGTGGCGGCGACCCAGGTGTCGTCGCGGTCCGCGGACGCTTCCCGGGCCCGCTCCAACAACGCAATCGCCTCCTCGTCAGCGGCTGGGTCGTGTCGGGCGAGTAGTCGGACGCTGAGCCGGTGAAGCGCCTCCCGCAGGGGACCACCCGGATCCGGGTAGCCCGCGTAGCGGGCAATCAACTCGTGCAAGGCGGCAATGGCGGCGTAGGCGTCTTCGCCGTCGCTGACGGCCCAGAGCCGTTGAAGCGTAGGACTTCCGATCTCCCGGTCGTGGCGGCGTAGCCCAGTGGCATACGCGTCTACCGCATCCTCCGTGGGCACGCCGGCAGCCACGGCCGCGAGCAGGTCGCGCATCAGGCGCAGGTGGCCCCCCGACATGGTGTCTTGCGCAGCGTCAGCACGCTCGGCCATCCTCGCCAGGATCGCGATCACCTCCGGCCAGCACGCCTCAGGCTGTTGTCGCAGCCAATTGGGTAGCTCCTCCAGGCGCTGCTGGGAAAGCGCTTCGGCGAATCGCTGCGGCAATGTTCGCGCGTTCGCCTCCAGGGCCAATGTCAGGAACTCGAAGTAAATCGACGCGGCGGCCTCGTCGCCCGTCTCGCGGCGCACAGCGACGGCCGCGCGCTCCGGGTCCACAGCGTCCACGTCAACATCGCGGCCAAGTAGCACGGGCAGCCGTTCGCGCGGCACGAGCACCGGCTGAACGCCGACGCTCGCGCCGTACCGCCTCTGAAGGCCGTCGAGGACCGGCCCCGCGTCCTCCAACTGCGCCCAGGACAGTGCCGCAACAACCGGCACGAGCGGCGACGACCAAAGAATAAGCACCGCACCGTTGATCGTGGCAGCTTCTCCACAGGCGTCGCAGTACACAAAGACTAGGCCCGGTGCGTCCGCCCGCAGGGCTTCGGGACGTTCGTCCTGCGCCAACAATTGCCATACCGCTGCGCTGCTGCGCTGGCCACATTTGCATTCCCACGCGTAGGCAACCCGCTCGGAGATCACCCGCCCACCCGCCTTCAACGCATGCCGCTCGCGCAGGCGTCCGTCACGCGCCGGAAGTTGGCGCACAACATTTTTGCCCGCTCAAGGTTCGCAGTCGCCTTTAAGGCTTCGCGACGCTCGCCGCTTGCCCCGGCGGGTGTGCATCCCGATCGGTTGTCCGGTCAACCGACGAGCCTAGACGGCCCCCGGCCGTGATATCGGAGGGGGCCTTGGACAACCGTCAATGATTCGCCAGCGTGGCTCGGATTCACCTTCAACCGCCATGACGTCACTCCCCGCGGCGATCCCGTGTCGATCTACCGACTCGACCGCCCCACGGCCTGAGGAGGTCGACGCACCGGCCACTCGACCATTTGGCAGATGCGAGTGACCGGTCAGGGGCGCGGTCCTCGCGCTCTATTCGATCATTCACGTGCCGCTGGAAACTCAGCTGCCGCTATTGCGTGCGATCGCTGCTTGGCTTGTGCCCGACGGTTGCTGTTGCTGTCTACTGGCGGGCGCGCTTGGCACGGGTCGCGCAGAGCGACTGGCTCGACGGGGACACGCTGATGTGGTGGAGCCACGCGGATGTGGCGACGTACCGGGGCTGGCTCGCGCAGGCCGGTCTCCACGTGACTCGGGAAGATTTCGGTCCCGGAGGGCGGCGGCGCGCGCAGCCTGTTCTGGGCTCGACGGACCCATTGACCGCGCAGCATGACTGCCTGCTGAGCGATCTCCACCGGCGAGACGGACACGCGGACGGCGGGGTGGCGTGCGCGCCAGCTTTGTCATCGGCGGCGCCGAACACGCGATCACTTCCGGACGGCAAAGTACGTTGCCCAACATGGCGGAGGGAATCGACGACCCACCTAGCGACGACAAGCTTCGCGGAATCCTGGTGGATCTGCTTAACGGGTGGGCGCGTGAGCGAGGCAACGGCCAAGGCTTCACGACCAAGGCGCATATCGCGACGGTCGGCACCGTGTACGCGCTGGCCGCGCACACGCACCAGCTTGGCTACGCGGTCCTGGAGCTGCTCAACGCCGGGTTCACCATCGAAATCATTCCGCTGGTGCGTGCCGGCTACGAGTCGGCACTGACGGCCTCATGGATCGCCCAGGTGCCCGACGCGCTTCGGGCCTACCTCAATCGCAATCACAGCCAGCAGAAGGCGCTGCGGGAGACCATCCAAAAGGCCGGGTGGATGGCGGCCAATCAGGTAATCCCCGCCGACGAACTGGAGCCGTACCTGGTCAGCGGTCCCTCGAAGGACGGAGCCAGCTACGTCGTCAAGCTGTGCGCCGACTTCCTCGGTGGCGACGGCATGTACGCGCTGTACCGGGGCCTGAGCTGGATGACCCACCCCACGGCCGCCGTCACGGACTACTACCTGGAGATGCGTGACGGTTCCGACATCCCCGTCCTGCACACCACGGCCAAGACCAGCGACGAAGGACCGTTGCTGGTCACGTGGGTCCACGTCCTCTGCTCATCCCTGGTCTGGTCAGCAAGGGCGTTAGACCTCATCGACGAGCGATCGTCCAGCAACGACCGCAGACGCTTACGCGACGCCGCGAAGCAACTGCACATCAACGAGTTTCTAGGCGTCACCCCGGACGCCACGTTCCGGGGCGAGCAAGCCGAACGCAATCGGGCGCGAACCGATTGAGCAGGAGGCCGCCTCGTCTCTACGCGCGGGCGCGCGGCGACACGATCCGACGATTCACCGCGGCGATGGAACATCGAGCTCTGACGTCGATGACCTCACCGTAAGCAACGAACGCGCGCAGGCGCCGTCCCGGGTGCCGCACGTCCCGGGCGTAACAATCGATCTCCGTCGCCCCGAAGAAGGTGGCCCGGTGAGACGGGCTGACCGTTGTGTCGGTCGCCGATCCCGCGCGCACTGCTTGTGGGCGGCAGCAGCCTCGACCGGTAGTTCGCTTAATACCTGCGTCGGGAATGCCCGCGAACCGGCGGGATTCCCGCTGCGGGGCAAGCGCTGGGGCAATAGCTGCCTCCGGCCGGCAGATTCTTTAAGCGGGCACGTCGGGATGCGGGACAACCTTTAGGGCAATGTCTGCGCACACCCTTTCGTCAACGGAGGTAAGGCGCGCTGGGGTGTCCCCGGTGTGCCGCTGGCCGAGGGGGGCGCGATGGGCATCGCCGTGTTCGGGTGGGAGAGGAGCCGGCTGCAGGCGGGGCAGCTGCGGATCCCCCGCACCGACATAGTGCCAATCCTGCTGGGAGCGCCGGCTTCGTTTTGCGGGAGGCGATGGGGGCGCTCATCCCGCCGACAGGGATCGGGAAGCCGACAGTGTTGGTTTCGGATTCGAGTCATCCAAGAGCCTCAATGTGGCGCCCCCGGCCGGGTGGCGCGATGTTGAGCATCGGGAAGCTCGGTCGGGGGCAGGAGCGGTATTACCTGAACACGGTGGCCCGCGGGGTGGAGGACTACTACCTCGGCTCCGGTGAGGCGCCAGGTCGGTGGACCGGCCGGGGCGCGGCCCTGCTGGGCCTGTCCGGGGTGGTGCGTCCCGAGCAGCTGCGGGCCGTGCTCGACGGCCGCCACCCAACCGATAACACGTCGCTGATCACGGTTCGGCGGAAGGACCGGCTAGCCGGCTTCGATCTGACGTTTTCGGCGCCGAAGGGGGTGTCGTTGCTGTTCGCCCTCGGCACCCCCGAGGTGTCTTTGGCGGTGCGCCGGGCGCACGACGCGGCGGTCGGGCAGGCGTTGGGGTATTTGGAACGGGAAGCCGGGGAGGTGCTGCGCGGGCGCAACTGCACCGTCCGGCTGGCCGGCGGCGGGTTCGTCGCGGCCGCGTTCCGGCACCGGAGTAGCCGGGCCGGGGACCCGCAGCTACACACCCATGTGCTGACCGCGAACATGGCCCGGGGCAGCGACGGGCGATGGTCGGCGTTGGATGGCCGGCAGCTGTACTGGCAGGCCAAGACGGCCGGCACCCTCTATCAGACCGCGCTGCGCCACGAGCTGGGCGAGCTGGGGCTCAAGTTCACGCTGCGGGGCAACGGCCAGTGCGAACTGGCCGGGATCCCGGAGCGGGTACTGCGCGCCTTCTCCCGCCGCAGGGTCGAGATCGAGCAGCATCTCGCCGAGCGCGGGCTGCACTCCCGGGCGGCGGCGCAGATCGCCACCCTGGCCACCCGCAAAGCCAAGAACTACGGGGTGCGGCCGGAGTCGCTGGCCGCCGAGTGGCAGGCCCGCGCGGACCGGCTCGGGTTCACCGCCCGGGTCCGGGACGGGCTGTTGGGCCGGGTCCGGCCCGAACCGCCGGGGACGGCGGAGCTGGCCCGGGCCGCCGGGATGATGCTCGGCGCCGGCGGGCTGACCGCCCGGGCATCAACCTTCGACCGCCGGGACGTGCTGCGCGGCTGGTGCCAACACCTCCCGCACGGCGCCAACGTCGCCGAGGTGGAGCGGCTAGCTGACCGGCTGCTATCCATCCCGGACGTCCGGGTGATCACCGAAGCCGGCAACCCGCTCGCCGGCCGGCCAGGGGCGGTGCGCAGCATGCGCCGGCACTCAACGGCCGAGCTGCTTTCCCTCGAGGCCTGGATACTCGACACCGCCGGCGGGCAGGCCAGCACTGGCCGAGCGGTGGTCGCCGAACCGGCGATCGGACAGGCGCTGGCGGCGTTCCCGGTGCTGTCCGCCGAGCAGCGCGACCTGGTCAGCCGGCTCACCGGCTCGGGCGCCGGGGTGCAGGTGGTGGTCGGGAAGGCCGGCACCGGGAAGACCACCGCGCTGGCCGCGGCCCGGACCGGCTGGCAGGCCGCCGGGCATCCAGTCCTCGGCGCCGCGGTCGCCGCCCGCGCCGCCATCGGACTTGCCGAAGGCGCCGGGATCCCCGCCGTCACGGTGGCCAGGCTGCTCACCGAGGCCCGGCACCGCGGGCCGGCCGCCGCCGGGCTCACCCCCGGGGCCGTGCTGGTGGTTGATGAGGCAGGGATGCTCGGCACCCGGCAGCTCGCCCACCTCCTGCAGCTCACTACCGCCGCGCAGGCGAAGCTGGTGCTGGTTGGGGACCACCGCCAGCTCCCCGAACTCGCCGCCGGTGGCGCTTTCCGGGCCCTCGCCCACCGCCTCGAGACAATCGAGCTGACCGTCAACCGGCGGCAAACCGCCGCCTGGGAGCGCGCCGCGCTGGACGAGCTCCGCGCCGGGGAGCCCACCCAGGCGATCGAGGCCTACCAGGCGGCTGGCCGGATCACCAGCCAGCCCAGCGCCCCGGAGCAGCGGGCCGCGCTGGTCGCCGCCTGGTGGGACGCCGCTCACAAGCCCACCGGTCAGCTAGATCAGAACGCAGTGATGCTCGCGGTCCGGCGCGCCGACGTGACCGAACTCAACATGCTCGGCCGCCAGCAGATGCAGGCCGGCGGCCGGCTCACCGGCCCCAGCCTGCACGCCGACGGGCCGGACGGGGAGAGCCGCGCGTTCGCCGCCGGTGACCTGGTGATCGCCCGGCGCAACAGCTACCGCGGCGGGCTGATCAACGGGGAACGAGGCGTGATCACCGCCATTCACCCGCAGGCCGACGGGATCACGATCGCGTTCGCCGGCCGGCACGTCACGGTCGGACGGGAGTATCTAGACGGCGGAGGCCTGGACCATGGCTATGCGCTGACTGTGCATCAAGCCCAAGGCCTCACCGTTAACCAGGCGTTCCTGCTCGGCTCCGACGCGCTCTACCGGGAAGCCGGCTACGTCGGGCTCAGCCGCGGCCGACACGACAACCGCCTCTACCTCACCGACCAGACCGACCACTTCACCCACACCGACCCCGCCGTCGAACAACCGCACCTAAACGCCGAACAGCCGCGCAGCCCGCTCGAGATGATCACTGCCGCGCTGCGGCGCTCCAAAGCACAGGACATGGCGCACGAACTAACCCGATAGACGCAAGCCAATGGCCCCGCCCCGCCGACGTCTGACCGGACAGCACGAAGACAACCGCCGTGAGCGGCCCCCGGATACCGGCGGGGCACCATGCCAACACTCTGCTAGCGGCCCCGGGCCACCCGGCTGGCTCATGACCAGGCGATACCCGCTTGGCTCCCCAACGGCGGCGGGGAGTTCCTGGACGGGCCGCACGCGTGCAACGCTCGGAAGGACCGGGCCGTCCGGCCCCGAGCCGCGGGATGCGCCGACCGTAGCCCGACCGGAGGCTCATCGGGACCCGAACAGCGTCCTCGTCGGGGCCGACCATGCCGGCCACGCCCCCCACCAGGCACAGGCACTCCCCCGCCCACCTCCCCAGTGATCCCGGAGGAGGCCAATCCCGTCCCCGCCAAGGAGAGTCTCAACGTCGCCGGACAGCCCAGAAGGAAGAGCTGGATGTCGGCACACAGTTGTCTCAGGAGACTCCCGCCGCCGCCGCCGTTGTTGGCGGCGGGCGGATCGAGAATTCCGACACCTACGCCGACGTAGGCCGCCCTGACCGACCCGATACCCGAAGGTGCGCGACGACAGGCTAAGTAGTGACGGCCGTGTTAGCCCGCTCATCAGCGTAAGTCGTTTTAGTCAAGGGTTTTCGGGTCGGTGCCTCGCTCGTCGTCTGTCCCTGCATAGCTGAATGGGGTTGGTCCCGGCAGCGTGTAATCGGGTTGGTGAGACGACGGGCG
>JAABUZ0100005514.1_pt1 | contig 16553 bp, 16 predicted proteins | sample 5562091 | NCBI WGS metagenome assembly JAABUZ01 (sample SAMN12813069, study PRJNA571459) | rock metagenome | isolation source: Antarctica rocks | place: Antarctica: Victoria Land, Linnaeus Terrace sud | collected 2015-12-21
TGGTCATCCATGGCATAGTGTTGATACTACTCCGGATTGTCGTTCCAAGCAACAAAGCCCTGATGCCATTGAAAGTTTCCTGGGTCCTCACGCGTAGCGTCCCTCGCGTGAGCGAGTTAGTTCAAACAGGGTTACCGGACACTTTTCAGGCCAAGGCTCAAAGGCTAGGATCAAAAAGGTAGGCATATAGCGTGTCCGTCAACGCAACTTTAGGACAGTACTAAAAGCCGTACTGATCCCAGCATCCTGCATACTGTAGGGAACATGAACGATGCGCCTGCGATCTCCGTGGAAGGTCTTCACAAAGCCTATGGCGCGGTGGAAGCGGTTCGCGGTATCGACCTCGAAATCAAAGCCGGAGAGGTCTTCGGCTTGCTGGGGCCGAATGGGGCCGGGAAGACTACGACCATCGAGATTTTAGAGGGCTTGCGTCCGCGCACGGGCGGAAAAGTTTCGGTTCTGGGTTTCGATCCCGCTATACAAATGAACGAAGTCAAGGACCGGATTGGGGTCTGCCTGCAAGCGACGAACTTGCCGGACAGGATGAAGGTGCATGAGGCGCTGGAACTCTTCAGCGCCTTTTACACGCGAACTGCGGATCTCAACCAAATTCTCGACCGCCTCCAGCTTTCAGAAAAGAAAGACGCCTTTTATAAATCGCTCTCCGGCGGCCAAAAGCAGCGCGTCGCCTTAGGGTTGGCGTTGTTAAATGATCCGACGCTTCTGTTTCTGGACGAGCCGACCACCGGGCTTGATCCGCAGGTCCGCCATGAAATTCATGGGATCATTCAAGAGCTGAAAGAGAACCGCCGCACGATCTTGATCACCACTCACTACATTGAAGAAGCCGAGCGCCTTTGCGACCGCGTCGCCATTATCGACGCCGGTAAAATCATCGAGCTTGGCACTCCCCGCGAGATTCAGAGCCGGGTTCTGGGGCGCACTTTGGTGGAAGTGAAAACGGACCTGCCCATGCCGCTCGAAAACTTGCCGGAGAAGCTGCGGGAACAAAAATATACGACGCGCGACCACGGCTGTACGTTCTCCGTGCAAAGTGACGAGCCTGCCGCGCTCATTGTGGATCTGGTGAAGTGGATTGACGCGGAAGGTTTAAGGCTCATCGATATCCATATGAAACGCCCCACGCTTGAAGACGTGTTCATCGAACTTACGGGAAAGAAGCTGCGCGAGTAGTGAAGCCTTACCTCGCCCAAATCAAAAGCAATCTGCGGTTGATGGCTCGCGACCGCTCCGTTCTGTTTTTCAGCGTGCTGTTTCCGCTTGTCTTTTTCTTTATCTTCGCGCAGTCTTTCGATGCCTCAAAAAGCTCGGGCGCAATGGCGCAGGTGATTGCGTCCGTGCTGATTATCGGCATCCTGGGCAATGGCTTTTTCGGCGCCGGGATGCGCACTGTCCAGGACCGTGAAACGAACATTTTGCGGCGGTTCAAGGTTGCGCCGATTACGCCGCTGCCCATGATCGTGTCGTCGCTCGTCTCGGGGCTGGTCAACTTCCTTCCTGTCTTGTTCCTTGTCCTGCTCTTTGGCAAAGTGCTTTATCATTCTCCGTTACCTTCCAATCTCCTGTCGCTGATCGTCTTTGTTTCGATTGGCATACTTTCCTTCCGGGCCATGGGAATGATCGTCGCTTCGGTGGTGAACTCCGCGCAGGAGGGGAATATTTTAATCCAACTGCTCTACCTCCCGATGCTGTTTCTGAGCGGCGCTACATTTCCCATTAGCGCCATGCCAATTTGGGTGCAAACGGTAGCGCAGTTCCTTCCCGCTACGTACCTGTATCAAGGAGTTGGCTCCATCATGATCGGCGGCGAGTCACTGTGGGCCAACCTGTTTTCCGTGATGGCGCTCGTCATTGCCATGAGCGTTGCCGTATTTATCGGCGTCAAATTGTTCCGCTGGGAGAAAGAAGAAAAAATTGCAGGCACGGCCAAGCTCTGGATCTTAGCCGTGCTCGCGCCCTTTTTGATTCTGGGCGTTTATCAGGCGCGCACGAAGGAAAATATCACCAAGGCAAGAATGCTGGCGCGCAGCGCGAACCGGCACAGTTCCACGCTGTTTCAGAACGCCAAAATTTTCGTCGGCGATGGCCGCGTTCTTGAAAACGGCGCGGTGCTGATTCGCAATGGAAAAATCATTACCGTCTATGACAAACTGCCCGCCGACACCAAATCATTAAACGCGGAAGTAGTCGATCTGTCCGGCAAGACGCTGATGCCGGGCCTGATCGATATGCACGTCCACCTTGGAGCGCCGGGCGGCGTTTACAAGGACCAAAGAAAGTATGCTGACCCTAATGCCGGTCGGCAGCGGCTGGCGGCTTATCTGTATAGCGGCATCACAGCCGTTAGAAGCACGGGCGACTGGCTCGATAACACCCTGAAACTGCGCGGAATGATGCAATCGGGCCAATACCTCGGCGCGGAAGTGTTTACCTGCGGACCGCTTTTTACCGTCGAGGGAGGCCACCCTATGGAGCTGATTCAAGGATTTCCGGCGCCTGCCCGGAAAACCGCTCAGGAGCAGTTCGTGCGTTTGCCGAAAAACCCGGAGGAAGCGCGCAAGCAGGTGGATGACCTAAAAAGCGCGGGCGTGGATTGCGTGAAAAGCGTGCTGGAGAGCGGCAGCCCCTTATGGGGAACCTTCAACCATCTCGATGCCGGCATCTATCGTGACATTATCGCGGAAGCCCGGAAAGACAATCTTCCCACCGCAACGCATACGGGAAGCGCGGCGGACGCAAAGGAAGCCGTTGAAGCGGGAACGGGCAGTATTGAGCACGGGTCCATGGCCGATCTCATCCCAAACGAAACTTTTGCCCTCATGAAAGGCAAAGCAGTCGCCTATGATCCCACCCTGAGCGTCATGGAGGGAATTGTCGATTCGCGCACCGGTAATACCGAACTGCTGAACCGGGCCATTTTGCGGCAAGTAGGACCGGCGGATTTGCTTTCGGATACACGCGCCCAATTTAATAAAGCCGGTGACCGCCAGAAGCGTGAAAAGCTGCGGCCGCTGCTGGAGTGTTCAAGCAGTAATTTAGTGAACGCCTACAAATCAGGCGTCATGCTGATTGCCGGAAGCGACGCCGGTAACATGCTGGTGATCCACGGTCCTACCATTCAACACGAGTTGGCACTATGGGTGAAAGCGGGCATACCGCCCAGTGCGGCGCTACAGGCGGCTACCTACAATGCGGCCAAAGTTCTTCGCGCCGACGACCGAATCGGGCTCATCAAACCGGGACACGACGCCACTCTTGTGGTTGTTGACGGTGATCCCACGGTTGACATCTCGAATTTAGAGCACATCTCAACTGTTACCCTGCGGGGAGAAAGAGTAGCGCGATCCGAAGTCCTGAAACAAGACAACCCGTAAAAGGAGAACGCGTTTTAAAGACCCTGGATCGCGTGCTGTCCAAAGCCGGGCTGGGATCGCGTTCCGAGGCCCGCAGTTGGATCGGCGGCGGGCGCGTCAAAGTCAACGGCAAGGTGATTCAAACGCCGGATCATTGGGTTGATATCGCGCGCGATAAAGTTTCGCTGGATGACAAGCCGATCAGCAAAGCGGAGAAGCGCTATATCCTGCTTTATAAACCGAAGGGCTATCTGACGACCTATCGTGACCCGGAGGGCCGGCCCACCGTGTATGACCTGCTTCCCGGCGTGGATCAGTTCGTCGGCACGGTGGGCCGCCTCGACCTCGATACATCCGGCCTGCTGCTTCTCACCAACGATAATATGTTGGCCGAAACCTTAACGAATCCCGAACATAAATTTGCCAAGAAGTACCTGGTGAAAGCGTCAACGCTTTTAAGCGACGAGCAGCTGCGGCAACTGGCAAACGGCGTTGAACTCAGCGATGGACCGACGCGTCCGGCCCTTGTAAAACGAGTTCGTGATTCCGAAAAATATAGCTTTCTGGAAATTACCCTGACCGAAGGGCGCAACCGCCAAGTCCGCCGCATGTTGGAAGCTATTGGAAGCAAAGTGCTGAAGCTGGTGCGCGTCAGTTTAGGACCGCTCACTTTGCAGGGGCTGCAAATCGGCCAGTGGCGCGAATTGTCCGCTTCGGAAGTAGCAGGGCTTCGCAAGGCCCCTAAACATAAGTCTTAAATTCGACCACGTCACCGTCCTGCACGACGTACTCTTTCCCTTCTGTTCGGAGCTTGCCGAGCTCACGGGCTCGCGCAAACGAACCAGCCGCGATCAGATCCTCATAAGAGACGCACTCAGCCGAGATAAAGCTCTTTTCAAAGTCAGAGTGAATCACCCCTGCTGCTTGCGGAGCTTTATCGCCCGCATGGATCGTCCAGGCGCGGGTTTCCTTTTCGCCTGTTGTCAGATACGTTCTCAAACCGAGTAAGTAATAAGCCTCTTGAATCAACTTGCTGGAACCGGTGTCGGCGACGCCCAGCCCTTGCAGATACTCCCCGCGCTCTTCCGCCGAAAGCGTGACCAGTTCCGATTCGATCTCAGCCGAAACCACTACCGCGCTGGTGTCGTGGTGCTCTTTGACGTACGCCCGCACTTGCTGAACGTACTTGTTTGTATCCGCCGCCGCTAAGTCTTCTTCGGCGACATTGCACGCGAACAGCGTCGGCTTGCCGGTTAAAAGAAAAAATCCCTTGACCGCCGCCTTTTCTTCCGGCGTTAAGTCGAGCGTCACGACCGTCTTGCCGGTATTAAGATGAGCCTCCAGCTTCTCAAGCAGTTCGACTTCGGCAATCGACTTCTTGTCTCCGCTCTTGGCCGCTTTTTGCCCCTTTGTTTTTCTCTTCTCGACTGATTCCAGGTCCGCCAATACCAGTTCAGTGTTAATAATCTCAATATCGCGAACCGGATCAACCGTGTCCATGACGTGCTCGATATTGGAGTTCTCAAAGCAGCGGACCACCTGGATAATCGCGTCCACTTCGCGGATGTGCCCGAGAAATTGATTGCCGAGTCCCTCGCCCTGGCTCGCGCCCTTGACCAATCCGGCGATGTCCACGAACTCAAACACCGCCGGCACGATCTTTTGCGACTTGCTTAGTTTTGAAAGAACTTCCAGCCGCTCATCCGGCACTGTGACAACACCGGTATTGGGTTCAATGGTGCAAAACCGGTAGTTCGCGGCCATCGCTTTTCGTGTTTGCGTGACCGCGTTAAACAAAGTGCTCTTCCCGACGTTCGGAAGACCGACAATTCCTGCTGTTAACATTCACTTTTATCTTCGCGTACGGGAGTATTTTCCGCGGCGGATGCCATGATGTGGAAGTGCAGTTCGAAGAAGAGCTTCATCGGGTTCTGCCGCTTGATGTTCCGCATCGCGCGCGCCTGATTGAGAAAAGCGTTGGGCATCTTCAGATGATCGAGTCGGCCAATGAATACATGAATCTGACCCGCATCACCAGCGCACAGGAAGCCGCTATAAAACACATCTATGATTCGGTCGCTCCTTGGCGGCACTTCCAAAACGCCCGGCGCATTCTGGATGCCGGCACCGGCGCCGGATTTCCCGGCGTGCCCCTGGCGATTGTTCTGCCGGAAACGCGCTTTGTATTGGCGGATTCGGTTGGCAAAAAGGCGCGGTTTGTCGATTCCGTCGTGGATGCTCTCGCTTTGAGCAATGTTCAAGTGCTGGCGGAACGGGCCGAAGCGATTGCGTTGACGCAGCGGATCGACACGATCACCGCGCGCGCTCTCGCGCCTATCTCACGCCAGATCGAACTGTTCGGCAAGGCATTGAAAGAAGGCGTTCAACTCCTTCTTTACAAGGGCCCGGATGTGCAAAGCGAAGTTGTCGAAGCGCAAAGAAACCGGATTAAAGCCGAAGTGTTATGCCGCTACGATCTTCCGGACGGCATGGGAGCACGCACGCTTGTTCATTTGCAGGCTCAAGGGCGCTGAACGCGCGTTGCTTCATACGCCAGCACCAGCCAACCGGCAATAAACGCAACTCCGCCGATGGGCGTGATCGCGCCCAGAATCCTGATTCCGCTGACCGCGAGAGCGTAAAGGCTTCCGGAAAACACGGCAACTCCAATCAAAAGCAGCCATGCCGCCCGCGCTTGCCCGGATACAGTGATCGCGCCGGTGCGCGCCAGCAAGGCAATCAGCAAGATTCCGAGCGCGTGAACGAAGTGGTAGAAGACCGCTTTCTCGTAAACCGACATCGAGTAGGCATCCAGCCTGTTCCGCAAGCCATGCGCGCCGAACGCGCCCGCCGCCACCGCTAAAGCCATCAATACGCTTCCCAGCGCAGTCCAATTCATCACTTATGTTTGTAGCAGGCGCGTTTCAGGCTTTTGCGAACGGCTGCTCCGGCGAGGGGCTTTGCGGAGTAAAAAGCTCCGCTCCGTTCTCGGTAATATGCAGGTCATCTTCCAGCCGGACTCCAAACTCGCCTTTGATGTAAATACCCGGTTCATCGCTGAAAACCATATCGGCTTCGAGCGGCAGCGCGTTTCCCTTTACTAAATAGGGCCACTCGTGTTCATCCATGCCCATGCCGTGGCCGACCCGGTGCGTGAAGCGCTTGTAGCCAGGACCATAACCGGCGTCCGTCACTACTTGGCGGGCAGCGGCATCCACTTCACCGGCTAGGAGGCCCGGACGCGCGGTTTTTAACGCCGCTGTCTGCGCCTGGTGAACGATATCAAAAACTTTCCTGACCTTATCCGGAGCCTTGCCGAGCACAAAGGTGCGGCTGATGTCCGAGGAATAACCTTCCACGCTGCATTCGCCGTCCATCAGCAGAACAGTTCCTTCACGAATAACCTGCGGCGTGCGCGATCCATGCGGCAGGGCAGAGAACTCTCCAACCTGTATCGAGGCTTGGCCCGCGAAACCAAGTTGTTGATGCGCGGCCGATACCAGCGCTCCGAACTGGGTCTGCGTCATGCCGGGTTGCAAGCTTTTCCAGGCTGCTTCGTAAGCCGCCAAGGTCACATGCGCCGCCAGTCGCATCAGCGCGATCTCCGCAGGGCTCTTAATCATCCTGCATCCCGCCGTGACAGGAGTGGCGCTGACAACCTGAACGCCCGGACTCGCTTTCGCAATGCCGTCCGCGAAAACAAACGTAGTTCGTTCCTCCACGCCGACCCGGCCTGTGGAAGCGCCCGCGTCTTTGAGGCCCTGAGCGACGAGCTTGTACGGATCTTCGTCCTCCTGCCACAGCAAGACCCGGCAGGAGTCTCCCTCCGGCGCTTGTGAAATCTGCTCGCGCGCCCGATCCTCCTCGAATGCCGGGCTTACATAGAACGGCGCGCCCTTTTGCGGCAACACGAACGTAAACAGGCGCTCGCTGTTCCACCAGTGAATGCCGGTAAAGTAGTTCAACGATGTGCCGCCGATCATGCAAATGGCGTCAATACGATTCTGCCGCATCAACTGGCGCGCCCGCTCCAGGCGGTCCTTGCGCTCCGCGAGCGTAATGGGCTTGGCTTCAGCGCGTCTGCTTTTGAGAGCTGCAATAGCTGGCTGACTTTGCGCGTTGGCAAGTTTGTAAACTGCCATAGCGGACACTGCGGACGACAACCATCGCCGGCGATTGATCATGTTTAGCTATCGTAGCTTGCTTGCCGCCGCGCGTCCGGCATGGCTGTCCGGCGCAAGGCGGACTGCTGTCTTCCAAGCCTCTCTTGCGTCCTCTGGTTTCGATTGCTCCTGGCAAAGCTCACCGTAGTAAAAAAAGCTGGCCGCCGCTAATCGGGGCTCAAACGAGCCCTGGCGAACGGCCTGTTCCGCATGGCTCACAATGAAACCCAAATCAGATTGCGCCTGTTGCCTGCGCCCGAAAAAACTGGGAAGGCTGCGGTCCGTGGCGGCGCGCACGAAGCGAACCTCCAAATCATTCGGCGCGGCGCTTACGGCGCTGTCCATCAACTGAACGCCTTGTTTAGAGAGTGAGTTTTTCTTCCAAAGCGCCCAGGTGTGTTGCGCTTCCAATAAGCGCAAACTGCCGTAGTAAGCGGTAACGAGCGGATCATTGGACAGTTGTTTGCGCAATTCGGTAAAAAGTTTATCTGATTTCCCGCCGGCGTCTTTGTCGCCGTAAACGCCTTGATAATAAAAATCCTTGGCTTGGCGGATTTGCTCGTTCATGGGGGCAAAAAGCAGTAAAAGACAACAGAAAATCATTTCTGGTTCTGAAGAAATCGCAGGCTTTCTTCGACATGTACGCGGCTTCCCAGTTGCGCATGCGTTGCATAAGCGATCGTCTTGTCTTGACTGATGACGAACGTGGAACGGCCGGGGAGCAGGCCGAGAAACTTGGGAACGTGATAGAGTTTACGGACCACCCCGCCGCTATCGAGGAGAAGGGGAAATTTAAGCCGATAAGCTTCGGCGAATTTGCGGGCGGCGCTTTCGGAATCGGAGCTGATGCCGAGCACGGCGGCATTCACATCTTCAAAAAACGGCAGTTGGCTTTGAAAGGCGCAAGCTTCGCTGGTGCAGACGGGCGTGAAAGCTCGGAGATAAAAGAACAGGACAACGGGTTGTTTTTCCAGCGCTTCGTATAGATGAACGGCTGCTCCGGTAGTGGCGGGGAGAGTGAAATCGGGGGCAATCATGTGGTTTGGTAACGGCGTCCCTTCCAAACGGCGGGTGTGCCGGCAAGGTCGCGGAAACGGGCTTGCCATTGCAGGCCGAGGAACAGGAGAATCGCGACAGGGTGCAATAAAGCCTGAAATAGCGGCTGCTTAAAGCGGAAAGCGGCTAGGACGCGGGGAAAAATGGAAAGGGCGCAAGCTGCTGACAGTAAAGCAAACAGCAAAATGGCGTGAGACTTTCTTCGGTCGACAAAGAAAGGAAGCAAAAAGGGAAGGATGTGGCCTACCCCTAGAAGCAGGGAAAAAACAAAAATGCGGATCGGGGCGGCAATGCCTTCATTGGCGTTTTTGAGGAGCCCGGCAAAGACTTCGCGGGCGTTGTGATACATGCGGCAATCGGCTACGCTGGTGACGTCGCAGAGGTCAGTGGACAAGCCAGCGCGCCGGAAAGCTTTGGGAAGCGCGATTCCGTCGTGGCGGGAGGCACGGATAGCGGCGTGGCCTCCGGCTTTGATGTAAGCTTCGCGGTCGGCTACGAAGAGTTGCCCGCAGCCTGCGGCCAGCGATGGGTCGGTTTTACGGCGCATGATGTCGATAGGGAGAAAGCTCAGCAGGAGAAAGTGCATGAGAGGCAGCAGCAGCTTTTCAAAAAAGGTCCCTAATTCCTGATGCGGAAAGCCGCTGACCAGACCGGCTTTGCTTTTTTGCAAAAAGTGAACCATGCGGGCTAGCCCGTTTGGCTGCAAGCGCACATCGGAATCGATGAAGCAGAGGATGTCGTGCTTGGCTAGGGTAGAAAGCACGGAACAGGCAAACTGTTTGCCGCACCAGCCGGGGGGCAGCGGCGGGGCGGATTTCAGTTGCACGCGAGCATCAGCGGCGCTGACGGATCGGACGATTTCAGCGGTGCGGTCATGTGAACCGTCATCGAGAACAATGACTTCCAGGTTGACGCCAGCGCTTTCCAACGCGGATTTGACTGCATCACGAATCACTGCTTCTTCATTGCGGGCGGGAATGAGGACGGAGACAGAAGGCAGTTCTTTCTCCTTCGATTCCGGCGGGGGCAGGTAGATAACGAAATTGCGGAGGAATAAAACGGCATTAAACGCGGCAAAAGCGAGCGAAAGGCCAGCGAGAACGAGCAAAATCACGCGGAGGGCGCTCCTTTGTGCTGGGCAAAGGCTTTCGCGGCTCGCCACAGATCATAGATCCCGCCGGTTCCTGAAATGCCGGATAAGAGCGGTTGAAAGACTTCCACTTGGCGGGACTTTACGCAACTAGCTAGCAGGTCTTCTGTTTTCTCCAGGGCGGAAGCAAATGTTTCGGTCCACTCCGCAGGGGTTTTTTCACGACCGTCCGCAATAAAGATGGGTTCGCCGAAGCAGGCGAAGGACTCGGGCGCCCGCTCGTCCCAGAAAGCGTATTCCAAAGCTAATGGGAGCACGGCAAAACGCTCGCAACGATGCGCCAGGTGTCCGACACCGGTTTGAATCTGGACGGGCCGGATACGCACATCCGTGAAGTGGCCCTGGACAGTGACCCACAGGGCGCAATCCGCGCGTTCGGAAATAGCGCGGCCAATCTGCAGGAAGCGGCTGGCTCCTGCTCTGGATTGCGGGTCGATGCCGAAGAAGCCGAGCCTTTCAAAGAAGCGGTATTTGGCTAGGCCCTCTGCGGCAATCGGCCCATAATGATTGCGCTTGGGGAAAAAGCGCTGGCTTAGGTACAGCGCAAGCAGCGGGTCCCACCATGCGGGGTGGTTCAGGCAGACGAGCACCGGCCAGCCTTCCAAAGAAGAAAAGGATGTCTTATTAAGGAAATAAAGGGCGTGAAAGTGCCGGTGCAGATAGAAGGCGATATAGCGGATGAACAGCCGAAGCTGCCAGCCGGAAATTTTCGGCAGTTTAAACGGCGACGGCGGCATGTGCCATCTGTCTTTCCACGACTCGGTCCGCATCCAGTTTATCCGCTGCGATCCATCCTGACATAAGCACCATGGGCATGCCGGGGCCGGGGTGCGCCGCTCCGCCCGCGAGATAAAGCCCTTTGACATCGGGACTGTGATTCGCAGGTTTGAAGCCGCCTTGCAGACGGCCATGGCTCGTGATGCCGTAAATCGCGCCATTCAAAACGCCGTAGCGTTCGTGAATGTCCTGGGGAGTGAGGTAGCGCTCCACTTGAATGCGGGATTCGAGGTCTTTCAATCCTGCTGCTTTCGCAAGCTTGTTAAAGATAATTTTGCGGTACTCAGGATACATTTTGCCCCAATCATGGCCGGGTCGCAGATAAGGAGTATGGACGAGGATATAGAGCGCTTCGCCGCCGCCGGGCGCGACCGCGGATTCAGTGCGGGCCGGGGCGCAAAGGTAAGCGGTGGGGTCGGGAGCCAGCTTACCCTTGTCGTAGATGGCGTGGAACTCTTCGCCGGGATCACGCGAGAAGACAAAATTATGATGAGCTAAGTGTTCGTATCGCCGGTCAAGGCCGAGATACATCACCACGCCGGAACAGGCGGGCTCGTACTTACGCCTTCTGTTGAAGCGCTGTTCCGCTTCGCCGCCCAGGAGCTCGCGATGCGTGCGGACCGAATCCGAGTTGGCGACGATCGCGCCCAGGCGAACCGTTTCGCCGTGGGCGGTTTCCACGCCGCGCACTTGACCCTTCTCGACGTTGATGCGCTTGATGGGGGTATTGGTACGGACCTGCACGCCTAACTCGGTGGCGAGTTTGGTCAGAGCTTCCGGAATGGCGCGCGTGCCGCCGAGGGGATACCAGACGCCCTCGCTGGCCTGCATGTGGCCGATGGCGCAAAGAATGGCGGGCGTTCTTTCCGGGGAGGAGCCGACGTACTGGACCATGTGATCAAGCATCTGCGCGACGCGCTTATCCTTGATGTCGCGGCGAATAGTTCCCGCGACTGTATGGCCGAGCCGCATGCGGCTGACATCGCGCAGCAGCGACAGATTCATCGCGGAGCCAGTGTCGAAGGTGTCCTTCATGGAGCCGATTGAGCGCCAGAAGAAAAAGCGGTTGGAGATGCCGTGCAGTTCCTCGGAAACAGCGGAGAATCGCTCATAGCCTTTGGCGTCACCCGGCGCAAAGCGCTCCAGCTCCGTTTTCATCTCGGCGCTGTCGCCATAAAGATCCAGAGCGCTTTGATCATCGAAAAAGGAACGCCATTGCGGTTCGAGTTTTACCAAGTCTAGATAGTCTTCGAGTTTGCGTTCCGCTTCCGAAAAGATTTTGCGAAGGACCGAGGGGTAAATCAAGATAGTCGGTCCCATGTCGAAGCGGTACGGGCCTTCCTTGAGGACCGCCGCCTTGCCGCCAACCCAGTCGTTCTTTTCAAAAAGGGTAACTTTGTAGCCGCGCGCGGCCAACACGCAGGCGGCGCTCAAGCCGCCGAGCCCTGATCCGATTACCCCAACTGTTCCTTCCATTTGTAATACCTTTCCCATTTCTAATTCTTACGAGCCACGGCGCGGCACATAGCTCCCAGCGCACGGCATCTCGTGAGCAGGCCCTTTCCATGCACCAGCGAGAGATAGCCCGTGAAGATTTCCTTTGCCCTGGGGTGCGGCGGTTCAAGATGCCGCAGCCGTTTTGCCTTCTGTACCGTAATTGACTTGGAGACGGTCATCTCCAGCAAGCCTTCCGGGCCGCGAGTTTTGCCGAAGCCGCTGCGCCGCAGACCGCCGAACGACAAGCGCGGATCGGCGGTGGGCACGACCATGTCATTGACAACAACAACGCCCGCCTTCACTCTTCGCGCAAACCGTTCAGCGGCGGCAGATTGGCCGAAGACGGATGCGCCGAGCGCATAAGGGCATTGATCCGAGGCCGCCAGCGCTTCCGCATCGCTGCTCACCGTCATGACAGCGACAACCGGCGCGAAAACGTCCGCGTTCATGATTTTCATGGCGGGAGAGGCGTTGACGACGATCAGAGGACGAATGCTGGTGGGCCCGATCCGGTCGGAGCTGAAAAGCGTGGATGCGCCATTAGCCACGGCATCTTCGAGCAGTTCCGCCAGCAAACTGGCGGTTGCGGGCTTCAACGGTACAGGCGGAAGATCGCGCACGGCATCCGCCAGCGCCCCTCCGAATCCTTCGGCAACCGTGGCGTGAACGAAAACTCGGCGGGGCGCGATGCAGGTGGCGCTTCCATTGAATTGAAGCCCGAAGACGAGCGCGTCAACGGCGCGTTGTACATCGGCGTCCCGAAGCACGAACATAGCATCGCAGCCGGATAACTCCACGACCGCCGGGGTGATGGTCCGCGCCGCTTCTCCTAGGATTGCCATCCCGGAAGATTCCGAACCGGTCAGCACGATTTTATCGACGCCGTTCGCGATGGCCTCTTTCGCGCTTTCGGGACTTTCATCGAGCACGGCCAATAAGCCCGGAGGAAAGCCTGCCCGCTTTATCAGTTCGGCCAAAGCCGTTGCTACCGGAGCGCCGCCAGCGCCCGGTTTAATAATGACTGCGTTGCCAGCCGCCAAAGCTTGCAGCGCCTGAACGCCGGGAAGAAACAGGGGATAGTTTCCTGGGCCAATCACCAGCACAACACCGCAGGGATCGCGGTGTACTTCGATTTCGACGTTCTTGAGCCAGAACGGCCGCCCCCGCTTGCTGATGCGGTTCGGCCTTAGTATTCTGGCTGCTTCCTTTTCGAGGTAACGGGCCGCTTCCGCCAGGGGAAGAATTTCGGCGGTTATGGTGTCGGCTTCGGTTCTCGCCAAGTCCGGCGAGATCAGTTCCGTCAGTTGCGCGGCATGGGCCGCTAAGAGGCGTCTTAGTTGGCGAACAAAGAACAGCCTGCGGCTCACCGGCAGCCGCGACCATGGCGCTTGCGCTTGGCGTGCGCGCCGAATGGTGCTTCCGATCGGCTTCTCCACGGTGGGTGGACGAAGCGCGTTATCGGAGATCTCGGAAGCGATCACGTCTAGGCTGCTCCGACGATGGCAGCGGCAGTCAGTTCCTGATGGCCCGGCAGTTCCATGCCCATGTCTTGCAGGAGCAGGCGACTGCTGATGCGCGCCGATTCGAAGATCACGGGCAGACCGCTTCCCGGATGAGTGCTGCCGCCGACGAGATAGACGGAGTCGAGTTCTTCAAAGCGGTTGCGCGGACGAAGATGCAGCATTTGCGACCAACTGTGAGCCAAGCCGAAAACAGAGCCGCGATGCACTTCAAAATCAGTATCCCAGGAATCGGGCGTGAGAATGCGCTCGTATTCAATGCGCGATTCAATATCGTGCATGCCGATACTTTTCAGCTTTTCGAGGACCAGTTGACGATAGCGTGGGCGTTCGCGTTCCCAATCAACATGCTCGCTTTGATGCGTGACCGGTACCAGCACATAAACGGTGCTTTTGCCTTCCGGAGCCAGCGTGCGGTCCGTGACGCAGGCGTTTTGCACATAGACCGACGGATCGTCCGAAAGGATGTGCTTATGGCCGATCTCGTCCATGTTGCGCTGGTAATCCTTAGCGACGTAGATGGTGTGGTGAGAAACATCCGGATAGGTACCGCGAATACCCAGGTACATCATGAACGCGGAGCAAGACATACGCTTTTTCGCCAAGTTACGGTTAGTCCAGCGGCGACGCAAGTGATCCGGGACCATGCGCGACATGGCGCGCGCAAAGTCGGCATTGATGACGACCGCGTCGGCCCGATATTCCCGTGATCTGGTTCTTGCTCCAATCGCTTTGCGTCCATTGAACAGGATTTGTTCGACGGGTTCGTTGACGCGGATTTCAGCGCCGAGCTGCTGGGCGATGCGGGCCAAGGCAACCGTTACCGAGCCGCAGCCGCCTACCGGATGATAAACGCCGTATTCGTATTCCAGAAACGACAGAATAGTAAAAAGACCCGGACATTCAAAGGGAGACATGCCCAGATATTTAGATTGGAATGAGAAGGCCAGACGGATGCGCTCATCGGAAAAATACTGGCGCAGTTCGGTGTCCAGGGAACGCCAAGGCTTCAGAGTGGGCAGCAGGCTAATCAGTTTCGGGTGAACGGTGCTGCGCCAGTTGTCGAAAGAAGCTTCGAGAAAGGGCTTGAATTTACTGAGCTTATGGCGGTTATCATCCAGAAAGCGCCGCATGTTGCCGGCGTCCTGGGGGCAGAGGCGGGCAATTTCTTTTTCCATGCGCCCGACATGCGGGGTAGCTAGAATTTCACCGCCTTTGCCGAAAATCAGGCGGTACTGGGGATCGAGCTTGACGAGCTTCAGTTCACGCCATAAGTTGTATCCTAGACTGTCCAAAATGCTTTCGAGCACTTGGGGGTAGTGGAAAAAGGTGGGACCATGATCGAAGCGGAAACCTCCGGTATTAAAGCAGGAAGTGCGTCCGCCGACGTGCGGCAGACGTTCCAGAACGGTGACACGCAGGCCCGCTTTCGCTAAAAGCGCAGCAGCGGTCAGCCCACCGGGTCCAGCACCGATGATGAGGGCGTGACGAGACAAATGATTCGATCTCCCTTCGCGAGCTCCTGCCAACTGCTTAAGCTCCACTGAAAACTTAGATTGCTACTCCATGCCGAGCGATTTATGGATTTTGATGGAGAGAGTTCTTAGTTTTACGGGAACGGCGGCGAGAGGTGGGACACAAGATTCGTAAACGTACGGTAACGTACCTACAAAGTGTCGTGGAGAGCTATTTTTAATTGTTTCGGATACAAGGAAACTATGTACATTACTTCGAATCACTTTGAAAGGGTTGTGTTCCAGAAAGATGTATATAAGTTAGTAATGGCTAAGCTCAGGTGGTTATCTTTATAGGAAAACTATATCTGCTCTACTCGTCATAGTTGCTCAAGTAAAGCGTTGCGTCGTAGTGGATCAGACCAAATCGGAATTTGTCGAACCAGCCTCTGAGTCCTAAAACGTTGCGTGAAAAATCATATTGCTCTGTGAAGTACACAGTTGTTTCAAATTCATATTTGAAGCACGTTAAGTTTACCGAATGACCATAAGCTTTGAATCTGCCGGTTGCGGTGCTAATTTCCTCAGGCAGACCGCTTTCTACATCAATATCGAGTCCCTCGGCATGCTCTCGCTGAAATATGCAAAACGTCGCGCCTGTATCTATTTTGGCTAACAAATTGGTGGACTGGCCGGTGTTGACGCTCATGCTAATAGGAATTTCTATGCCCGTCTTCGAAGTAGAGTAAGAGCGTTGTAAATGGAAAGTCAAACTCTTCAAGCTTCACCACCCAGCGAACGGCAGTTCTTCCGTTTCTACCTTTACAACGAGGGGGGGTGGCTGTTCTCCTTTGATTTTTGAGTACACTTCTTTCGCTGCCATACCCGTTGCCAAGAGCCGGGTACCTTGTAAAGCGATCCAGTGCCCAGCATATTTTTGCCTATTTTCTGAAAGCCAACTCATCGCTTGCTGGAGTTGGTGCTCCCGCCCCGCACGCTCGCCCAGCCGAGCGAGTTCTTTCAAAGTGCTTCGGGCTTGGGTAAGTTCAGCCTTAACAGGTATAACCAGGGATAGTCGTTGAGCAGACAGTGTTACGAAATCCGGAGTTTCTTGCGGCCGTGTCAGGTCTGATGTCTGGAACGTACCTTCAGTAGAAATTGAAGCCCTTGGCACCCAAGCACCGCGTAACCTATGTCCAACCTCTTCGCTTGTCGGTCCATAACCCAGTTTGTATGGGACATGCTGAATAGCATTGCAAGCGAGCAGGTCTTCCGTCGCGGCCTGATTTGTTGTTAACAAAGCATCGATCATGGCATTCTTACAGTCTCATACCGTTACGCCTAACAAGCGAAGGGCGACCAGCTCATCCTCATATAAGCGGGACGCTATTTGCCCGAATGGAGTCTCACCCGCAAATCTGCGCTGAAGGCGTACGAATGCAGCTCCTTCATATCTTAACGATTTATCGATGACGAGTGTCGAGTCACTTCGGTGAAGCGAAATTCCGTAAAATAAAGCGTCACCCAAAAGCGCCTTGTTGACAAAGGAAGCAGTGATTGCC
>JAABUZ0100005516.1_pt1 | contig 16551 bp, 4 predicted proteins | sample 5562091 | NCBI WGS metagenome assembly JAABUZ01 (sample SAMN12813069, study PRJNA571459) | rock metagenome | isolation source: Antarctica rocks | place: Antarctica: Victoria Land, Linnaeus Terrace sud | collected 2015-12-21
AACCGGCTCAAGCTGCTCAAGCGCCAAGGCTATGGTCGCGCGGGTTTCGCGTTGCTGCGGCAGCGGGTCCTGCACCGAGGGTAGCCATCATCAAATGTGTGTATGAGCCGCTTTAGCTACACCAGCACGGTTACAGGGACCGACACCGTCCAGGCCTCGGTCACCAATATCTCCAACGGTACCTTCTACTCCAACCTCGCCACGGTCGTCTGGACCGCGCCCCCGCCGGCCTCCGCCGGGTCGCTCACGCTGGACCCGACCGATTCGGTTACGGCTACGATCAACGGGCTGCAGCCTTTCACTGTGACCGCGCTCGACGGCGCCGGGAACGCCGTGCCCAACCTGGCCGTTACGCTGGCTATCACCGGCGCCAACGCCGCGGCCTTCACCAAGACCACGAACGCGCGCGGGCAGGTCGCCTTCGCGTACAGCGGGAAGACTACCGGCCTGGACAGCGTACAGGCGCTGGCCACCGCCGCGGACGGGTCGGCCCTGTTCTCCGGCGTGGCCACGGTGCGCTGGGGCCTGCCGCCCGGCGCGCTGGCCATCAACGCCGGCGGCGGCGTGGCCGGCGGCTTCCAGGCCGACACCGACTACACCGGCGGCTGGTACTTCTTCGCTCCATCGACGCATCGGATCGACACGAGCGGGGTCGCCACCAATAACCCCGCCCCCCAGGCCGTCTACCAGACGGCGCGCTGCGGCAATTTCAGCTATACCTTCCCGCACTTGACGCCGGGCGCCCCTTACACCGTGCGCCTGCACTTCGCCGAGGCCTTCCCCGCGACGAGGTGCCCTTACTCGAATAACGGCCAGCCCGTCGCGACCGCGGGCCAGCGCGTCTTCGACGTGGCCCTCAATGGGACGACCTTCCTGCACAACTTCGACATCGTGGCGACCGCCGGCGCGCCCTATAAAGCCATCATCGAGCAGGCCGCGCTTCTGGCCGATAGTAACGGCACGATCGTCGTGCAGGCAACCTCGACGGTCGGACAGGCCATCATCAACGGCGTCGAGCTCATCCCAGGCCGGAGCGGCTTGCCCACCGTCACGTTGAGCCCCACCGGAACGGTCACCAACACGGTCAACATGGGGCAGGTCTTCACAGCGACAGTGCGCGACGCATCGGACGCGCCGATCGGGGGCGCGACGGTCTCGCTGCATGTCACCGGGGCGAACGGGGCGACCGCCGGGCAGCCCAGCGCCATCACCGACGCGGCGGGCGTGTCGACCCTCGTCTACACGGGTACGATCACCGGGCTGGACACCGTGAGCGTGGTCGCGCGGGTTGGCCGCGCGCAGGTCCTGGGCGCGCAGACCACCTCGGTCTACTGGCAGCTGCCGGCGGGCGACGTGGCCATCAACGCGGGCGGACCGGCCGTGAACGACTTCATGGCCGACACCGACGCCACCAGCGGCGCCCAAACGGGTGGTTACTGCTGCGCGGTTAACACCAGCGTCGTGGACCATCCGGCCCCGCCGCAGGTCTACCAGACCTTCCGCTACGACTACAGCGGCTTTAGTTACCGCGTGCCGGGCCTCGTGCCGGGCGCGTCCTACACCGTGCGCCTGCACTTCGCCGAGCGCGACTACAACCACGCGGGCGGCCGCATCTTCGATGTGGCGGTCAACGGTGCACCCATGCTGCGCCATTTCGACATCTTCGCCGCGGCCGTCGCGCAGAACCGCGCCGTGATCGAGCAGGCCGTCGCGCAGGCGGACGTGTCCGGCACGATCACCATCGCGGTCAGCGCCATCCGCGACTACGCGCAGCTCAACGCGCTCGAGATCATCCCGGTCTCCGGCACGGCACCCACGCTGGCGCTGTCGCCCACGGGTACACTGACCGATACAGTCGGCGCCGCGCAAGCCTTCACGGCCACGCTGCGCGACGCCAGCGGCAATCCACTAGCCAACACCCCCGTCACGCTTACCGTCAACGGGGCCAACAGTGGGGCCATCACCGGCACGACGAACGCCCAGGGGCAGGCCAGCCTGGTCTACACGGGCACAGTGACCGGCCAGGACCATGTGGGCGCCTCGGCTCAGGTCGCCGGCGCGACGTACCTGAGCGCGGGGACGGCGGTCTACTGGCAACTGCCGGCACATGAGCTTGCCATCGACTCGGGCGGACCGGCCGCGGGCGACTTCGTGGCCGACACCGACGCCGTCGGCGGTAACACCACCTCGCGCGGCGAGCCCATCGACACGAGCGGCGTGACCGATCCCGCTCCGCAAACGGTCTACCAGACCGAGCGCTACGGCAACTTCAGCTATATCGTCCCCAACCTCACGCCGGGCGGGACTTACCGCGTGCGCCTGCACTTCGCCGAACTCTTCGACAACAGCCCCGGCCAGCGCATCTTCAACGTCGCGCTGAATGGCACGCAGGTCCTCACCAACTTCGACATCTTCGCCGCCACAGGCGGGATGTATCGCGCGCTGGTCGAGGAATACACCACGACCGCCGGCTCCAACGGGCAAATCACGGTGCAATACACCACGCTGCGGGATCAGGCCACGAGCAGCGGCGTCGAGGTCATCCCCGTCACGCCGGCGCCCGCGCTCACGTTGAGCCCTAGCGGCCCGCTCACCCACACGATCAGCGCGGCGCAAGCCTTCACAGCGACGTTACGCGGCGCCGGTGGGCAGCCGCTGGCCGGCAGCCCGGTGACACTCACGATCAATGGGGCTAACAGCCAGGTCATCACCGCCACGACGGATGCGCAGGGGCAGGCCGCCTTCGTCTACACCGGCACGCTGACCGGCCTGGATAGCGTCGGCGCGCTCGCCATGGTTGGCGGGGCGACGGTCGTCGCCAACGGCACGACGGTCTACTGGCAACTGCCCGCGGGCGATGTCGCCATCAACGCGGGCGGCGGCGCCGTCGGCGACTTCGTGGCCGACACCGACTTCAGTGGCGGCGGCACGTCGGGCGACGGCAACGCCATCGACACCAGCGGCGTGGTCGACCCCGCCCCACAGGCCGTCTATCAGACCTTCCACTACGACGGCAATACCTTCAGCTACCATGTACCTAATCTCACTCCGGGGGCGGCCTACACGGTGCGCCTGCACTTTAGCGAACGCGATAGCAACGGCCCCGACCAGCGCCTCTTCGGCGTGAACATCAACGCCACGCAGGTGCTGACCAACTTCGACGTCTTCGCCACGGCTGGCGGCCAGAACCGCGCCGTGATCGAGCAATTCGCCGCGCAGGCGGATGTGTCCGGCACGATCGGCCTTACCTTCACCGCGGTACAAAACTACGCCTTCGTCAACGCCATCGAGATCATCCCCCAGCCACAACCCAGCCCGTCCCTGACCCTCAGCCCGAGCGGCGCGGCCACAAACACGATCTACCACCAGCAGGCCATCACCGCGACGGCGCGCGACGGCGCCGGCCAGCCGCTGGCCAACGTCCCCGTCGCGCTGACCATACGCGGGCCGAACGCGCCGAACGACCGCGTCCTGCACGGCGTCACCGACGCGCGGGGCCAGGCGCGCTTCACCTACACGGGGACGAGTTCAGGGACCGACGCCGTACACGCGGCCACCGCGTACCTGCTTGCTGTCGGGGCCTACCTGACCTCGGATACCCTGGCCGTGCGCTGGGTTCAGATGCCCGGCTACGTGGCCATCAACGCGGGCGGTCCGCAGGTCTCCGACTTTATCACCGACACCGACGTCAGCGGCGGCGGCCAGGCCGGCGGCTACTGCTGCACGATCGACACCAGCGGCGCGCTCAACCCCGCCCCGCAGGGGGTCTACCAGAACTTCCACTATGATTTCAACGGCTTCAGCTATCAGATACCGGGCCTGACCCCCAACGCGCCGTACCTGGTGCGGCTGCACTTCGCCGACCGTGACCACAACACGCCCGGCCAACGTCTCTTCAACGTGTCCATCAACAGCATCCCGGTGCTGACCAACTTCGACGTGGCCGCCGCGGCCGGTGGTCAGAACCGCGCCGTGGTCGAGCAACTCGCGCAGCCGGCGGACGGCAGCGGGACCATGACCATCGCCTTCAGCGCGGTGCGGGACTATGCGTTCGTCAACGGCATCGAGCTGATCCCGCTGGCCAGCCTACCGGGCGCCAAGGTGACCTTGAGTCCGAGCGGGCCGCTCGCGAACACGATCAATATGCCGCAGACCTTCACGGCCACGGCGCGCGACGCCGCGGGCGCGCCCCTGACCAACACGCCGCTGACCTTAACGGTGAGCGGGTCCAACCCGCAAACACTCACCGCGACCACCGATGGACAGGGACAGGCCAGCTTCTCCTACGTTGGACGGACGACGGGGACGGATGTCGTGTACGCGGCGCCCGACGTCGCCAACACGTACCTCGTGACGCCCGTGCGCGTCTACTGGCAATTGCCGGCCGGCGACATCGCGATCAACGCGGGCGGCCCCGCGATCGCTGACTTCGTGGCCGAGACCGACGGGAGCGGTGGCGGCACGACGGGCGGCTACTGCTGCGTGGTCGACACCAGCGGCGCGGTCAACCCCGCCCCGCCGCAGGTCTACCAGACCTTCCGTTACGATGGCAATAACTTCAGCTACAACGTGCCGGGCCTGACGCCGAACGCGCCGTACACGGTGCGGCTGCACTTCGCCGACCGCGACGCAAACGGGCCCGGCCAGCGCCTCATGAACGTGTCCATCAACGGCACGCAGGTGCTGACCAACTTCGACGTCGCCGCCGCCGCCGGAGGGCGCAATCGCGCTGTGGTCGAGCAGTTTGCCGCGCAGGCGGACAACAACGGCGCCATCGCCATCGCCTTCACCGCGGTGCAAAGCTACGCGTTCGTCAACGCCATCGAGGTCATCCCCGGCGCGTTCACCCCCGCGCCCTCGCCCACGCCGACGGACACGGGCACGCCGACAGCCACGCCGACGCAAACGGGCACGCCGACGCAGACAAGCACGCCGACGCAGACAGGCACGCCGGGTCCGACCAGCACGCCGGGCAGCCCCATGGCGACGACCCCGCCCACGGTCAACCCGCAGGAGAACGTGCGGGCCAACATCACCTCGCCCGCGCAGACGAATAGCGGCGGCGACCCGCAGGTCAGCGGTTTCGTCCCTGTCACAGGTACCGCCGATGTGCTCAACGGCAGCGGCATTCAGAGCTACGTCGTGTCCTACGCCCCGCGGAACTCCACGGGCAACCAGACGTTCACCACGGCCTTCAGCGGGACAACGGCGGTCGACAACGGGCTGCTCGGTCACTTCGACACCACCGCGCTGCCCAACGGCCTCTACACGCTCCAGCTCGTGGTAACGGCCAACGACGGGCAAACGTCGGTCAGCGCCGTCAACGTCGCCGTGACGGGCCAGCTCAAGATTGGCAACCTGAGCTTCACTGTGACCGACCTCGCCATGCCCGTGCTCGGCGTCCCCATCCAGATTGACCGCACCTACGACAACTTCCGCCACGCCGGCGGCGACTTCGGTGTGGACTGGACGCTGGCGCTACACACGGTCGACGTGCAGCAGGACACCTGCACCGCCGACATCGCGCTGACGCTGCCGGACGGCCACCGCACGTCGTTCAGCTTCGCCCCGCAGGGCACGCAGGCGCCTGGCTACTTCACCCCGTCCTGGGCGCCCGACCCCACCACCGGCGACCGCCTGAGCACCGACTACAACGCGATCTCCCAGGACAGCTCGACCGGCTGCTGGGTTAGCCCAGACGACGGCAGCCCCTATGTCCCGGCGCATCTGTATCTGGACACGCCCGATGGCATGCGCTACGTGATCAATCACAACATCGACACCTTTGGCACGGGCCAGGAAACGTCCTCGCTGCGCGAGATCGACGAGCGCAACGGCGCCATGCTCACCTTCAGCGCCAGCGGTGTAAGCAGCAACAAGGGGCCCGGTGTCACGATCGCGCGCGATGGGCAGGGCCGCGTCACCAGCGTCACCGACCCATTGAGCAACACGATCACCTATAGCTACAACGCCGCTGGTGACCTCGCCTCCGTGACCGACCGCGACGGCGCCGCCACGACCTACCACTACGACGGGCAGCACAACCTGCTCAGCCAGACCGACCCGCTCGGACACACGCCCGCGATCGCCCACTACGACGATCAAGGCCGGCTGACGAGCGTCACCGACTCCCAGGGCCACACCATCACCTACACGATCGACCTCGCGGCGCGCCAGCAGGTGGTGACGGACCAGCGCGGGTATGCCACGGTCAACGAGTTCGATGACTACGGCGACCTGCTCAAGACGGTGGACCCGCTCGGCGCCGCCACGACCTTTACCTACGACCCCGTCACGCATCAGCGGCTCACTATAACCGACCCGCTCTCGCACACGACGACGCTGGCCTACGACGCCAACAGCCGTCTCACCAGTATCATGGACCCGCTGGGCAACAGCGCCACCTACGCCTACGACGCCAATGGCCACGTCTCGAGCACCTCCATGAACGGGTCCGCCCCCACGACGCTGACCTACGGACCGACGGGCGACCCGACCTCCTACGCCGATCCACTGGGCCAAACCACCGTCTTCACGCCCAACGCGGCCGGGCTGCCGGTCGCCATGACCGACCCGTTGAGCGGGACCACGGCCATCAGTTACACCGCGACCGGGCTGCTGCAGGCGTACACCGACGCGGCGGGGCAGACCAAGTCCTACACGCGCGACGCGCTCGGCCGCGTCACGGCGCGCACCGTCGACGGCCAGACGACGACGCAGACCTACGACAACGAGGGCGACGTGCTCTCCACAACCGACCCGCTGGGCCATACCACCCATAACAGCTACGACGCGGACGGCCGGCTGATCAGCGCCACCGACGCGCTCTCGTGCACCACTACCTTCCAGTATGACGTGCAGGGACATCTGATCAAGACCGACTACCCCGACGGCTCGACGAGCACGCAGACGTACGACGCCGCGGGTAACGTGATCGCCTCAACCGATCAGAATGGCGCCACCACACGCTACCAGTACGATCCCAACAACCGGCTGGTCGAGACCGACTACCCCGACGGCAGCCACACCACGGTCACCTACGACGCGGCGGGGCGCAAGATCGCCACGACCGACGGAGCCGGGAACACGACGCGCTACGGCTACGACGACGCGGGGCGGCCGATCAGCGTGACCGATGCGCTGAGCAATACGGCGACCTACAGTTACGACGCGGCGGGGAACCGCGCCAGCATGACCGATCCCTCCGGCCATGTCACGACCTACCACTACGACGGTGGCCATCGCCTCATCGGGACGAGCAGCGTGCTCAGCACGAACGGCGTGACGAGCACGGTCGCCACGACCACCACCTATAACGCTCTCAACCAGATGGCGACGCGCACCGACCCCGACGGGCGCGCCACCGCCTACAGCTACGACGCGGGCCACCGCCTCAGCGGCGTCGCTGGTCCCGGCGCCGGGCGGACAACGTACACGCGCGACGCGCGGGGCAACCTCGCCGTGCAGACCGACGCCAACGGGCACACCACGACCTATACCTATGACGCCCTTGATCGGACGGTCGGGGTGACCTACGCGGATGGGAGCGCGACCAGCCAAACCTACGACGCAAACGGTAATGTGAGCAGCGCTACCAATGCGCGCGGCCAGACGGCGACCTACAGCTACGACGCGCTGAACCAGCCGGTCACTGTCGCCTATTCCGACCACACCGTCACCTACGCCAACTATCCCGGCGGCCAGACCAAAACGATCACGGATACGCCCGGCAGCACTGGCATCCCGTCGGTCAGCCAGTACGGCATCGACGCCATGGGCCGCGTGATCACGGCGACGACGCCGCAGGGCACGATCACCTACACCTATGACGGGGCCGGACACCGCCTCAGCATGACCACACCCGGCGGAACGACGGGCTACACCTACGACGCCGACGGTCGCTTGAGCACGGTGATCGACCCCCAGGGTAAGACCACGGCCTACACCTACGACGCCAACGGCAACATGGCCAGCAGGACGCTCTCCAACGGGACGACCACCACCTATAGCTACGACGCGCTCAACCGGCTGACCAGCCAGCAAACCACGACCGCGGGCGGGACGACCTTGTACCAGGAGCAGGATACGGTCGACCCGGCCGGCCTGCGCACCGGCGCGCGGCAGACCGACGCCTCCGGCGTCGTGACCACCATCACCTACGGCTACGATGCGGCAGGCCGGTTGGACGCCGAGCGTCAGGTCAGGGGGACGGCGACCGTGCTCGACGACAGCTACAGCTTCGACAACGTCGGCAATCGCATGACGAAAGATAGCCTCGCCGGCGCCACGACGTACCGATACAACGCGCGCGACGAGCTCGTGTCCTCCAATGGCCCCGACGGCGCCATCACCTACACCTATGACAGCGACGGCAACCAGACGGGCCGCACGGCTGGCGGCGTGACCACGCTCTACACCTATGATAGTCAGAACCGGCTGCTGACCGTCGGAGTCCAGGGGAGTAGCACGCTGCAGGCCAGTTATCTGTACGATGCGCTAGGCAATCGCATCAGCGTGATGGATGGGCAGAGCCACATCACTGGCGTCCTGTTCGACACGCAGACGAGCCTGGCGCAGGTGGTGCACGAAACGTCGAGCGACGGCACGCCGACCGACTACGTCTACGGCATCGACCGCATCAGCCTGACCCGTAACGGAAGCACGAGCGACTATCTCTACGACGGGCACGGCAACACGGCGGCGCTGATCGACGCGGCGACCGCGGTGGTGCAGGATACCTACCGCTACGACGCCTGGGGCGACCTGCTCTCCCAGAGCGGGAGCGTGGCCAACAGCTTCCTCTACGACGGGCAGCAGCACGATAGCGCGACGGGCCTCTACTACCTGCGCGCGCGCTACATGGACCCGGCGACCGGGCGCTTCCTCTCCGTCGATCCGCTGGCCGGGTCGCCGCAGGACCCGGTGACGCTGCACCGCTACCTCTACGCGAACGACGACCCGGTGCAGTTCAGCGACCCCTCCGGGCAGGAGAGCCTCTTCTCGTTAGGGGTAGCTCAGATAGTCAACAACATCGTTGAGCAGGGGCTCAAGGTATTGATCCGGTTCAAGGGGGCCGCCGTGAGCCAGGTAACGCAAGCGGCCGTCAACGGGGGCGCGATTGCCTCGGTGGGGGTCAACCTGACCTCGGCGGCGGGCGAGATCAATACGCTCGTCACGGGCAACCGCCTGACCGTGTTGACGGGCGCCGAGGCGCTCTGGGGGTACACGAGCAGCAATGTGCCCTATCTGCTGGGGTGCAAAGGCCTGGCCGGATCAAGCGGGGTCGCCGCGCTGGCCGCCGGGATAGTGGCCCTTGGCTGTAACGCAGCGCAGGTAAAATATCCCCAATTCGCGCCGGGCCTGCTGCCTCAGATGCTCGGCGCGGCGTCGGATGGGCAGATCTACTCGAACTTCGGCCTAAACCTGGTGGCGTACTTCGTCATTCAGGCGGGCGCTGAGTTCGCTTACTCTTATATCAGCAGTCTGCCACTGAAAGGCTCCTTTATCAACGCGCCGTGGGAAGACTACGTCAAGCTTGCCGGCGCCAGCTACGGCGTGTCGCAGGTCGCCGGCATTTATGGGGTGTACAACCCGGCGGCCGGCGGCATCATCGGCATCGTCGCCACCGTCACGGCGATGGTCCTCAGTGGAGGCGGCAACATCGCCCTTGTCGCCACGACGGAGGCGGAGAGTGAAGCGGGCCATATCGTCCCGCCGGATCACACGCCGTAGGGCGCGGCACAATCAGCGGCCTTGGCCACGTTGACATGACCCGGACGTGACAGAGAGTCTATCTATAGGGAGCGCAAAACCATGCGAACAATGCTTTCGATCTCTGCCTGCCTGCTGGCCCTGACCATGAGTCCGAGCCAAGGGCGGCCCCACACCGCCCATCCGGCGGCGCCGCCGGTCCTGGGCGCGTGGTGCTTCGTCGGGACGGCGCCGCCGGGCTTCACGCGGCAGGGCACGGAGGTGGCCCGGCTGACGTTCAGCCTGGAGCGTGGACGCCTGCACGCGCTGGTGTTCACCGGCAAACACCGCTACAACGTCGGGGGCCAATACGTCGCTGCACGGCACGAGCTGCTCGTAACCGTGCCGGCTTCCAGGGGCAAGGTACGCCTGCAGGCCACGCTGGGCACGGGCAGCGCGGGCGCCGCGCGCATGCTCGGCATCTGGAGCGACGCTCACGGCGACGAAAGCGACGTGGACCGTCTGTCGCCGCGCACGACGCTGGCCGGCTTGCGCGCGCGTGTGACCGTGCAGCCGGGCGCGTGGCTGCCGTTCTTCCCGCAGCGTTTCTTGACCAGGATCTACGCCAAGAACGGCGCGTCCAGGCGCGTGCCCCTATCGCTGTCGCAATTGGTGCTGGCGGCTATGCAGGGGACGACGGTGCGAGCGCCCCAATTCACCTTATAACCCGTGGGTTAGCGGGCATAAGCTTGGGGGCTATGCAGGGGACGACGACGCGGGCGCCCCAATTCACCGGCACAGGGTTCGCCACGCCGCCGTACGGCGCCGATGTGGCGACAAACCAGCGGACGATGCCGCGGTGGATGGCGACGTACCTGCCGCTGCCCGGTCTGGAGATCGCTCCCATCGCGGCTGGGGTAGGCGCCGGCTATGGGGTCGTGATCTACGCCCATAACCATCTGGGTCAGGGTGAGGACACGCGGGTGCTGGACGCCGCGACGGTGCTGGCGATCGTCAACGGCAATGGGCCGTCGCCCGTACCACTAGCGAGGCTCCGCCTCAGACCGACGAGATATATGCGACGCAAAAACTTGACTCAATCGCAACAAGTTCGCATGTTCAAGACATCTAGTACCAGGAGCCCTGCCGACGCTGCCGCGTTGGAAGGCGCTGAACGGCGACGCCTACCTGGGCTATGGCGGCTTCGCGGCGGACTACAACAACTTGAGTGTCCGCCTACATGATGAAGAACAGTTAGCTCTCGGGGTTGGGGATGAGTAGTAGGGGATTAACTTGGATGTTGTCGACGCGCACTTCGAAGTGCAGGTGCGGGCCGGTGGTCCAACCGGTCATACCCTCGTAACCGATGACTTGCCCCTGCGCCACCATGTCGCCGACCCGCACTTCCAGCGGGCGTATCTGGTCGTCCATGTGCGCGTAGAGCGTGGAGATGTGGTCGTTGTGCTTGATGATGACGCAGTTGCCGTAGCTGCCATGGTCGTCGCCCGGCACGGCCAGCCCCGCCCATACGACGACTCCGGCCGCCGCCGCGTGGATCGGCGTGTACTCCGCGTTGGCGATGTCGAGGCCGGGGTGGAAGGCCTGGAAGATGGTGCTGCCGCCGAAGCGCGTCGTGATGATGCCCTTGATCGGGTCGATGTACGACGGCACGCCGTCGAGGGCGCCCGCGGCTATCACCTGATCTTGCGTCATGTGCTGGTAGCCCGCGGCGTTGACCCTACCCGCGATGCCGCCGTAGCTGACCAACGAGAGCGAGACCGGCAGCGACGCGCCGTCCCACGGCGGCACGGCGTCCGGAGGCATGGGCAGCGCGTAGCCCATCGGCTCGAGGCCTGGATTGGGCGCGACGGGGCTTGGCGGAACCGGGAACGGCGGCATCGCCGCGGTGAATGGCAGCGGCTCGGGGCCGGGCCACAGCGGCGCTGACGGCTTGGGCGGGAGCGGCGCGCCGCTGGGCGCCGGGACGGTCGAGGACACGTCCGTCGTCCCGCTGATTGGCACGGCCGGCGCTTGCCCATGGGCGGCGGCCGCGTCGCCATAGGCCTTCAACGCGCGCGCGTACGCCGCCCACGCCGCCGTACGCTGTACCCACAGCGCGTGCGCCGCCTTCGCCGCCTGGCGGCGCTGCAGGAAGGCGCTAAAGGCGATGCTACGGAGCGTGTACGTCGCCGACGCTCTGTTCGAGCGCTGCCAGGCGTAGTAGCGCGCGTAGTAATTACGCTCCATCTGGGCGTTGAGGGCGACGACCCCGCTCAGGCGCGCGCGGTAGTCGGCCTCGATGCTCGCCGACTTGGCCGTGAGGTCGGCGTAGAGCGCCTGCCCCTGCCGCAACACGCTCTCCAGGGCGCCGCGCGCGTGCGCGAAGCCCGCCGGCGCCAGCGCGTCCGTGGCCGTGGCGGGCAGCGCCACCGTCAGGCTCAACGGGTCGGTGGACGGCGCCGACGCCACCGTCAGGACGGGGCCGCCGTCCTCGACCACGAGGGCCAACCGTGCCCCACTAGGTAGGGATGGCGCGGCATTGCCGAGCACGGCCACGGTCAGCGGTACGGTCGCGCTAATCGCCGCGCCAGTCGTCGCGGTCAAGCTAGCGCTCGACGTGACGCCGGGCAGCGGCGTGACCTGGACGCCGGTGGACGTTGACGTGACCTGGACGCCGGTGGGGGTCGGCGTCCCAGCGAGCGCCGGTAGGGTTGAGGTTGCCACGACAGTAGAAGACAACGAGACATCCGCCGTGAGCGCCGCTTCGGTCGTCAGGGAGATCGGCGCGTCGACGGTGATCGGCGCGCTCGCCATACTCACTATAGGGGCGCTGACCGGGGCGGTCGTGGAGATGGGGCTAGCGGACACGGCGTCCTGCGTCAGGCTGGCCGGCGCGGTCGTGGAGACCGGACTATCGGCGATACCCGACGAAACGAGCGGGGTTGTGCCGCTCGTTGCGATGGTTCCGCTGATAGCCTCGCCCAGGGCCGTCGTCGTAGTCGCCGGGCTCGTCAGCGCGAGCGTGGCGCCCAGCAGGCTCGACGGCACGGCGCTCTGTCCGGCCGAAGAGAGCGCTAGCGCATCCGCCGTGGGCCGCGCGGACCAGCGGTCGAGCCGCTGATGGAGGATAGCGGGCGACGCGACGACGTCGTTGGCGGTCATCAAGGGCGTCGGCGCGTGCGCGCGCGCCCACACCTCCAGGGCGCGCACGCTAGCCAACGCGCGCGTCACGGCGCGCCAACGCCGCACGAGGGCGGGGAGGGCGTCCCGTGGATCGCGTGCGCGCGATGGCGCGGCATGATGTACGGCCGCCGGTTGGCCGTGCGCGACAGGCAGCGGCGTCAGCAACGCCGCCGCCACCCGCGCGTTGGCCGCGGCAAGGGACAGCGCGCCATCGGCGCCCTGGAGCATGAGCCGCCCGTGCGCCGGCGCGTCCGGCGGGGCGAGCGGGACCAGCGACGCGCGGATTACCGGCGCCGTGCGCGAGACATGAACCGTCCGCGGCATGGCCTGCCGGCGCGACGCGGCGCGAATCACCGTGGCCGGCTTCGCCGCCGTCGCGCGCGCGACGCCTTGCGCCGTGGGAAACGCGGAGGACGGGGCCGCGGCGATGATCGACCTCCGCGCGCCCAACGCCGGCGAGGTCTCTAACGGGACGGTACTCGTGCCCGGCAGCGGGGTCGTCACGACGGCGCTGGGCAGACGCGGCACGCGCGCGAGGCTAAACAGGCGCCCACTGGACACGTCCGCCACGGCGCTTGAAGCCGCGGAGGCGGTAGCCGGGGGCAAACCGATGGCGATGACGCGCGCGGACGGCGACCACAGCACGCCGGGCGCCGCCAGCAGAGGCGCCGGGGCGGCGGACGTGTGGCGGACGACCCGCCGGCGCGCCTTGTGACGCACGGCCGGGCGCGGGCTTAAGCGCCGGATAGCGCGCTGGAGCGCGGCGGCGTCGGCCGACAGGATGGCGTCGGCGGCGGCGAGGGCGTTCAGGGTGAGAACCTGACCACGCGTGTCGTCGGCGGCGGCGAGTTGCTCGACCAACGCGCGGCGCTGCGTCATGAGGCCGCGCAGTTGCGCGCGCTCGACGGTCACGTTCGCGGGCGCCACGGCCGCGGCCAGGGATGGGGGGAGTAGGGTAACGCCGAGGATCGCGGCCGTGGCGAACGTGCGCAGTCGCATAATATGGCGGCTCTCTCCCCTACACAAGCAGGTATACGACGTCCTGACGTGACGTATTGGGCCTTGGGGCCCGCGCCCGCTAGTATAGTGCACGTCGCGCCGTTGACGCAAGTCTCTTGTGAACGTATCAGCCCTGGTACCATTGCAAGAGGGAATGAGGAGGGCATGATGATGGAACGGGCACAGGCGATACGGCGTCTATGGAATCCGCGCGTCATCGCCGGCATCTCCATCCCCCTGGCGCTCGCGGTCGTCGCCACCGACCTTGACCAGAACAAATATCTCGACGATTTTCTCACTGAGCAAAAACTCCCTGCATTGGTCGGCATCCTCCACTTCGCCCTACCCCTGTGCGCCGCGTTGTTGGCCGTCTACGCGGTGCGCACCTTCGTGCGCGCGCTTAACGACTACCTCGACGACTACCTCGGGCTGGGCCGGGCGCGCAGCTTGTCCACGTTCAGTTCGGTCGTCCTCTACGCCATCATCATCCTCTTCGTCGTCGGCGCGCTCGGCCGCAACCTGGGCGGCGTGCTGGTGGGCGGCGCGCTCACCGGCGTCATCGTCGGCATCGCCGCCCAGGCGTCCCTCTCCAACGTCATCGCCGGGCTCGTCATCCTGTTCGCGCGGCCCTACAGCGCCGGTATGTTCGTCACGGCCCGTACCGGCACGTTCGGCGGCGTCGAGTACAGCGGACAGGTGTGGGACATCTCGCTGTTCTACACCACCCTACGCGTCAACGAACTGGAGGTGCGCATCCCCAACAGCGCCATGATCAACGCCGTGGTGGTCCAGCGCCCGCGCGAGTACGACGTCTTCATCCCGGTAACGCTGCCCAAGGCGACGACCGATGTCCCAGCGGTGCTGGACCAGCTGCGCGCGCTTACCGGAGATAAGACGGAAGGCGCCGTCCACCCGCGCGTGACGCTCGACGGTATCACCGATGTCGGCTACGTGGTGGGTATCCGCGCCTATGTCATGGATGACGCGGGCCGGCGCGCGATCGAAACGGCCGTGGCCGGCGTCGTCGGCGCGGTGGTCGACGCCGTGACCAAGGCGCAGGCGGCCCTCGCCAAAGAAACGGACGCCGGCGGCGACGGAGATGTCGCGGCCGGGGAGGACGCGGCGGCGGCCATTGAGCATAACCAACGTGTTGGGACCGCCGCACGGGCGCGCTGACACACCGGCCTCATGTATCCATACCCAAACGACTTGCGAACGACGATGGAGGAACACGATAGATGGCGCTAGAACAAGACGAGATGGGCGCGACGAGCGGCTCCAACGCATCGGCCAACGCGTCAGTACAAGAACTACGGCAACGTAACGACGCCATCGTGGTCGAGACCGAGGAGCGGGCCAAAGAGAAACAGCACGCCAAGGGCAAGCTAACCGCGCGCGAGCGCATCGACCTGTTGCTCGACGACGGCTCGTTCGTCGAGCTCGACCGCTTCGCGCTGCACCGCTCCGACCTCTTCGGTATGGAAAACAACCGTATCCCCGGCGACGGCGTCGTCACCGGGCACGGTACGATCGATGGGCGCGCGGTCGTCCTCTTCTCGCAGGACTTCACCGTGTTCGGCGGCTCGCTCGGCGAGGTCTTCGCCGAGAAGATCTGCAAGGTGATGGACCTCGCCGTCAAGATGGGCTGCCCCGTCATCGGCATCAACGACTCGGGCGGCGCGCGCATCCAGGAAGGCGTCGTGTCGCTGGCCGGCTACGCCGACATCTTCTATCGCAACGTGCGCGCCTCGGGCGTCATCCCGCAGATCTCGCTCATTGCCGGCCCCTGCGCGGGCGGCGCCGTCTACTCGCCGGCCATCACCGACTTCGTGGTGATGGTACGCGACATCGCCAAGATGTACATCACCGGGCCCGACGTGATCAGGACCGTCACCGGCGAAGATGTCACGCACGAGGAACTGGGCGGGGCCGATACGCACGAGCGCCGCTCCGGCGTGGCCCACTTCGCCGCCGACAGCGAGGAGGCCGCCATCGAGGACGTGCGGCGGCTGCTCTCGTTCATCCCCTCCAACAACCTCGACGACCCGCCCTACGAGCCGCCGGCCGACGACCCCGACCGCGAGGAGACGCGCCTGGCCACGCTGATCCCCGCGCTCTCGACCAAGCCCTACGACATCGTCGAGGCTATCACCGCCGTCGTCGACGAGGAGGACTTCTTCGAGGTGCAGCCGCACTACGCGCCCAACATCGTGATCGGCTTCGCGCGGCTCGACGGCCGCCCCGTCGGCGTCGTGGCCAACCAGCCCAAGCATCTCGCCGGGACGCTGGACATCAACTCCTCCGAGAAGGCGGCGCGCTTCGTGCGCTTCTGCGACGCCTTCAACATCCCGCTGGTGACCTTCGTGGACGTGCCCGGCTTCCTGCCCGGCACGGCGCAAGAGTACGGCGGCATCATCCGCCACGGGGCCAAGCTGCTCTACGCCTACGCCGAGGCCACCGTGCCCAAGCTGACCGTGATCACGCGCAAGGCCTACGGCGGCGCCTACGACGTGATGTGCTCCAAGCACATCGGGGCCGACTTCAACGTGGCCTGGCCCTCGGCCGAGATCGCGGTGATGGGTCCCGCGGCGGCGGTCGGCGTCATTTTCCGGCGCGAACTGGCCGCCTCGGACGACCCGGCGGCGACGGCGGCGGAGTTGACCGCCGACTACACGCGCC
>JAABUZ0100005517.1_pt1 | contig 16550 bp, 14 predicted proteins | sample 5562091 | NCBI WGS metagenome assembly JAABUZ01 (sample SAMN12813069, study PRJNA571459) | rock metagenome | isolation source: Antarctica rocks | place: Antarctica: Victoria Land, Linnaeus Terrace sud | collected 2015-12-21
TGGGCTCACGAGGGTTTCTGCACGTCCGCGTTCGCACAGGAAATGGTGGAAGTCCCCCGCGCCTTCCTCGAACACCTGGCCGATACCCTCTGCTACGCTGCCTGAATGGCCAAAGTCGAGCTCAGGTGTCGTCAGTCAATGGCCGGGGGAAAACAACGCCAACGATGTCGTAAGCACGAACAACGGGACGAGCACCGGTTCCTATGCCGCTGGCCAGGTCGGGCAGGCCTTCAGCGTTAATGGGACACAGGCGGTAACTATTCCCGATGCAGCGAGCTTACGCCCGAGCAGTATGACCGTGACGACCTGGGTCAATTACGCCAGCCTGGAGTATGGAGACCATGTGGGGTCTAATCTTCCTCCGGGGCAGGTGTACACTATTTTTAAGAAAAACATACGATCGACCCAATTTGAAGGCTTCATCATTGCCAAGGGACGGACGGCTTCTGGAGATTACGTGTCTGCCGCCGTTGCCTCAGCATCGGGAGCACAAGTCAGCGTTACGTCGACAACACCCGTAACGACCAACCAGTGGTACCATGTCGCTGCCACATTTGATGACGCCACCCAATCCCTGACGCTCTATGTGAATGGTCAGCGCGAGGATGCAAAACCCACGGGTTTCCCCCTTGACCTGGATCCGAACAGCGGATGGTATTTCGGCTCTACCGAGCAATCGAATTTTAACGGGAAGCTGATCGGAAGGATTGACGAGGTCTCGCTCTACAATCGTGCCCTCACGGCATCTGAGGTGGCACAGGTGTATAGCCAGGAAGCCGCATCGACGCTTCGTGGAGAGCAGGTGCCTCCTACCACGCGCGATGTCGGGTTGCCGTTCGTGGCCGCCTCGAACGACCCCGTCCGGACCTCGTCCGGCACCTTTGTCTACCGTCATACTGATGTCTCCACCGGTGGGCGTGGCTTCTCCCCCCTGTTTGTCCGGACCTACCAGAGTGGAGATACACGCATCGGGCGGTTGGGGCGAAACTGGACGGACAACTACGCGATCCGGCTCATCACACCGGGGGGAACGACGACGGAGGCGGTCGGGCTGGTGGCCCCAAACGGACATACCGACATCTATACCCGAAACATCGACGGTACGTACACGCCGCCCCCTGCGGTGTACACCACGCTCGTCAAGAATACTGACGGCACGTATACAGCCACCCAGCAAGACGGGACCACGTGGTCATTCACCTCGGCTGGCTCACTCACCCGCATGACGGATCGTTACGGCAATGCCACGCTGCTCGGCTATGATGTGGGAAACCGGCTCATCACGGTAAGCGACCCGGCCGGACGCGGCAACCTGACCATGGCGTATGACGCGACCACGGGGCGCTTGAACAGTGTCACCGACTGGGCGAGCCCCGCCCGGACGGTGACCTACCGCTACGACACATCGGGACGACTGCAGACGGTGACCGACCGCGCGGGCAAGGTGACGACGTATGGCTATGACGGCGCGAGCGGTCGGCTCACCACGATCACCGACGCCAATGGGCATGTGGCCGTGGCGATGACGTACGACGTCCAGGGACGCGTGGCGACCCAGCAAGACGCACGGGGAGTGACGACCGGCCAGCAGACCACATTTGGCTATGTCGCCAATGCGGACGGGACGACGACGACCACCGTGACCTACCCCGTCACCTCGTTTGAGGCGAACTGGGCGCCCACGGTGGCCGACACGTACGACAGCCAGGGACGGGTGACCGCGCGGGTCTCCCGTCCTACCAGCACCGATACGTCTACCGAGCAGTATGGCTACGACGCCAATTTCAATCGCACGTCCGTCACCGATTCGCATGGCAATACGACGCTCTACTGCTACGATGTAGCCTACACGGGCGCCACGATCTCCACCAGCCACGGAAACCTCACGCGCACCATCTCCCCACCTGCGGTGAGCGGCCAGAATCCACCGGTCAGTCTGCTGATGTACGACAGCAAGAACAATCTCACACGGACGGTATCGCCCAAAGGCGTGGCCAATGGCGCAACGGTGGCGTGTACCACCAACCTCTCGACCAGCATCAACACGCTGTACGCAACGGACCTGGCGTACAATGCCAGCCAGACCCTGCTGCTCTCGGCCACGCGGCGGTGGACCGACCCCGTTCTGGGGGTGCAGACGGCGGTGACCAATTATGAGTATGGTGACAGCATCAATCCCGGTCGGCCAACGCGCGTGATCGCGCCGAGGAGCTTCACGGGGGGGGCCAACCCCGACCACTTGTACGCTACGACGATGGTGTACACCTACGACGGTTTGGTGCAGCGCATCACCGACGCCGTGGGCAACGCCACCACCTTTACGTATGACATGGTGGGCCGCCGTACCAGCATGGTCGATCCAAACGGCAACGTGGTGGGCGGCAATGCGACGGCGCATACGTGGACGTACGCCTACGACAACCAAGACCGGCTCCTGACGGCGACGGCACCGGCACCGGTGACGGGTGGAGCGGCGTTGACGACCCAGGCGCAGTATGACGCGGTGGGCAATCGCACCGTGGTGATCGATGCGAACGGGCAGGTGACCAGGTATCTTTATGACGAGCGGGATAGTGTGCAAGAAGTTGATGAGAGTGCCACTGCATGGACGAATCCCGCCACGCCCCCCGCTGGCATCACGAGAACGACGTACACCTATGACCACCTGGGGAACCTGACGCGGGTGGTGCGGGCGGCAGGAGACGCAGGCAACGAGCGTGCCACCGACTACACCTATGACGGGATGAACCGGGTACGGCAGGAGATCCAGTATCCCAACTGGCCCAATGCAGCGCCGACGCTGGTCACCAGCACCACCTATGATGGCAACTCCAACCGCCTGACGACCGTCTCCCCCTTGAACCAGACGACGACGTTTGGCTATGACGCGCTGAACCGGCTCACCTCGGTGGCGTACAGCGACGGCACTACGCCCAACGTCACCTACAGCTACGACAGCCACGGCAACCGGCTCTTGATGGCCGACGGGACGGGCAAGACGGGGTATACCTACGACGAACAGGATCGGCTCCTCTCGGTGACCAGTCCGGGCATAGTAGGTGCCGTCGGCTATCGCTATGATCTGGATGGCAACCGCACGGTGCTGTCCTATCCAAATGCGGGCTCCGTGTTCTACAGCTTCGACGGAGCGGACCGGATGGGGTCGTTGCAAGACTGGATGGGTCGCACGGTCAGCTACACCTACTTCCCCGATGGCCATCTGCAGTCAACCACCAACGCCAATGGCACGACCACGACCAACACCGAAGACAACGCCCAGCGATTGACCCAGGTGTGGAACAAGCAGGGCACGGGGACCACCATCAACCAGCACACCTACACGCTGGACAACGTGGGCACCCGCACCCAGGTTGCCGAGACGCTGGCCCAGGTGGGCGGCCCACCGCTGACCGTCAACACGAGCTACCGGTACGATACGCTGTACCGGCTGATGGGCGATGGGACGACGACGTACGGGTACGACCCCGTGGGCAATCGCACCAGCATGGGCGCCACGACCTACACCTACGACCGATCAGATCGCATCATGTCTGCCGGATCGACTCCCTACACCGTGAATGCCGCCGGCAACATCGTCTTTCGGGGCGGTGACAGCTTCAGCTACGACCAGGCGAACCGTCTCGCCACCGCACAGATGGCTGGCACCACGATGTCCTACACCTACGATGGCGACGGCAAGCTCGCCAGGACGATGGGCATCGTCAATACCTACACCTACGACATCGGTGGCGGTCTGCCAGTCGTCATCTCCGACGGTAGCCGCACGTACGTCTGGGGAGCACAGGGCTTGGCCTACACGGTGGACGGCGCAGGCACCGTCAACGTATCCCACATCGACGGATTGGGCAGCGTACGAGCGCTGACTGATGGCACGGGCGCCTTGATCCAGACCTACCGCACCGACGCCTTCCGTGTTCCCACCCAGACCCAGGGGACGAGCACCCAGCCCTTCCGCTTCACCGGCGAGGTGCGTGACCCCACGGGGCTGATATACATGCGTGCTCGCTTCTACGACCCGGCTATTGGCCGCTTCATGAGCCGCGATCCCTTCGCGGGTGTTATGGGTATGCCGCTGTCGCTGAACCAGTACAGCTATGTGCTGAACAACCCGGTCAACGGAGGTGATCCATCGGGGCTGGCCGGTGGCTCCATCTGTGCCTGCGACCAGATCGGCACAATCCGTGGTGGTGGCTCACGCGTCAAGGAGGATGGCAGCAGCAACACGTTGATGTGTGATGCCCCGAGTGGCAGTCCCGAGGACTTGATGCTTATCAATGTTGCGTGTTCGGGCACCGTCGCGGTGACAGAGGTCCCGATGTTGGTGAGTTCCCCGAATGGGGCGTACGTAGTCCCTAGCACTGTTGCGATGACGATGAGTCCGCCAACGGGTTCGGGTGGAGGGTCCGACAGCGCTGCGAACCGACGCCCCTGGGCTATAAGTGAAGAGAATACCCAGCGTACCGTATTTCATCGTGTGTTCGGTAAGATCTCCCAGAGCAAATCCGATGGTCTCTGGTGGTCGAAAGATACGGCAGGTCACGGAGGATCCGCATGGAAGGTGTTCGAAGACAGAGCAGACGGCCTTCATTGGGTAGCAGATGCCGACATATACGGTGATTTCATTACAGATAAGGCAAAAGGTCCAATAGGAAGGTTTATCCCATGGAAGGAATTGAGAGGACGATGACCATACAGTCAGCTGACGAGTTTGTCGAATTACGCACGAGCACCGTGCATGCGATCTATGCGAGAGCCGCGAATGATGCAGCGGCGGTGGAAGTATGGTTTGATATCATTCACCGCTATCCCGACATGCGGTTTTGGGTGGCACAAAATAAAACAGTACCTATGGAAGTGCTAGGTGAGCTGCTGCACGATGAGGATCCACGCGTAAGATCAATGGTTGCACGGAAGAGGAAGCTTACGCCCGATATGCTCGCTGACTTGGCAAGGGATGCTGACCAGGCCGTTAGATTGACTGTTGCCCGACATCAACATGTCTCTGAAGACACGCTGCGAACGATGCTGAACGACGAGTGGGAAGAAGTCCGACTCGTGGCGCACCATCGACTCGATCTTTCCAAAACCCCGTAGTCGTTGGCTCGGCGCAGTGATTATCATGGGCAGGATGTGTTCGTGTTTGTGTTGCCCTATTTTGCGTTGTCGCCAAGTACGTCTTGATGCGCCGTGTACAGGACTGCGGCCGAGTGATCCTGTAGTCCAGCATAAGCAACCAACCACAACAAGCTCTCATGTGTCATACAGCCAATCCGCTGACCATCGCCATTATCCATGGATGTTTAGGATAACCAGCAACTTCGACAAGGCGGATCGGTTGGCCCCGCTCACCGACTGGACGTCCCGCACGGTCAGCTACAGGTACGTCCCTGATGGCCATCTGCAGTCAACCACCTATGTCCATGGCACGACTACGACCAACACCGAAGACAACGCCCAGCGGTTGACCCAGGTGTGGAACAAGCAGGGCACGGGAACCACCATCGGCCAGCACACCTACACGCTGGACAACGTGGGCACCCGCACCCAGGTTGCCGAGTCGCTGGCTCAGGTAGGCTGCTCGCCGCTGACCGTGAACACGGCCTACCGGTACGATACGCTGTATCGGCTGATGGGCGATGGGACGACGACGTACGGGTACGACCCGGTGAGCAACCGCACCAGCATGGGCGCCACGACCTACGCCTACGACTGATCGGATCGCATCGTGTCTGCCGGATCGACTCCCTACACCGTGAATGCCGCCGGCAACATCGTCATTCGGGGCGGTGACAGCTTTACCTACGACCAGGCGAACCGTCTCGCCACCGCGCAGGTGGCTGGCACCACGATGTCCTACACCTACGATGGCGACGGCAAGCTCGCCAGGACGATGGGCACCGTCAATACCTACACCTACGACATCGGTGGCGGTCTGCCAGTCGTCATCTCCGACGGTAGCCGTACGTACGTCTGGGGAGCACAGGGCCTGGCCTACACGGTAGACGGCGCAGGCACCGTCAGCGTGTCCCACAGCGACGGCCTGGGCTCGGTGCGTGCGGTGACGAATGCCACGGGCAGTGTAATCCAGACGTACCAGACCGACGCCTTTGGGGTGAGCCAGGCAGCAGGCACCCTGGGCTCGACCACTCAACCCTTCCAGTTCACCGGTGAGCAGCGCGACCCCACGGGGCTGATCTATCTGCGGGCACGCTTCTACGACCCCGCCATCGGCCGCTTCCTGAGCCGGGATCCGTTTTCGGCTCGACGTGCGTATGCTGCATGTCATCGGATCGAGCGCGTTTCCACGACCTGATACCCCAAAACGCCAGCATGAGGATGACACGACGTAGCTAGGCGGCGCCACAATGCACAAGGGCACGTCCCAGTTCGCGGGATTATCAGGTAGCATGCCAGTTGCTCCTGTACAGTCGGCTCGAGGCATGATCTGCGGCGATTGCACTACCGACTGTGTCGCTGATCCCGTTCACGGACCGCTTGTGCTAGCGCACCACGCCCTGTGCTCAATCCAGTACTCACGGATTCACCGTGACACTGCCCAGCGGTGCCAGGCCATCAGCGTGACCTCCGGCCGGAAGCCGCTGGAGCGTGGCGGAGTCGTATACGGCAACCGCGACGACGTAGGAACCAGCTGCCGTACCAGAAGGCAGCGTCAAAACATGGGGGTCGGGTATCGTCTCGGTGGTTCGCCACGATGTGGTGGGGGCCTTCCCCGACTGGGGAATGCCGTCGCTCTGTGCCACGAGTTGTCCCGCCGGACTCAACACCTGGATGCTCACGGTGTAACTCACGGTGAGCGCGGATGCGGCCTGCCACAGGAGTGTCACGGTCCACGGCTTCCCCGTCGCAACCGGTGTGGCGTCTGCCAGGTCTGTACCGACAAGGCGCGGGCCCGTGCCAAACAGGACGGTGAGCGGATGTCGGTTCGACACGGCATCGTACTCGACAATCGAAATACTCACGTTTGTCTCATTTCGTCGCAGATAGTGCCGATCCATCCACGCTGGCACGATCTGGCGTGTGTCCCACCATTTCATTCCGTCAGGAATGAACCAGACACGGGGCGCCGCGTCCAGTTGCCGCCCGAGTCGCACGTCGAGCGCGGCGTCATCTTCATCCTTTGTCAGGGGAGCAACGATCACAGGCGCGCGTCCACCCGCATGGCGATAGTAGTAGTCGAACGTTGGGTCAATGAGGTTGAAGAGCACACGGTCACCAGGAGCTGCGTGCTCGGCGAGATACGCGCCGAACGCTCCCGCGTCTCTTGACTTGGCCACCGTGGTTGTCGTCGTCTCATATCGGTACGCCAACCCTACGTACAGCGCTACGACGCAGAGCATAACACCCCCGCGCAGCCACGCCGCGCAGCGGTAGCGGCCCGGCTTCGACACCGGTACCAGTGCTGCCACCAGCACATAAAACGCGGGCGACGCCGCCATCAGATACCGTTCGTTGAACACGGGACGACTGATCGACGCGACAAACACACCCACAACCGGGAGCAAGAGCGCGAGGACGAGCAACAGTGCCGACCATGGTGACCGGCGAACGGCAACGGCGATCCCGCACAGGAGCAAAGCAAGAATGAGTGTGGTCACAACAGGCGGAGGGTCTCGGGCGACGACATAGCCAAAGAAGAACGTGCCCAGCCACCTACGCAATGCTTCAGCCAGCCCGGGCTGGTAGCCATTCCCGTGGTAGGTGCGAATCGTTTCTGACGCGGCAACGAGCCACGGCAGGAACAGCAGACTGGTGACAACCTGGGCAAGGAGCCAGGGAGGATAGCGCCGCCACACTCCACCGAGGGCTCTGACCGCGGCAAATACATTCAGCAGGACGATGGTGTACACGCTGTAGTAGTGGGTGTACAGCGCAAGGGTCATGCAGGCCGTGTAGAGGCAGAGCCATCGAGCACGGTCATGACGCGGTTGCCATAATGGAAGGTCAACGTCCGTCTGTAGGGCGGCTTCACCGGCAGGTGCACATCGCGCGCCGGGTTGTCCCTCGCCCTCGCGTTGATCCAGTGTTCCCGCAGATGCTTCGTCCGCCTTTTTCCTGGATACCCTGAAGCCTCCGGCACCCGCGTTTCGATGACGTGCAGGCAATCCGTACCATCGAGCCGTTGCGTAGAGGGCGCCCAGGCACAGGAACGTCGCCAGCGTATACATCCGGGCGTCCTGAGCGTTCCAGAGCTGGTACGGGTTGGTCGCTACCAGGAACGCGGCAATGAGGCCGACTGCAATGGCCAGAAGCCGCTTTCCTACAACATAGATCAGTGGAACCGTTACTGTTCCCGCGGCTACCGCAGGAAAGCGCATGGAGAATTCGCTGTCCCCGGTGAGAGGAATCCAGAAGTGGTAGAGCACATATAGCAGTGGTGGATGCGGTTCGCCGTGGCGCAGCGCGTCGATAATGCTGGCAGGTGACTGTACCGAGAATGTGGCCGAGATCGTTTCATCTCCGCTGAGATTAAAGTATGTCAGCCGCGCCATGCGGAGCACAAACGCCATAGCGGTCACGGCGAGCACGAGCGTCAGGTCACGGACACGGCGCCGATCTGGCGCCACGTCACGCCGCACGGGAAGCGATGTGGCGATGGGTGGAGATGGCGGCGAACTCCTTCTCCTCAACCGGGACCGTGCGACCCGAACGAACTGTTGTTGCTCAACGGTCACCCCCAGGCTTGAACCTCTCGGAGTAATCGGTGCAGATAGCCACGGGCCTGCGCCGCAAGCGCGGTCTGGTGCGAGAGCGGGAAGTTCCCTGCGCCGATGCACTCAAACGTGAGGTAGCCATCATAGGCACCCGTATTCAACGTCTTAATGATCGCTGGCAGGTCCATATCGCCGTTGCCGGGCACCTGCTGGTCGGGCGTACTGACTTTCTGTTCCCGCCCCATATTATCCCGCATGTGGCACGCGACAATGTGCCCGGCGAGTTGCTGTGCCGTCGCGGCGGGCTCTTCTTGTGCCCGATACAGATGGCTTGGGTCGAAGTTGACGCCGAACGCGGAGTGTCGAAGGGCATCAAGTGCCCGCAAAAGCGTCGGTCCATTCCACAACGCGGCACCGACGTGGGCCTTGACACCCAGGCGAACCCCAAGTTCCCGTGCACGGTTGGCTAGAGCGTTGATCTGCTCAAGGACCGGCCCAAAGCTATCTTCATCGCCTGCTGTGCCGCTCGAACCAATGTTGACCACACCGATGCCCAGTTCATGGGCACGCTCCAACGTTCGGAGCAATCGCGCACGGGCGTCGGGTTCAAGGAGGTTACCGGTGGCTTCTATCGCATAGAGTTCTAGACCGTGTTCATTCGCGAGGCTCCGGATCTCTGCGACATGCCCGGCATCGCCGTCAGACCTCAAGTGCTCGACCATGCCGGGGACAGCTGCCAGTTCAGCACCTGTGTACCCTGCCCAGGCGATCTGCTGGAACACGGTTCCGAGGTCGTTCTTGCCAAACAGCACCGTATTGCAACCAAGCTTCATATCTCGTCCATTTCCTTGCGTTCGCCCAACGGCCGGCATTGGGGTCTCTTCGAAAGGCGCCACGTCGATGATCCCGCAGTGCGGAGCATTCAGGCTCGACGCCGCACCGCCCGTTACCCCGTTGCCTCTGTGAACCTGCTCATGCGGCGGTATCGATCGTACCGACGTTCGACCAGGCCGTCTACGTCGTGTGACCAGTTCCCCATGTCCGCAACTTCCTGTCGTAATGCCTGACGCAGGAGCATCGCCGCCTGCGCGGCATCGCGGTGTGCCCCCCCCGGGGGCTCCTGCACAATCCGGTCAATTAGCCCCAAGTCAAGGAGATCGGGCGCCGTGACCCGCATTTGCGCTGCCGCATCGGGTGCGTGACCAGCGTCTTTCCATGTTATGGACGCACACGACTCGGGTGATGCGACCGCATAGACGGCATATTGCATCATTTGGACACGATCACCCAGCGCAATGCCAAGTGCGCCACCGCTGCCACCCTCCCCGATGACGGTCACCAGCAGTGGTACGCGGAGTTCCGCCATGGCATAGAGGTTTTCGGCGATGGCCCATGCCTGCCCATGTTCCTCGTCGGTCAATCCCGGGCTCGCTCCACCGGTATCCACGAACGTGAACACCGGGAGTCGGAACTTTTCGGCCATGCGCATGAGGCGGAGCGCCTTACGGTATCCTTCGGGACGCGGCATGCCGAAGTTTCGCTCCACATTCTCACGGGTGCTCTTGCCCTTCTGTTGGCCAATAACCATCACAGACTGTCCGTCGAAGTGGGCCAGGCCACCGAGAATCGCATGATCGTCACCAAACTTCCTGTCCCCGTGCAGTTCCACAAACTCGGTGAACAGCACATGAGCGTAATCAAGGAAGCGTGGGCGCTGTATATGCCGCGCCAGTTGCACCTTCTGCCACGGTGTCAGGTTTGAAAAAATCTCTACCTGTCGCCGTTGCAACGTCTGCTCGAGGTCGGCGATCTTCTGCGACAATCCCCGCTCGGGCTTCGCGACCAGTTGCTTTCGCGCGTGCTCGATTTCTGAGACCAGCTCGATCAAGGGTCGTTCAAAGTCAAGATCGGCAGCCATATCAGTGTGCAACCAGAGTCGACGCAACGCGAGCGGTCTCGCCCGAGTAGCTCGCCGAAGCAAGGTGGCCGAGCACCGTCACCACGGTCTCCCGAAGTTGGCCGCGATGTACCACCATGTCTATCATGCCGTGGTTGAGTTGAAACACGGCGGTCTGGGCATCGGACGGCAGTTTTTGGCGAATGGTCTGCTCGATCACGCGGGGGCCGGCAAATCCTATTTTCGTCCCCGGTTCCGCGATGATGACATCGCCTAGAGCACCCCAGCTCGCACTGACCCCACCGTAGGTCTGGTCGGTCATAATCGAGATGAAGGGACTGCCGACACGGCTGAGCCGTGTGAGCGCGGCGGATGTCCTGGCCATCTGCATCAGCGCCATCAAGCCTTCCTGCATCCGCATCCCGCCTGAGGCAGAGACGATAAGGAGAGGGAGCCGATCGCGCGTGGCGTGCTCAATGGCCCGGGTCACCTTCTCACCAATCACGCTTCCCACACTCGCACCCAGGAAACTCAGATCCATCACGACCAGCGCCACCCGACGGCCATCGATGTCCCCACAACCGCTGACCGCCCCTTCTGGCAAGCCGCGCCGTTTTTGCTCAGCCAGGAGGCGTTGCCCGTACCCAATCTCTTGCTTGCTTTCTTTATCGACATAACGGAAACCAAGGAAGTCTACAGAGCGAAGTTCTGCGTCCATTTCCACAAACGTGCCTTCGTCGAGCAGCAGCGCGATGCGTTCACACGACGACATGCGGTTGTGGTAGTCACATTTTGGACAAACCTTCCAGTTTCGCTCCAGTTCCTTTACATAGACCAGTTCCCGACACGCGATGCACTTTTCAAAGAGACCTTCGGGTGCCGCATCCACGCGCTGCTGCGCCGTGGTCGTCGGCGCATACCCGGGCTGGCTCCGACGAAAAGGAAACTTCATTCCGTACGCTCCCCGACTGTCAAGGTTTCAACTGCTTCCCGTTCGTTACCCTCATCTTCATCGAGAAGCTCACGGGCACGTTGCGCATGCTCAGATGGCACATGGATAGTCGAAGGTGTCATCGCACCCAGGTAGGCCGACGTATCGGCGGTGCGCACGACCGACGGTATACCGTGCTGGTAGAGCACGTCCTGCCACATGGTAGCGATCATCTGATTCGGTGCAAAGGCAACCTGCACAAGAAGGGGATCGTGTGATGACATCAGGATGCCTTTCGTGTTGTAGCCACGCCGCGATCTGCGGGACCGCCAGGACGGTCACCGTGCGGTGGCTGCCGTCAGAGGCGCATGGGGATTAGTGTAACGCACCGATCCACAAAAAGGCATAGTTGCGAGCCTGTGCTCCTCCCGGCCATCCTGTTTTGACATTCCACCCGTCGACGTGTAGTATGATAAGTCGCGTCTCTGCACTGGAAGATACGGAGACGGTGTGCGGCTTTCACCGGGTTCACGACACGAACCAGTTTCGCCTGTCGGACTGCGGAAGAGGAAAGGGTTCGTAGCGTGTACGCAATTATAGAAGCGGGTGGCAAACAGCACCGCGTTACCGTCGGCGACGTGTTTGAAGTCGATCGTATGAAAGCACCGGTCGGAAGTACGGTTGAACTTGATCGGGTCCTCATGGTCGATGACGGGGGCACCTTGACCACCGGGCATCCGACGGTGCCGGACGCGCGCGTGGTATCTACCGTGCTCAATCAAACACGTGGGCCTAAGATTATTGTATTTCGTTACAAAGCCAAGAAGCGCGAGCGAAAGAGAACCGGTCACCGCCAGGATCTCAGTCGTCTTCGCGTCGTTGATATCGTTGTCGGTGGGGCGTCATCGGCGGATCGCGGTATATCCACGATCACGCATGCGGCACCAGTGGCAGGCGAAGAGTCAATCACACCGGGCGCTTCACTCTAAGACTGGTTCGTTCATCTACGTCACTGGTAGATCGGTCGTCGGCAAACCCGAAGGACCCGTTCGCATGAAGGAAGAGAGGGTACCGTGGCTCACAAAAAAGGTATGGGCAGTTCTCGGAACAACCGGGACAGCAAACCCAAGATGCTGGGCGTCAAGCGCGGCGATGGGCAGGTCGTCACCGCGGGCACGATCCTCGTTCGCCAGCGTGGAACGAAAATTCGCCCCGGATCCAATGTTGGCATCGGCAAAGACGATACGCTGTTCGCGCTGATCCCTGGTTCCGTGAAGTTTGAACCGTTCAGCCGAACCCAGAAAAAAGTTTCTATCCGCGAGGTCGCAATACTTTAAACAAGATACTCTATAGTGGGTGGGAGGAGGACGGCCTGACCGTCCTCCTCACCATACCTTATGCGGATGCGCCAGCAGTTTCCAGTTCTGGCATCTTGCTTTCCTTCATGAGGGCTGGTGGAAGCATCCCGTCAAGCACTTTTTCCAATGCCATCGTATGGCAGCACAGTTCCCAGCTTGCAAAGAAGTCACAGGAACAACTCCAGGTGCCATTGCGTAGCGCTACCTGATGCCGATCGTTGTCGCCCTGAAATTCTACGGAGAGCGTCGTAATCTGAATGCGCTTTGCGTGCTCTGCCGCATATCGGCTGGCCTTCTCGATCTTGCCATAGAGACTGCTGTGCATTGGCAAACCCTCCTACGCGAATCCAGCGGGCCGAGCACACCGCGTGCTCCCAAGCCCAGGTTCCACCAGATCGTAATCAAAAAGGCGCCAGAGAAATCCTGGCGCCTTGACAGTGTTGAGCGGCACGCAGAACACACAATGTACGCGCATACTCCGCCTACCTTTCCGCACAAAACATGGTGGCTACGTTGCGGTGCGCTGTGGTGCCACCGAGCACGAAAAGCTCGGGTGGCAAGCGGCTTCACTCTGTGCCGTGTCCATCATCTCAACGAGTCCATCTACCGGCTGTGACACATCCCCCGTTGGGCGTATCGCGTGCCCCGGTCCCTTGCGTAACCGGAAGTATAGCATCCGCCGCATGCCGCATCGTCCACTGCCCAGTGGAGGTAAGGCATAATTATGCGCCGTCCGTGCGCGTTCGTGCCGTGACACCCTGCTCGATCGCGGTCGCCACGTTGTGCGCGGCGGCATCTCGCCCCACTCGCACCGCATTCATAATAGCCCGCGCATTCGACCGCCCGTGTGCTATCACCAGCGGGGCACGCAGACCGAGCAGCACCGCCCCTCCATACTCCGCATAGTCTAGCCGGGAGCGAAGCACGCCAAAGGCAGGTTTCAAGCCAGCGGCAAGCAGCTTCCGGAACGGCGTCCTGGTCAACTCCTGGCGCAGCAGGGCTACCAGTGACTCGGCCACCCCCTCGGCGGTTTTGAGAAGGACGTTGCCCGCGTATCCGTCGCAGACAACAACGTCAACCACGCCACGGGGAACATCTTTTCCCTCGACATTGCCAACAAAGTTGAGATCCGTACGCAGCAGCAGTTGATGCGCCTCTTGCACTTCCGGAGGCCCTTTGGTGGCCTCCTCACCGTTCGACAACAGGCCAACTTTTGGGAATGGACGGTTAAGCAAACGCGTGGCATAGATACTGCCCATGCACGCAAAGTCGACGAGCTGGTTCGCCTTGCATTCGGCGTTGGCGCCGACGTCCAGCAGCAGGCACGTCCCCAGTGACGTCGGGAAGACGGTCGCCAGCGCGGGTCGATCAATGCCAGGGATACGACGCAACGTAAACAGGCCAATGGCGTAAAACGCGCCGCTATTCCCCGCCGAAACGCCAGCATCAGCGCGGCCATCCTTAACCGCATCCGCCACAAGCTGCATGGACGTGGGGCGTTTCCGCGCCGATGCCGACGCGTGCTCATCCATGCCGACTGTTTCCGCCGCATGCACCACCGTAATTGCGGGATGTGCAGCCTGCCCGTGCTTCGCGAGTTCTGCGTGTAGAACGCGCTCGTCGCCCACGAGGAGCAGACGGACGCCAAGTTGCCGCACCGCCAGGACCGCACCGGCCACGATCTCACCGGGAGCGCGATCCCCGCCCATCGCATCGAGCGCCACCGTGACAGGCTCGTGTACCTCCGGCGATGCCCGCTCCATCCCTGTCGTGCTCCTCCCAACAAAATTATTACCAACCCGTGCAACAACGCGAGCGCGGCTGTGCTCTGGCAATGATGACTGCGGACCACCGCATTCGCCACCACAAGTGATGAGATCACCCCGCACTGTATTGTACAGATCATGTGCGGGCGATCCGGCGCTCCGACACCGGCCAAATGCGAAATGTGGACGCAACGGTCTGCTCAGCGTCGTCACATACTGAGACAACAGCCAGCGCATCGACCATTCATACCGGGGACTCGCCCGTGCCAACGACAGCACTGGGGTACAATCAGGGGGCGCGCTGGTATCCTGGTCGCGCGATCGCCGCGTAGGAATAGATGGAGTGATGCGAATTTCATCCGATCATCCGCGCGCTCCCGATCATTCCGATATTACGGTGCATCCTTCTGGAGCCGGTTCTATCATTACCCTCTCCGGTCTGGCGCCCGCATGCGCCAGGGTTGCCGAAGAACAGAGTGGCTGGTCCGTCAGCCTTATTGCGCTGAGATTCGATTCACGTCCGGAGATCGTGGCCCAGGGGCTGGCTTCATTTGACGCCGCGGTCGAGGCAGCGGCAGTCGCGCTCCGAGCCATTCGCGTCACTGAACGCCGCGACGACTATCATTTCCGACGCGACCCCCATGGTCCTAACAAGTGGTACATCGATACGACAGCACGCGGTCCACTTCCCTGGTCAGGCAGACTGCCCGACCTCTCAGGCAGCGACGAAGAGATCCGTACGCACAGGCTGCGTGACGTACAGGCGTATCTCGACGCGACGTTTCCCGTCCTCGTGAACCTGGCGCAGCACACACCACACACCGACCCAGCACGAGGGCGCACCACCGATCCCAGCGAACATACAGCCGAAGTCATGGCCCAACTGAATACCACCAGCCTGACAGAACACGAACGCTACATCGTCCGCGTCGCCGTCCTGTACCACGATGTCGGAAAAAGTGCAGACTCGTACGATCCACGACATCCACTCGTTTCCGCGCGTCTTGCCGCCCCATTCCTGGAACAGCACGATCTATCTGAGAGTGAACGACAGCAGGTACTCATCCATATTCGCCAGCACGACCTTCTCGGAACGCTCAGCCGTCACCGAATGACGACACGCGAAGCCATAGAGCGTCTCGAGTTGCATCTAGAGCCACGGAACCTGCTCCTGCATGATGCCATTACGACCGCCGACATCAGTGCGATTCGCGGCCTGGCATGGATCGTACGAGACGGCGCGATCGCACGTGCTCGGGACCAGCTTGCAGCGGCGCTCGCGGTTGAACAGGGCAGGCGCGACATGCCATGACGACATCAGCGCTATCATAGGGTCACCCCTGCAGGAAAAGAATGACCGATACCACGCCATCCAGATAAGGAGCACTCCCAGTGAATGAACAACAGGACGAGATTGATCAACTGCACGAGCATATGGCAGCAACCGAGGCGAGGATGACCTGGGAAACGCACCAGGGCATGGATGTTGCTAAGATCAAGGCAGAGGTTGAAGACATGCGCAAACGACTCGCGGAACTGCGCGCGGCGCAAAAAGCCCGTCTTTAACCTACAGTGGCAGAACCGGTCCCATCGTTCCGTGCACTTTGCTCCCGCTTGCTATTCCCGTGCCGATGCATTAAGCGGTCATCAGCATTTAACCGTGATCACCGACGAATCGCCAATGCCAGAGGCAACGGGGCGCGTCGGACTCGAGGTCATACGCCGGGGCGTGCGGCCTGTACGCTGGATCAGTGACGACGATGCGGTCGCAAGAGCAGCAGTTCATGCGCCGTTCGCGTGTTCCGCCCACACCTGAGCCAACTGCACCACCATCTCAGCGGCCTTTCCCATATCCTGCACAGAGACCCACTCGAGTTTACTATGAAATTTATGGCCCCCCGCAAA
>JAABUZ0100005518.1_pt1 | contig 16549 bp, 17 predicted proteins | sample 5562091 | NCBI WGS metagenome assembly JAABUZ01 (sample SAMN12813069, study PRJNA571459) | rock metagenome | isolation source: Antarctica rocks | place: Antarctica: Victoria Land, Linnaeus Terrace sud | collected 2015-12-21
AGGCTTCGACCATCTTGACCATCTACGCCTCCTCGTCATTGCTTCTGTCTCTGCCGCCATCGGTCGTCATGGTCGATAGCCCGCTGGATCGACGGCGTATTATCCGAGCTAACATCTATATGCCGCCAGTTGGCCGAACTCATGTCGCCGCCGAACCGCTCGGCTAGCGCGCGCGCCACGGCGGTCCCTTCCCCCTTCGTCAGGGGCGCGTCCGACACGCGCACCCAGGCCTGGAAGTTCGCCGGGCTGGTCTCGACGACGACAGCGGGCGCGTAGCCCTCGGCGCGCAACCGCTCCACCGTCGCCGCCGGCACGTCGTCGATCAGGTAGAGGCCGCTGCTGCCGGTGGGCCGGATGTAGATGTCATGTCCCTCGGCATTCTGGCGCTTGAACCAGCTGACCGCGGCCTCGACCTGGGCGGCCGTCCACTCCCGACGCAACAGCATCCTATCAGCGGCGCGCTCGTACACGCCGACGTCGTACCGCTCCGCCCCCATGCCGGCGAGCTGCGCCCGGACCGCCTCCGCCGTGCGATCCCCCCGCACGGGTCGCATCGTCGCCTCCCGCGCCTCTGCCCGCCGCTCCTGTCTCCGCTCCGGCCCCTGCGCGTTCATGGCCTCGCCTCGCTCTCGTGTTTCTCGTGTCGGCGCGGGCGCTGGCCCGCGCGGGTCGAGCGCGGCCAGCTCGTCGCGCAGGTGCGGCCGCTGGTCCAGTTCCCGCGCCACGTCCACCCGCCTGACGCCCTCCAGATGCGCCACCTGCGTTGCCAGCGTCGCGCCGACGGGCCGCCCCGTGGCGTCGACGAACCCGTAGCGCCGCCCATCGTCCGGGTGGACGCCCAGCGGCGCGCGCACCAGCTCTTGCGCGGCCTGGTCGCGCTCCGGGCGCGGATAGATCGCAACCTCCTGCCCGCGCGTGGCCATCTGCAGGAGCGCGTGCAGGTCCTCCGCGGCCACCGGCGTGGTCGTAAACACCCACAGGCGGCCGCCGTGGGGGGCGCGCTCCACGACCGCGTCGATCCCCTGCAAGGCCAGGCGCTGCCGCGCCTCCTGTAAGGCGGCGATGCCGTCCTCGGGCACGCGCCGCGCCTCCCCTATGTCGTCGTAGGCCGTCCTGTCGCCCCCGTGCGCGACAAGCCCGACCGTGACGCGGCCCTCGCCGTCGCGCAGGTGCAGGTCGAGGGTCGCCTCGCCCCGCAGATGGCGCGCCACCGCCCCCACGTCGAGCGCGCCCTCCGGCCTGGCGTGGCCGAACCGCGCGGCGTAGGCCTCGGCCGTCGCCCAGCGGGCCGGCGCCCGCGGTGTCATCGTCGTCGTGATGCGCTCCACCGTGACCATCGTTATCCCCCCGCGCTAAGCCCAGGCGACGGCCGCGTCATCGCGCCAGTCGTCGAGCTCGTCGTCGATCCAGTCCGGCTCCGTCGGCGCGGCCGGCGCGGCCGCAGGCTCCTGCCGCTTGCGCTTGATGGCGTGGATCTGCGCGCCCAGCGGCGGCGCGGATCGCTCCGCCTGCTCCGCCTGCTCCACCTGCTCCGCCGCCGGCGGCGGGGCCTGACTGGCGCGCGGCCGGCTCGTGCCGCCGCCCGCCGTTGCGGTTGGCGTCCGTTTCTTCGTCGCGGTCGCGGCCGTGGCACCGCTGCTGAAAGCCACGATCGGGGGCGTGAGCGGCGTCGCGCGCGGTGGCCCCGCCGGGGGCACGGTCCGGCCGTCCGGCAGCCGCAGCAGGCCCCGCCGCCGGATGCGCGTCGGGAACAGACCGAACCGCTTGCTGTACCACCGCACCTGCGTCACCACCGCTGGGGGCCGGTTGCCACTGAGGAGGAGGAGCGTGTTGGCGGCCATCCGCGTGACCTCGCCCGGCGTCAGCAACGGCCGGCTCGTCTCGCTGTAGCCCTGGTTGCCGTGATCGACGAGCACCGCCCCGCGCTTGCGGCTGGCCCCGGCGTTGGCCGCGAGCACCGTCGCCGTCCCCGTTTGGTCGGAGAACCACTTGGCGTCTTCGGCGGTGGTCTTGGCCAGCGCGATCTTGACGTTGCAGGCTTCCAGGATGATGCCCTTGCCGTCCACGCCATGGTCGTTGTAGATGTCGAGTTGCGAGAGCGACTGCACCGCCAGCAGGAAGCCCATGCCCGCGCTGCGCACCGTCGTCATCCACGTCGGGAAGTTGTAGATGCGGCCCAGGTTCCCGAACTCGTCCAGATAGCCCAGGATCGAGCGCGGCAGCACCCCGCCCGGTGACCGGTCCGCGACCTCGATCACGGTGTTGAACATCTGGGTGAAGAAGCACGCCGTCAGGGGCTTCAGTTCCTGGCTCATACGCCGGTCGAGCACCAGGTAGAGCGCGATCGGCTCCGCGTCGAGCGACGCCATGGCCGCGAAGTCCGCGTCGTTGCGGCTCGTCGTGGCCTGCACGCGCGGGTCGGCCATGAGCTGGAAGCGTAGCGGCAACTCGACGAAGATCGAGCCTTGCAGCTTCTCGTTGCGCTCCAGATCGGCCGCGAAGCCGTCCATCGCCTCCTTCACGTCCGCATCGGGCGAGTCGGTCAGCGCGCCCATGATCTTCTCGCTGCCCAGCATCAGGAACTTGCGGACGTGCGTGAGCGTCGCGCCGCCGTCCCCGCCGTCCCCGCCGTCCCCGCCGTCCCCGCCGTCCCCGTCGGCGCCACCCTTCATCGTGGCGTTCAGGTGCAGCACGACGGCGGTGATCAGATACTTGGCCGCGCTGTCCCAGAATGGTTCGCTGCTGCTCTGGCCGGTGTTGGCGATCCAGGTCTGCGCGAACACCTGCGCGTCGAGCGCGGTCCTGATGTGCGCGAGCGGGTTGTAGCCCGCGCTCGTCGCCGGCGACACGAGGTTGATGACGATGCACCGATGGTGCTGGCTCATCGCCGCGTAGGTGCGCTCGGTCAGCTCGCCCTTGAGGTCGGTCACGACGATACTGCGCACGCCGCGCAACCGTCGCCGCCTCAGCCGGCGCTCGGCTCGACCTAGCACCCCCGCGGCGATCCGCCGGTCGAGGCGCACGCCCGCGCCGTCGCCCTGGCCATCGTTCTGACTGTCGCCGCGCCCGGCCATCGTGGTCAGCGCCGCCCGCCACCGCTGCAGACGCGCGATCCACCCCTTGCCCCGGCCCGGCCCGCGCTCGGCGAGCAGGTTGGTGATGAATAGGCCGACCGACTTGCCGGCGCGCGGCGGCCCGACGACGAGGGTGCTCTGATACTGCTCCAGTCCGCGCAGGGCCAGCAGCTTGCGGCCCAGGCGACCCAGGATGAGCTGCGCGTCGCGGCGCGTGGGCCGCAGCTCGCGCAGGTCGCGCCAGCGCGCCAGCACCGCCCCGCCCAGCACCGTGGAGGGCTTGAGCGTCGCCATGCCCGTCGTGAGATACCACAGCGGCCGCGAGAACAGCAGCACCAGCAGGAGCACTGCGCCGCCCAACTCGCTCAGCACGGCCAGCCGCAGCAGGGCCATGTCCTTGTTCTTACTCTGGATGCGCGTGTACCGGCGCTCCGGGTTGCGCGTCCACGCCTCCCAGCTCACCAGGCGCGGCGCGGCCTGCGCCTGGCCCTTCTTGGACATGCTGAAGAAGCCGCCCGACGGGCGGTTGTGCGCCTTGATGTAGGACCCCAGGTAGATGCCGGCGTCCTCGGCCGGCCACGCCGCCGCGACGTAGGCGCGGTGGTACCACACCGTGGCCAGGCGCGTCCCGCGCCCGTACCACCCGCCCGGCCCCAGCGCCACGGCGGCCGCGGCCGCCAGCGCCACCAGGGCGACTAGGATCGCTTTTCTCATCGTTCTCTCCTCTTGGTGTTCATCCGCGTGGGCGACTGGACGACCGTTAGCGGTCGCCGCGTCCGTCGCGCTCGTCGTCCTCACGCCCGGTCCCCGCGCGGCGGTGCCGGCGCCCGTGGCCGTGCGGGTCCGCGCTCCCGGCCGCCTCGTCGTCGCGGCCCAGCTCGGCGGCGACGGCCTCGGCAAGACGGCCGCCCCAGCGCGCGATCCCGGCACCGGCGGCGCCGCCCCGAGCCTGCTCCTGGGTCTCGCTCGCGCGCTGGGCGTCGACGCGCTCCTCGGCCGCGGCCAGCGCCTGCCGGGCCGCCGGCGTCGGCGTCATCCGCCCCGGCTCGTCGGCCGCGCCCTGCACCGTCACATGCATCACGGAAACGTCCGTTTCTGGGGATAAGGCAGTGGCCCCGTTTCCCCCGCGCCCCCGGCGCGGCCCTGTGTGGTCAATGAAGCCGGCGAGCGGCCCGACGTGCGCCACATGCGCCACATGCGCCGCCTCGCCACCCTGACCAGGGCCGTCCTCATGCCCATAGCGCACCTGTAAGGCGCGCTCGGCCTGCGCCGCTACCTGGGGGTCCAGGTCCTCGGTCGAAAGCCGGAGCCAGGCCTGATAGCGGCCGGCCGTTGTCCCCCGTCCCCCCGGCGCTCCCGGCGTCCCCGGCGTCCCCGTCACGACGAGGGGCGCGGGGCCCTCGTCGCGTAGGCGGCGTAAGCCTACCCCATCCAGGTCGTCGAGCACGACCAGGCCGCTGGCTAGGCCGGTGGCCGGGCGCACGGTGACGGCCTGGCCCTCGGCATTGAGCGCGACCAGGCGGCTCACGTGCAACATGGCCTCGTCGGCGGTGAGGATGGCCCGGCGGACCCGCCCCATGGCGCCGTCATGCACGGCGATCTCGTACCGCTCGCAGCCCAGCGCCGCCAGGTGCGCCCGCGCCTCCTCGGCCGCGCCAGCGGCGGTTAGAGCGGCCGGTGCAGTCCGTGCAGCGCCCCCGTCGCGATCACCGCCACGGCGATCACCGCCAGCAGGCTCACCAGCGCGACCAGCAGCACCGCCCGCGTCGCGGCCGTCCGCACCCGCCGCAGCACCGCCTCTAACTCGCGCGCCTGCATCGTCACCGTCACGCGCGTCTCCTCCTCGGCCTGCTCCCGCAACGCGGTCAACGCCGTGTGCCGGGCCGTGATCTCCGCGTGCAACCCCTCCAGGTCGCCCCGCACCGCCGGCAAGCCCGCGACGATCTCGTACCAGCCCGTCGTCATCGCGTTGTGCGCCCGCTGCACTTCCCGCAGGTAGTCCTCCTGGCGCCGCGCCACGGCCGCCGCCCCCTGCGTCTCCGCGCGCACCGCGCGCAATTCCTCCCTCACCCCCTGGTGCAGCCGCTCCACCGCCTGGAGCACCGGCAAAGGCTCCACCACTTTGAGCACCGGCGTCTCCGGCGCCTCCGGCGGGTCGGTCTCCCGCCTGGCCCGGATCGCCTCCTCCCTCACGTCGTCGCGCGTCGCCCTCGTGTGCGCGGGCGGCGGGTCTCCCCTCCTCCGGCGTGGCGGGTCTCCCCTCCTCCGGCGTGGCGGGTCTCCCCTCCTCCGGGGCCGTCTCCTCGGGCGGGATCGCGGCGTTCGCTCGTGCCAGCAGCGCGTCCATCTTCCCCATGTCCCCTCTCCTCCAGGCGGCACCCTAGCCGCATCCAGCTATAGTCCTTGCCGATCTGCGAGCCCTTCAAGGCCGCCTGCATCGCGCCCTGGTAGTTAGCCAGCGCGAAGCTCGCCCCGCTCACCCGGCCCGTCGAGGCGATGTTCCAGTGCGCTTCCACGCCCAGCGCGCGCAGGCCGCGGTCGAACCCCGCGCGCGTCCCGTCGCTCCGTGCGATGGCCTCGTCGATGCGCGCGGCGAGCAGCATCTTGGGCGGGATCTCGTTCGTCCGCTCGGCTAACCCGACCTCGGCGCGGCTCACCCGCGGCCGGCCCACGCCCGCGCCGCCGTCGCGCTGCCCCCGCTCCCTGCGCATCCGCGCGGGATCGATGGCGTGGGACAGGCCATACTCCCGCTCCAATTCATGCACCACGCGGTTGCTGCGCGGCCGGTCGTTGGCGTCACTCACAGTCTTCCCGTCGAAGCCGATCCGCGCCGCCACGATGTGCACGTGATTCTCGGCATGCTTGACCACGACGTACGGCGCGTTGCCGAAGCCCATGCGCTCCAGGTAGTCCCGCGCGAACGCGGCCCATTGGGCGTCGTCCAGGCGCTCACCCGCCGGCAGGCTGAGCGGGCAGTGATGGACCGCCCGCGTCAGCGCCGGGTTGAGACGGCGCACCGCGCCGAACTCGCGCGCCAGGTCGCGGGGCGTGGCGCCGGCCATGTTGCTCCCCACGATGCGCGCTTCCGCGTGCTTCAACTCCGCGCTCTTCTGGAACACGTACTCAAGTACACCGCGGAAGCCCCGCCCGGTGATGATCTTCTGGATCACGTCCCCCTCGCCCCTAACTCTCGTCATCCGTGTCGTCGAGCGGACCGATCAGGGCACGCCGCAGCAGGCTCAGCTCTCCCCGCACCGCGTCGATCGCCTGCGCCACCCGCGGCGTGCCCCGCTCGTCGAAGCGGCCACCGCCGTTGAGGTGGGCGGCGATCTGGTTCAGGTTGGCCGTCGTCCGCGCCAGCTCCCCCCACGCCTCTCGGTTGACTTCCGGCACGACGCCGACGACGCGCCGACCCAGCCCCATGGCGCGCACGTACACCCCCACGTTGAGGCCGGCCGCCGTCGCGCGCGCCTCCAAGAGGGCGCGCTCCTCCAGCGTGACCTTGACCGCGATCATGTGCCCGCGCCGCTCTGCAACTCCCAGGGCCGGCCGCCCCGGCCCGCGCTTCACGCGTCGCTCTCCCTGCGTGGTCTCACTCATCATCGCCCCTCTTTCTCGCCGCCCGCGGGGGCGCTGTGTGCCATCCTCGTCACCGCGCCATGGCGTCGGAGCCTCCCCGATGGGGGGCGAAGCGGGGCGGCCCGCCGCAACGGCCCGCCAAGCGCAGCGCCGGCGGGGTTTTCGGGTAACCGAAAACATACCTTGCTCCCTGCCCCAGTACCGCGCGCACGTCCCCCATCGTGACCGGCGACGATACCCACACAGCCGGCGCCGGCGCCGGGGAAAACGGCCCGCACACGCTTGCCCGGATCGGCGGATCGCTGTATCGTAGGGGCACACATGATCGTCGCCCGTCCGTCGTCGAGGTGCTTGTTATGGTGAAGCGCGTCCTTATCGTCCTCCTCTGTCTTGTCGGCGTCGCGGCCCTCGCCGCCGTCGTCGGCCTCGTCAGGCCGTCCCTGGGGGTTTATTCGGTCGACGAGGTACAGGCCGGCCTGCGCCAGCAACCGCACGCCTGGGTTGGTCGCACGGTCCTCGTCCGCGGCTGGAGCAATAGCTCCAGCGGTGCAGGGTGTGCCCCGTTTCGTCCCAACTCTCGCGCCAACTCCTTCTCTCTCTTCAAGTCCTGCAAAAAGTCGTGGCTGCTGCTCACGCCCACGTTTCCCTTCTCCGGCCCAGCGACCTTCCTCGTGCTCCTGCCGCAGTCGGGACCGGACTTGACCGCCATAAACCCAGGCGTGGACCTGGGCATGGGCCTGCGCATGCTGCCCGTCGTCGGGCCGACACTGTTCCGGTGGAGCGGGAGCCGGACCTTCCGCGTGCGGCTGACCGCGGATGTGCCCTCGTGCGACAACATGCCGCCCTGCGGTGTGCTCGTCCCGTAACCGATCGATGACCACGCCCCGCCCCAGGCGCCGCCACCCGGTTGTGGCGTGGGAGCGTCCGCCCTCACACGTGGGTCCCGGCGCGATGGGAAAAGGCTGCGGGCTTATGCTTCATCGTCCTCACCGCCCTCCTCCGCGGCGGCCAGCAGCCGGCGATAGTCGGCGTCGGGGACCAGGCCCCGGAGCGCGGGCAACGCCGCCGGGGGCAGCGCGAAGTAGTGCCGCCCGTTGGCGGCCTCGACCGCGACGACGCGCCCGCCGGCCGCCGGCCCCCCCGCGATCCCGCCCTGGTAGGGCAGCGCGACGACCTCCATGCCCCACTCGCGCAGGATCGCCAGCCACTGCCGCAGCGGGACGCCGCGCACCACCTCCACGGCCAGCGCGTCCTCCCACGCGCGCGGCACGATCCAGTACACCTCGGGCTCCACTCCGTCCTCCCTCGGTTCCATCGGTACTCCCTCCTCCGTCTCTCTCTCGCTCTCCCTCTGGCTCTCGAGCCATGGGGGGATCGGTCTCTCGGCAACCATCATCGGGTCGGCTCCTCTCTCTCCATATCCAGGAACTCGCGGATCGCCGCGATCGTGCCGGGCAGATTCTCCCGGCGCAGGTCCTCGTGGGTCACGACCAGCACCTCCCATCCTCGGGCCTCGATGCGCCCCTGACGCTCCCGATCGTGCGCCGCGATCGCGCCGTCCGGGTCGAACAGGGGACCGAAGTGGACGCCCCCGTAGACCTCGATGATCTGCCCGCGCCCCGGCCAGGCCACGTCCGCCCACACCCGCAGGGGCGCGACGCGGTACTCCCGCTCGTAGGACTCGACCCCGATGTGGGCCAGCACGGTGTGCAGGCGCTCCTCCTCCCGCGAGGGGTGGGCGCGGCGCCAGCCCGCCACGTGGTCCAGCACGACGTCGGGGCCGTAGCGCGTGAGCGTCGCGTCGTAGCCCTTGCGGCCCGCCTCGGACAGGCTCCGGTGGGTGCGGAAGGACTGGACGTACCGCTGATAGGCGGGGTCCGCGAAGCGCGCCGCTCCCAGCGCCTTGAACCGCGCGCGCTCCTCGGCCGTGAGCCACGCGGGGCGCTGCGCGGGGGCGCCCGCAGATGCCTCGCGTTCCGGGCGGTGGCGCCCCCGCTCACGCCGCTCACGCCCGTCGCCGCGGCTCATGCCGGCGCCCCTCCCGGCCCAGTGTCGGTGCCATCGCCCGGCGTGAGGAGCGCCGTGCGCGCGTACCCGATAAGCCGCGCGAGCCGCCGCGTCTCGGCCTGGGCGACGGCACAGCCCTCGGGCGTGAGGCGGTAGTAGCGCCGCCGCTCGTCGTCCAACGCCGGATCGGGCCGCTCGTCCGCGACCACGACCAGGTTGTCGTCCAGCATGCGCCGCAGCGCCCGATAGAGGGTCGTCGGGCCGACGTCCGGCGCATCGGGATCGGCCGCAATCGCGCGCAGGAGCGCGTAGCCGTGGCGATCGCCATCGCCAAGCGCGAGGAGGATGTGGTACACCGCCGGCGTGACGGGCGCGGGCGCGTCGGGGCCGTGCGTCATCGCGCACCTCCTCGCGCGCCTCGCTTGGGCGGCGCTAGCGACACCGTCGGCGCGGGATGCTCGTCCCACAGGCAGGGGATGCACCGGGCCACGGCGACGAACTGGGCCAGCCGCTCCGTCTTCGCCCGCGCGATCAGTTCGCCCCGCTCGGTCAGTCGGAAGAGGCGCCGCATCTCGGGTAGGTCGTCGAGCGCGGGCCGCGTGTCGCCGATCAGGCCGGCCGCCAGCAGTGCGTCAAGGGACCGGTACAGCGACCCGTTGCCCACCCGCATGCGGCCCTCAGTGGACGTGACGATCTCACGCCGGAGGCCGTAGCCGTGCTGCTGGCCAGTGGCCAGCACGAGCAGGATGTGGTAGGTTGGGTGCGTCAGAGGGAGCGGCACGGCGAGGGTGCGGGTGGCGCCTATGCCCTGGCTTATCTGGCTCATCGCACGCTCCCCTGCCCCACATAGAGGGTGGCGAGGGATGCGCCCACGCGAGTTCTCTCACGCCTCTGCAGCGGTCCCGTGCGGACCGGAGATGCGGCCACACGGGCCCCCTCTGCGCGGCGGGGAAAGAGGGATGGTGTTGTCACGCGGAAACGCACGTTTGCGAAAAATAACGGACGCGTGGGGGAAGGGGCGCGTCTGTCGAGGAGGGAGCTTATCGAGCGCGCATCACGCGCTATGGTATGGTCAGGGTGAGCTAGCGGCGGCGGGGCCGCTTGAAGGTGTACAGTATTTCTCTGACAACCGCGTTGGCTGGCATGGCATTGACCAGTTCCCAGCCTTGCGCGCCCAGTTCGTTGAGCGGGTCCATGGTCCTGGGGTCGTGCATCTTCTTGCCTTCGATGACAAGCGATTTGTACTCCCAGGTGACAGGATCGTTGTCGGGGGCGGTAGATGTCCAGGTGCGATTGGGCAGTTGATCCGGCATAGCAGACCTCACGCTTAACCATCCTTCCGATGTACTCCCATTACTATACACCCTGCCCGAAGCGCGGCACGCTGCCACAGCGGCGCACGCGGGTGGAGACGTTTGATGGAGAGGAACGCACGAAGCTGGCGCACGTCGCCGCGTACCCCTTTGCCCCGCCCACTGAGCTGGACAAGGAGGCTAGCGAAGGTGAGCACGAGCAGCACGTGAACAGGACCAGCCAGGAGGAGGTGGCGTGCCATCAGGATTGTGACGAGCCAGAGCACGACGCCGGCCGATAGGAACAAACCGACGAGCCTGGTGCGAGGAGCGAGGGTGCTCGCATCGTCTTGCCAGGGCCGGCCACCGCGAAAGAGGATGAGCAGGTGCTTCATGCTGTGATGCCTTTTGCAATACCTGTGGCTGCCTTTGCGGCAACACCGGCGGCGTTGCCGGTGACGGCGGCGGTGGCCAGGCCCGTCACGGCGCCTGCCGGCGCGTGCGCCCCGGCCGCTTGCGCCACGGCCCCGCCCGGATTGAGCGACGCGATGATCTTGGGCACGCGGTAGAGCACCATCAGCCCGGCCAGGCCCAGCAGCGGCTGGAGGAAGCCGTCCATGTGCAGCCCGAACTCCATCACCACGATCATCTTGAGCACGATGGCGTAGCCCACGCCCCACAAGCTCGTGTTGATGAAGGCGGACACCCAGCCGCGCGCGAAGCCGGCGGCCTCGGGCAGCACCCAGCAGGCGATCATCAGCGGCGAGATGGCGTAGAGCGTCCCCAGCAGGAACAGCCCGACCAGCTTGGTCAGCGCCGTCAGCACCAGGATGATGATGCCGATGACGGTGAAGACGATCCCGAAGATGGTCATCAGCAGCGTGGCCCACAGCGCGCCAGTCGCCGACCCGAAGATCGTCCCGGCCGTCGTAGTGTCGATGCTGATGCGCGTGAGCGCGCCGGCGTCGGTCCCCCCTGTGTAGGACAGCACCGCGGTCGTGAGGTCTTGCACGCCGACGAACCACAGGTGCAGCGCCTCCGGCAAGATCATAACGGCCACGAGGCCCAGCACGGCCCGCCAGAGCACGTCTACCGCCTCGACGACGTTGGCCCGTCCGATGGTGGCCAGCCCGAACTTGCACAGCCCGATCAGGGACAGCACGCCGTAGAGCCCGTAGGCCAGGTCCTGCATGTTGTCGAAGAACGTGCCCAGCTCGGGCCAGTTGCCGGCGTCCCTGTTCGACAGGTCCGGCGTCCCGGTCAGCACGGCGATGAAAGGGGCGGCCACGCCGGCCGTCACCTTGTCTAGGCCCCACTTGAGGCCGCCGCCGATGGCCTGCACGGCGCCGACGAACAGGCCCGTCAGCATGCCGATCGTGTCGATGCACAGGGGCGAACTGAAGGGGATGGGGATGTGGAACGCCAGCGGCCCGTCGCACCCGCCGCCGGCCACGCCGCCCGTGGCGGGGTCGATGCCGGGGATAGTCCCGCCGACGACGATCGGCGCGACGATGTTGTAGGCCGCGCCCGCCGAGGTGTCGTACGCGCCCACGGCCCGGATCTCGTGCGGCCCCACCGGCGCGTCGGGGATCATCACGTCGAAGCGCGTGTAGCCCGACGCGTCCGCGTCCTGGTGGCCCAGGACGTGCGGCGTGTCGTCCCAGTAGAGCGTCACGGTCGTCCGTGGCGGGAAGTCGTCCACGATGGCGATGATGTGCGTGGCGCTGATTCCCTGCGATGAGGACAGCGCGATGGCCGGGTGGTGCGTCGGCGTCACCGTGGGAACCGGCGTGTACGTCGGGCGCTCCGTTGCCGTCGGGTAGGGCGTGTTGGTCGGATACGGTGTCCGCGTCGGGACCGGGGTATCGGTCGGTTTGAGGCTACCCGCCGCGCGCTCCACCGTCCCACCCGGCCCGGTCAGGGCGAACAGGAGGAGCACGGCAAGCGGTCCAATGAGGCGTCGCAGTCGCATGGGACTTGATCCTTTCATGTGTCCTCGTGTGTCCTGGTGCGGGGAGCGGGACCCGCGGCGTGCATGTCGTGCGGGGTGCCTTAACGCGCGGCGCATGCGGCCCCCCCTTCCCCGCGGGCGCCCTCGTCCTTGCGCGCCCGCTGCGCCGCCGTCGTCGCTACCTGCTCGGGGGTCAGGCCCTTGGCCAGCGCGTCCACGGCCAGCCACACCTCCTCGCGGGTGGGGTCGGCCGGCTCGCGCGCGACAACGGTGATCATACGGTCACGCTTGACGCGCTCGCCCTTGTACGAGGCGGTCATCCAGTAGTGGTGCCGCGTGGTCGGGAAGCGCACCGCTCCGTGCGCCGCCTGGCCGGCCTTGGTCTCGCGGATCAGGAACAGGTCGCTGAACGCTCCCCGCTCCGATTTGAGGTTCTTGAGCTTGGCCACCTCGTGCCCGGTCAGGTCGAGCGTGCCGGCCAGCCAATCGAGCGCGGCCTGCGCCCCGCCCTTCTTGCCCCGGTCCTTCTGCCGGAACAGGATCTGGATGCTGGCCTGGTTAAACAGCGCTGCCGCAGCCGGGTCCTCGGTCAGGTCCGAGACCTGCTGCGTGATGAAGGCCAGGACGAGCCCCCAGTGCCGCCCCTTGCGCGCCAGCGTCTCGATCCACTCGCCCGCGCCCTGATACTTCACGACGTGCCAGCCCTCGTCGATGATGAGCAACTCGCTCATGCGCTCGGCGTCGTCCTCGGCGGCCGCGTCCCGCCCCTGCGCCTCCACCTCGCGCAGCGCCCGCCGCTTGACCGTCTCCGCGACGGCGAACATGGCGAAGGCGTGCGCCGGCGTGCGCGGCCGCAGGTCGCGCAGGTCGAATTGCAGGAAGGGCGCGTCCAGATCCAGCTCCGGGCTCGTCGGCCGGTCCACCAGCCCGCCGTAGCGGTTGGCGTGCGTGTACGGCCGGAGGTGGTAGGCCATGTCGGAGAGCGCGACGCGCTGGTGCTCCTTCCACCGCGCGGTGTCCTCGGCCTGGTCCGCGAGCCAGTCCACCAGCTCGCGCTCCAGTGGGCTCGACCCGTCCTCATGGGCGGCGTAGACCGCGCGCACGCCCTCGTCGATGGCCGCCGAGGGGAAGCCCTCGTAGCCGCCGGGGATCGCCGCCAGCAGCACCTCGTGCGCGTCGCACACGAAGGCCACTTTCTCCTCCAGCAGGTCCTCGTCCGCAGGGTCGAGCCCCGCGCGGTCCCAGATGTTGAGCGCCACGGGCGAGCGCGGCCCGAGCCGCGCCCGGACGCCGCCGACGACGCGCCGCGTGGTGTCGTAGTGGTCGGTGCTGTCGATCACCGTCACCCGGCCCCCGGTCTGGAGCATGTGCGTCGCAAGGAATTGGGCGAGGACCGTCTTGCCCGAGCCCGAGCCGCCGGTGATGCACATCAGCGCGTTGCGCAGCGAGGGGTCGGCCCAGTCGAGCAGCACGGTCTCGCGCCCCTCGGGCGTGTAGCCCACGAGCATTCCCCGCGTCGTGCCGGGGCTGCGCAGGTGGTAGGGCATGCCGTTGCCCACCGTCTCGGCGTACATGCGGTACGCGCTGCGCGCCTTGTCCCACCCGATCGGGCGCGTCGCGATGTACAGGGGCTCCTGGTGCCCCTGCGCCTGCGCCACCGACGACGAGACCGAGAGGATGGAGGCAACGGTCTCGGCGCGCTCGTCAAGCGTAGCCATGTCCGGGGCCGTCACGGTGACGTAGACGCCGACCTGGGCGAGGGTGTGCCGCCGCTCGCGCAGCAGCCGCGCCTCCTCGCGGGCCTCGCGCTGCGCCTCCTCCACGTCGGTGGTGACGTGCCGGCTGACCGCGACCTGATCCCCCAGGAAACGGTCGCGCCGGACTGCGCCCTTGCGCTCGCGCTCCTGGTCGAGCCCGCGCAGCGTGACCGCCAGCGTGTAGGGCACCTCGGCACCGACCAGGGCCTGCAGCCAGCCGGGGTCGGTCTCCGGCGGCGGGGCCAGCAGGTAGAGCGTGCGCGCCAGCGTCCCATCGGGCAGCGCGACGTGCGCGCGCTGCTCGGCGCCCGTCAGGTCGGGCGCCTCGAACGCGACGACGCCGCCCGACCCAGGGACCGGCTGGGGGTCGGCGGGCAGGCTGCGCGCCAGCAACGCGGCCACGGCCGGGCCGTCGAGGCGCGTGGTGTCCACGCCCATGTTGGTCAGATGGCGCACCGCGCCGCGCACGGCCGCGTCAAGGGCGGCGCGCTCGCCGGGGCTGCCCGGCGCGTGACCGCCCGGCAGCGGCGACACCACGGCGTAGAAGTCGCGCCGGGCCTGATGGCGGTCGCGCCATTCCGCGGTCCACCAGGCGCGGTTGCCGGCGCGGTAGGGCTGCAGCGCCGGCGGGCAGGCCGCGGTCTCGGCCGCGACCTGGGCGAGGAGCCCGTCCCGGTCGAGCGGGTTGCTCTGCACCAGCAGCTGGGCCTCCTGCCCGGGCAAGAGGCCGGCGACGAGGGCGGCCGCCGCGCCCGCGGTCGCGTCGCGCTCGTCGTCGGATTGGGTGTCGTGGTAGACGCCGCCCACGGCGAGTACGGCGCGCTGACGGCCGTCGATCCCGACCTGGACACCGTCCGGGTGGACCGCAATGAGGCGCCGCCGGCGCGTCAGGGGGCCGGCGATGCCCATCACGCCTCCTCCAGGGTGGGCCGCGGCCGGCGCAGGCGGGCGATGACGCGGCCCGTCAGGTCGGTTTGCGGCGGGCTGGCGGTGGCCCGCCGTCGGGGCGCCGGACGCGCGGGAGCGGCCGATGCGCCGCCGGTCGCCGTGCCACGAGCGCGCACCTGATTGCGCGCTTGACTGTGCGCCTGGCTCAGGGCGCGGCGCGCCAGCGACGCGGTGCGCCGGCGCAAATAGCCCACGACCTGGCGGGGGTAGGGCTCGGCCCCGTCCATGAAGAACACGAAGCCGATCACGATGGGCGCCGCCACCGCGGCAAAGATCAACAGGAGATGGAGTTTGCCGACCTGGCCGGCGTAAGTCATCCCGTGAGTAAGCTGGAACATGAGATACCCCAGGATGGCGGCGCCGGCGATCCCGACCGCCTCGGGGATGGTGCGCCCCAAGAAGTAGCGCGGGCGCATGTTGCTGTACTGGGAGCTGCGACAACGATAAGCCATGAAGCATCCTCTCTCCACTAGCGCGCGATAGACAACGCCCCCGGTCTCCCGATGGCGGAGGCCGGGGGCGCGTCGAACGGTTGCGTGTGCCGCGTCGCCGGCTACTTGAGACTCTGGATCGCCGTGGCCAGCGGGCTGGCCCCGAACAGGATGATCGCGCCCACGATGGTCCCCACCAGCATGTCGCGAGCGGCACGGTGATGCAGGACCATGAAGATACCGCTGATGGCCAGGCCAATGACCGTCACTGGCAGGGCCAGTTCGCCCATCCAGGTGGCGATGGTGCTGAACACGTTGCTGAAGGGGTTGGCGGCGGCGGCGATGACGAACTGCGCGGAGAGGAGGGCGTGGAAGCCGACCAACTTGGCGGTGATAAGGCTCTGCGCTGTGGCGAAGCTCAGGGTGTGGGCGTGCGCGATGTGCGCGAGCGATAGGCTGTGGTGCATGCGCTGTTTCTCTTTCTCCCGCCCCCCTTCAGGGGTGGCTGTGTGTGTGCCCGCGCGGGATCGCGTCGGGCACACGAGTGCGAATAGCATGTCCGTCGTCCGCGCGGCCTGCATCATGCACACCTCCTCTGGCCAGCCGCGCCGTGGGCCGGGCGCCTGCCAGGGTGCCGGGCTAGGTCCGATCCTGACTCTAGTGTGAAGCCCACGGTTCGGCCGCACCAGGGACAAGTACGTACAAATCGGTACAAACCTGCACAAGGGGCGGCGATATCTTGTCGGACGGGGTGCGCCGTCACAGCGCCGGGCGGCGCGTGTGGAAACCACGCCCCGGACTCGGTCGTATGACGGACGAACCCGCAGGGCGTCTGTCTCCCAGGCCCCACGGATTGCCCCTGTCTGCGCCACGTGCCCGTATGCCCTAGTGGTGAGGGGTGGAGGAACGTATGGACACCGACACAGATGACCTTTTCCGGTTGGGGGAGCGTCTGGTGCGGCCCAGCCTGTACCTGACCGAGGCCACGTAGGGCAAGCGACCATCGGCCAGTGGAGAGGACAGGACGCCGTGCATACAGCGGTGACCCGGAGCGCCCGGTGGCTCGATGTCTCGTGCGCGTGGTTGCGCCGGCACGAGTTCCCGCTGGAGGGGCATTTAACGATCTACACGTCGAACGCCACTAACAGCCTATCCGAAAAGCGGTCGTTATGGTAAAGTAGGGGTAGCGTCGTGGTCCTCACGGCGTCTACCTCCGACCGCGACTGAAAGACTCCTGCCCATGGCATCCCTCCTTGCCGACCCTGCCGACCCTGCGCCCCGTGCCACTCCGAAAGATGACCCGAGCATCTGGCGTGCGGATGATGCGCTGTGGGCCCGCCTCGCGCCCCTGCTGGTGGTGGTCAAGCCGCGCACGAAGCCGGGTCGGCCCCGCACGAACGACCGTCCCTTGTTCGACGGCGTGATCTGGGTGCTGCGCACGGGTGCCCAGTGGAGCGCCGTGCCCCGCGTGTTCGGGGCCAAGTCCACTATCCATGATCGCTTCCAAGAA
>JAABUZ0100005519.1_pt1 | contig 16544 bp, 13 predicted proteins | sample 5562091 | NCBI WGS metagenome assembly JAABUZ01 (sample SAMN12813069, study PRJNA571459) | rock metagenome | isolation source: Antarctica rocks | place: Antarctica: Victoria Land, Linnaeus Terrace sud | collected 2015-12-21
ACGGTGACAGCCGTTTTCTAGCAGGCTGTTGAAATAGGCCCGGCACAGGGCTTCCGGGTGGGTGGAGCGGTTGGATACCGTAGAGCCAGCACAGGTGGAGGACAACGGCGGTGCGTGGACGGACAGACCCGCAGGTGAGCATGGTGGCCTTTGTCGACCTGGAGGCGCGCGTGCCGTCGGACCATCCGCTGCGCACCATCAAGCACTTCGCCGACGCGGCGTTGGCCAGCCTGTCGCCCCTGTTCGAGCAGCTGTACGCCGAGGATGGCCGCCCGTCTATCCCGCCCGAGCGGCTGCTGAAGGCCAGCCTGCTGATGAGCCTGTACTCGGTCCGCAGCGAGCGGGCGTTCTGTGAGGAGCTGGACTATCACCTGCTGTTCCGCTGGTTTCTGGACATGGACCTGGTCGAGCCGAGCTTCGACCACAGCACCTTCAGCAAAAATCGAGAGCGCCTGCTGCGCCACCGTGTCAGCCAAGTGTTCTTCGATGAGGTCGTCCGCCAGGCCGACCGGCTGCACCTGCTCAGTGACGAGCACTTCACGGTGGACGGCACCCTGATCGAAGCCGCCGCCAGCCTCAAGAGCTTCCGCCCCAAAGACGAGCCGCCGCCACCGCCACGCCCGGACGGGGGCAGCCCGAGCAATCGCTGGGTGGACTTCCACGGCGAGAAGCGCTCGAACGCCACCCACCAAAGCAGGACCGACCCGGATGCCCGGCTGTGCCGCAAAGGGCCGGGGAAGGAGGCCAAACTCAGCTACATGGGCCAGGCGCTGATGGAGAACCGGCACGGGCTGCTGGTGGACTTCCAGATGACGGTCGCCACCGGCACCGCCGAGCGGGACGTCGTGCCGCGCCTGATCCGTGAAGCGCGGCACCGCGGCTTCCATCCCAGGACGCTGGGAGCAGACAAGGGCTACGACACCGGGGACTGCGTGGCCCAGCTGCGGGCCCTGGGCGTGACGCCCCATGTGGCCCAGAACACGAGCCCCGGCCGGTCGAGCGCCATCGACGGGCGGACCACCAGTTGGCCGGGTTACGCGATCAGCCAATGCATCAGGAAACGGGTGGAGGAGATCTTCGGCTGGATGAAGACGGTGGGAGTATTTCGCAAGACGCGCTACCGCGGACTGGAGCGGGTCGACTTCGCCGGGTACCTGGTGGCCAGCGCCTACAACCTGGTGCGCCTGGCGCGCTTGGCCCCGCTCAGTGGCGCCGCTTGAAGTCACCACCTGGCCCAGCGGTGCCAACCTGGCCCCTGCGCAACGACCCAGCAGACCACCGCCCGCTTCCCTGCTGGCTTCCATCCTTGCCAATAGCCTCTAACCAGCCCTAAATCAACAGCCTGCTAGGGGCGGCGAGCCGCAAGAGGGCCAGCCTACTGCCTTTCTCCGCTCATCGAGAGTGCCTGAGAACCAGTTATCTCTGAAGATTACAGCTAGGTGTGCTGGTTAGTCGCCACGGCGACGAGGCCCACGGTCCCGAGGGCGTACAGCAGCAGGACGGCGAACGAATCGATGCCCATCCGCAGAATCTGGCGCCGGGGCCGGAAGATGAGCCCGTAGAGGTACACGGTGGTCAGCAGGATGCCCAGGCCCGCCAGGTAGATGTCGGTGTCCTGGGCCTGGGGCAGCACCGACTGGCCCGACACCACGCTCGCCAGCAGGAACAGGACGGGCAGGAAGGCGTTGCCGCCGAAGATGTCGCTGAAGGCGAGCTGGTAGTCGCCGAGCCTGACCGCCGCTAGTCCGGTGGACACCTCGGGCAGCGCCGTCGCGGCGGCCAGGACCGTGGCACCGAACAGCACGCCGCTCATGCCGACGCGGCCGGCGACCACGGTGCCGCTCTCCTCGAGGGCCACGCCGGCAACGAGCGTCACGGCGGCCGCCCCGACGAAGACGGCCACCGAGCGACCGGTGCCGACCCCGACCTGACGCGCGGCCTCGGCCTTCTTCTTGCGGGCCACACCAGGGGGTTCGGGCTGACTATCCGGCGCATTGCCATGTGCATCGTGCCAGGGCAAGCCACGACGCGCCTTGCCCAGAAGCCAGATGCCGACCAGCCACAGCACGGCGATGAGCAGGCCGTCGGGCGCGACCCGCGCCGCGATGAGCGACGCCGGCAGGCGGCTGCCCATGATGGCCACGATGAGCACGGCGATAACGAGCACCCCTTCGAGCACGAGCACTAGGGAGGCGGCGCGGTAGGTCAGGGGCGCTGACGGGCCCACGCCGACGACGTCGAGGATGACCAGCACGACCGTCTGCAGGGCGATGCCGCCCAGGATGTTGCCGATGGCAATGCCGAGGTTGCCCCCCAGGGCCGCGCTCACGGTGATCGCCACCTCGGGCAGGTTAGTGGCGACCGCGAGCAGGATGAGCCCGCCGAGCGCCTCGCCCAGGCCCAGGCGAGTGGACAGCACATCGGTCGTGTTGGACAGGTGGACGCCGGCCAGCCAGACCGCCACTGCCGCGGCAGCAAAGATGGCCAGGAGAACGGGCGTGGGGAGCGCGTCAAGCATGCTGTGGACTCAGGGAGATCGCGGAGCGCGTCAAGGGAAGGCGCGCGCGCGACCGAGCACATCGTCCACGCCGGGTTGGCTACCTGGCTGGTCATGGCGCGGAGAGTTTGACGGGGACACTCAGCACCGGGTTGGTCTTGGCCATGTCGACGACGCGCGCGTAGCGGGCCGTCGTGCGCGGGTCGCGGTGGCCGAGCAGGTCCTGGACGGCCCGTAGGTCGTGGGAGTAGCGGTAGGCCAGGGTGGCGGCGGTGTGGCGCAGCGCATGGTCGGACACCCGCGGCCGCTTGAGCTGGGTGCGCCGGAGATAGCCGTCGACCACGAAGCGCACCCCGCGCGGCGTGATCCGCCGGCCAACGGCCCGATTGCCGACGCATAGGAACAACGGCGTGCCGTCGGCATCTGCGACGACCCGTGTCTGGCTCCCTAGATAGAGGTTAAGGGCGTCGGCGACGTCGGCTCGCAAGTAGACGAGGCGATCGTGGTACTTGCCGCGGACCAGCAGGGCCCAGCTGTCGGGCCGGTTCTGGAGGTCGTCACGGTTGGCGCGCTGGATCTCGACGGTGCGCAGGCCTTGCAGGCCGAAGAGAGCCAGGATGGCGCGATCGCGCAGCGGCCCTTCCTTCTTAAGAGGAGGAGCTGAGCGGAACAGGAGCGTGAGCTCGACCTCGGACAGGTAGCCGAAGTCCTCGGCCGCCTTCTTCTCGCGGGGCGGACGGATACCGGCCGCCGGGTTATCGGGACGTAACCCCGCCGCCACCGCGGCCTGGTAGAAGCGCCGCAGCACGGTGAGCTTGTTGGCGATGGTGCCAAGCTTGTAGCCGTCGAGCACCAGGTCCTGGCGGTAGGCTTTGATGTCGTCGGGCGTAGCGGTCCCCGGGTCGACCTGGTTCTCGCGGCACCATGCCACCCAGCTGGCCACCTGGCCGCGGTAGCTGCGGATGGTCTCGCGAGCCGCGTCGCCGTTGGCGACGTCCAGGCGCAGGAAGCGGGCGAAGGCCTCGTCGAGCGCCGTGCCGTCGGCCGAGAAGGCCGGCAGGGTGCTCGTTTGTCGCGCCAGAGAGGTGCGCGGATGACCTCCGGGACGATCAGGCGCGAGCATATCTGTACTACCGATTATGCCGCTACTCGGCATATCCATAAGGCCACCACTGCCACACTTTCGGTATCGACACATAGATACGGGACGTCCGCTGCCAGGACGCCTCACGGGGTCAGTCGAGGGCTTACCGTACACAATTCCCAGAATGATGATGTTGTTGGCGAAGTGCCTTTAGGCCGCCGGCGCCAGCATCGTGAAGCGGGCCGTCTGCGTCTGGTGATGGGTGGGGGTTAGCTGTCCAGGCGAGCAAGCGGATGACATTCATGGAGACGGCGGTCAGCACGCGTTGCAGATCGGTCTTCGGTAACCCCCGGTAGCGCGCGTGCCGCAGGCCGAACACACGGGTGCCTTGAGCACAGGGCGCCCACCAGCCTTGCCGGTAGCGTAGCCCAGCCGAGCTCCGTGGGCCCGAACTCAATCGCCACGAGGCTGACGATGGCCAGGGCCCAGGCACCCAGAGTCTGGCTCACTCGGCTAACCTACCGACATTGCCCCGAGGCTCGTCGGATCGACACGTCCATGGGCGTCTTTGCAATCAGTCTTGCCGAGATGTCGAAAACCACCCGCCCGCTCCGACCCCCTTGTGTACGAAAGGAGTACACAGCGTGAATTGGACACTGGAACTGGTGGTGGTGCCTGTCTCGGACGTGGACCGGGCGAAGAGCTTCTACATGGACAAGCTCGGCTTCAAGCTCGACGTCGACCGCCAGATGACCGAGACGTTTCGGATCGTGCAGCTCACCCCGCCCGGGTCGGCCTGCTCGATCGCCATTGGCACGGGAGCTGACATGGCGGTCTCGAAGCCGGGCTCCCTGAAGGGCCTGCAGTTGGTCGTCAACGATCTCCGCGCCGCGCGTGCGCAGCTAGTCGAGCGGGGTGTGGCGTGCACGCCGGTCCAGGTCTTCGCCGAGGAGGGCGGCCCTCGCCCGGCGCGCGAAGACGACGACCTCAACTATGCTGGCTTCGTCTTCTTCGATGATCCAGACGGCAACAGCTGGGCCGTCCAGCAGATCACCGCGCGCGACTGACGCGCGCCGTCCGCAGGAGTGACGCCGTGAAGTACATGATCATGATTCGGGTCAGCCGCAAGCATGATGGCATCGCAGCCGAAGGAGTGGATCGGCGAGATGATCCAGTTCATGCACACGCTGAACGCCGATCTCATGCACTCTGGCGAGCTGGTCGGGGCCGAGGGCCTTGCGGATGGCAGCCAGGCCAAGACGGTCAGCCTCAAAAATGGCGTCCCGCTGGTGACCGACGGCCCATACGCCGAATCGCGGGAATCCATCATTGGGTTCTGGATCGTTGATGTCGAAAGCGAAGCTCGCGCCATCGAGATCGCCTCGCGCGTCGTCGCCTTCATCGGACCGGTCGGCGCGCCACCCGTGGAAGTCCGCCAGGTGATGGCTGCGCCGCCCGAGGTGTGAGCCCGGACGTTCGCATCGAGGACCTGCTGCGCGAGCTGGCGCCGCAGGTCCTCGGCGCGCTCATGCGGCAGCACGGGCAATTCGACGCGTGCGAGGATGCGGTGCAGGAGGCACTCCTGACCGCGGCGCTGCAGTGGGCCGAGGCGGGTCTGCCAGAGTCCCCGCGGTCGTGGCTGATGACCGTCGCGTCGCGCCGCCTTGTCGATGCGTGGCGTTCCGACAGCGCCCGACGCCGACGCGAGGAGACCGATGCCATTCTGGATGTGCCGACCCAGGCGCAGTCCGCTGAAGCCTCAGACGAGGATGACACGCTCACCCTGCTGTTCCTGTGCTGCCATCCGTCGCTGTCGGTCCCGTCTCAGCTGGCCCTCACGCTGCGGGCAGTAGGCGGGCTGACCACGGCCGAGATCGGCAGCGCCTTCCTGGTTCCCGAAGCCACGATGGGGCAGCGCATCAGCCGCGCGAAGCAGACCATCAAGCGCTCGCGCGTTCGTTTCAGCCTACCGCCCGAGCCCGAGCGGGCTGAGCGCCTGCGGGTGGTGCTGCACGTGCTGTATCTGGTCTTCAACGAGGGCTACACAACCAGTTCAGGCCCCACGCTACAGCGGGCCGACCTGACGTCGGAAGCCATTCGGCTGGCACGCATCCTCCAGCAGCTCATGCCTGACGAGAGCGAGGTAGCTGCACTGCTTGCCCTGATGCTCCTGACCGACGCGCGACGAGCTGCCCGCGTCAGCCCAGACGGCGCACTCGTTCCGCTGGCCGAACAACAACGCGGACTGTGGAACTCGGCTCAGATCGAGGAGGGCCTGGCGCTGATCACGCGTACCCTCGGCAAGGCGCCGATCGGTCCGTATCAACTGCAGGCCGCCATCGCGGCGGTCCACGACGAGGCCCGGAGCGGAGGTGAAACCGATTGGCCCCAGATCCTGGCGCTGTACGAGGTGCTCGAACGCGTAGCGCCGAATCCGGTGGTCACGCTGAACCGCGCCGTGGCGGTGTCGATGGTCAACGGCCCGCGAGCTGGCCTGGTGGTGCTCGGAACACTCGACGCCGACCAACGCGTGGCCCAGACGCATCGTCTCGAGGCTGTCCGAGCCCACCTTCTCGAGCTGGCTGGGGACGCGGCGGCTGCGCGCGAGGCGTACCAGCGCGCGGCGAGAATGACCGCGAGCATGCCCGAGCAGCGCTACCTCGCCTCGCGGGCAGCCAGGCTGGGCTAGCGGCGGCTGGCACACGCGCCGCCAGCGGGCAGGGTGGTGGGGACAGGCGGCCCGGGCCATCAGCACGACGCCGCCCAACACGACCACGGGCAGGACCGGCGCGACACCGCGCGCTCCATCACCAGCGCGCCCAGGATCGTGCTGACGGTCAGGGCTACCAGGACACCCACCCAGCGCGCTGCGCCCGGCTGGCGGCGTGCTCCGCACCCCAAGCGGCACATGTTTCACGCCCCAGCCAACGAGAACGAACGGCACCTGGGCGTTACCGCGTGCGGTGAGCGCGAGCAGGCGTTACGGAGTGCTTCGATGCGAGCTGAAGCGCCAGGGCACCTTCGGCTCCGGCGTTGGTTCGCCGGATGCGTCGGCGTCAGAGCCCGGTGAAGCGCGCAGCATTTCCCTTATGGAAGAGCTCGCCGTCGCGAATGTAGCGCCGCACCATCGCGACGCTGCGGTGCCGCGTCTGCTGCATGATGTCGCGTTCGGTCGCGCCACCGGCCGCCGCCGAGGTGGCCAAGCCGGCGCGCAGACTGTGGCCGGCGAACAAGCGCGGATCCTGGCCGGCGGCCTCAGCGCGGCGCTTGACGATGAGGGCCACGCTCTGGGCGGTCAGCCGGGAGCGACACGCCGTCCCCCACTTGCTCATCCGTCTGAACACGGCCGGCGCGTCGTCCTCGAGGAGCGCGAGCCAGGCGCGCAGCGCGCGGACAGGACAGGTCTCGGGGTGCTCGCCGTACGGCAGCCCAACAATCTGTCCTGCTCCCTCCTGGTCGGTTTTGCTGACGCGGATGGTGACGCGCACGCCGTCGGGATCGAAGACGACGTCGCCGCGGTCCAGGGCGACCAGCTCGGAGCGGCGGAAGGCGCCGGCGAAGCCCATGAGCAAGAGGGCCCGGTCGCGCGCGCCTTCGGTGGTGGCGGGCAGGTCGTGCACCATCTCGCGCAGCAGGGTCGTCCGGGTGGCGGACTTGCGCCGCGGCGCGGTGCCGTGGGTGCGGCGGATGCCGGACATCGTCTTCCGGACCAGCCGGTCCTCGGTGGGCGTCGGGTGGCCGGCATCCTGGTGGACCTGGGAGATGGCGGCCAGGCGGCGCTGGACGGTGGCGACGCGGCGCTCACCTGCCAGGTGGGTGATGTACAGGGCCACCGTCTCCGGCAAGCCCGGCAATGCCGTGAGGTGCCGCGACCCGCACCAGTCCAGAAAATGGCGCCAGTCCGAGGCGTAGGCGCGGCGGGTGCTGCCCGCACGGGTGGCCCCGACGTAGGCACGGGCCTCGTCGGCGAGTTCCTCGAACTCGGCCAGCACCTGCTCGCGCGCCAAAGCAGGCGCCAAAGCCAGGGGAAGCGGCGCAGCACCAGGGGTCACGGCCCAGGAGGCTACCAGCCGCGGCCCGGCGGTGTCTACTAGTGAGAAGTACCCCTTATCGTTAGTAGAGTTTGCCCTTGTCATAGGGCTGCTAGGGCGTCATAGTCTGGCGAGCGCCATGGAGTCCCCACTCGGTTCGGAGGCCGCGTTCGAGATGGCCGGCGTTCTTACGTTGGGCGATGCGGTACGGCGCTTCGGTGGCCGACGGTACTTTGCTGAGGTGACGGTAACCCGTTGTAGGAGAAGCACCCGATGCAGTTCGACCGCTACACCATTACCTTGCTGATCAGGCGCCCCGACGCGCCGCAGCTCGATGACCCCACGGCCGCCGCGTTGCAAGACGCCCACATGAGCCACCTCGCCGATCTCCATGCGGGTGGCCACCTGCTCGCAGCTGGCCCCGTCTTCGACGAGCACTTCCGTGGACTGTCGATCTTGAACGTCGACGCCGAACGGGCCCGTGCGCTCATGGAACGCGATCCGGCTGTGCAGGCCGGGCTCTACACCATCACGGCCATACCGTGGATGGTGCCCCAGGGCGCTCTTTCGTTCACGCCGACCCGCTTCCCCCGCTCGGTTGCGGAGGCGAGCGGCGAGTGAACCTTTGCCCGACAGCCGTCAGCACCGCTCCCGGCCACGTGCTACGCGTCGGCACGACGCACGCGGACCCGTCCGCTCTTCCCGGCCAGCACGCCACTGCGGCGCGTTCTGTCGACAGCCCCGCGTGGCTGGATGGGGCCGGCCAGGTTCTCACGCCCGTCGAGGCCGCGCAGCGCCTGGGTGTGGCCCGCTCGCGCATCTACGCCCTGGTGCGCCAGGGCCAGCTCGACGACGTCGGCGGCGAGACCCTGCGCGTCACGGCCGCCAGCGTGGAGCGCCGTCTCGCGGCTCGCCCGCCGACGGGCGAGCCGATCGGTGCACTGGGCGCGTGGGCCATCCTGGCCCTGGCGAGCCACGACGCTGCCTTCCGTACCCATGTCGCGGGACGGCTCTCGGACAGCGATCGCTCGCGCGCCAAAATCCGCCTCGAAGAGCGTAGCCTGATCCACTTGGCGCCGCGGTTGCGGGCGCGGGCGGTGGTGCGACACTTCGACGCCAGCGGCGAGGCGCTGGTGGCCCTGATGGAGGACCCGCGCGGTGTCCTGGCCGGCGCGAGTGCGGCGCGACGACTCGACTGGCCGGTCCCGGATGGCGACTGGCCCGTCGAGCTCTACATCGCCGAGACCGACCTGGTAGAGCTCATGGAAACGCAGACGCTGGAGCTGGCCGACGACGGACAGGGCGACCTGGTGCTGCGCGCGGTCCCGGAGCCCTGGCCGTTCCCGCCGCACATGCGCGTGGTGCCCGACGTGGTGGCCGCCCTCGACCTGGCCGAAGCCATGCCTGCTGACCTCGCCGCACTGGGTCGCGCCCAACTTGAGGAGCTCGCACCCGGTGTTGAGCCGTCCTGGCAGCGCCGTCCCCAGCGGCGCCGACCTCTTCGGCCGATCATCCCCTCCGGTCAGCACGCCTTCTTGCCGCGGCAGCGTCGGCAGGGCGGTGCCAGCGATCAGCCCTGGGATGACCGGGCCGAACGGGATGCGCGTGGGCTGGTCGCGCTGCTCTTCGTGGCCGGCGCGGCGCTGCGGCGGACCGAGGTGGCCGCGGCGCTGCGGGTGTCACCGGGTCGACTCGAACGCGCGTGTGCTTTCCTGCGAGCCTCGCCGCCGCACGGACTGCTGCTCGTCGAAGACGCCGATCACCTGGAGCTTGCCTCGGCCCCTGACTGCACTGCCGTCGTCGAACGCTTCCTCGACATACCGTCGCCGGAGCCGCTGTCGCAGGCGGCACTGGACGTGCTGTCCATCGTCGCCTACGAGCAGCCCGTCACCCGCGCCGATATCAGCCACATCCGCGGCACCGACAGCAGCGGCGTCGTCGACACGCTGCTGGCCCGCGGTCTGGTCGCCGACGATCCGCGCTTTGGTGGACGCGGCCGGCCCTCGTTCCTGGTTACCACGGCTGCCTTCCTACGGCTGCTGGGACTCGCCTCGCTCGCCGAGCTGCCACCGCGACCCACAGTGTCCGTCTGATCGCGGCTGCCGTGGCGCCACGGCTGCTCGGCACGGGCATCGAGGAACGTCTGCCACATCGCAGCGGCCTTGGCCTTGGTGACGCAGTCGGCCTGGAGCTCGGGCACATCCCCCTCCGGCGGCGTGGGAAGACGACGATCACGTTGGATCCATCGCAGTCGGGCCGGTCGACAAGACTGGGCACGCGTCTGTGAACGTGGGCAGGAAGCGGTACCCGCGTCCGGGCACCGTCTCGATGAAACGAGGCAGCCGCCAATCATCTTGCAACTTGGCACGCAGACCCCGCACGTGCCGGTCGACGACGTTGCTCTCAGCGGCGTAGTCGACACCCCACAGATTGTCCAGGATCTCTTCGCGCGTCAGGGGCCGCCCGGCATTAGCCGCCAGCAAATAGAGCAGAGTCTGCTCCACCGGCGTGAGGTGCAGCTCTGACGTCCCGGCGCGCACTTTGCGGTTCAGAATGTCGATCTCCAGCTCTCCCAGACGGATGGCCGGCGCGAAGGCCACCGTTCCGTGGTAGGTGCGCCGCATGATGACCAGCGCGCGGGCGACGAGCTCCTCGGGGGAGAACGGGACGGTCAGAAAATCGTCCGCACCCTGGTCGAAAGCGGCGAGCTTCGTCTTCAGGTCACCGCGCCGCGTCAGCGCGATCACCGGCACAGCCCGCGGGGTGGACGCCGCATCTCTGAGCCGCGGCAGGAGCTGGCTGCCTCCCATGTCCATGTCCACGACGGCGAGATGCGGCTGCCACTCGGCGAGCGCGACGGTGGCTTCGATCACGTCCCGCGTCGTCCGGGTCACGTACTGGCCGTGATTGAGCGTCAGCTTGATCACTCCGTCGAGGACAGGCTGGTCCACCACCACCAGCACGCGGGCTGGGCCGCGCGCTTGGCCGGCGATGACGCTCCCCATCTGGCCGCTCAGCCCCACCAGCAGAGTCCCCTGTCCGGGTGCAGTATACGACGCGAGCCACGCGGGTAACGTCGGCCAGCGGTGATAGCGCCCACCGCTTTGTCGCCTGGCAGGCCATGACGAATCGTCATGACAGGACGCGGCTGGTCTGTCAGACTCGGGGCAGCTCAGACACTGTGAAGCCTGACGTGGGGACTGGCTCGCTTATACGTCGGGTGGAGTGAACTGCGAAACCGTCTGAGTCGCTGCCTGCGGCTTGGCCGGTTTCGCGTTGCGCCAGGGGGGATTTATGAGAGCGATTCGTGTGATGGGCTCCAGCATGAAGATGGCCGGTCGACTTAGTCCAGTCGTGATGGCGGTTTCTATCTCAGTGGGAGGCCTGATTTCCCCGGCAGCGGCCGCCAACGCAGCAGTCACGACTGCCATCGATCGTAGTGTCGCCCTGGGCCCAAGTCCGTTCGTCACCACAACGGTGGCCGAACTTTCCCCACCAACGGGCACCACATCGCCCTATGCTATGGCTGTACTGGCGGACAAGCCAAACCTGTATTGGCGCCTGGATGAGCCAACAGGGATAACAGCCGTGGACTCTTCGGGTCATGGCAACGATGGAACCTATGGGTATGGGGGCAGCATTGCAGCACCGACTAGCGCTACGTCCAAGGTCGATTCGGATGGGGCGAAATTCATAAGCGATTTCCGCTCCGTGGAGAGCAACTCGGGTGCCGGCCTGCCGATCGGTGGTGCTCCACGCACACTCGAGATGTGGGTGCAGTCCAACGGGAACAGTTTCGGCACTGTTATCGGGGGTTACGGCAGTACCGACTCAATCTGGCTGAACCTTCGGGCAGCAGACCAGATCTACGTCTGGACCGGCTCTGTCGCACACCTTTTCCCTGTGGGGCGCATGCTCAACGACGATTCCTGGCACCAAATCGCCATCTCGTATGCCGATGGCGTGATGAACGCCTTTGTAGATGGCGCCGCGATCGGCGCATGGAACATCACCCTCAATACCCTGATGGGCAATTGCGGTGGCCCCCTCGCGCTGCACCTTGGCGGCCAGCCCTGCGAGCCCAGCGCATACAACGCATTTCTCGATGAGGTGGCGATGTATCCCACGGCACTCAGCCCTGCTCAGATCGCCAATCACTACCTCGCTGCCGGATACTCCGCTGGCGGCCCACTCACCGCCCGCGCACCCTCCGAGCTGTATGGCGGTTCGAACTACGGCGCGACAACGCCACCGGCTAGATGCTCGTGCGGAGATCCGGTCGACGGCGCCACGGGGAACTTCTCCGAGACGGTTGGAGATCTCGCAGTGCCGGGCCGCGGACGCCCACTAATGTTCACACGGTCCTACAACGCCCTTGAGGCGGCCTCAGCGTCAGCCCCGAACGCTCTGGGCTACGGTTGGACGGACTCCTACGCTTCCACCCTGACCACAGACTCAATTGGCAACGTGACCGTGCACCAGGGAAACGGGAGCACCGTCCCATTTGTCTTGGCTGGGTCTGCGTACAACGCCCCGCCTCGCGTGCTGGCCACTCTGCACAAGAATTCGGACGGCACGTTTACGTACATACTTCCCAGCCAGAGGAGCGATGTCTTTAGCGCCGCGGGTCAGCTGCTCAGCCAGTCAGACCGCAACGGCTACGTGACGACTCTGGCCTACGCGGGCGGCAAGCTCTCGTCGGTGACAGACCCCGCCGGTCGCGCCCTGACCTTCAGCTACGACGCGACTGGTCACTTGATCAAGGTCGCCGACCCTGCCGGACGAAACGTTCAGTACCAGTACGACGCCGGCAACAACCTGGTGGCGGTCAGCGAGGTCGTGGGTGGCACCACGCGGTACACCTACGATGCGACCCATCGGTTGCTGACTGCGACCGACCCGAAGGGCGGCGTCACCACAAATATTTACGATGGGACCAACCGGGTCACGTCCCAGACAGACCCCCTGCAGCGCACGTACACCTGGCAGTACGCCTCCGACAGCACGACGATCACCGACCCGCGGGGCAATGTGATTCTCACGAAGTACACGGACAACGCACTCGTCTCCCGCACCATGGGTGTGGGCACCCCGGCCGCCGCAACCTGGGCGTACGGTTACGATGCGGCCGGCAACGTGACGTCCACCACCGATCCCAATGGTCACCTCTGGCAGAGCACCTGGGATGAACGCGGCAATGTGCTGAGCCGGACGGACCCGTTGAATCCCATCAGCACCTCCAGCTACGACGCCTTCAATGATGTCACGTCGGCCACTGACCCCGCGGGCGTGACGAGCACCATGACCTATGATGCCCGCGGGAACTTGCTCAGCGCCTCCCGGCCACTCACTGGAACAGGGCAGTCCGCGACGGCCACGTTTTCCCATGGCGACCCTGCTCACACCGGCGACGTGACGGCGGCGACCGACCCCAACGGGCAGACAACCCAATTCGCCTACGACGCTCAGGGCGACCTCGACCACTCCACGGACCCGCTTGGCAACGTTACGACCATGCAGTACGACGGGATCGGCCGAATGACGGCCCAAGTGAGCCCCGCAGGCCATACAACGACGTTCGCCTACGACGCGTATGGCGGCGTAACAGCACAGACTGACCCACTCGGCCACAAGACGAGTTCGCAATACGATGCCAATCACAACATGGTCACCAGCACCGATGCCGACGGCCATACCACGACGTTCGAGTACGACGGCGACAATGAGCGCATCGCAGTTATACGGGCGGACAAGAGCACGCTGACAAACGGGTACGATGCCCATGGCAACCTCGTCGTCCAGAAGGACGGCCTAGGTAACCCTACTAGCTACAGCTACGACGCGCTTAACCGCGTGGTCGCGACGACAGACCCTCTCGGTCGTGTTACGAGCTACGGCTACGACAAGGCGGGGAATTTCACCTCATTCGCCGACCCGCAGGGCCAGGTAACCTCCTACAGCTACGACGCTGCCAATCAAATGGTGGGGGTCACCTACAGCGACGGCAGGACACCCAACGTGTCCTTCGCGTATGACGCCGATGGTCAGCGAGTGAGGATGACAGACGGTACCGGGACCTCGTTGTGGGCCTATGACTCGCTCAATCGCCTAACCGAATCCATCAACGGAGCAGGAGCCAGTGTTAGATACGGCCACGATTTCAAAGGCCAGCTCACAAGCATCACCTATCCGAACAGCGGCACGGTCGCGCGGAGCTACGACGCCGACGGACGCGTGAACAAAGTCACTGATTGGCTGCGCAACACAACCACATTCGCTTATGACCCCGATTCCCACCTGATCACCCAGACTACGCCCTCTACGAAGACCGTCACGGATACCTTTGGGTACGATTCCGCCGACCGTCTCACGAGCATCAAAATCGACGGGCCGCAGAAAACTCTCGCGAGCTTCATGTATGGGCGCGATGCGGCAAACTTGCTCACTTCGGAGGCGTCCACGGGAGAGCGCGAGTCCAAGGAGCTGTACAAGTACACACCTCTGAACCAGCTGCACACTGAGGACGGTAAGTCCTACGGCTACGATGCGGCCGACAACATCACTGCGCTGCTGTCGGGGGCGACGCTCTCCTACAACGCAGCTAATGAAGTCACCGCACTCACCAAGGGCTCGCTCACGTCCAAATTTAGCTTCGATCCCCGAGGTAATCGGGTAACAAAAACGCCGCCTTCTGGCGCATCTGTCAGCTACGTATATGACCAGGCCAATCGGCTCATCGCATTCGACACTGGGGCCACGTACGCCTACAACGGCGATGGCCTGCGCATGAATAAGACTCTCGCGGGCGTCGCCGAGCCCTTCGCGTGGGACGTCGGCGACGGTCTCCCACTAATGCTCGAGGATGCTGAGACCAGCTACGTTTACGGTCCCGGAGGCCTGCCGCTCGAGCAGATCAGTGCATCGGGCGCAGCGGTCTTCTACCACCACGACCAACTCGGCAGCACGCGCCTCTTGACTGACTTCTCGGGCAAAGTTGCGGGGACTCATACCTACGATGGCTACGGGAACACGACGGCCAAAACTGGCAAGGTCAAGAACCCTCTCGGCTATGCTGGGCAGTACACCGATACGGAGTCGGGACTGCAGTACCTGCATGCACGGTATTACGATTCCACAACTGGTCAATTTCTTACGCGTGACCCAATGGTGGCGCACACGCGCAGTCCCTACCTTTACGTTGATGGGAACCCGCTCAACTTTCGGGACCCGAGGGGCCTAGATTGCGACGTAAACCCGTTTAGCGGTAATTCATGTATTGGCAACGTGTGGGCACACCCCGACGTCGGAGCTGAGCAGTACTTGCAGAATGATGTGCCGTTCAGTCCGGGCTTTCAGGCCGCTGAGCTGCATAACGTTGAATCTTTATTCTCTTCTGGTATTTATGCGGTGTACCGCGCGGGTTATGAGATTAATAGTCGGACGCCGCAGTCATGGAGGTTACTGCACGACTTTGGCAGAGGGCTTCAATATGAAGGGATACGCGGGGACATCACACTTGACGAGATTCAAGTCGCCACAGGATATCCAGACACCTCCGTGTGCGACGAGGGCATGCCAGTGAGCCCCTTCCCGTCACTCATCCTTCCCGGCGGCATAAAGATCGTCCAGCCATGGATAAGGTCGCCGGGCCCTGGAGTGCATCCCAATGGCTATGTTGACATCGCAAATTGAAGGTGCGATTCCGGGATTGCCAGACCAGAGCGCTGTCCTGGCCGGCGCCAGCGCCGCGCGACAACTGGGCTGGGCAGTCCCGGATGGCGACTGGCCCGTCGAGCTCTACATGGCCGAGGCCGATCTGGTGGAGCTCGTCGACACCCATGCGCTGGAGCTGACCGACGAGGGGCCGGGCGACCTGGTGCTGCGTGCGGTGCCCGAGCCCTGGCCGTTCCCGCCGCACATGCGCGTGGTGCCCGACGTTGCAAACCTCGCCACAACATCCTTTACACGTACGTGCAGTCGGAGTGACGAACCGCGTGAGTGACCGGATCGCCCTGCTTCCGGCTCGCGCGTGGCACAGCCACTCCCGCTAAAGACTGTTTGAGAATCCCTCCGGACGCTCTCAAGGGGCCAACGGCGTGACGAGTTGAGTACGCGTCGGACTTCTGAGAGCAGCTCAAGACGCCGTGTCAGGTGCTTTTCAAACAGTCTTTAGTGGGTAACCACGCTGATCTTGCGGGTGCTCAAGAGTCTCGGCGCGCAGTGCTTCATCGGCGAGCTAAAGCGCGCCAACGTCGGGCCGAGCCGCTCGACGCCCTATGTGGACGCGCTGAGCGAGGCCGATCGCGATAGGCCTGGGCCTGCTTCTCGGCCGTGCCCGCGCGGACTCGGAGCTTCTCGAATCGCGGCGCTCCACCCGGTAGCCTGCCGTGGTATGCAGGAGTTGATCGACCTCTACCGCCACAACGCCTGGGCCAACGAGCGCGTGTTTGCCCTGGCACAGGACGTGGAAGCTAGCCTGCTCGAGGCCGACGCCCCCGGCACGCGCGACACGGTCACGGGCACCCTCGCCCACCTCGCCCGCGTGGAGTACCTCTACCTGACCATGATCGCGGGCAAACCGCGCGGGAGCGTCGAATCGCACGAAGACTACGAGGCGCACGACCTCGCTTGGATGCGCCGCCATCTCCAAGAGATCGGGGAGGGCTTCGTCCGCGCCATCGAGAGCGCCACCCCGGACGTCCTTGCACGCCGCCTCGACATCGCGGTCAAGGTCCCGGTCACCGCGCGCGACGGGCTGGTGCAGGTCCTGACCCACTCCAGCCAGCATCGCGCGCAGGTCCTGTCGTGGCTCTCGGCGCAGGGCGTCCCGACGCCCGACCTCGACTACGTCCTGATGCTCGGCGAGCAGCGCGGCGGGAGCTAGAAATGGCCGAAAAACAACGGCTACCCGGAGACGGCGTCGCCGGCGGAG
>JAABUZ0100005520.1_pt1 | contig 16541 bp, 11 predicted proteins | sample 5562091 | NCBI WGS metagenome assembly JAABUZ01 (sample SAMN12813069, study PRJNA571459) | rock metagenome | isolation source: Antarctica rocks | place: Antarctica: Victoria Land, Linnaeus Terrace sud | collected 2015-12-21
CCCACCCCATCGCCCACCTGCCGCCAAAAGACGATGCTCTCCTCATACCATGCCGTGGCCTTGGCGTAGTCACCCTGGCTCCACGCCAGGTTGCCGGCGCCATTGAGCGCCCGCGCCCGCACCACGGTCGACCCTCCGGCGCGGCCCAGCAGCCCCTCCATCCACCGCCGTCCCTCGGCGAGATGGCCGCGCATCCACCAGAAGCGCCAGAGCGCCCCGGCGAACTGGAGCGCCATCTCATCGCCGTCGCCGACGCGCTCTCGCGCCCAGGCGAGCGCGGCGCGCATGTTATCGTGATCGGCGTCCAGGCGCGCCAGCCACGTCGCCTGCCCCGCCCCCATCAACTCCGGCTCGGCCGCCTCCGCCAGCGCCAGGTAGTAGGCCGCGTGCCGCCCCCGCACGGCCGGGGCCTCCCCGGCGGCCTCCAGACGCTCCAGCCCATACTCTCGCAGCGTTTCGAGCATCCCCACGCGTGGCTCCCCCTCGCCCTCACTATCCCCCTGTATGCGCGCCAGGTTGCTATTGATGAGCGACGCCAGCCCGTCCAGGACCGACAGTGGCGAGGGGCCGGGCGTGGCACAGACGGCCTCCGCCGCCTCAAGGGTGCAGCCGCCGGCGAAAACGGCTAGCCTCCCGAAGAGGTCCTGCTCGCCGGGGGTGAGCAGATTGTAGCTCCAGTCGAGCGTGCCGCGCAGCGTCCGCTGCCGCTCCGGCAGGTGGGGCGGGCCGCCCGATAAGACGTGCAGGCGATCGTCCAGTCGGTCAAGCAGCGTCCCCAGCGGGAGCATCTTGATCCGCGCCGCGGCCAGCTCGATGGCCAGCGGCAGCCCGTCCAGGCGGCGACAGATCGCGGCGACGGTGGGCGCGTTCGCGGGCGTGAGGGCGAAGTCCGGCACCAGCGCGCGGGCGCGCTGCACGAACAACTCAACGGCCGCGTACCGTGCCACCTCCTCCACCGACGACTGTGTGGGAGCGGGGCTGGCAAGGGGCGGGACGGACAACTCCTGCTCGCCGTCGACGCGGAGCGCCGCACGGCCCGTCGCCAAGACATCGACCGTGGGACACGCCGCCAATAGGTCCGCGATCTGTGGCGCCGCCGCGACCATGTGCTCGACGTTATCGAGCACCAGCAGCAGGCGCCGCTCACGCAGGTAGACGATCAGTGTCTCGACCACGGGCCTGCCGGGCTCCTCGCGCAGACCCAGCGTGCGCGCGACGGTCGGGATGACCAGCTCCGGCGCGCCTAGCGGGGCGAGCGGGACGACATAGACGCCGCCCGAGTACGCCTCGCGCGCCGCCGTGGCCACCGCCACGCCCAGCCGCGTCTTGCCCACGCCCGGAGGGCCGGTCAGGGTCAGCAGGCGCACGTCGGGCCGGCGCAGCATCGTGGTCGCGTACTCCACCTCGCGGGCACGGCCGACCAACGGCGTGAGGTGCGGCGGGACAGTGAGTAAGGCCCGCGTGTCCAGCGGCGTCGCCGGGTGGAGGGGGGCGGTCAGAAGGTTCTGCGTCCACTCCTTGCGTTCGTCGGCGTCTTCCCGCAACAGACGCGTGTCCTCGTCCGTCACGAGGTCCTCGAAGCGCACCGCCAGCGCTACGGCCAGTTTCGTCAGGGTGGCGCGCGTGGGACCACGCTCCGACCCGCGTTTGGCGCGCACCACGCCGTTCACGATATGGCTGATGGTATCGGTCGACACGCCGGAGGTGCCCTCCAACTCCCGGTACGTCCACTTGGCCTCTTTGAGGAGGTACACCAGCCATGCGCCGAGCGTCGTCGGTTTGCCTCTATCCACGATCCCGTCCCCGTGCCGATCGCGCTATCCTACCATCGCCCGGTCATGTTATACGGCATGATGTGCCCGCAACACAATGTTCCGTGTCTATGGTAGCGATGCGTCATACTACACGTCCACAGTGCCGGTACAGACCGTGCGCTAGACCTGCGTATAGGACGTACGCCGTCGAGGGCGGATGCGAAACTGGGCGCGTGAATGCGCCAACGTGCCCTGACGACGCTGGCGGTCTATCACTTGGAGCGACCTACCATAGACCGCCATTACCGGACGCCGTCGCTAGACGCGGAGGTAACGGCTCGACCCATCCCCTGGCCGAGCGTGCGTGTACCGTGAGGTCGTGGCGAGGCTGGCGTGTCCGAGGCACTCGCGCACGAGTGAGACGGGGGCGCCGCGATCAAGGGCATGGCTCGCGTGGGCGTGGCGGAGCCAGTGCGGCGATAGAGCGTTGGCCGTTGGTAGTCCGGCGCGTGCTGCCGCGGATTTCACGACCCGCCACGCCTGGGTCGATGAGAGTGGTCCACCACGCTGCGACCGGAAGACCGGATCATCGGGACTGGCATCGAGGGAGCGTAGCGCGAGGAGTTCGCGCCATGTGCCGCCGGTCAGCAGTATCGCGCGCTCGTAGCCGCCCTTGCCCCAGACTGTCACCTGGCCGGCGGCACCACGTTGCTGGAGGTCGCGCCAGCGCAAGGCGCACGCCTCAGAGATGCGCAGGCCCGCGGCGTACAGGAGCCGGATGAGCGCGTGGTTGCGGCGATCAGGCTCGTGCGCGAGCAGGGCTAGCACATCCTCCTCCGAGGGAATGCGCTCAGCAAGCCGCGAGCGCACAGGGGGTAACCGCAGGGGACGTCCGACGTTTGTGGGGAGGTACCCCGTTTCATGCGCGAACGAGAGCAAGCTCTTGACGACGTTGAGCATGCGCGCGCGCGTACTTGGCGCGAGACCCTCGTCCGCAAGCCCATCGGCATAAGCTTGCAGATCATGCAGCGTTATGGATAAGAGAGGCTTCTGCGCGTGCGCGAGGAAGCGCGCGATGTCGGCATGATACGCACGGCACGTGTGCTCCGGGCGGCCATGGAGCCAGCGCGTGAGCAGCACCTTATCCTCGGGATGCGGCCAGGGCGGCGGCTTCGTTCTCGTCGAGCCACGCGCATTGCTGGGCACCTGACCGTCCACGTTCACCACACCCATCTCCGTGCAAAATATATCTAATTGTTGCAATAAAAGCTGTTAAAGATAAGAAATATAACGCCACTTATCTTTCAATAGCATATTTTCACTAACATTGCCTTTACGCACGTGGCCGCCGTAGTACCATGATAGTGGCCTGTTCAGGCCGCTACATGGAGTCGTTCGCGCAAGGAGTTCGTCCGATGGAATCGGTCGTTCGTGCCTGTGTTCGCCTGCAACGCGCCCTCCGCGTTGCCTCCGTCGTCGTTCCAGCGCTCGCCGTCGTCGTCACCCTCGCATCCGGGGGCCACGTCCAACCCGACCTCGGCAAATGGCGGTAAGCCTCCGCGACGGAGACTAGTGGATCATTGAGGGGCGCGAAAATCCCTTCTCGAGATGTCTCGCGCCCCCGTTCAACGTCAAGGCCCTTCTGTCGTGGAGCCATACCCCACAGATCCTGGTGGTTCTTACGTCGAACGATGAAAGATAAGTGGCGTTATATCATATTGATAGACAAGACAGAGGCTACTCATTAAAGGGTCGTGGAGGCTCGAGATGCCCGTGGCAGCGGCAACTAATGCCACTACGGACATAGGAGGGGAGGGGTATGTGGACCAACTGCGGCCCACCCTCCACCGATATCTCTTGGGCGTCTACCTCGTCGCCGCCGCCCTCGTCGCCTATGCCGTCATCGGTCTAGCGCGCACTGGCACGCTCGTATGGACAGATCTTGTCGACGCTCTCGTTTTCCTCCTGTTAGCGTATGCCGGCGAGCGTATGGTCGCTCGGGTGCGCGCCGGCTTCTTCCACAGCATGAGCACGGTCATACTCGTCGCGACGATCCTTGTTCTGCCAGTGCCGTACCCTATCCTCGTGGCCGTCGGCGCAGCGCTCGCGGTAGAGGTGGCCGACTCTCAACCGCTCTATAAGCGCCTCTACAACGTTGCCCACGCCACGATCGTCGTCGGAGGGGCCAGCGTTGTCTTTGAGCGGATCGCCTCGCCGCTGCCGCACTGGGATGCAGTGCATTTCCTCTCCCACATCCCATCTCTGATCCTCCTCGGCCTCGTGTACGCGGTCCTCGACATCGGCGGCTTGCAGATCGTCATGGCGCTCGCCGACGACGGCGATATTAGCCCGAAAGTGCCGGTGCCGGATGCGAAGGTCGTGATCCTAGAGGGCGTGAGTATCGGCATGGGCGTCGTGTCCGCCGTGGCGTGGGCCTATAACCCGGTCGCGCTCTTCCTGTCCCTGCTACCCATCCTCACGGTGCGCGCGACGTACCGGACCATCGAGCAGGACGCGGCGCGCGCGGAGACGCTGCGCCGGCGCAACGAGCAGTTGGAGGGGGTGATCCATGCGGGGCAGCAACTGCGCCTGCAGCAGCCGCGGGTCGATCTGGTCCGCCCCTTGGCCGAGCACGCCCGCACCATCGCGGAGGCGTCCGCCGTGGCCGTGTATCTCCGGGACGACGACGATGCGACGGTGCTGGAGAAGGTGCTGACCGTCCCGTCCGGCGTTGCGGTGGACGCCCCAGGTCTCGTCCCCGCGCTGTCCGGCGGTGACGATGCGCCGGCCTCTTCGTCCCTCGGCGACGATATCCTGCTGATCCCGCTCGACGCCGACGGCGCGACCGTCGGTCAGCTGCGCCTCTATGGCGCCATGGGGGACGACGCGGACACCCGCTACGCCCTAGCGCTCCTGGCAAACCAGGCTGCCGTCGCCGTGCAGAACGCGGCGCTGCACGAACGCATCCTGGCACAGGTCTCGATCGATGGCCTCACGGGCCTGCCGAACCACCGGGCTTTCCATGCCCGCCTCGATGAGGAGATCGCCCGCTGCCGCCGCCTCGGTCAGCCGGCGGGCCTCATCCTTGTCGATGTCGACGGCCTGGCCGCGATCAACGCGGCGGGTAGCCTCACCCTCGGGGACGCGACCCTCACCGCCATCGCGGCGACGGTCCGCCACGTCGTACGGGCGGGCGACGTGGTCGCCCGCGACGGGGGCGACGAGTTCGCCGCGCTGTTGCCCGGCAGCGACTGGACGGAGGCGCTCGCCACCGCCAACCACATCCAGGAAGCGATCCGCAGAGGCGGCGGCCTGCCGCCCGGCGTACGCGTGTCGATCGGGGTCGCCGCGCTCCCCGATCACGGCACGACGCGCGATGCGCTCCTGCGGGCGGTCCGCCACGCGCTCGCCGGCGCCAAGGCTCTGGGCAAGGATCGCATCGCCGCGCCGGACGATGGGGCCGGGCTGCTGGACGACGACCTCGCGCGCGTGGCCGGCGACCTCGCGCACGCCAACCTGGCCACCATCAAGGCGATGGCCGCCGCGGTCGACGCCAAGGACCCGTATACACAGGGGCATTCCCAGCGGGTCAGCCACTACGCCGTTGCCCTCGGGCGGGCCCTGGACCTCGCGGCGCCGGACTTGGAACGGGTAACTGTTCAGATTTGCTGTAGCGGTGGCTGAGAGAGCAAGGACAGGCAGGCCTGAAAGGGATTGAGGGCACGGGCCTGCCAGGTAGCGAAGAGGGAGGCGAGGCCCATGCGGGTCTCTGACCCCTCCGGGCTTCGCGAGCCACCACTGATCTTGCGGGCGATGACGAAGGGGCGGATAGTCCGTTCGGCGAGATTATTGTCCGGCGCGAGGCCAGAGACCCGGAGGAACTCGAAGAGTTCGCCCCGATGGCGGAGCAGACGCTGGGCCAGGGCATGGCAAGGATGGCCCTTATTGTGGGGGCCGGCATAGCGCAGGCCGAGGCGCGTGGCCCGCGTTCCCAGGCGCTGAGCGCGCGCGTCGCGCTGGGCCGAGGTCTCGAGCACGGATCCGTCCTGCCGTCCCTGATCGTAGAGGGCCCGGACGGCCCGGGCCCAGCCCACGACGAGCGCATGATGCGGATAGGTCTCTTTGAGGGCATGTAAGTCGCGCAGGAAATGAACCCAACAGCGCTGGTGCTTCCCCTCGTACCGGTTGTAGCCACCGGAGAAGTCGGTCACCAGGTGCCCGGAGAAGTCGCCGAGGAGGTCAGTCGCCACGCTCCCTGCGCGGGAGCGATCATAGGCAAAGAGACGGACGGCGTCTGGTCCCGTGGTGGCCAGCGTCCAGACATAGCCGTTCTGCCCGTTCTCACGCCACCCCGTCTCATCCATGTGGGCGACCCTCTCCCGCCGTGCCTGGGCATGGAGATCCGCACGGGCTGCCGCCCCGTGAATGTGCAGGCGCCGCAGGACATCGGCAATCGCCCCCACCGAGAGCCGCACCTGGTGCAGCGTGGCAAGGAGATCCTGGATCTGCCGGAGCGGGAGCCGCAACGTCGTGCGCAGGTAACCGATCAGGCTGACCAGGCGGACGCCGATCCGCCCCTGTCCCAGTGCCTGGCCCGTCGGCTCCCACCGCGGCATGTGCCAGCGATCGCAGGCCGGACAGTGCCGGGTGATGAATTGCTGCTCCGTCACCTCCACCGGGACAGGCTCCGGCAGATCGATGACCTCACGGGTCCGCCCGATGCTCTCTCCCCGCAGCGCATACCCGCAGTCCGGACACGCCGCGAGCGCGTGCCGCACGATCCGCGTCGGCTCCTCCCGTCCGCGCCCCGCATTGTGCTCCGCTGCCCGTGCCAGGCGGCCCTTCTTCTCCGGCACGACCCGGTTCGGTCGCACAAACGCCGGTGCAGGCGTTTTCTTCTTCTCTACCGCCTCCAGCCGCTCACTCAGCTGCCCAAGCTGCTCCCGTAACGCGGCATTCTCTGTCCGTAATGCCCCATTCTCCGCCCGGAGAACGACGACGTCTTCCTCGAGTGTCATGCCCTATCCTACCACCACACTTTCGTTTACATGAAATCTGGACAGTTACTGGAACGGCTGGAGTTGGCGGCGCTCCTACACGACGTCGGCAAGATCGCCGTGCCCGACGCGATCCTGAAGAAAGAGGAACGCCTGACCGATGAGGAGTTCACCGTCATCAAGGAGCACCCCGTGACGGGCGAGCACATGCTCGCGGGCCTCCCCTATCTCTCGAAAGACATCTTGCCCCCCGTCCGGCACCACCACGAGCGGTGGGACGGGCGCGGGTACCCGGATGGCCTCGCCGGCGCCGCGCTGTCCCTGGACGCCGCCGTCATGGCGGTGGCCGACGCGTTCGACGCCATGACGAGCACGCGCACGTACCGCCCCGCCCTCTCCCCGCGCGAGGCCGTGCGGCGTGTGCGCGAAGGGAGCGGGACGCAGTTCGCGCCGCACGTGATCCTCGCGTTCGACCGGGCATTGGCGGCGGGCGACCTGATCGCCACGGAACACGCGGGGCGAGAGGACAGGCAGGGCGCGTAGGAGGACGATGGCCCCGTGCGTCCACGCCGCAGCTCGCCCGGGCGCACGTCCCACGCCCATCCCCTCCCGCGATGGCACGCCGACCGAGGCGTAACAGCGATGGCAGAATGGCGCTCCGCGCGCCAGCCGCGCGCGACACATGGTGCACGTCATGCGTCCGCCTCTCCCGTGGGGGCAACAATCCGCTTCGGCACTCAAGGGCGTGGCCGCGCGCTCCAATTTTACTCGACGGCTGCTATTATGAGTGGCAGGGATGGTCCTCTTTGCCGTCCCGCACCGGCGTGTCTCTCCAGGTGTGTGCTGGGGGTCCCCCCCGAAGGTCTTGCCCATGGCCGTTGTGCGCCCGCCCGCCCGTCGTGACGCCACGTCCGCGCCTAGCTCTCGCGCCTTGCGATCGGGGAGGGGCGCGCGCGGCACCGCGCCGAACCACGTCCTCACCCCGCGCGATCACGCTGTCCTCTGCTGGATCGGCCGCTACGGCGTGGTCAGCACCGAGCAGGTAGCCCGGCACTGGTTCCCCCGCAAAGAGACGACGGCGGGGGCGTGGACAACGACGGCGGCGTACCGACGGGTCCGCGTCCTGGAGACCATGGGCCTGCTCCAACGCGACCAAATCTACCTGCGCGGCCCGCACATCTTGCGCCTCACGGCCAAAGGCGCGCAGGAAGCGAACACCGGCGTGCGGCCGGCACGGCTCGTCCCCGCCACCGTGGGCCATGCCCTCGCCGTCGTCGATCTCACCGAGGAGCTGCTCCCGCAGTTCCGGGAGGCCACACTTGTTACAGAACGCGAGATCCGGAGCGAGCAAATCCGAGCGCGGCGCACCCACGGTCGGGACGGCGTGGTCCTCAAGCGCGTCCCGGATGCCCTGTTCCGGTTCGCGTCGGGCAAGGCGGATGCTGTCGAACTCGACTACACGCCGAAGACCACAAAGGATATCAAACGGATCGCATACACCTACGACGAGCATCATCCGGCCATCTTCAAGCGCGTACTGTGGTATGCGCCGCGTGGACGGATCTTTGCACGCGTGCGCGCGACGGTGGCCGATCTCGGCCTCGATTCGTTCATTACGGTCGAGGAGTGGCCCGTTCAGCCCCGTGGAGGAGAAGAGGGATGAGAGTCGGTAGCAGCGCGGGTCAAGGCACCACAGCCCCCCCGCCCGATCCGCCCGACCCGCCCGATCCACCCACAACGACCATCCGCATCGTGCAGCTCACGATGCCCGGCATACGCGCCCTGTGCATCCTCGGCGCCCTCGTTGCCCCAGGCATGCTCATCGGAGCGGCCATCGCCTATCGAACCTGGCGCCGCTTGCGCCCCCAACCATCCGGTCGGTGGACGAGCGCGATTGTCCTCGCTGCGATCGGAGCCTTGTTCGTCCCTGTCATCGTCTGGCTATGGCCCCTGCGCCTCCTCTTTGGCCTATTCCCCCATGGCGGCAACATTGTCGTCAGCGTTATCGGCGAAGCCTTGTGGGGGCCGCTCGTGCTCCAGGCCATGCTCCACGTCACCGTCTATGAACGGCGTCTACCGCACCATACACCGGGCGCGTCCGCGATCCCTGGGACACCAACGAACCCTATATCAGCGCCGTCATCCTCCCCACCGTCGGCGTCATCATCGACGCAGCCCACGGTCTCCTGGGTCCACCCGAGCGGCGCTATCCGCCTCGGGACCGACGCGTCCGGCATGCCCTTCGACCTGTCTCTGGACGAACTCAAGCAGCACGTCTTCATCCCAGGCGTGCCCGGCACGGGAAAGACGACGACGCTCACCCGTCTCATGGACGGCGCACTCGCCAACGGCTACGGAGTCGTCATTATCGACTGCAAGGGCGGTAGCCTGCGCACGGAAGCCAGGCGAGTCGCCGGGGCCCACAAGGTCGCGACATACATCGTCTCCCCGAGCGACCCCTCGTCCTACGGCTACAATCCGTGTACCGGGTCGGGTGCCAGCGTCGGCAGTAAAATTGTCGGGGCTCTCTCCTATGAAGGCAATGCGGACGTCTATGGAAATGTCGCGTCAGGCATCATCCCGCCCATCGTCAATGCCATGCGGATGGCCGGAGAAGCGGTCACGCTCGATAGTCTGTATAAGGCTCTGACCGAAACCGAGCTAAACAAGTTGGCACATCGCGCCGAGATAGCGGAGCAAGAGGAAATGATTGGTACCCTCAAATCCATCGCGAAACCAAGAGACGGAGGAACTCTTGCGAATGGTCGAGACGGACTGCGCGACCGCTTGATGGCATTCTGTAATGGCACATTTGGTGAGTTGCTGCGCAAGAATCCCGCTCTCTCCTGGGATGAGGTGCTCGCTCAGCCCTCGGTGGCGTACCTCGAACTTCCAGCCCTCCGTGCCGAGAAAGATGTGGGCCTCCTCGGCCGCCTCCTCCTTGAGGAGTTCAAGGAGGTGGCCATGGGGCGATTAGAAGCGCGCGTGGCAGGCAAGGATGTCCAACCCATCCTCCTCATCATCGACGAATTCGCCGCACTCAAGGAAATGTCGCAGATCAATAATCTCTTGCTCCAGGGACGTGAAGCCGCGATGGCGATAGTGGTGGCCACACAATATCTCCCTGAGGAGGCGGCGCTGCGCAAGGTCGTCGTGGGCGCGGACGTGCTCCTCGTCCATCGCCTCCAGGTGGAGGACGCCGAGATGATTGCCAAACAGGTGGGGACGCACGGCACGATGGAAACATCTATCACCATAGATGACACCCGCGATCCCCAATCGACGACTCCGCGACAGTCGACGAACGTGCGCCTCACCGAGAAGTTCAACGTGGAGCCCCAGATGCTCGCCAACCTACGTAAGGGGCAGATTGCCGTCCGCTCGGTCGCCCGGTCGGAATCCGGCTGGTGCGGCATAGTCAAGGTGCACAAGGAGATATCGGGGTCATGACGCTCGATACGGAAGATCGACACGACGCGTCGGCTGCCGACACCTCGTGGGAACGCATAGCAGCGAACATCGATCCTGGGCGGCGCGGGGTGCGTCCGGTGTGGGAGCTGCTGTGGCTCGGAATGAAGGCCCAACGATGGGGCATCCTTGCGGGGCTCGTCGCCACCTATTTGGGCTTACCCATCGTGATCCTCGTCGCCTGCGTGGCCGCGATCGCCGGGGGATTCTTGGGACTGGTTGCCGCCCTGCGTCTCCAGTCCGGCGCGATAACGTCCCCCTATGCCGCAGGCGTGGCCAGCGGGTTCGATTTCTTGGCCGTCGTCGGGGCCGCCGGCGGCGGGGCTATCGCCGGCGTTCTCGCCGTCGTCGGCTCGTGGATCGCTAACCCCGCCCCCGTCCTCGCCTCGCTCATCGGTGGGGCCCTCGTCACCATCGTCATCACCACCCTCATCATCCTCGGTGAGCAACGGTGGCTGCGGTTCTACGGGTATCGCCGCCTGAGTTGGGAGGAGAAGGAACGGATTGAGCCGCTGCTAAACGGGGCGGCGGCGGCCCTGTTCATCGATCTCGCGACCGGCCCCAAGCTTTTGATGAGCGATGACAAGAAGCCGGGCGCCTGGGCGCACTGCACGACCATCGTCCTGACGACGGGCGAACTCGCGCTGCACACCGATCAAGAGATCGCCGGCATTCTGGCGCACGAACTCCACCACTGGGAGACAGGGATCGGCGTGGGTAATCAGATTGTCTGGGCGGCGGCGTGGCCGCTTATCCTGGTGCTCAATATCGTCACCGCGCTCAGCAGGCATAGACATCCGATTATCGCCGCCTTTGCCTCCCTCTTCGTGTGGCCGGTGCTTCTCGTGCTGCTCTTGTTCGTGGTACCCGTGCAGGGGTGGCGTCGACGGGACCACGAATATGCCGCCGACGCTGCGGCTATGGCAGCCGGGGACTACTACCGCGACGGCATGAAGGCGGCGCTCATACAAGACGCCCCTTGGGAGCCCGGACGGACAGGATGGGAAAAGGCGGTCGCCGCGACGCATCCGGCGACCGCGCTGCGCATCGAGCGCCTCATCTCGCCGGCGGAGGCCGCACGGCGCCGAGACGTCCTGGCCCACGGGGGAACCCCCCGCTGGTGGCGTTAATGGCTGCCGGATAGAGACGGCGACTGTAGCAGAGGAGCGCAGCGTTCTGCATCCGCCTCGGCTGATTGCCCCCACGACGCGCGCACGGTCTACACCGCATGCATCGGTACTGCGTCCAGAGATCCGCAGCAGGCGACCACACGGATGCGTAGGAGACAGCCATGAAATGCCCGGCATGCGGGACGCGGCTCGCGAAGGGAGCCACGTTCTGCCACAAATGCTATACCTCTATCGTCACAACGGCCGCTCCGTCGGCCACGTCCACCACAGCCGCGTCACCGGGACCGGCTGCTCCGTCCATCCCCGTTTCTGTCCCCATCAGGCGGTCGCGCCGTGTCGGTCGCGGTCCGCGCCTAAGAGCCTCCATCGTGAGCGGTGCTCTCGCGCTGATCCTCGCCGTACTGATCGTCGTTGTGCTCCTCCTCACGCGGCCATGGGAGGGTCACGGCACGCCCGAAGGGGCCGGCACGGGGACCGTATCTGCGATCGCGCTCCTCTCGGGGGATGGCAGCGGCGGGCGCTGGCGTCTCGGCGGTGCCGGCGGGGCGACGAGCGTCACCTCCGCGCAGACGCTCGGCTGCATGGAAGGGCCCTGCTCCGGCACCATGACGGTGCGCTTCGGCGACGGCCGCCAGACGACGGTCGACGACATCGCGGGGATCGCCGAGATCGGCCAGGTTGCCCCGGCGCACTATCTCGCCGTCGCCGGGTTCTGCTACCTCAACTGCGTCGTCCGCGTCTACGGCATCGACACCGCCGCCCGCGCCGTGACGACGGTCCTCGACCGCGCCCATCCGAATGCGAGCGCGCCGGGCAACCCATTATACTTCCCCATGCCCGAGGGCGCGTGCGGGTTCGCCCTGACCTATCGCGGCGCGACGTACACCGTGCGCACCCTCCCCGACAAGAAATCGCCGTACTTTGCGAGCTGGCTCCTCTATCCTGGGGACAAGAGGTGCCCACCCCGGAGCCACAACGCCGGATCGTCCGAATCTGCAGGGGGGGTGCCCGTTGTGCCACCATCTACCGCGACGGCGCAGGCGACGCCGGTTGTAGCAGCACCACAGGATACGCAGGCCCCGACTGTGACCCTACAGGATACCCCGACCTCAACCGTCGTCGCACAAGATACCCCGACCGCGACCGTTTCCGACGCAGCCCCCAGGGCCGGGGCGCTGGTACGGATTGGGGGCGGTCAGCAGCTCGGGGCTCTTGAGGGCATGACGGTGGACGCGGCGGGCAACGTCTACGTCGTGGGCGAAGCGATCATCAAGAGGATCGATCGGCGCACGGGCGCGATCACGACCGTGGCAGGAACGGGCACGGCAGGCTATAGCGGGGACGACGGCCCGGCGACTCAGGCGAACATTCACACGCTCAATGCGCCCGGGATGGCGGTCGACGGCGCGGGCGACCTCTATTTTGTGGACCAAGGGAACAGCCGCATCCGCCGGGTCGATGCCCGCACGAGGATAATCACGACGGTGGCCGGGACGGGAGGCGAGCCGACGAATGATCCGCCCACCGGGATAGCCGCGACGCAGGCCCCGCTCGCGGTGACGGGCTCCATCATGTTCCTCGCCGTGGACGCGCAGGGCAACGTTTTCTTCGAGCAAGCTCTCAGCACCATCTCCGGCATCTACGAGGTCGAGGCGCGCACAGGCCTCCTGCGCCTCGCCGCGACCCTGCCGCCCAGCGCCAACGGGCAGCCAAGCGCGATCGGCGGCATCGCCTTAGACCAAGCGGGGTCGGCCTACCTGGTCGATGACACGGGCCACATCCATAAGCAGCGCCTCTTCTCAGGCAAGGATACGATCGTGGCGGGCGACGGGCGCTCGGCGAGGGTGGGGGCGCTCACCGCCGAGGGGACAGGAGAGCTGGCGACGCGGTTGACGCTTGGGCCGTGGGGTTACGTCGTGGTGGCCACGGACGCTGCCGGAACCCTGTTCATTACCGATGGGGCGTGCCGGTGTGTGCGCGCGATCGCTCCGGGCACCGATCGGGTGATCGCCGTGCCCGCGGCGACTCGCGTGTTGCGCGCGCGGGGCAGCTCTCTATACTATATGACCTTCGACGGCGCGGGTACCATGTACTTCACCGACGTTAGGGGTTCCATCTACGACATCAGCGGTGTCGGTCGCGCCGCGCGCGCGGGTTGAGCGGCGTTGGCAGGCACACCCCACCACTATGTCGTGGTGGGGTGTGCTCATGGCGGCGCGGCACCGACTCTGCCCGACACGCCCAGGAACCCTCTCGGGCCTATCGTGTACCGGGAATCAGGAGGAGTGGGTCCATGAATCAATCGCTCATCGACCGGGCACGACGCGCCGACCTGGGCGCCGTTATGGCCGCCCTCGGCAGCGTGCGGGATCGCTACGACCCTCACAAGTACCGGCTTGCCGGCGATGTCCTGAGCATCACGGGAGAGCGGTTCTACATCCACACGCGGGGCCAGGGGGGAGCGGGGCCGATCAGCCTCGTGATGCAGCTGACGGGCCCCAGCTTTCCAGAGAGCGTCACCTACCTCGTCGGCCAGGGCGGTCAGCGGCCGACAGCCGATCCATCCCCGGTGCAGACGGTACAGGAAGTCACGTCATCGGGGGGCACAGGCGGACGCACCGTTCACACCGCCCGCGCGCGACGAGGGGGCGTGGCCCCGGGTCCGCGCCTACCTCACCACCGAGCGCACGCTTCCTCCCGCCGTCATCGATGACCTCTATGGTCGGTCGCTCCCCCGACGTCTGCTCCGGGTACCGCATGGCAAGGATTGGAACGACGATCTCCGCGCCTCGTTTTGAGGGCCCGGAGCATCGGACAAGGTAGCGAAGGCGGGACCATTTTACGTTCGATCATCGTCTAGATACGCGGGGAATTTTACCCCCTTTCTATTGTGGATGTCGAACACGAGGCGGCATAAACGCGGCAACAAATTCCTGTGCATATCGAATACATGCTTATGTCAACGCCAGTGAGATTTGACCCAGCAATCGCGAGACTTCGTAATTGACGTTTGCAGGGTGCATTAGGTCTGCAAGCGGGACCTGTCAATGGAGCCAAGATAGGCGTCGGACTCTCCAAAGCGGTCTTATATAGGCTAACGGCACAGGGTCCGCAAACGTCAATTACGGAGTCTCGGCGCACATGGGTCAATTCTACGTCGCCGTGTACATCGCCGCATTCCCGGACACGACATTCGTGCTCATGCACATGGGGTATCCGTACCAGGACGAGTACATCGCGCTGGCGAAGCACTATGCGAACGCATATATCGATCTATGTTGGGCCTGGATTATTAACCCCGTCGCCACCGTACGCTTCGTGCGCGAGTTCCTCGTCGCGGCGCCGGCCTCCAAACTCTTCACCTTCGGAGGCGACTACAGTACGGTCGAGTTAGTGGTGGGGCATGCATACATGGCTCGCCATGGACTTGCGCAGGCCTTGCGCGAATTGGTACAAACGCAGTGGATTACGCAGCAGGACGCCTTCGACCTCGTCGATCCTCTCATGCACGCCAATGCGCGACAGGTGTTCCGACTGTAGGCCGATAACTTCCCACATAGCCTAAACGTTGTTTATTGTTCCGTTACTACGACAAGGCCTAAATCTACTTGCAAGGGGAGAAACAGGAATGAAGAGTGACAAGTCGTTTGAAAACGGGCAGCACCTTGAACGGGGTGTTGCCCTACATGTGCAACCCTTGGTACGGCAAAAGGCGGAACACCTGGGTACCCGCGGCACGGAGTGGCTTGCGCAACTCCCCACATTGGTTTCTGATCTCGAGCAGCAGTGGTCGATCACAGTAGGCGCCCCATTCAGCGGTGGGAGCGCATCGTACGTCTGCCGCGCTGTCACGCGCGATGGTGACGACGCGGTGCTGAAGCTGTCTCTTCCCGACGATGGCTTCCAGGATGCAGCCCGCCTTCTCGAGGCCGCCAATGGCAACGGTTATGTTCGACTCCTCGCATATGACAGTGAGCGGTATGCAGTACTCCAAGAAGCTCTTGGCGCCTCGATGGACACTCTTGACCTGACGCCGGAGCAGCAGATGCGCGCGCTGGGGCAGACGTTGCGACAGGCGTGGCACGTGCCACGATGGGACAACGCAACGGTCGAGCCAGCGACAGAGAAGGCCGCGCAGTTGGGTGAGCTAGTAGGGCGGCTATGGGAATCTCTGGGCCGTCCGTGCTCGGAACGAGTCCGAGACCAAGCGATCGCCTACTCCACATCCAGGGCCGCCGCCTTCGACCTAAAAAGGTGCGTCGTCGCGCATGGCGACCCACATCCTGGCAATGCGCTGCGCGTCCCGAGGCCCCGGACCGGCGCAGAGTCAGGGTTCGTTTTTGTGGACCCTGACGGTTTCTTAGCTGATCCCGCTTACGACCTCGGCGTGGTGCTGCGGGGTTGGCCACGACAGCTGTTGGCCGGAGATACGTCCGCCCTAGCGCGAGGTTATTGTCGGTTGCTCGCCATGGAAACCGGTGTTGATGAAACAGCAATCTGGGAATGGGGCTTCCTAGAAAGAGTGTCTACGGGTCTCTACGCGATGCAGTTTGCCAGCCCTGCCTTTTATCAGCCTTTCTTGGAAACTGCGGAAAGGCTCTGTCAATGAGCGCCGTACTGTTGTACTTCTGAGGTCACGGTCCAGTTAGCCACCCTTTGATCAGTTATTGTCAAATGGCTGTTCTACGCGGCTTTCTGTATTGGGCAAGAGGTTGTTGCACACAAACTGGCGTGCGTACTGTCCCGCACCCGTCACGCCGCAGTGCCAGCACGCGTTCATCAGTCCCGTTGGCCAGCGAGCAGACGGTAGGGCGGTTGTGCAACCTGTTGCTGCCCATTACATTCTACGCGGCTTTCGTTGTCTAACCCCTATATGATGCGGGATAGGTCATCGTCCAGAGGTCGGGGGTGCAGGGGGCGGAGCCCACGCATCGGGACGGGTCGCACGGTGCGGGCCGCGGGGCGCTAGACTGGCACGACGACGGACGAGGGCGAGCGAAGCGTGTTATCGTCCGTCGGCACAGCCGCATGAGCGCCCCGGCCGAGCCTCTGTCAAGGAAGCGTCCAGCCTGTTGAAAAACCCTGCCACGAGCGCATGTAGCCCTGCCGGGGTGTCAGGCGGTGCGCATATGACACGCGGACGTTGGCGGGGGCAGCAGCGCACTAGCCAGTTCGACAGGCGGTAAAACGAG
>JAABUZ0100005521.1_pt1 | contig 16536 bp, 18 predicted proteins | sample 5562091 | NCBI WGS metagenome assembly JAABUZ01 (sample SAMN12813069, study PRJNA571459) | rock metagenome | isolation source: Antarctica rocks | place: Antarctica: Victoria Land, Linnaeus Terrace sud | collected 2015-12-21
AATCGGGATAGGCATGGCGTTTCTCCTGGCGACAAGACGGTCTGTGCAACCTCTTGCTACCAGATCGAGCGCCATGCCTCAATCCCTCCTAAAAACTGCAAAGATAGAGTGGGGCGTATACAATACGCCCCTACGGACAACTGGCAACTGGCAACTGACTCAGCCTTTGACCGCGCCGCCGCCCGACGCGGCGACGCCGTTGATGATGGTCTTCTGCGTCAGCAAGAAGACGACGAGCAGGGGCAGCGTGGTGAAGACCGAGGCAGCGGCCAATTGCGTCCAGGCGATGTTGTTCTTTTGCACGAAGTCGTTGAGCCCCACCTGGATCGGCCAGATGTCGGAGTTGAAGGCGGCGATCACCAGCGGGTACAGGAATTGGTTCCACATGCCCAGGAACGTATAGAGGGCCACCGCGCCCAGGGCCGGCCCCGCCAGGGGCGCGGCGACGCGGAAGAGATAGGTGGTGCGCCCCGCGCCGTCGATCTGCGCGGCGTCCCACAACTCGGGCGGCAGCCCCAGGAAGAATTGGCGCAGCAGGAAGATGCCGAACGGGCTGGCCGCAAACGGCACGATCAGCGCCTGGTAGGTGTTGAGCCAGCCGATGTTGCCCAGGATGATGTCCTGCGGCGCCAGGATCACCTCGTCCGGGATGACCAGGACAAGCAAGATGATCAGGAACAGCAGACCCTTGCCGGGGAAGCGCAGCATGGCGAAGGCGTAGGCCGCCAGCAGCGAGGTCAGCAGCACCAGCGCCGTCACCGTCGCGGCCATGAAGACGGTGTTCAGGAAGTAGCGGCCCCACGACGTGGCGTTCCAGGCGTCGGCGTAGTTGTTCCAATCCCACAGTGGGAGGAAATTGGGCGGCAGGTCGAAGATGTGCGCGGTCGTCTCCAGCGAGGTGACAAACATCCAGTAGAATGGGAACGCGAAGAGCACGGCCAGCAGGCCCAGGGCTAGATAGTGGCCCGCCAGGGCTGCACGGCCTCCCCGACGCGCCCGCGTCGCTCCCGTGTGAACCCCTTCGTGGGCGGGCCGGGTCGGGATCGGAACGAGTGGCGCCGTCCTCATCCGTAGTACACCCAGCGGCGCGACAGGCCGGACTGTAGCAGCGTAAAGATGACGGTCAGGACGAACAGGATCACGGCGACGGCGCTGGCCTCGTCCAGATGCTGGAAGCTTAGTTTCTGGTAGAGGTACAGGCCAAGCGTCATCGTGGCGCCGCCGGCGCCGTTGCTCCCAGTGAGCGCGAACACCTGCGTGAAGACCTTGAGCGACTCGATGGTGGAAACGATCAGCACGAAGAAGATGGTGGGGGTCAGCAGGGGCAGCGTAATGCGCCGTGTCACGGCCCACTCCGTGGCCCCATCGGTACGCGCGGCCTCCTGCAGGTCCTTGGGGATCGCCGCCAGACCCGCCAGGAAGACCACCGTGTTGAAGCCGGCGGACTGCCACAGCGAGTAGATGATCACCGAGGGCATGGCCCAGTTGGGGTCGTTGGCCCAGCCCAGGGGCCCGACGTGTATCAGCCCCAGCAGGAAGTTGAGCAATCCGTAGCTGTTAGGGTTGAAGATCCACAGCCAGATAATGGCCGTGGAGAGCACCGGCGTGACGTACGGGATGAAGAACAGCAGCCGGAAGATGGCCCAGCCACGCACCGCGCGGTGCAGCAAGAACGCGCACAGCAGCGAGAGCGCGATGCCGCCGGGGACCACGCCCGCCACGTAGACGGCGGTGTTGCTCAGCGCCTGCAGGAAGCCCGACTGCTGCGCGGGGTCGAGCAGATAGCGATAGTTGTCCAGCCCGACGAACGACTCGTTCGGGGCCAGCGGCGCGTGCAGCAGGCTAGCGTAGAAGACGTAGGCGAAAGGTCCCAGGGAGAAGATGAGCAGGATGACAAAGGCCGGGGCCAGATAGGCATAGGCCAGCAGCGCCTCGCGCACCGCGCCGCGCCGGCGACGCGGCCGCAGGTCGACGCCGACCCTCCTCTGCTCCGCTACCCGTAGCGGCGTCCGTGTCCCCGCGACTTGCTGGGCCATGAGTCTATCACTACCTGACGGGGGCTTAATGGTGGGCGACTACTCGGCGGAGGCCTCATCGTGGGCGGCTAGCTGTTGGCGGCCGAAGCTCGCCCCGCCGCTGCCCGCGCGCATAGCGCACGCGACGACACGCTGCCCGCGCATAACCGCACGGGACAGCCAGACCCTCCCTCCTCGAAGGTAACAGGCGGCGGGCCGCTAGTTGTTAAGGGCACGTTAAAGGCAGGTCAAGGACTTGTTAAAAGAGTGTCTGGCGGCAGGAACTGACGCCGGATCAGCGCGTCCCGCAGGTCCGACGCCGCCGCGTAGACCAGGCTGGGGATGCCCAACTCCTCCGCCACGCGCGTATTGCGCTGTTTGTCGTCGACGAAGAGGATACGGCCCGCCGGGACGCCCAGCACGTCAATCGCATGCTGGAAAATACGCGGGTCGGGTTTGCGCAAGCCCACGCGCGCCGAGTTAATCACCGGATCGAAGAGGTCGCGCACGCCGAACCCGGTGAGCTGCTGCTCGAGCGCGAGCGTCGCGTTGGACAGCACGGCTACGCGCACCAGGGGGCGGACGGCGCGGACCAGACCGACGACCTTCGCGTCGATCCCGGACGGCTCCCAGACCGGACGCAGCGCGGCGGCCAGCGCGGCCGGCTCCCAGCCAACCCGCGCGCCCAACGCGGCCCAGTACGCGTCCACGTCGATGCGGCCCGTGGAGAGAGCGTACCACGGCTCCCACTCGTAGAGCAGCGCCCCTAACTCGCCCGCCGCCAGGCCAAGCGTCCGCTCCGCCCGCGCCACCACCTCCTGATCGGCCGGCGGGACGATCACCCCGCCGACATCCAGCAGCAGGACATCGATGCCGTCACGATCGCCCATTCCTCCACATCCTCCTATCGCTTGCCACGGCTAGCGTTGGGTCGCGCGGGGTACACCATCCGCTCGACGGCGACCGGCGCGTCGCCGGTGACGACGGTGATCACTCCATGAGGGTGGGCGCGCAGCGCCCCCGACAAGGCGATCATGGCCCGGCTCAATGCGGTCATGGTCAGGGACGTCCGTCTGACCAGAACGCCACCCCTATCATAGGACGCCACGATGACGTGGGCCGGCCTGCCCGTCGGGTTCAGGATGGACAGATAGGTCTCGGACCGTCCCGTGGCGCCCGCCGCGACGAAGACCCAGCCCCGGCACAACGCGGCGTTGCCGGCGCTGAGCCGCGGAGCGCCGCCGCGCCCCACACTGAGGACCCGTGCGACGGCGATCGGTCGCGTGGCCGTCACCACAATGCCCGCGTACCGTCCCGGCAGAACCTTGCCGATATCCACCGCCGTCTCGCCGTGGGCCGGCACGCGCACGCGTAGGGGCGCCACGTGGTCGCCCCTACGCCGGGGAACCAGCAGGCGCAGCGTCACGGAGGCGGCGTATCGGGGATCGGGGTTGAGCAACGCGACGACCTCGTGGACTGCGGGACCCGGGGGGCCGGCATAGCCCTCGGTCAGGTACCACGTGCGCCCCGCGTGCGCCGTTCCGGGGAGCATGGTCCTCGCATTCGCCTGCGCCAGCAACATCCGCGCCACGACTGGGCTGCCCGCCGTCAGCGCCAGGCCGAACGCGCCGCTCCCGTTGCTGACCGAGGCCAGGCGCACCGTGCGCCTGGCGCGCGCGCGCAGCAACACGACGGCGCTATCGGTGGCGCCGGCGCCGAAGTAGAGCGTGACGCGGACATGCGCGGCGTGGGAAGCGGGGTTCGACAGCGCAAGGAGCAACTGGGCGGGACGCCCCGCGCCCACCGCCGCGCCGCTGGCCGTGGCGACGTACGATGTCGCGGCGGGAGAAGCGCCGCGCAGCACGACCATCGCCGAGACGCCACTGGTCGCGCCGGTCGCCACGACGCGACCAGTGGCCCTTGGGAGACCCTCCGGGGCGATGAACGTCGCGGTGAACCGGCCGTCGCTCGCGGCGCCAACGCGCGCAAAGCCCGGCAGCGGGATGCCATCGAGCCTGAGCGTCACCCGCTCGCCCGGAGTGAAGCCGCGACCCGCCACGACGACGGGGGCATCGGGGAGCGACGTGACCAGCCCGGTGCTCAGGGTAGGGCGCCCCCGGGCGGCGGAGACGGCCGTGACCGGGGCGCGAACCGGCGTCGCCACGGCCACGGCCGTCGCTCGTGGCGTGCCCGCTGCCGTTGGCCGCGCCGGGCGCACCGTCCGGGTAGCCGGCCCACCCGTGGGTCCGGGTGTCGCCGTACCAGTTGGTGTGCCAGGCGCGGGTGTCGCCACCGCGTGCGCGGTAGCCACGGCGTCGCCGGGCGACGCCACGCCGCGGTCCCGCGACGATGGATCGTTCAGCAGATCCCAGGCGAGGAAAATCACCGCGCCGATAACCAGAATGCCCAGCAACGCACGCAGCGAGGTCCGACGCGTCATCCTCTATCCCTTCATCAGTTGCCCGTCGTCAGGAGTATAGCGCGCGCGCGACTCTCTTGACAGTCGTGTCGGCGCGGGCTATACTAAACCTTATGGTTAACTTTTCCGCCGCGGCGCTGGACGCGACGTTCGGCGCCCTGGCCGACCCGACGCGGCGCGCCATTCTGCGCCGGTTAGCGCAGGGCGAGGCGTCCACGGGCGCGTTAGCCGCGCCCTTCGCCATGTCGCTGCCTGCCGTCACCAAACACCTGCGCGTGTTGGAGGAGGCTGGTCTGGTCACGGGCCTGCGTACAGGCCGCGTGCATCGCTATTGCCTGCGCGCCGACCCGCTGCGGGTCGCCTCGGACTGGCTGACGCACTACCAATCGTTCTGGGACGGGCAGTTCGACGCGCTCGACGCCTACGTGAGTGATTAGTGGCTAGTGGTTAGTGACGAGTGAGATTGACGAGCCACCAAAGGAGGTGACACGATGCCCACGTCTTTTGGCGCCACATCGACCGTGACCTTGCGCCTGACCCGTGTCTTTGCCGCCCCGCGCGCGGCGGTGTTTCGCGCCTGGACCGAGCCGGACAGGCTGGCCCGGTGGTGGTGGCCGGCCCGGTTCGGGACGGTCTATGAGGTTGACCTACGCGTGGGCGGCCGCTATCACTTCAAGACGCTCGACGTTCCGGGCATGGGCGTGCTGGAAGTCGGGGGCGTCTTCCTGGAGGTGCGCGCCCCCGAGCGGTTGGTCTACACATGGCGCTGGGCCGGCGAGGAAACGCGGACGCGGGTCGCGATCGACTTCCATGACCGCGGGGAGAGTACCGAGGTGGTCCTGACGCACCAGGGCTTCGCCGGCGCCGAGGAGCGCGGCAATCACGCCGTGGGTTGGACCGACTGCCTTGACCGGCTTGATGACCTTATCCAGGGCAATACTCCAGCGGGTTAGGACTCGGATCGCTCCACGCCTCGCGCTCGCGCTATCCCTTGAGGAGAAGCGGCGGAGGACGCCTCGAATCGTGCGCCCGTTGCTCTGAATCCGGCTCGGCTTTCGTGCCGGGGCGTCGGCCGCGCCCGCGCCGGCGCCCCGGTCGCGTCCGCGCCGCCATCCGTTCCGCCGCTCGCTCCACCACCGCCATCGCTTCCTCCAGCATCACGCCCTCGACCAGCGGGACGACGCCGGTCACCGACCGCACGTCCCATAAGGCTGGGCCGTCGGGGCCCGACTCTCGCTGCCGGATCGCGCCCGCGAAGGGACGCGCCGCACGGCTGGTGCGATATTGCCACCAATAAGGTCTCGCGTGTTCCCACTCGCCCATCGAACGGTTCCCTTTTCCCTTCTCACGCATGGTTCACACGGACGGGACAGTGTTGCGCCTACCGAGGGCTCACACCATCAAGCAGAGTGGGCTGCACCCGCATGAACCATGTCGTCCCCTCACTCGTGGCTGCTGACATCGCCATCATAGGACGCTCCTGGTCATAGAGCGGCCCCACCCCGCTTTGTAGTACGTTCATCGGTTCCAACCCGATCACACCAAGTTGCCGTCGTCGTCGGCACATCGGGCGGACCAGCAGGGACGACGTGTCGACATGTCGCCCACAACGCAGGGCAGGTCGCGTCGGACCGGGCCACGGGTGGTCATGGCGATCAGTTGCGCCACTATCACGAGGTCGCGACTGCTCTCCCATGAGCAACTATTTCTCGTCGGTATCCGGAACGGCGCAGCATGTCGTCAGGATCTCGGCGACAGGCCGGTCGGTGCGCCTCGCGCGACAGATGGGCTCAATCGCGCGGATTCACATTCGCAGGGGATAAGGGCGCAGCGGCGGCGAGGGCAGCAGCGTAGACCAGCGGCAGCGCGATGCCCTGCTCGGCGGCCACGCGCCGGCAGTCCTCGTACTCGGGGGCCAAGCCGGCGACGACGCCGTCGAGCAGCTTGAGCTTGACGCGCACGACGCCGTAGGGCGTCTCGACCTCGCGCGTCTCGCGGGCGGCGGCGTGGCGCGTCACCTCATAGCCGCGCACGCCGAAGGTGCTGGTTTCGCGCAGCAGCGCGTCGAGCACGGCCGCCCGGTCGTCGGGGCGACACAGCGCGCTCAGCATAGCCGCCGGCCGCCCCTTTTTCATCAGCAGCGGACTGCACCAGGCGTCGAGCGCTCCCGCCGCGAACAGCCGCTCCACGGCATAGCCGAACAACTCCGCCGGCATGTCGTCGATGTTGGCCTCCAGCACCACCAGGGTCTCGATGCTCCCGGGTCCCTCACCCCCAACCCCTCTCCCTGTGCGCGGGAGAGGGGAGGAAGCGCGTTGCTCCCCCTCTCCCCATGAGGGAAAGGGGGTCGGGGGATGCGGGCGTCCCAACCACAGGCGTAATAGGTTGGGCGCGGGCTCGGCGCGCGTGCCGGCCCCGTAACCAACGCGCTCCAGGCGCATCGCCGGCTGAGCGAAGCGCGCTAACTCGGCCACTAGAGCGGCACCGGTCGGCGTAACCAGCTCCAGCGCGGCCGCGTGCGGGACGGTCGGCGCGTCCGCCCCGGCCAGGATCTCGAGCACGGCGGGGGCGGGGAGGGGCAGCAGGCCGTGCTCCGTCTGGACGTGGCCGCGACCCAGCGGCAGCGGCGAGCAGTAGAGCCTGTCCACGCCCAGCAGGTGCAATCCGGCGCAGACGCCCACGATGTCCACGATGGCGTCGACCGCGCCGACTTCGTGGAAGTGGACCTCCTCGATGTCCAAGCGATGCACGTGCGCTTCGGCGGCGGCCAGGCGACGGAACACCGCCGAGGCGCGATCTTTGACCGCTGACGGTACGCCGCCGCGCGCGATGATGTCGAGCACGTCGCTCAAGTGACGGTGCGCGTGCTCGCGCCGCGCCAACTCCACGCGGGCCTGGGTCGCGCCCAACGCGCCGCGTCGCACCGGCGCGGCAGTCAGAGTGTAGCTATCGGAGGGCAGCGGCAAGGTAGCCAGCACCGCGTGCAGCGCATCCGCGTCCAGGCCGGCGTCGAGCAGCGCGCCCAGCAGCATATCCCCACTGACACCGCTGGGGCAGTCCAGGTAGGCGATGCGAGCGCTTTCGTCATGAGCGCCCACGCCCACGCCAGTTTCGCTCACGGCGAAGTGTCCGGTTGGGGTAGGGGCGTATTGAATACGCCCTGCTGTCCGCGGTTGATCATCGCGGCCATGGTACCGGCGCCGAAGCCGTTGTCGATGTTGACCACGGCGATACCGCTGGAGCAGGAGTTGAGCATGCCCAGCAGGGCCGCGACGCCGCCGAAGCTCGCGCCGTAGCCCACGGAGGTGGGGACGGCGATGACCGGGACGGACAGCAGGCCAGCCACCACGCTGGGCAGCGCGCCTTCCATCCCGGCCACGGCCACGACCACGCGCGCCTGGCGCAGCCGCTCCAGTTGCGCCAGCAAGCGGTGCAGCCCGGCCACGCCCACGTCGACGATGCGGTCCACCTCGTGGCCCATGATCTCGGCCGTCACCGCCGCCTCCTCGGCCACCGGCAGGTCGGAGGTCCCCGCGCAGACCACGGTCACGCCAGGGTGATGCGGCCGCTCCTCCTGGCCCACGCGCTCCACGGTGATGGCCCGCGCCAGCTCGTGATAGCGCGCGGACGGGACGCGCTCACGCACCGCGGCGAACGTCTCGGGCGTGGCGCGCGTGGCCAGCACCGCCTCGCTACGCGCGGCCAGGCGCTCCACGATCGCCGCCGACTGCTCGGGGGTCTTGTTCAGGCAAAACACGACCTCGGGGAAGCCATGGCGCAGGGCGCGGTGGTGGTCGAGCGTGGCAAAGCCAAGATCCTCGTACGGCAACAGGCGCAGCCGCTCCAGCGCCTCGTCCGTGGCGGTCTGGCCCTGCCGCACGCTCTCTAGCAGGGTACGCAGGCTATCAGGGTCCATATCTTAAAGGTACACCACCTCGCCGCGCACCGTGCCATCCCGCACCGTGAGCAGGCCAAAAGAGGGCTGGGGCTGGCGCCGCCGCTCCGTCGGCGAGCCTGGATTGAACAGGAGCACATCGCCGTGCAGTTGATTATAGGGCTCGTGGCTATGGCCGAAGACCACCGCGCGCAGGTCGTGTACGCCGGCGAAGCGACGCAGGGCGCGCTCAGGGGGCGTGCGCCCATCGCCGAGATGCCCATGAGTCAGGCCAAGCGAGAGGCCGTCCAGGCGCAGCAGGCGCGCCGTGGGCAGTTCGTAGGCCAACTCGGGCCCATCGACATTCCCGGCCACGGCCTGGACCGGCGCGAGCGCGGCCAGTTGGTCCAGCACCGCGCGGCAGGTCGCGTCGCCGGCGTGCAGGATCAGGTCCACCGCGCGGAACGCCTCCAGCACCGCGGGCGGGATCGCGCGGCGCGAACCGACGTCGGCGATGTGCGTATCCGAGATGACGCCGACCCTCACCCCCCGCCCCTCTGCCATGCCCGACAGCGTACGCCCCTCTCCCGCCACCGGGCTCGTGCTCCCCTCTCCCGTGCGCGGGAGAGGGGTTGGGGGTGAGGGTTCTCCCACCTACAGCAACTCCTTGAGGCGCTCGCGGTCGATGTTGCCGCCGCAGACGCCCACCACCACGCGCGCGCCGGGACGCAGTCCGCAGCGTCCCGAGAGCAGGGCGGCGATCCCGGCGGCGCCAGCAGGCTCGGCCTGCAGCTTGGTGCGCTCCAGGGTCAGGCGCAGCGCCGCGGCGATCTCGTCGTCGGAGACGAGCACCATCTGGTCAACGTAGCGACCGGCGATGGCCAGCGTGTTGGGTCCGGCGAACGGCGCGGCCAGGCCGTCGGCAATGGTCTGCACCGAACTCAGGCGCTCGACCCGACCGGCGGCGAGAGCGCGCGAGAGGCTGGGCGCGCCCTCGGGCTCGACGCCGATCACGCGCACCTCCGGCCGGCTCTCCTTGATCGCCACCGCGATGCCGGAGATCAGGCCTCCACCGCCCACCGGCACGATCACCGCGTCCAGGGTCTCGGGGTGGGGCGTATCCTCCAGCATCTCCAGGCCCACCGTGCCCTGACCGGCGATGACGTGGGGGTCGTCGAAGGGGTGGACCGGGACGAGGCCGCGCGCCTCCAGCAGGCGGTCATACTCCGCGAAGGCCTCGATGCTGGTCGTGCCGTGCAGCACGACCTCGGCGCCGTAGCCGCGCGTCGCCGCGACCTTGCCGCGCACGGCCGTCTCGGGCATCACCACGGTGCAGGGCACGCCCTCCAGCGCCGCGCCGTAGGCCAGCGCCTGCGCGTGGTTGCCGGCCGAGACACCGATCACGCCGCGGACGCGCTCCTCCGGCGTCAGGTGCGCCAGCTTATTGAGCACGCCGCGCACCTTGAACGAGCCCGTGCGCTGCAGCAACTCGGCCTTGACCCACAGCTCCGTGTCGGCCATCGCCCCCAGCGTGGTGGCCGACAGCGTCGGCGTGCGGTGCAGGCGGTCGCCGATGGCCGTCCGCGCCGCGTAAATATCGTCGAGAGAGATCATCGTACGAGTACGATACCATATCTGACGCACGGGCGCGGCTTTGACCCACCTGCCCTATGTCACGCTACACTTTATAAATAGGGTGCGGCCGCGATGAGACGAGGAGGGGGCATGCCGGTGTATTATGGCGTGGTCGAGAACAATCGGGTGGTGCTTGAGGGAGACGCACGCCTCGCCGACGGTTTACCCGTCGAGGTGCATCCACGTATTCACGATGCCGATGAGACCGATACAACAAGTGAGCGGTCGTCCACGGATGGGCTACGCGCGAAGGGGACTGCGACGGAAGAAGACTTCAAGCGTCGACTGCGCGCCGCTGGCGCACTCGCGCCATTGACGGCTCTCCAGTCAACGTCCATAGCGCCTGAGCGCCGCCTTATCGAGGTAACGGGACAACCGTTGTCGGAGCAAATCATCGCCGAGCGGCGCTAGTGACGGTCTACTACCTCGATACCAGCGCCCTCGTCAAACGCTATGCCCACGAACAGGGTTCGATATGGACAGGCACGCTACTGGCAGTAACCGAACGGGCAATGGACCTTGCCGCAGCCCATGGGCTCCGAGGTTATGACGCTGTACACCTTGGCGCCGCGCTGGATATCCAGGATGTGCGCAGGACGATGGCATTACCCGATCTCACCTTCGTATCGGCCGACACCAATCAACGTCAGGCCGCAGCCGCCGAGGGGTTGCTGGTCGAAGATCCAAACGCCTATTCGTAAGAGTATAGTTCGCCGTCAGGGCAGCTTGAACGACTTAGGTAAGCTGCTGATAAGTCTGGGGTAGGGTCACCTTGAACCTGAAACGGGAGGATGCGGTCGAGGGCAGGTCTGATGAGGACGTGTCCGGCGACACGACGCTGGCGGATGACGTCGAAGATCTGCTCAAGCGTGGCTGGCTGAGCCGCGCTGGCTGGGAGCGCGCCAGGAGCAAGAGCGTGACGGATGAGCATCGCCGCGCACAGGAGTTGCTCGATCAGGGCACGCCATGGTGGTAGTGCTCACGCCTGCGCCCGCCGCGAACGTGACGCTATCCACCGCTCTATCGCCCGTCAGAGAGGATGACGTACGCCCCTATGCGCCCTGGGGGTCGAGGGCGTCGCGCAGGCCGTCGCCGACGAAGGCGATGGCCACGGTGATGACGGTCAGCAGCACGCTGGGCGCGATCGCTTCCACGGCGTTGGCCGAGAGTTGGGCCATGCCTTCCTGCACCATCACGCCGAGGTCGGCGGTGGGCTTCTGCACGCCCAATCCCAGCGCGGAGAGCACGGCCTCGCCCCCGATGTAGGCGCCCACGCCGAAGGTCGCCTGCACCAGCACCAATCCCCAGATGTTGGGCAGGATGTGTCGCGCGATGACTTGCCGCTCCGGCACGCCCAGCGCGCGCGCCGCCTCGACGAACTCCTGCTCGCGCAAGGAGAGCGCCTGCCCGCGCGCGAAACGCATCAGCCCTGGCCAGCCTACCAGCGCAAAGGCGACCGTGATCAGCAGGGCCAGCCCCGCTCCTCCGGCCACTCCCGTCCAGGCGTCGCCAAAGAGCTTGACCACCAGGAAGGCCAGCAGCAGCGAGGGGAAGGCAAAGGCCAGATCGGTCAGGCGCGTCAGCACGGCGTCGACCCAGCCGCCGTAGTACCCGCCCGCGACGCCCAGGGCCACGCCGATCAGCGTGGTGATGACCTGACCCACGATGCCGACGACAAAGGCGGGGCGCATACCGTAGATCAGGCGGCTGAACACGTCGAGGCCGGCGCCGTCGGTGCCCAGCCAGTTATGGCCCGTGGGCGGTCCGTCGGCCACGAGGTTGGCGTCCGGCGTGGTCGGATTGTGCAGCGGCAGCAACGGCGCCCCGGCCGCCAGCAGCAGCAGGACGGCCAGCGCGACCAGGCTGACCAAGGCCGGGCGATGGGCCATGAAGCGCCGCAGCGCCCGGCGCGCCGGCGAGAGCCCAACAACAGCGACGACATCCTCGGTCGCCGACCATGGCGCGCCGCCCCGATGATCGGCCGTAGCCGTCGCGTCGGTCCCCATCGTATCGCCGCGCTCATCCTCCAGAAAAATGTTGGCGCGCAAAAGTCTTGGGGGCGCGTGGCGCTCGCCGCGCGGCTCGCCCGTCCCCGCGTTGGATCCGGGACGGGCGAGACGCCCGCGCCCCCAGATCACCCCGAACCTTCCGCGCGCCAACGAAAAAACGGGCGGGCCGGCCGCGTCTGGTAGGTCAGGCTGGTTAAACATCCCTAATACCCTCCACGCAAAATCGTCGGCGCGCATACATCCTGGGCACACGGCCATCGTACCCTCGCCGCGGCCCCCCTTGTGACCACAGTGACCACAGGAAAACGGCAAGGGATGAGGCCCTTCGGCTCCCCTCGCCCGCGCACGGGAGAAAGGGCGGCTCTATGCTCACAGGCGCACCCGAGGATCGACGACGGTGTAGACGATGTCGGTCAGGGTGTTGACCAGGATGATGGCCGCGGCCAGCACCAGCGTGGTGGCCTCGGTCACGGTCAGGTCGCCGCTCTCGGTGGCCTGCACGGTGATGTAGCCGATGCCGTTGATGCTGAACCCGTTCTCCACGATGAATCCGCCGACGACGAGGTAGGCCACGGTCGGCCCCAGCACCGAGGCCAGCGGGACCAACACGTTCTTCATAGCGTGCAGGCCCACGATCCTGGCGCGGGTCAAGCCCTTGGCCCGCGCCGTGCGCATGTAGTCCTGGCGCAGCACGTCGAGCATGAAGCTGCGCACCGAGCGCGCGAAGAATCCCGCCAACCCCGCGGCATAGACAGTTACGGGCAGCACGCCCTCTTTAACGCCCAGCCAGCCGTCGTCGCCCCACTGGCCGGCCGGCAGCCAGCCGAGCCGCACCGAGAAGACCTCGACCAGGATGGGGATCAGCACCAGGGCGGGCACGGCGTAGAGGGCCAGCATCAGGCTCATGCTCAGGTGGTCGGCCAGCAGCCGATTGCGGCGCACCGCCGCCAGCACGCCCAGCGGCACGCCCACCAGCAGCGCCGCCAGTAAGGCCAGCCCGCCCAGGGTCAGCGAGACCGGCACGCCGTCGGCCAGCAGGTCAACAACCCTGGTGCCTGGCTCGGCCAGCGAGAGGCCCAGATCGCCGTGCAGCAGGCCGCCCAGGTAGTCCAGGTAGCGCCGCCACAGCGGCAGGTCGAGCCCGTACTGGTGGTCAAGTTGCGCGATGGTGGCGGCGCCGGCGTGCAGGGCCAGGTTGGCGCGCACGGGGTCGCCCGGCGCGGCGGCCACCAGCAGGAAGGTGACGGTGCAGACCGCCAGCAGCACCAGCAGCGCGCCGGCCAGGCGCCGCACGACGAAGACGAGCACCGGCACGACGCTGTCCCGCGACTCTCAGGACCCGACGCTGACGTTGGTCCAGTCGCCGCCGACCGGGATGGCCCCAGCGGGGGTCAGGACCAGGCCGTGGATGTTGCTCTGCCAGCGCACGTAGGACACCGGCTGGTACAGCTCGATGAAGGCGACGTCCATCATGGCCCGCCGCTGCGCCTGGACGTAGAGGGCGGTGCGCGCCGGCCCGTTCGGCGTCACGTCGGCGCGGTCCAGCAGGCTCTGCACGGCGGGGTTGCTGTAGTTGCCGATGTTGTAGGTCGAGCCGGCGCCGATAAGGTTGTCGGCGAAGTCCTGCGGGTCGGCGTAGTCGTAGACCCAGTTGTCGATGATAAACGGGGTGGACGGCTGCGAGATGAGGGTCAGGTAGGTGTTCTCGGGCCGCGCGGTGATGGCGACGTTGAGGCCGACTGCCGTCCACTCGTTCTCCAGTGCGGTCATCACGTTGGCCAGGTCCTGCGACCCACTGGGGTAGAACACGCTCAGGTTGCCCTCGTGCGGCAAATGGCCTCCGAAATCCTTGCGCGCCAGGGCCAGTTCGGTCCGGGCTCTGGCCGGGTCGTACGGGGCCAGGGCGCAGAGCGTGGGATCATAGCCGGTGATGCCCCGCGGAATCAGGCCGCATAAGGGCTGCACGGTCCCATGCAGGATCTTGGCGGCCAGGGTCTGGCGGTCCACGGCGTAGAGCAGGGCGCGACGGAAGTGCAGGTCGTCGAACGGGGCGCAGCCCACCGGCTTGCACTGCGCATCGCGCCCCAGGTTGGGCACGAGGTAGTAGGTGGAGAGGGTGGGCGAGGAATGCAGGTCGGCGCTGCCACGCGCGGCCGCGAGGTCGGCGCTGGGCACGCCGACGAGGGGGATCTGGCCGCTACGATACTCGCTGTAGGCGGTGTCGGGCGTGGAGATGAAGGGCACGTCGATCTCTTTGAGCCGCATGCGGCCGGCCTCGTACCAGTGCGGATTGGGCGCCAGGTACATCTCCTGGTGGTAGCGCCAGGCCCGGCTGAACATGAACGGCCCGCTGCCGATGTTGCGGGACTGCGCGGAGGGGCCGATCAGGTCGGCGTTGGGCGCGAGGCCGGGCTTGACCACGAAGCTGGTGGGGTAGGTCAGCGTCTGCAGGAAGTAGCTGATGGGCCGGTCCAGGGTGATGCGCACGGTGCGGGCGTCTGGCGCGGCGATGCCGGCCAGGCTTTTGGCCTTGCCGCTGTTCCAGTCCGCCGCGCCCTTGATGTGCCCCAGGTAGAGCAGCGCGTTGGGCGAGTTGGCTGCTTTGGACAGGCTGCGCGTGATGCTGGCCACGACATCGGCGGCGGTGAGCGGGGTACCATCCGCGTAGGCCAGGTTGGGCCGCAGCGTAAAGGTGTAGGTCAGGCCGTCCTTCGACACCACGGGCATGGACTGCGCAAGGTCGGGCACGACGTTGTTGCGGTCGTCGAGGCGCACCAGGCCGCTGTAGACCAGCTGGATGATGCTGATCGAGTTGGAGTCGGTGACCTGCGCCGGGTCGAGGGATTTCAGCCACAGGCTGCTGCCCACCGTGGGATCGACGAACACACCGGGTCCGGCCGCGACGGGTCGCGGCTGGCGCCCCGCCTGCGCGGGGCCGGCCAGCGCGGCCGAGGGGGCTAGGGCTGCTATCAGGACCATAGATGCGCGACGTGGGACGCGAAAACGCTTCATGCCTGTCTCTCCCTATCCAAATCCAATCATCGATCTCTCTGCCATCTGTCGATACACGCGCGACATGACCCCATCGTCCTGCCGACACTCTAGCGGCAGACGGGCCGTCTGTCAACCGCGTCGCCACCCCTCAGGCGAGCGCGACCTGCGACTGAAGTCGCATGGCAAACCACGGACACCGCAGTGTCAGGACGGCGATGGCACGGCACGGGTAGGGGCGTATTCAATACGCCCCTACGAGCCACGCCCGACCGCAGTCGGCGTCCGTTTGCCATGCGACCTCAGTCGCAGGACACGTCCACTATGTCAAGGTGCATCCCGAGAAACAACGTCACGCAGCCCTCTCATCCCCACATGGCGTACAATGAAACACGTGCGAGGGGAAGCACTGTCGCGCCTCCTCGGAGCTAACGACTAACGACTAACGACTAACGACTAACGACTATAAGGAGACCGCTGTGGCACACACACTCAGCATCGGCAAACTGCGCGGACTGCGTCAGATCGCCGACGACCACGGGATCTTTACCATGGCCGCCGAGGACCAGCGCGGCTCGATGCGCAAGATGCTCAACGCCAACGACCCCCAGAGCGTCGACCCCGCCCAGATGACCGAGGTCAAGATGGATATCTGCCGCGCGCTCAGCCCGCTGGCCAGCGCCATCCTGATCGACCCCGAGTACGGAGCCGCCCAGGCCATCAGCAGCGGCGCGCTGGCCGGCCACACCGGTCTGCTCGTCTCGCTGGAAGACTCCGACTACGAGCAGGTCGGCGACGACCGCCGGGCCAAGATCCTGGAGGGCTGGGGCGTGGAAAAGATCAAGGCGATGGGCGCCTCGGGCGTCAAGTTGCTGGCCTACTTCCGGCCCGACCGCGGTCCCGGCACGACCTACCAGCGCGACCTCATCGCCCGCGTCGGCGAGGAGTGCCAGAAGCACGACATCCCCTTCATCCTGGAGTGCGTCGCCTACCCCGTCGGCGGCATGAAGATCGACTCGCCCGAGTACGCCGCCATGAAGCCGGAGTTGGTGATCGAGACCGCGCGCATGCTCAGTCCGCTGGCCGTCGATGTCTACAAAGCCGAGTTCCCGGCCGACTCCAAGCTGGAGACGGACGAGTCCAGGCAGCTGGCGATCTGCAAGAGCCTCGACGAAGCCTGCGTCGTGCCCTGGGTCATCCTCAGCGCGGGGGTCGACATGGACATTTTCCGCCCACAGGTGAAGGTTGCCTGCCAGGCCGGCGCGTCGGGCTTCCTGGGCGGTCGCGCCATCTGGAAGAACGCGGTGCGCCTGCCGGCCGAGCAGCGCCGCCACTTCCTGGAGACCGAGGGCGTGGAGAACCTCAAGAGCCTGATCGAGATTGCGCACCAGAACGCGCGCCCCTGGACCGAGCGCGCCAACCCCGGCTTCGAGAAGCAAACAATCGACGACACCTGGTACCGTAGCTACGAGGTTTAACCAGTCTCCTCCTTATCCATAGGACCCTGCCATTCCCGTCCCAGATGGTCGCATTGGGGTAGGGGCGTCTTGCAGACGCCCTGGTGTGCGCGGCCGGGGCGTCTGCAAGACGCCC
>JAABUZ0100005522.1_pt1 | contig 16532 bp, 25 predicted proteins | sample 5562091 | NCBI WGS metagenome assembly JAABUZ01 (sample SAMN12813069, study PRJNA571459) | rock metagenome | isolation source: Antarctica rocks | place: Antarctica: Victoria Land, Linnaeus Terrace sud | collected 2015-12-21
GCGTCATCCCCCCACCGAGGTCGCGCGTCATCATCGGCTGCGTGCCGGGCGGGTAGGCCGGTGGCGGCACGCGCTCGACCACACAGAGCGCGGTGAAATCGTTGACCTGACCGAGATCGACTGCGAACACAAAATTACTCATGGGAACCTCCAAAGAGGGGCTTCACGTCCGACGTGACCGCCCGCATAAGATCGTCATAGGCGAAGATTTGCTCGCTGTTCTCGGAGAATTCGGCGCAATATTCCTGGCGAAACCAGCGCGGGCCAAGCGCCTTTTCTTCTTCCGCCAGGAACGCCGCCGGGATGCGCGGACACTGCGTTGCTGGTACTTTCACGCGCTCCCACGTCGGGCCGCCCTCGCCCCATTCGTGGTAGAAAAACCCGCGCTTGCCCCACGGCGTGCTCATCGCGATCAACCGGCCGCCGCTGGTCGCGAGCATTGGCCGGGTACCATAATAGAGCGAGTCGTCTACTCTGCTCGCCTCGTCAATCAGGAGCAACCGCACCGCGCTGAAGCCGCGAATCGATCCCTCCGTCCCCGGTAGCGCGACGATCTGGCTGCCATTAGCGAGTTCGAGGCGGAGGGCTGATTCCGCCGTTGCGCTCACGGGGCGACCGGCGGCCCGGTAGATGTCAAGGCAACGGTGGAAGAGCAACTGCGACTGGCGAAGGGACGGGCTCAGCGAGAGCACGAGTGAACCCGGACGATAGAGCGTTTCATGCACCGCGAGGATGCTCGCGACGGTTGACTTCCCCGCCTGGCGGGACACATTCAACAGCACCCGCGCCGCCTGCGAACGCAGCACCGCCGCCTGCCAATCATCGGGTTCGATGCCCGCCGCTTGCGCGAACAGCACCGGATCGAGCGCCATGCTGAAATCAGTCGCGATATTCATCGCCCGCCTCGATCTGCCGTGCCACGGCGAGCCACGCCTCGGGGAACGGCTGAAGCGCGTGCATCAACCGGCCGCGTAAGGCGATCCACTCGCTCGACAGGACAATGTTGACGACCGGCGCGCGGTCGATCTCGCCCTCGACTTCGAGCAGCAATTCCAGACAACTCCTCGCCTCGCGGATGCCCGCCAAGGCCGTCCGGTAATCGCCGGCCACCTCCGCTTTCAGCAATAGGCTGATCGCCTTGCCCTTCAGCCGGTTCACCTCGCCGAGCAGTTCGTCGCCGCGCGATACCTCGGTCGCCGCGTGCGCTTTGGCAATCGCAGCGGGCAGGTGATTCGCCTTGTGCCGCAGGAGCGAATCGGTTGAAACGCGGTATAACGCGGCGATCGCGGGAATCGCGGTGTTGGCCGCGAGTTCCCGATTGATCGCCTCAAGATGCTCAGATTGGCAGGTCGAACAGGCACGCGGCATCTTAGCGTCCCTTGTTCTTCGCTACATCGTCGTTTCGCATCATCGCGCGTCCAAGTTCGCTTCCACTCAAGAGCGCCGCCCTACGCTCCGGAGACATCCCGCCCGCCCGCGCGTCCGGGGCCGTGCCCTGGTCGAGCCCGAGCAGCTTCTTGCCTACTGGGCTGGCCTTGAGCAGCGCATTGCGTCGTGCTTCATAATCTTGCTGCTCCCGCGGCTTCTCAAGCTCCGGCCCCCGGTGGATCCGATGCCCGGGTTTATCCCAGTAGACGTAGCCCGCCTTTTCCAATTCCTCGAGCAGGGGGCGCTGCTGCTCCGTCCTGATGTGCATCGCCGGGAGGAAAAAGTGATCTTCTTTGGCGTCGATCAGCGACACCAACCTCTCGGCCAACGTCAGTCTCTGCGCTACCGTCAACCTACCAAGAATCGTCGTCGTCATTGCGAGGTTCCTTTCTTTTCGTTAGTCCGGCATCGGCGCGGTGATGAGCGCGGTCAATCGATCTTCCGCGAGCAGGATCAGTTCCCTTGTGCGTTGTTGCTCCCAGCGGAGCGTCCCGGCCTCGGCGTCGGTTGCATTACTCCGCGCCGTTGCCTGATCGAAAGCGGCTCGTGCCGCCTTCAAGGCCGCTTCCGCCAAGGTCGCCTCACGGGAGATCGCCGCCTCGCGCAGCCGGGTGCACGCCTGTGTGGCGTGCAGCTCGGCGACCTCCGCGTGGATCAGGCGGACCCGCGCTACCACCAGCTCGCTCTCCAAATCCAGACGCCGGTGCTGAATTTCCTTCAGGGTATCGGCGCGCCCCTGTTTCACCGCCGTGCTGTACGCGCTGGGCAAGCCGGCGAGGGCGGTCTCCAAATCGTGGACGGCGGCACGGGCGAGTTGCAGCGCCTCGTCAGCGCTCTGCTCGGTGGTCTCGGTCGGTGCGGTCGTCATCATGCGAAATTCCTTTCTGATTGCTCGGCGGCGTCGGCGTCGGCGTCGTCGTCGTACACGTCGTACACGTCGTCATCGTCCCGACCCCCGCTCTCGGCACGGGCGGCGAGCCAGCCGGTCAGCCCCGCACGATCGGCGCGCGCGGGGCGGTGGCGCGGTTTGCGCGGCAGGGCGAGCAGGGCTACCGCCGCCGCCAGTTTCGCCGCCTGCTCGCTCGCCCAGCTCCCCCGCCCCCAGACCCGATCGTGAAGCCGTACATCCCCGTCCCCGTGTCTCTGACCACCACGAGCCGGCGGTCGTTGTACATCAGGGTCGGGTTGCCGGTTGCGCTCCGCTCCCAGCGGCGCGAGGCGGCGATCCGTCCCGCGCATTCAGCGCCACGATCGCCGTCGGCGCGATGCTCGCCCTTGACGACGCTCGGCGTGGGACGGGTAAACGGCGGGGATATGTGTTCACCTTGACACGTTGGACACGTTGGACACGTTTGCTGTGGTTTTTCTCTATTTCTATTCATGGGGGAAAACCTCGGAATCGGTGTCCAACGTGTCCAACGTGTCCAAATCCCCTTGTACAGCACTCGTCGCTAGCGTGATGCCGAACCAGCATCGTTGTCCTGAGCGCTTTTCTCTGGTCAATCCGCGCTCTGTGAGCCTCTTCCCGAACATTGTCTCCGTTTCATATCGCTCGCCGCTTTGCTCTGACCATTCGCGATATGCACGATACAGTTCGCTGGAGGTTACCGAGGCGTTCTTTGTAAGAATGCATCGGTCGTCGATAAACCGCGCGAGGGTATCCATCTCAGCACGATATTCGCTCGTCGCATCCCTGACCGCCCCTGGGATAACTAAGCCGTGCTTCTGCCAATCGAGACAACCGCGAACTGCCCAAGCGAGGATGCCGGGCAACTCAGCGCGGAGTTTTTCCGGGAGATTCTTATCTTGATTCGCCTCGGAGATTGTCACCGTGAACGGAATAAGCGCCGGCCGCCGCCAGATTGCATGATCGGTACCCTTGATGAGGGGTTTATGATTCACACCGATCCAGAGTTTATGTCTCGGGATGAAGTCGAAGAATTCCCGATGCAGAAATCTCGCGGTGATACGGTCTCCGCCGGTCAATTGCTTGACGAGAGATTCATTAAGGCGCATTCCCTCGTTCGTCTCGACAGTCGTGATAAGGCGTGCGCCGACCATGCGTGCAATGTCGTTCGGGATCGCCCCTTCGTTCTTTCTCACCGCGAATGTGTCCATCGTCGCCGACTGGGCATAATCGCCCAGCAGAGCGGCAAGTATCTCCAAAAAGGTGGACTTGCCGTTGCTTCCCGTGCCGTAGAGGAGAAAGAATTTCTGCTCGCGCGTTGACGCTGTCAGGCTGTAGCCAACGGCCTGTTGAACGAAGCGGCGGGTTTCCGCGTTAGGAAGCACCTGCACAAGGAACTGCTCCCATGTGGGTGCACCCACACCGGGATAGTACGGTATAGGGACGCATTTCATGTGCATCTCGCTGCGCTCATGCGATCGCAGAATGCCAGTGCGTAGGTCGATGACTCCTAACACGCTGTTGAGCAGCCAAGGATCGCAATCGAAATCCTGTAGGTGGACCGGGATCCCCGCCTGCTTCCGACCGAGTTCCAGCATCGCGGCAAGACGCGGCGCTGCCTCACTCTTCACCGCGTGCTTGCCAAGTTCGGCGGTAGGGATCGTGTCCGGTGCGTCGGCTGCCTCGCGGTATATTGCGCGGACGGTTTCCATCGCGCAGCGATCTGCCTTCCCCGAGTCATCAAGCACCCAGCGAATCTCATCCCACGCCGCCCACTTCCCTGGCTCAATCACGAAGCGCAGATTCATCCCATGCCGATCAATCAGTCGCTCGGCGTTGCCAAGATCGGTGAATGGGCGCTTGGGTGGCGGTTCGTCGCTTACCTCTTCGCTGCCCCGTGTCGGTGATGCGGGGGGCGGGAGGATCTCGCCGGTCTCTGGATCAACATCAAGATTGTGCGCCTTTGCGAGGCGGATAGGCGACGGGTTATATTGTGCGTACAGCACCTTGCCTGCCGCACTAAAGTCGCCGCCATGTTCGAGGGTCGCGTACACGCCGAATGGTGCGTACGGATTACCCCGCCCAGCGGAGGACGGCTCGAACGGCGTATTCGTCGAGAAGACATGCATGACACCTTTGGCATTGACATTGCCGCTCGTCTCAGAGGTCGCGCCGGGGCGGGTGATGCTGACGTTCCCCTGCCCGTCGCGTCGGCCAATACTCCAACCGTGCCGCTGAAAGAGATCGAGGACGTCGCGCTGACCGTTCTCACGGTTATAGCGGGTGCCGGGGAGTTCATCGCCGTCAGCGTGACAAAGGGTGCGCGCTTTCCGCTCGGGCTGCGGCCGGGGTGCGCATTCGTTGAACGTTGCCGCTGCATCCAGCAGAATCTGGTATTCGTCCGGCGTCAGCATCGGCAGGTCCGCGAGGTCACCGCACAGCCGCTGATAGCCAACGCTCGGCGCGGCCATGAATCCGTTCCCCTCGCCGCGGACCTCGATGCGAATATCGCCGACGCTGCCGTCTGGTTTGCGTGGGTCACGCGCTGGAATGCAAGATTGCATGTTTTCGCTGATTCTGACGGCAGCGTGATATCGCCCCGACTGTTGCGACTGCTCGACGTAGATCTTGGCCAAGAGCGCATCGGGGATGAGGCAGTACCAGTCGTCAAAGTAGCCCGCTTGATCGAAATCAAAGGCAACGATGCCACCTGACCGCGAACCACAGACAAGGGACATCCGCTCAACATCGGGTTGCTGAAACATCCCATCGTGTTGCCCCATGGTAGGCCAACCATGAGGCGGGTAATACTCGGCGGACCAACGGGGGATGTTTTTCCCGTCGGGACCGAGGAACCGGATGCCACGATCGGGGTGCTTCGCCGTCCGGCTGGCCGGAAAGGTGAGGACGCCAGCCTCATAGAGCCGCCGGGCCTCCTCCACGATCAATTTGTTCTCGGATGGTTCGGGGTTGATCGGCTGGGCACTCATTCGCCGCCGCCTTCGTGCTCGAAGCGCCGCACGAGGCCGCCGTCGATCGCGATGCGGACGGTGATGTATCTGCTCGGCGTGCCGTGATCGTGAACCCGTTCGCCGCAAAAATACATTCTCCGGCGTGCTCGTTCGTGCGGATTGTTGGCGAAGAAGAGCGCATCGCCTTGATCGAGGAGGTATTGCAGGCGCGTCCTGGTGTTCTGCGGGAGTTGGCGCGATGGCCTCGTGCCCTGAGCGATCGTTGCGCGGTTCAAGCGGCACCCCCGAGCAGGACGACGGGCATTTTGCCGCGAATTCCTCGGCGTTTCGCCCTGCGGCGGAGCAGGTAGAATTTCGTCGGTGTGCGTGGTATCATGGGGACGAACTCCAGTCTCAGATCCTTGACTAGCCGGGCGTTGTGAGCGTCCGGTTTGTCGTTAATGCGCCGCATCGAGGGACAATCGGTGCTGCGCGTCGGTGTCGGTTTGCCCCAACTCTTTCACGAGCAACCACCTCATATATTGGCTCGGCTTGCGGTCAACTCGGCGACTCACCTCCTCCAGCCGAGACTTTTCCTCAATGGAAAGCCTCAGCGTCAACGTCTCGGTCCTTTCCACGGTCTCTAAAATCACGCAGGTCTCCTTTCAGTACCGTTGGTCGTGATCGCCATCCATCGAAATGTAACACCGAATCCGACGAATGTCAACGTAACACGTCCTATCTCCTTAACGCGAACAGTGACTGCCACCCAAAGTAGAGAAAAACCCTAGTGATTGCCACCGCCAGTCTGCGAGGGGTCGCGTTCCTTTGGCGATGTTGGCCCTTCGATGGGCATCTCTGTGTAGACCTCCCCGGCTGCTGTCACGAAGTAAATCCGCAGGCGAACCTGAGCACCTGCTTCCCCCGCTCTCCGCAGGTGTTCCCCCACCCGGACGCCGTACGCCGACGCCTCGCGCCTGAGCGCGACCGGTATTGGGGGCCAGCCGGGGTACGTCGCTTCGACGAGTGCGAAGGGCAACATGCCATGCCGTTCTTCGATCGTCTCCAGACAGCGCTCGTACTGGGTCGTGCGGGCTTGCAAGGTGGCCCGAGCGTCGGCGAAGCTCAGCCCCTTTGCCGCCACATCGAGGGCCAGGTAGAGCGCCACCAGGGGATACAGGGCGCGTGCGCCCCCCTTTGTCGCCCCCGGCGGTTTTCGTGTCACCGGACGGGGGAGGACGCCCGCTTCGGAGGACCAGTCCCGTAGCTGGCGGAGCGTCACATCTGCCCCGACGGCGGCGAGTTCGCTCAGCAATTCATCCTGGGTGAGCATGTAGGGTTTCTGCTTCCGCCAGCGCGCCATGGTGTCATCTGCTGTCATCTCATCTCCTCCTGAATAGTGCGGGAGCGGCCCGCCCACTGCCTTTTTGTCGCTACCGGCCTGCTCACAGTAGGGCGGCCGGTGCCCAAACCACGGTTTTCGTCGCGCACAAAAAGACCCCGAACGCTCCCGCGATTGGGAAGCGTTCGGGGCCAAGATGCCAATGTGATATAGTGATTCTGCATGGACCTCCACCGTCCTTGCCCGCCCCGAACGGTGTTGATACCACCGCCGGGGCACTTCATTGTCATCTCAACATTGTCATCTCAACGTAGGAACCGGCCGAGCAGCCGGAAGATCGCCCGATACTGCGCCTTGCGCACCATCCGCCTCGTGTAGCGCCCACGCTTGACGGCGTTCACGTCACCGAGGAAGCGAGCACTTCGATAGAGCCAGCCTCGCGTGGTCATGACGCACTACCCATCACAAACTCGATCATCTCCGTGCTGAGTCCCCACCGTCCCCGGCAGTACTCCGGGAAAGAGGCGTGGGTATATCGGTAGGATCCTCGGCGATTGATCTCTGCCAGTGCATCAAGTGTAGACTTGGCGCGCTCGATGATCTCCTCCGCCGCGTGAAGGTCTGCACGGGCGGACCGTGCTTCCACGATCTCGCGCACCTTCGCGGCGGTGACGTTCTCGCCATGCTCTTGTTGCACCTGCTGCCACACTTCGCGCATCATCTCTGGGTCGTCACGAAGCGGTGCGAGTTCGCGGAGTTGTCCTTCGGGGATGGAGCCAATTTCTCCAATTGGCGAAACCTTCGCCTCAAGCAAACCAGCGTTGAGAACTCGGTAGAGATGGGCTTGACTCTGCTCGAACTCAGCTGCGACGCATTGCCGCCAGCTCGCGTACCCGAGCGCGCGCCATCCTTCGCGGTCATGAAGGTCAAGCACCTGCCTGCGAATGTTTGCGATACCCACATTGATTACCTGCACACACGACCGCGCTTCCGGTTCGCTCATCAAGCCCTTGGTTCGTTCGTTCGTCACTCGACGCCTTCCCTCTTTGCGAGTTCGCGCAGCGCCACCGTGATGACGGCGATCTTGCTCATACTCATTTTTTTTGTGAGCCGGTCAAGCAGCGCGTGTATCTCGGGTTGAAACCGAAAAGATGAGGCTTTCAGTTTGTTGTCCATACATCCTCCTTTCCCGTTTAGTATAGCAGGACGACGCTCGATGTCAAGCACATGTATCGCATAATGCTTGACAGAAGGCTGCGTACGGTGTATGATGTTGACATCAGATGGAACGGTCCACTGATACAGGAAATCCCGGCAGTGCGACTAACACTCCGGGGTTGGCACAAGGAAGGCAGAGTCCCCCATGCAGACTCAGTTTAGCACCGGCCGCGACAAAGGGACGTGGGACGGCGGATGCACCAAGGGCCGCACCATCGCCGCACGCCATCTCGCCGACGAAGACTTCGCCGGGTACTACGAAATCCTCTGCGAGTACCAAGACCTGAACAGCTGCACACCGAGCGCGTACTACGCCGGCTTCATCGACGGCTGTCGCGCCGCGATGCGCGAGCACGCGACCGAACTCGGGAAGGCGGCGGCGTGACGAGCCGGGCAGCGGTAGGGACGATGTGTGGGGCCGGGATGTCCGGCCCCGGTATTTATGGAGGGCATGACGATGGAAGTGCTGAAGACGACCGAGCGCGGCGTGACGGTGGATCTATCCCACGAGGACATCGGGTATCTGGCGGAGGCGTTGTTCGTCCTCGACCAACATCCCACGAGCGAGGGCGGCAACTATATCCAGGAGGTCAACCGACTGTGCGGCCGGTTCGAGACGCTCGCCCAGTTGCGCGAGCTCGCACTGACTGAAGAGGCGGAGAAAGACAAGGCGCCGTATCACCATGGGCGCGACGCCAACATATCCCCACCGCAACCATAGCATCCCGACGATAAGCCATTAGCTCGACATGCCGCCCATTACCTCGATGGGCGGCATGCTGACGTATGCGCGGGGTGAAGGCATTTACCTTGCCGGGGGCGCTGTGGCAGACTCTCTCCATGGGGACAAGGGCAGGGACAGACGGGGTGACACTCACCGAGGCGGCGACAACCCTTAGGATTAGCCGTGATGCCGTGAAGAAGCAACTCGCGCTTCTTGGCATCACGGACCGGCCGTCCTCTATCTGGCTCATTGGTCTCGCCCCGTACGACGACCCTGCCGCGACTCTCGAGTTCGCGCGCCGGAAGCTGGCGGAGAAGAAACGACGGGCGTAAGGAGGGTATGGACACCGTTTGGGATACCGCAGTTGATGATGGTGTTGGCTGCGCCTGTGCGGCCAGCGGGAAAAGAAGGGGAATTGCATGAACAGACGGATCTTTTTCCTCGGCCTCGTGATCGTCGCGGTGCTGACAGTCATCACCTTCACGGCGGGGGGCGGAGCGGCGCAGACGACCGCGAGCAGCACTGCAGGAACCGGCAGTGCGGTAGCGACACGCCCGGCCACAGTCGCCGTGACGGCAACACGGGCGGCGACGGTACCGGCCACAGCGGTGGCGACCGGGACGGGCGGGGGCACGATCGTGCCGGTGTCGGGGACGACGGGTCAGGCGCGGGCGAGTTCGGTGAACTTCGTGCTGGTCGAGGGACTGGTGCTCGGTCTCGCGGTGGTGGGGACGGGCATCATGCTAAGGCGGCGGGCATCGCGGGAGTAGAAGGAGTAGTCGATGAGCACCGGGGATTGGCAAAGCGCGCTAGGTGACTTGCTCAACGCTGTCCCACACGACGTAGACAGATTCGAACTCGACCTCCTCAGGCAGCGGGGTGCGGACGGGGATCTCTTCAAAGACTTGTTGCCAGATGACGCGCTGCATCACATGAACGATGAGTATCACAACTATTGATACTGATGGCGAAGTCGGGGGAATCATTGGTAGGCTATCCTCCTCAGCCCATTTCCCCCGCTCGACACCGCGAGGAGGATCGCCATGCTTCGCCCACAGCCCATCGGCCCCGTTCCCGAGGAAACTGCTCGCGTTGCCGCTGCCGCCTTCCCCAAGGGGCATCCCTATCTCCGCCTCGCGGACGAACTCGGCACGCTCTTCACCGATGAACTCTTTGCGCCGCTCTTCCCCGCCTACGGACAACCGGCCTGTGCGCCGTGGCGATTAGCCCTTGTCACCATCCTCCAGTTCGCCGAAGGACTCTCCGATCGTCGCGCGGCGGATGCCCTCCGGAGCCGGATCGACTGGAAATACGTCCTGCGCCTCGAACTGACCGATCCCGGCTTCGACGCCTCGGTACTCAGCGAGTTTCGCACCCGGCTGCTCGATGGTCAGGCTGAGCAGTTGCTGCTCGACACCCTGCTGGACTGGTGCAAGGAGCGGCAACTCGTGAAAGCACGGGGACGGCAACGGACCGATTCGACGCATATCCTCGCTGCCGTGCGGGCGCTCAACCGGATCGAGGTCGTCGGCGAGACGATGCATTATGCCCTCGATAGTTTGGCAGTGGTGGCTCCTGATTGGTTGCGACACCAGGCAAAGCCGGAGTGGGCCAAGCGCTACGCCCGCCGGGCCGAGGACGACCGACTCTCGACGGGGAAGGAAGCGCATGACGCCCGCGTGCTGACCATCGGGGACGATGGCTATCGCTTGCTCATCGCCATGTATGCCGCCGACGCGCCGCGGTGGCTCCGGGAGGTTCCGGCAGTGGACACCCTGCGTCGGGTCTGGATTCAGCAATACCATCTGGTCGAGGGGGCCGTGCACTGGCGCGCCACAGAGGAAATCCCGCCCGCGACGACGTTCATCAGTTCGCCCCATGATCTCGACGCCCATTACGCCAAGAAGCGCACCACCCAATGGGTCGGCTACAAGGTCCATATCACCGAGACCTGTGAGGACGATCTCCCCCATCTCGTGACGCAGGTTGAGACGATGGCGGGGCCGATTGCTGATGGTGACGCGACGCCAGTCATCCATGAGAACCTCGCACGTCGCGGCCTTTTGCCACGGACGCACCTCGTCGATACCGGCTACCTCGATGCCGAGCTGCTCGTCTCTAGCCGCCGTGACTATGCCGTTGACCTGTTCGGTCCCACGCGACCGAACGTGCATTGGCAAGCACGCGCGGGGGAAGGCTTCGATATTCAGCACTTCCGCGTTGATTGGGAGAGGCAGCGGGCAACGTGCCCCGAAGGGCAGACAAGCGTCAGCTGGACACCTGCGGTCGACAACCGCCACACGAACGTGATCAAGATCAAGTTCTCGACCAAGGATTGTGGGGGGTGTCTCAGCCGCACGCGGTGCGTCCGTTCGGAGAATCCGCGCCCACGCCGCACGATCACGGTGCGGCCGCAAGCGCCGTACGAAGCGCTGCAGGCGGCACGCCAGCGTGAGGATACCGCTGCGTTCGCCGCGACGTATGCCAAACGGGCAGGCATCGAGGGGACGATTTCGCGGGAGATTCGGACCTGTCGGCTGCGTCGAACGCGCTATATCGGCCTACCGAGAACGCGTCTTGGGCATCTCCTGACGGCTGCGGCACTGAACTTTCTCCGGCTCGGCGAGTGGTTCATGGATGTGCCACGGGCCAAAACACGCCGTTCGCCGTTTGCCACACTGATGACCGATCTCATCGCAGCATGACCCATGCCGACTTCGCCATCAGTATCACTATTGGTGGATAAACAGGGACGCTTTACAGGCCGACGCCTGGATTAGTCACCGGTGGCGAGTTCTCCGGGCGGATCCCCAAGCGCTTACCATCACGTTTGCCCGCATTTTATGACGAAGTACCGGGCGTACGTAGCGAGAAATGAGTACCGATGACCGCAGCAGACGTGACTGATTTCTTCCTCATGTTGTGTGAGCGGGCCGCTCCTTGCCTCAGCAGCCCTTCTACCGCGTGATCCATCGCGGGGACATCCGCGTATAGGTTGATGTAAGGACAGATCAGAGACGGTTGGCGAGCGCTTCACGGTACCCGGTCGCCCCGGCCATCCACCCCCGACCTGCCCGAGGCACGGAGGGCGTGACCCCACACGCACCCTCTCCCTTCTCCCTCCCCGGTGGCGGCGCTTTCCCCGGCCCGCCACTCTTTGTGTCCACGGAGGGCGTGTGACAGGTTACGCTCGGCGCTGCTTGTCCCAGTTGTACCAGGCCCATCCCTGCACGCTGAGGCAGACTTTGCCCGCCGTCGGCAGCACGAAGCTCGCCGCGATGCCCAGTCGGATCAGGGGCGGGATGTCCACCGATGCGCGCCCCATCTCGGCGGCGAGATTGTCCACGCTGACGCTCACCGCGCCCGTGTCGCGCTGGAGGTCGCCGACGGCGCGCAGGAGAGCGACGCTCGGCGGCGTTGGTGGTGGTGGTGGTGGTGACGATGGCGGGCGTTGAAAGACCATGGCATAGGATACCGCGCACTCTTCCCGGATGTCGCGCTCGGGATCGGTGCCAGTGATGGAGATTAACGAGATCACGGACGGCACGATCACTGTCGAAATGCAGCCGGAAGAGGCAATGACGATGCAAAAGAGGTAGCACGACATATCGCACGAGCGTGCTCTGCCCCATCTCGATGGCCCCATAGGCGAGCAGTCCGCCCATTGCGTTTTCGCCGCCATACGGTGAGAATATCGCTCTATAGCAATGCGTAACCGCTGTATATCGCACGCTATACCGCCGTATGTTCCCGCTTTACAGCGCTACAGGGGGGCCGTTGGTCGAGCTATCTATCGCCGAGGCTGCTGAGCGGATCGGTGTTACCAAAATCGCTCTACGTAACAAGGTCACACGCGGGACTGTCGCCGCAATAAAGGGTGACGATGGACAGTGGCGTGTCCGGGTTGAGGAGCGTAATAGTGAATGGATAGCGATTCCCGCAACGGGTCGATCCCGGTCACGACGCTATACACCGATGCATGATCGCGATGTACAGCCCGATAGTCCCGCTACACCTGTTTCAGTCGATCCTGTCCGCCGAGCCGAGCAACTAACCGTCGTACAGGAGATCCTTGCACCTTTTATCGCCGAGTTAGGATCGGTGCGCGAAGAGTTGGGACGTGAACGGATCCTTCGTGAACAGGCCGAGCGCGAGCGCGACGATCTCCGTCAGCGGTTGGAAGCGCCGCACGCCCCTGAGCGGCCCGGAGACGATGAATCCCGCGTGACGAGCGGTAACACGTCGCACAGCGCCCCACAACGTGAACCTGAGGCATCGTGGCGCGTGCGGCTGCGGCGTTGGCTGGGATGGGAGTAAGCAATGCCACGCGGATATCGGAACAGCGACTACCAACCCCTCGTCGATCTGCTCGCCGCGTCGCACGACGATGAAGTGGTTCTGACCTTCAAGGAGATCGCCGCCCTGATCGGTCGTCGCACGCTGCCAGAATCGGCGGTCATGCGTGTGACTTGGTGGAGAAGCAAGCACAACTCGGCGGTCATGCTGTGGACGGCCATCGGCTGGCAGGCGCGCGCGGACCGCGATCATCTGCGGGTTATCTTCACCCAGACGGGCGATCGTACCGAATCCCGGGAGTGAACACCCCATAAGAGGAAACGACCACCCCCGCACGGGGATGGTCTTGCATCATCGTTCTGCCGATCGTCATCCCTGCGCCGTGTCGGCGGGGGCGACTAGCGCGCTTGTCCCGGTTGGCCCGGACGGAGCCGTCCCGCCTGCACGAGCCGCTCCAGCTCTTGCACCAGCACTTGGACCGCCTCATTGTCGCGCTCCGAGAGTTGCTGCCAGATCTGTTGGTTGCCCTGCGCGTTGAATTTGCGCATCGCCTCCAGGCCTTCGAGTTTGGCGTGGAGGGCGGCAAGGACGTTGTATGCCTCGTTGCTGATCGGCGAACCGACACCCTGGCTTTGTTGTCCACTTGATCCCGTGCTCATCGTGGCCCCTTTCTCCGTGCTGCGCGACTGACCGCTGCCATAGACGCCGCAAGGGTCATGCCATCCCTCGGGGAGCGCACGTACCAGGAGGCGAAACAACGGCAGCTGATCGGTTCGGCAATGACACACGAGAAACTCGTGCGCAGGCCGCTTCCTTGATGGGCGTCTCGGCGAGCGGTGTTCATCTGGCGAATCTGTCAGGGTAGACTCTGAGACCCGCTTGTGACGATTCCAAACCGACTCCAAACCGACCTGTTTTTCTCGAACGTACACGTCTCGCCTGACAGTGAGATTAGCGTAGACCCCAGATTGACATTACGTCACTCGATCTGCGGACGTCCCGCCGCGCGTGATACCGCTTCGATGATCGCAGCGGTGTCGGTCACTTCCAATGTAAGGACACCGGGGGGATGGGGGAGGCGAAACCGAGTATGATCGTGGGCGAGTCGGGTGACGATCGTTCCAAGGGGCGCCCCCTGTGTCGGCCGTATTACGCTCCACATCCAGCGTTCTCGCTTCTCTGATGGCCCCCACTCCCGCGAGGCAGATAACGTCCCGGGAAAACTGGGCGACGACGAGAACCCCGCCTGTTTGAGTTGCTCTTGTACCGGTTGAAAAAGCCTGTGCGCATAGGTTCCATAGGCTGCTCCTTCACCGGCCTTGTCGTACATGCGCAGCAGTTCCTCCTGGTCTTTCTGCAATACCGGCTGCCACTGCTCCTGAATACACTGTTCGATATAGCTGGCGAGCGTACGGATGGTGACTGCACTCTGCTCGGAGAGAAAATCTGCCAACGTTTTCATGGGATGCCACTCCTTTTTCGTTTTGACCGGGACCACGGGGATTGCCGCTTCGCACCGCGTCGCCGCGCCCTTTTGGTTTCCGCTTCACTGAACAACTCTTCACCGGTCTGCGACTGTCAGTTGGGTTAGCGTGGCGCTGATGTCCCATAACCGCTGGCTCGCTGCGGTGTCACAGGTTTTCGCGGACGTTTTTGCTTCTTTGCACCGATCGAAGTACTTCCCCGTGATGCCCGCGACGGCCGGCGAGGATGCGAGATACAGTGACGTTTGGGCGGCGTTCTCCGGGCTACCGAAGAGGAGACGCGTCATCAAACGGAAAGGCAGGGGCATGTCGCGCGCCAGGTTGGTCGCTGCGACGCCGGGGCTCAAGCAGTTCACCGTCACACCAGTTCCCTGGAGTCTTTTCGCCAATTCGTAGGTGAACAGCATCATGGCGAATTTTGACCGGCCATATGCTCGCACCCCGCTGAAGCGCTTTTGATGCTGCAAGTCAGCGAAATCGAGCGGGTGGTGCTGCGCCGAGGCAACATTGATGATCCGCGCGGGGGCGCTCTCCTTCAGTCGCTCGATCAGGAGATTGGTCAGCAAGAACGGCGCGAGATAATTGACCGCGAACATCGTCTCGATGCCCTCGGCGGTGACCGAACGCCGCCACCGCGCGACCCCGGCGTTATTGATGAGGACATGGAATCGTGGGCAGGTTTCCTGAACGGTGGATGCCAGACAACGGATAGACGCCTGCGACGCGAGATCGGCGAGCAACAGGGTGACTGACCCATTGCCACTTTCGGCCCGGACCTCAGCCATGGCCGCCTCGCCGCGCGCTTGATCGCGACAAACCATGACCACCGTGGCGCCGCGTCGTGCTAGAGCCGTCGCGGTCGCTTTGCCGATCCCCGCATTTGCCCCGGTTACCAGACAGATTTTTCCGTGCATCTCCGCTTGTGCCATCGTCTCGCTCCCTTCCCGACCTGCTCCGGCGTTATCGGCTCTGGTCACGAGGTTTCTCCAACTGTGCGGTCGGTGGGAGCCATGCTGACCGCAACATGCGCGCGTAATCCCTCAGCCCACACGCGTTCTCGTTGCCAGTGATCAATGGTATGCCGCATAACCGTATCCAGATCCGCCAGTTGCGCGCTCGTCATACCGCTGCGGTCTCGCCAGTCTCTCCCGGTATCGCTCAGCGCCGCTGCGCGTGCGGTACCGTAGGACACCAGCGTGTCACAATAGGCGATGTAGTGTTCGATCAGGTGCACGCGCTCGACCGGATGCAGGAAGGAGAAGCGCGCCACTTTCTGGATGAACACCTTCGGATAATCGCCCAGGTACGACGTGGTATCCATCATCAAGGCATGAAACCGTTGCTGCCCCGCTGTGGTAATCCGGTAGCGATGGGACGGGATCCGGGGGCGGCCATTGTCCTGATCCCCATCCGGCTCGGCATCAGGCTCTGCCGCAATCAGGCCGGCTTCTTCCAGCCTGGTAAGCAGGGGATACAGTCGCCCCTTGCTGATCTTCCCATACGGACCCGTAATATTTTGCACGATCTTGGCGATCAGGTGTCCATAAGAAGGCCCTCCCATCAGTGTTCCGAGGATGATCAATTCATAAAACACACCGGCCCTCCCGCATTCCTGTCATCACTTCCGTGACGAGTATTGTTCACAGTGATCTAAGCCACTGTGAACACAAGCTACCGGTAAAAACGATCCTTGTCAAGAGGGGAGGCCAGATCACCAGGGCTTATTCCAAGTCGTGGGTAAGCCCAATGGCGGCGAGCGCGCGGGCAGGCTGGGCGGCGTAGCAGCGGCAGGCAGCAGCGATGGGGCATCACTTCCCGGAGGGACATGCGGTGCTGGTCGGGTGCCCTTTGGGCGGCATGCTCGGCGTGGCGACGGGCTAACAAAGGCGAGGATCAATCACCCCGCCCCGCCCTGAAAAGGGCTGAGGATGGCGCTGAGTGCGGCGTTTTCGCGCGCACACGGCGGATCTAGGTTTCGTCCCGTCACTCGGGGCATTCGGCTGTGGCACGCCCAGAGCGCGCAGGCTATCGCGTCACTGGCGGATATTGATGACGGGGCGCGGCGGCCCGGCGAAGGGCTCGAACGGGCGGGCGGGCTGGTTCTCCAGGAACCAGACCCCCATCGCCGCCGCGAGCACCAGGTCATCGTGGATTGACTCGCGCCAGGCCTCGAACGACTCGT
>JAABUZ0100005523.1_pt1 | contig 16532 bp, 23 predicted proteins | sample 5562091 | NCBI WGS metagenome assembly JAABUZ01 (sample SAMN12813069, study PRJNA571459) | rock metagenome | isolation source: Antarctica rocks | place: Antarctica: Victoria Land, Linnaeus Terrace sud | collected 2015-12-21
ACGCTAGGCACCGTGGCTCGGCCAAGGCAACGCTATTCACGACAGAGAGCCCTGGCCGCCGTCCCGGATCGGCAAGCGGCCGTCGGGCACGAGGGCGGCCCGCTTGACGATCGCCTACTGGGTCGAACCGACGTCCACCCTGCCACCCCTGCCACCCCTGCCGTCTCTGCCGGAGCGAGGGCTCGAGTGCGAGCGCGTCGCCACCGGACCGCCTCATAAGCGGATCGTCTCCGGACGGCGTTCACGACAAGCACCGTGAGCCGAAGGCCCTTACCGGCCGAGGACGAAGTAGGCGAAGCCGAGCACACCGCGGTATACCCCGACGTACTCCTTGAGCTGCGCGTCGAGAGTTTCCTGGACGTCAGGGCCCCGGTCGTCGTGCGGGTGGTCAAGCAGCCACTGCTGGCGGCCGGCGCGCCAGGTCGCTTCGAAGTCGTCCCACTCGCGTTGGTCGGCGGTGCTGAGGTGCAGCACCTGCCAGTCGGCTGCCCGGGCAAGTCGCACGATGTCGGTAAGGGCGATTACCTCCTCGCCGAACAGCGCCGCGGCGGCCGCTGTTGGTGGCCGCTCCCAGCAGCCCTCGCCGAACAGGACCCGCCCGCCCGGTCGGACCACCCGGGCAAGCGCGTGCAGCGCCTGCTCCACGCCGGCCCAGGCGTGTGATGCGCCGATGCACAGCACCCGGTCTGCCTGCCGCTCCCAGGTCGCGGACTCGGCGTGGACAAAGTCGACCCGCCGGTCCAGGCCCCGCGCCGCGGCCAGAACTCGCGCGCGAGCCAGCACCTGCTCGTCGTTGTCGATCCCTACCCCCGTGGCGCCGCTCCCGCCCGCCTCGACGGCCCGCATCAGTAGCTCACCCCACCCGCAGCCGAGGTCGAGCACGTCCACGCCCGGCCTGAGCTCGAGCCGATCTACGAGAAGCGCGGCATGACCGACCGACAGCGGTGTGTTCCAGCGCATGGCTGCGTACCGGGCCCGATCGAGGTCCAAGGAGGAGGCCATGCGCACACTGTTGCCGGCACCGTCACCGTCTCGCCAACGAGTTTCAGTGCAGACCCCGGCGTGTCCGCAGGAGGAAGGGTGAGCGGGACACCTCTGCCGCTTGTCGATCCGATGGCGCAGGGCCGAGCCTTCTTGTCGCCTTCCGCTTCGCGTCGTTCGTAGCCTTTGTTGGTGCCGCTTCTAACTGCCCAGGACCCGCTGCCCGGGTGCCCGAACCGCATTATGATCGCCGGCACCTCAGGGGCAGGCAAGACGACCCTGGCCGCTACCGTCAGCGAGTTGGTGAGGATCCCGCACGTCGAGATTGACGCCCTTTTCCACGGCCCGGGCTGGGCACCTCGATCAACCTTCGAGGACGACATACGCCGCTTCGTCGCCGAGCCCGCCTGGGTGACGGAGTGGCAGTACAGCCAGGCGCGGGACCTGGTGGCTGCTCGTGCGCAGCTGCTGGTGTGGTTGGACCTGAGCCGCTGGCGCGTGATGGAGCAGGTGGGTCGACGAACGCTGCGTCGAGGACTCCATCGCCAGGTCCTATGGAACAGCAACATCGAGCCCCCGTTGTGGACGATCTTCACGGACCGTGAGCACGTCGTGCGGTGGGCGTGGTCGACGCACCACAAAACCCGGGAACGCGTGGTCGGGCTACTGGAGCAACAACCGGACCTCAACATCGTGCGACTACCGACTCGGCTCGCTGTTCAGCGCTGGGTCGCCGGCCCACTGCACGAGGTTGCCGCTCGCTGCGGTCCCGTCTGACGATCCCTGTCCGACGCAAGTCGTTGGTGGGCTTCGCCGGGCCGTGGGACTCTGCCTTGTGCCCTTTCCCGTCTCCTTGCCGGACTGTCTGGACGCCGCACCGTGGCAGCTGCGGGCGATCACAGACGCCGATTGGCCGATTGAACAGGCGTTGTCGGGCGACCCGGAGGTCATCCGCTGGACGATGTACCCGCCGCACATGGATGGGGAGCGCAGCAGAGAGCGGATCGGCCGCGCTCGGCAGCGCGCGAAGGAGCGGATCAGCCAGCGCTACGTCATCAGCCAAGGTGCCGGGTGCGGGGTCGGGACTGCCGGCATCGCCATCGGGACGTTCGACCTCCCGGAGGTGTTCTACGCCCTGCTCCCGCAGGGCCGCGGCCGCGGTGCGGCGACCGTGACGGCCGTCGCGCTCAGCGACTGGGCGCTGTCCCTTGGTCTGGCGCCGGTGCTGCTGTTCACCATGATTGGCAATACGACAAGCGAGGCCGTCGCCGCCCGCGCCGGGTTCACCTGCGCCGGGCAGGATGTGCTGGACCACCGCGGCCAGCCCTCTGCTATGCGCCGGTGGACCCGGACTCAGACCAACTGACTAGGCGAGTGGCCGCAAGCCGATCCGGTTGCGAGAGGGCCAGGCGCCTGTACGTCACGATGCTGGGGTGATTGATCGGAAGCCGGCCGACGCAGGAATGCGACTCGGCGAGGTGCTGGCCGTGTTGGTAGAGCTGCGTCAGGCTGGCTGCCACTTCTGGATCGCAGGCGGTTGGGGAGTCGACGCACTGGTCGGTCGGCAGACGCGGCCGCACCGAGACCTGGATCTGGCCGTAGACGCCGAGCACGAGGCCGCTGCGGTGGGCGCCCTGGGCCTGCTTGGCTACCGGGTAGAGACCGACTGGCGGCCCGTGCGGGTGGAGCTCGTCGCTCCTGGCCGTGGCTGGGTCGACCTGCACCCGGTGGTCTTCGACGGTCGCGGACATGGCCGTCAGGCCGACGTGGACGGCGGCTGCTTTGACTACCCGCCCGAAGCGTTCACCGAGGGTGTGCTCGAGCGGCTCGTTGTGCCGTGCCTGTCCCGGGAGCAGCAGATGCAGTTCCACCGTGGCTACGTCCCGCGAACGGTCGACCTTCACGACCTGCGACTGCTCGAGGAGCTGGCGAGCACCCCCTGACGGGGGCGGCACGGCACCGTGGCAGCACTGCTACGTCATCGGCCTACGGCACGGGCTCCTCGGCTCGACGACGTTTCTTGATGTGCTGCACTGCTGCAGCCGTAGGGTCCCGCCGGTGACGATCGAGACGACCTGGCGTGGTGCTTTCACCAGCCAGGAGGCGAACCTCCTGCACGCCGAGGCCTTCGGCACCCGCGTTTTCGACGTCTCGCAGTGGGACTGGCGCCATCTTGTCGAAGCGCACAGCCTGGGCTGGGTCACCGCTCGCGCCACCGGGCATGCTCGGGAGACCGCAGAACTCGTCGGGTTCGTCAACGTTGTCTGGGACGGGCTGGTGCACGCCTGGATCCAGGACGTCATGGTTGCCACGGCTGCCCGGCACCAGGGGGTCGGGCAGCAGTTGGTGCGAGCGGCAGCCGACGGCGCCCACGAGGCTCGCTGCCAGTGGCTACACCTCGACTTCGAGGACGATCTGCGGTCCTTCTACTTCGAGGCCTGCGGCTTCATCTCAACGAACGCGGGCCTGCTGCACCTTTGACAGCGAGGCCCGATGAGCCAACGGCGGCCGGCGGTGAGGTCCCATAGGCCGATCCGCAACCGGCAAGGAACGTCAGTTCAGTCCAGTACTGCAGCAACTCTCGGCCGCACCGGCTTGGAGTTCACGCGGCTGCGTGGGCGGTGAGTATGCGGGGTCCGTTGTCGGTGATGGCGATCATGTGCTCGACGTGGGCGCCGGAAAGGCGCGCTGATCGACTCTCCGAGGCTCTGGTTAAGAGTGGCTGACACCCAGGGCGATCACGAGGAGTCCGCCGACAGTCAACAACATTGCGCTCGGATAAGCACCCTTCCAGACGGCCACTTCTTTCCCCGATCGCGTGGCCCGCCGCGCGCGGACCGAGGAAACGATGCCCAAAACAGTAATCAGTACTCCGGCTGCGGTAAGAACCGTCATTCTTTAACCCTCAAGAAGTAACCGGAGCGCAAATTAAATAGGATGCTGCTTGACTGTATTACATTACACCGAGTTCGGAAAGCCTCGGATCGACGGACGCCGCGGACAGTGACATCACCGGACGGGCCGGCTAACTCGTCCAGATGCAACGGACGTGTTCACCCGCGCTGCTCGTCCTCCATCTCAGTATCAGCGCGACCTACCTAACTCACCCACGGCCCACGGCCAGCAGGTGAGCGCTCGCGGCGATCAACGCCGAGTCGCGCTCGACGGCTCGCGCGCACCGGATGGCAGCCGGCAGTAGCTCGTCGACCCGGTCCAGGCCGTGGGCGTCGAGGGCGGGGCCGGTTGGGCCCTCGACGCCGAAAACGTCAACCGCGCACAAACCAGCCGTGCGCATCTCGTCGGCGAGGTCCTCAGGGGTGTGGACGTAGGCGGTGGTGAAACCAAGCCGTGGGTCATGCCGCCCGGTGTCGATCACTTCACGCAGCAGCGGCTCGGTGCGCTCGTCGAGCAGGCCCAGGGCCGCGAAGTCCAGCAGACCCGCATACCGGCTGATCGCCGCCGCCGCGACCAGGCCGCCTGGCCGTACGACGCGTCGCGCCTCGGTCAGGGCGGCCACCCGGTCGGCGCGCTCGAGCAGGTGATACAGCGGCCCCAACAGGAGCACCACGTCCACCGAGGCGTCCGGCTGATCCAGGTGGCGGGCGTCGCCGACCGCGGCGGTGACGCCCGGGATGCGGGCCGCCTGCGTGACATGTGCCGGGACGAGGTCGACCACATGCGTCCGGTAGCCGTTCTCGCTCAGCCAGCGGGCGTGCACTCCCGTCCCGCCGCCGACGTCAAGCACCCGGGCGGGCGCCGGCGGCAGGTGCCGCTCAAGCAGCTCACGGGTCCGAGCGAACTCCAGCCGCCCGTGCGGGCTGATCCGCAGCCGGTCGTCCTCGGCGTAGCGCGAGGTGTAGAACGCGAACAGGTCCGGCTCCGGTCCACAGGTCACCATCGGAACATCGTCGCCGACCCGGCCTCGCTCGGCGCCCGAGCGACGCCGCGCAGGTAGGCAGCGCTCCCGCCGCTGCCGGGCGCCGGACAGGCAGAGCCAGCAGCGCACTCGGAGTCATAGCGTCGGCCGCTGGAAGAACACGATGACCAACCACACGTTCCGGCCCGGGGTCAGCTTCCTGCTCCGGGACGTCGCGAACGGGGCTGCGGCCGGCATGCTGTTGACCAAGTACTGGGAGGCCGACACCGCGGCCACCAGAGTCCGCGACGCGCACTTCATACTCATCGGCACGCTCCGGGACTACCGGAAGCGGGGCGTCGCCAGCGCGCTGATCGGGCACGCGCTGCGAGCCGCCGCCGACCAGGACTACGACCGTGCCAGCTTGCGCGGACTCAGCCGACGAGTCCCGGGGGCTTCGGGATTTATGAGAAGGCCGGGTTCACCCCGAAGCAGCGGCACCTGCGCTGGGCGCTTGAGGGCTGACGTCTCAGAACCGCTGGAGTGGATAGGTGCCTGGCTCGGCCACGCAGCGCCGATACAGTTTCTTCGTGCTGCGACCACGGTTGCGGGTGACGTCCGTATCAATTGCGGCGCCTGATCCACGCGCGCTTGCCGCGTTCTACAGCGAGCTCCTCGGGTGGCCAGTGACCTCTACCGACCCGCCCCGACCTGACTTCCCGCCCCAGGATGGGTGGGCCCAGATGCGGCCGCCCGACAACGTGCCCGGCCCGACCCTGAACTTCGAATACGAGGCTGAGTATGCGGCGCCGGTGTGGCCGTCGATGCAGGGTCAGCAACAACTTCAGACCCACCTCGACATCGCCGTCGACGACCTGGCCTCCGCCGTGGCATGGGCGCAGCACGCTGGCGCGACGCTCGCGTCATACCAGCCCCAGGACGACGTCCGGGTCATGCTCGATCCGTGGGCCACCCGTTCTGCCTGTTCCTGGCCGCCTGAGGGCCACGTCCCGGCCGGGACCGACCTCGACTCGTTCGATGTTGCGGGGACGACGTCAACCTGTCCCGGTAGCAGACGATCGGTCAGCGGGACTGCTGCTGCTTTAGGGCGGCGGTGAGCCTGTGCTCCAGCGCGGCTCGCACCGTCGGCCAGTCCTCGGTGGCGACGGAGAACAGGACGGTGTCGCGCACGCTCCCGTCGGCTCGGCGCTGGTAGCGGCGCAGCGTCCCTTCGTAGCGAGCACCGAGTCGGGCGATGGCCTGCTGGGAACGGGTGTTGCGCACATCGGTCTTCAGCTGCACCCGCCCGGCGCCGAGCACCTCGAAGGCGTGGGTGAGCAGCGCGAGCTTGGTGTCCGGGTTCACCGCCGTCCCCCACACGCCGGGCGCGTAGGCGGTGCCGCCGATCTCCAGGCGGGCGTCATCCACCGAAACGTCGAGGTAGGCGCAGGTCCCGACGGCAGTTCCCGCCGGCAGCCCCGCGTACGCGGTGCGCAGGCGCACTATCCACGGAACTGCTCCGGCGGCACGCCGTTGCTCCAGGCGCTCCGCGACGGCCTGCGGACTGCGCGGGCGACCGGCCAGGTGCTGCCACACCCGATCGTCATCCAGGGCTCGGAACAACTCTTCCGCGTCGCGCTGCGTGAGGGCGGGAACGACCTCGACGAGGCGACCGGTCAGCCGGACGTCCGGTGGGGGTGGCCAGGTCATCACCGGCCAGGGCACGTCCTCCGGTCGAGCGTCCTGCATGGGGACGAACCGCTCGTCCTCGGTCTCGGGCGCGTTCACCCCCCGGAGTCTCCCAGCGCGAGGTCAGCCGGGGCCACCGCGTTCCACTCACCGATCCTGCACCGGTCAGCTGCTCCGCAGGGTTGTGCTCGACCGTCCCGGAGTGGGCGGCCCTTTGCGCGCTACCGGTGAACGCGCTCGACAACGTGGGGCGGGCGTCGGCACCATGCCGGAATGGACATCGTCCTTCTCGGCGGCACCGGCTTCTTGAGCCGACAGGTAGTGCGGGAAGCGCTGAGCCGCGGTCACACTGTCGCTGCCCTGACCCGCGGCGCGAGGGGCATCCCACCTGAGGGCGCCAAGGATCTTCGGGCGGACCGGGACTCAGCCGAAAGCCTCGCGGCCGCGCTTCGTGGTCTGCACCCCGGCGCCGTCATCGACTGCTCCGGATACACCGTCGAGGGCGCCCAGAACGCAGCCGGCTGCCTGGCCGGCGTCCGCTCCTACGTCTACGTCAGCAGCCTGAACGCCTACCGCTCCTGGCCCCCGGGACCCATCCGCGGAGAAGACGAACCGCTGTGGGCCGAGGGGGAAGGAAACCGCAGCGACTACGGCCCAACCAAGGCAGCCAGCGAGCGCATCCTGAGCGCCGCACTCGGGGATCGGCTGCTGACCGTGCGCGCCGGACTGATCATCGGGCCGGGCGACGACACCGGCCGGATGACGTCGTGGCTGCAGCGCATCGCCGCCGGCGGCCGGGTCATCGTCCCCGACTGCCTCGACCAGCCGATGGCCTTCGTCGATGTCCGCGACCTCGCGGCCTGGCTGGTGTCCGCCGTCGAGCACCGCTGGTCCGGCCCGGTCAACGCCACCGGCCCGGTAGGGATGACCACCTTCGGCCAGCTCCTAGAAGCCTGCCGCGCGGTCGTCGCCGAGTCGGGCGCGCCCCCGGCGCAGCTGCTCGTCGTCGACGAACAGCGGCTCCTGGCAGCGGGGGTCCGCCCGTGGCGGGAACTGCCGTTCTGGCTGCCACGTCAGACCGCTGCGACCGCTTGGGAGGTCGACACCAGCAGGGCCCGTGAACTCGACCTGCCGAGCCGGCCGATTTCGCGACACACTCACCAGCACCTGGCAGTGGATGCGCCAGACCGGCCTGGTCCTGCCGGCAGCAGGTGACGGCGGCCCCGGAATACCCGACGAGCTACAGGAACGCATTACCTCCGCCCCCGGCTAACGTCCGCCCGCCCCGACGACGCACGCGTCATCAGCCTGCAGCTGGGAGGAGACTAGATCATGAAGGCCCGCGGGATGCGCCCGCCGATCATTGAAGAACGTCACTGCGCGCGGTAGCGCCGGGCACCGGCGGCCCAGCCACGTCTCGTGAGCCGACCCCTCAGCGGGAGCGTCGCAGCTCAGACGAGGCGCGCCGTGAGAGGTGTCACTTGCAGCGATAGTTGGCGCGGTTCTGGCAGCGCCAGTTGGGCCGGCCGCCGTACCTGTCTACGTCAGCGGGCTTCAGCGGCTGCGACCTGAAAATGGTGGCGGGCTACGCGAACTCGTCGGTCGGGTCGGCGAGCACCTTGACGTTGTCGGCCCACTGTTCGACCGCGCCTACTCCCGCCGGCAGTCGGCGCACCAGTGGGTCTGTGACGTCGTTCAGGAGCAGGGTGATGGTCTCGGCCTGGATGCTGAGGAAGGGCGGTCGAAGAACGGCTCGGTGGCCCCGCCGGGCGGGGTCGGCAGCCCGGCCTCGCGCTGAGCGTGATGGAGGACGGCGACGACGTCCCGCATGGCGTGTTGCCGGTGCTGCCAGTCCTGTGCAGTCAGCGCAGCAGTCAGGCCCCGGACCAGCTCGCCGCCCACGGGCAATCCAGTGAGCATGGTGCCCACCCACTTCGGATACGGCGGCCACCGTCGGGCGAGCATGAACGCCAAATGCATCGCAGTCTGCGCGATGCGACCCGCCAGGACGCGGCTCGTCAGGTCGTCGCCGCGCTGCCCCGTGCGTCCCATTAGCGGCAGGTCCTCCCCGAGCCGGGCCCAGTCCGCGGCCACCACGTACCGCCAGACCGAGTCGGGGTACCAGGCGAGTTTCTGCCGCAGGCCGGTGATCGTCCCGACCGTGTCGGTGAACACCGGCCCGGCGGTCACCTCCAGCAGGGCCTGGCCGGTGAGGCACAGCCAGTCCACCGCGTCCAGCTCACCGGACGCGTCCAGGCCGAGCCGTGCCGCGGCGAAGGCTTCGGCGGTGGCCACCTCAACCCGGTGTCGAACGACGGGGTCCCAGCTGGTGGCGAACCGGCAGGGCAGGCCGGCGTAACTGTCGGGCAGAGTCGTCTCCAAATGCTCGGTGACGGCATCCACGCGGGCGGCTGGGACGAGCAGAGTCAGTCGAAGGCCCCAGTCGTGGTCACGGGAGGTGTCGTCGTCCAAGCCGAGGACCTCCGAGCCCCCGCCGAGCCGGCCGGCTGCGTGTGGCAGCTCTGGCCAGCGTGCGGCGAGCAGAGGTGCAACGACGTCGTCGTAGTACTGCCGCGCCAGGGTGATGCCGGGGGTCATGCTGGTCATCGTGCTGTCTTGCGCTTCTAGCGGTAGCGGGAGAACGTCCGGGGCGGTGGAAGCGGTGCGTAGACGATCGTTCGCAAACTGCAGGGCGAGCGAAAGCGCGCTGTCGGCGTTCGGTGGCGGACAGCCACGGTGCACGAGGCAGGATGGTCGCCGTGCCGGACCTTGTCGCTCCGGTCGTGCCCGCTGGACGGTTGCGCGACCAGAGTCAGCCTGAGTTATTCATCGACGAGTTGACCTTGCGGCCGTGGCGATCCGTCGACGCGCCGGCTGTCGTGCGGGCGTACCAAGACCCGGCTATCCAGCAGTGGCACGTACGCACCATGAGTGACCGCGAGGCCCAGGTGTGGGTCGCGACCTGGCCCGAGCGGTGGGCAGCCGAGACCGGCGCTGGCTGGGCGGTGTGCGTTAACGACGGGCTGCTCGCCCGCATGAGCCTGCGCGCCCTGAACCTGGCCGAGGGCCTGGGCGAGGTCGCGTACTGGGTGCTGCCGGAGGCGCGCGGACGGGGCGTCGCGCCGCGCGCCTTGCGGGCCATGAGCACCTGGCTGTTCGTCCACCTCGGTCTGCACCGGATCGAACTCGCGCACTCAACCCGAAACACCGGGTCCTGCCGGGTAGCGATCAAGGCGCGGCTACGTGCTGGAGGGGACTAAGCGGCAGCAAGCTCTGCACCGGGACGGCTGGCACGACATGCACCTGCACGCTCGGGTGCAGGGCGACACTGACGAGTGCGCACCAGGTGGTCCCGAGTGACGATCGCTCTACGGGAACGGGCCAGGTACCCCCGGCTAGCAGCCCGGCGGAAGGCTGCTCAGCATGGACGTGTCGAGCAACCGGTTACGTTCCAAATGGAACGCCTGACAATCGCGACTCAGTGGTCTTTCCTGGGTGGCATGCAGAGTCAGAGCTGACTCGCCTATGTCGCGACCGGCGAAGCAGGTGCTGTTTAGCGACTACAACCGGAAGGACTTCAGCCGGTGGTGGCGCCGACGCGCGGACGAGAACGTAACTCTCGGCCTCGATCACGCACTCGTCACAGCGTCTGGTAAGCAGCCGGAGGAGATTTCTTCACTCGGCCCTGCCCACCCCGGAGGAGCCGTGCGAGGCTTTGACCAGCCGTCGAATTTCAGGGACCGCCTCACTGGGCACGGCGGCCAGGCCGACGACGTCGCCGTCACGCATATGCAGCTGCACGAGCCCGGCCTTCCACCCGGTTCCGACGTCACAGCCCTCCACCTGTGACCAGGGGTACTCGCGACGCAGTATCGGTCGTCGCGCCCCATGCTCGGTGATCACTGTGGCGGGCAACAACCAGGCCGCCAGGGCGAGCAGTGCAAACGCGACACCAAGAAACAAATAGTAGGGGTCACCGAAGAGTCCAGTAATGAGCCACACCGGCGCGGAGATCGTCGGCGGCCAACGAGCGAATCCCGGAGTTCGATAACGACCGCAGACTGACCCCGGCTCAGCCCCCTCCCCCATCCTCATATCCTGCCCTCCGTCCTTGTCCACCCGACTGCGCCGCTTGAACTAACAGGTCAATAGCCGGCAACGACCATGGCCGGGTGTCCCGCGGCCTTGTCGATCCCTTCCGTCCCTGAAGCAGGTGCCGTAAGGGGACCTCTACGGGAACGGTGTTAGGCCTGGACGGTGGGGCGGATCGTGATGTCGCCGATTTCGACGTCGTGTGGCTGTTCCATGGCGAAGGCGATCGCGCGGGCGACGGCCTCGGGGGCGATGGCGAATTTTCCCATGCCGCGGCGGATCTGGTCGCGGACCGCTGCATCGTCGATGGAGTCGGCGAGCTCGGTTCGGACGTAGCCGGGTGAGACCGAGGTTGTGCGCAGCACTCCATCCGTTGATTCCTGGCGCAGTCCTTCCAGCAGGGTGCGTACGGCGTTCTTGGTCGCGGCGTAGACCGCCTGGGTGGGCACGATCTTCAGGCCTGATGTCGACACTGTGGTGACGAGGTGGCCCTGCCCTTGCCGGCGGAACACCGGGAGTGCTGCGGCTATACCGTGGAGCACTCCGGTGAGGTTGACGTCGATCATCGCCGACCAGCCGTCGACGTCGAGGTCGGACATGGGCCCGATCTTGCTGATGCCGGCGTTGCTGACCAGTACGTCCAGGTGGTCGAACTCGTTCACGGCCCGGCCGACGAGCCGTTCGAGGTCTTCGGCTCGGGTGACATCGGTGGCGCACGCGCTGGCCCGGCCGCCGCGCGAGCGGATGCCCCCGACGATCTCGTCCAGACGTTGCGTGCGGCGCGCTCCCAGTACGACGGCAGCGCCGCGCTCGGCGAGCAGGACTGCGGTGGCCGCGCCGATGCCGCTGCTGGCTCCGGTGATAGCGACGACTTTGCCTTCGATCCCCGGCATGACGACTCCTCCATAGGTAAAGTGGACACATGTCCGTACGTTTCGAGGGTACCGGACACATGTCCGCTTCGTGGGTCGGAAGCGCGAGGGCTCGATGAACGGCATCCGTCGTCGCGCCGATGCGACGGAGAATCGCGACCGGATCATTCAGGCAGCGCGGCGGGTGATGGCAACAGCGGACGAGCTGAAGCTCAACGCGGTCGCCAAACAAGCTGGTGTCGGGCAGGGCACCCTGTACCGGCATTTCCCTACCCGCGACCATCTGCTGGCGGAGCTGTATCGCCACGACGTTGACGAACTCGTCGCGGCCGCGCCCACACTGCTCGCCGAGCATGACCCGATCACGGCGTTAGCACGCTGGTTTGACCGCGTGGCCGACTACGCCCAGGTGAAACGGGGAGTATTGGCTGCAGTCGAGGGAGCCGTATGGCAGGACCTGTCAGCCCACAGCCATGGACCCATCGGCGATGCGCTCACCTTGCTACTCGACGCCGGCAAAGCAGACGGCACCGTACGCACTGACGTCGACGCTCGCGACGTCATCCTGCTCATCGGCTACCTCTCCCGCCTCGACGAAACCGAGGCAAACATGCGCGGCCGCCACTTACTCACCATCGTGCTGGACGGACTGCGGCCGTCCCAGTAGCCGACCCCCTACCGGCACCCCTCCCCACACCCCGCGACGACAAGAACCAATAGGTCGGTCCGTCCTGTAGGACCGGTTCGGTAATCAGTGCCGGTCAGCGGGGGCTGTACGGGCGCCAGCCCGGTCGGAGCGATGACGACGCGCCCGCCGGTTCTCGTTCCGGAGCGCGCGTGCCAGCAGAGCAGAGCCGGCGGCCGCGCCCACGCCGCTGGTTATCGCAACACCGATGGCGAGATAGTGGCGATCGGCGGGGCACGTCGGCGGCTGATAGCGGATGACGCTGGCCGTGGTCGTGCAGGGCATGCTGCCGCCGCTCATCGTGACGGCGATCGCCAGCAGCAGCACCAGGAAACAGACAGCGACCAGAACCGCCCAGCGGGCCGCGGGCCTCGGCACCGTGACAGTGTGACTCATCTGTCCGGGGGGAGGTCCCACCAGTCAGACGCGTCAACCACGAAGGGGCGCAGCGATGAGTGCCGCATCGGCGGTAGGGCTGCCGGCGCTGATCACCCGCGCCGCTGACCGGTTCGCGCTGACCGACCAGGCGACGCCGGTGAGCTCAGCTCTCGGCCTATGGCTGCTGCTGGCGCTCGTCGCCCCCGCCGCCCAGGGCGAGGAGCGCGAGCAGCTGCAGGACGCGCTCGGCTGCCCCGTCCATGACGCCGCCGACTACGCCGACCAGCTGCTGGGCACCCCGGCGACGGCCATCACCCTAGCGGCCGCAGCCTGGGACACGCCGAGAACTCGAAGCCTGCCCGCCTACGGATCCTGGGCCGAGGGACTGCCCGCCGTGGTGGAACGCGGTGACGTGCCCGACCAGGCCGCCGCGGACCGGTGGGCCCGCCGGCACACCGCCGGCATCATCGATGCCTTCCCACTGAAGCTCGACCCCACTGTCGTCCTGGTGCTGGCCAACGCGCTGGCGACCCGGGTGACCTGGTCACACCCGTTCCGCCTCCAGCCGGCCTGGTGGCTCGGCGGACCGTGGGCCGAGCACGTCGGCACGGTGCTGGCCTCCGTGCCGGAGCACGACATGGGAATGGCGCAGACCAGTGCCGGCCTTCTCGCCTGGCACGCCGCCGACGCTGACGGCCTGCGGGTCCTGTCAGTCCTCGGAGCACCGGACGCGTCGCCCGCACAGATCCTGCGCGCGGCAGGTGAGGTCGCGGCCGGCACCGCGAGGCCGGTGAGCCTGTTCGACCTGCCGCTTGGTGTCGGCCCCTACGGCACGCTCAGCGAACGGACCCGTGACCCCGGCGTCCCCGACCAGCAGCTCAGCGCGCTGCTCCCGGCGTGGACCGCGAGCGCCACCATCGACCTGCGCCACCGGACGACAACGGTCCCCGGCGTCGACGCCGCCCTTGCCACGCTGCTTCGGCTCTCCGCCGGCGAGAAGCCCGACGCCGCGCAGACCACCAAGGCCCGGTTCACCCGGGAAGGCTTCGAGGCCGCCAGCGTCACTGCCATGGCGACCCGGGTCTCCTACCGGCCCGGACCGCCGGGCCGGCACCTCAAGCTGCGCTTCGCCCGGCCCTACGCCGCCCTCGCCGTCGCCGTCGGCACCCCGCCGTGGAACGGCGTCCCCGTGGTCAGCGCCTGGGTGACCGAGCCGAGCCGCATCCCACCGGAACTTCTCTGATCACCGGGGAGCGCAGCCCGCGCTATGCCTAGCGCGAGAGAGGGCGACGACGCCCGAACAGCCGGGGTCACAGCGGCTGGGCGTGCTCGTCGACGCTCGTCACCGCATCGCTCTCCCCCACTTGGTAGGCCGCCCAGCCGGCGTCAGCGGCAGCACGCTCCTGCGGAGTGTCAGGCTCGTCGTCCAACGGCGCCGCGAACAGTGTCCGCAGCGTCGGGTCGGCCGCGTGACGCAGCAAGGTGCCCGCCGACTCCACCGCCTCCTCGGGCAGCGCGTCGACCAGCTGATGCAGCTCGGCTCTGGTCATGGGACCCAGCGTAAGACGCCGACGGCTGTACCTGCACGGCGATGTCACCCTCCCGTCGCATGGTGAGCCCGCAACCCCTGTCCGGCGACTGCAAACGCCCGCCGGAAGGGGTGAGAGACGACTGGTAGGCAGAGAGCGACATGAACGGTGACGACGAGACTCCATGGACGATTCAAATCTCCCGGCCGGCGCAAAAGGCGCTGCGCCGGCTGCCCAGCGAACGAGACCGCCTGCTGCGCGGCATCAGCGCCCTGCCCGCAGGTGACGTCGTCCGCCTGCAAGGCACCACCGACGAGTTCCGGCTGCGGATCGGCGACTGGCGAGTCCGGTTTCCGCCTCGACTACGCCCAGCGCGGCATCGTCGTCGTGGCCATCGCCCCCCGCGGTCGGGCTTACCGAGGGCTGTGAGTGACCTGACCCGGGGGCTGTGGCGACGACCTGCCCCGGCGTCGAGCTGATCAAGTGGGAATCGAGCAGAGTCGACTAAGTGACACTGAGAGTGTCCAGCCTCGCGCTCGAGGACGTTCTCGACGTGGCGACGCCCGTGGAGCCGGCCCTGATCGGCCTCGTGCAGTTCCCCGACATGCGGCGGCAGGTCATCTCGGCTCTAGCCTCGCTGGCCGACACGGAATACCAGGAGCGATCATGGGTCCGCAAGATCTTTCCTGCGGAGAACTACTACGAGGACCTCAGGCTCGAGGTCAACGTCCTGTACGAGGACTTCATGGTCCTGCCGAGCCCCGCCGACTCGGTAGGGGACGGTGCTGCTCGGCGGTGACGAGATCGGCAGGTTGGCGGTGCTGCACGCCCGCCTCGACCCAGTGCTCGACGAGCTGGGCGAGCGTCCGGACGTGGACTACCTCGCCGACGCGGTTTACCAACCGGTCCAAGAGCCCACCCGGGCCGGTCCAAGCCTGCTACAGGGCAGCGTGGTAGGCCTCGACCACGTGGCGCGGGATGCGCCCGTGGCCGGCGACCTCGAAGCCATTCTCCCGCGCCCAGGCGCGTATCGCCGCCAGGTCCTGGGTGGGCGAGGCGGCTGCCCCGCCTTTTGCTCCGGTGCGCCTGGTGGCCCGCGGGCGGCGGACCGGGTGAGCGGCGTGGACGTAGCGCCCGAGGGCCTTGTAGAACTTCGCCGCGTTCTTCTCGCTCAGGTCGATCGCGTACTCGACCCCGTCGACGGCGAACGTCAACGACGTTGTCGCCTCGCTGCCGTCAAGGTCGTCGATCAGGTGAACTGTCTCTTTGCGTGCCACAACCAGAATCCTTCTCCAGGTCAGCTGAATCGGCAGACACGCTGCTCGCTGCTCGCTGCTCCCTCAGGTCGTGCTCATGGCCCTCCCCCGCCGGTGGGGTGCTCGACCTCGACCCGGTCCGGTACCAGGAAGGCGAGCGGCAGTCGAACCACCTCGCCGCGCCCAGGTTGGACAGCACCGCCCCGTGCTCGGTCACCGACACCACCCGCCACGGCTGATGACCGCTGCGGTGCTGCACCACACTGCCCGGCACGTCCGGCTGGCGGCGGGCGACCTCGACGGTGACCTGGCCGAGAAGCTGCGTCGAGGTCAGCGAGGTCGCCGTTGCGGATCGCTGGGCGCTGATTCCCAGCTGGGAAGGTTGACTCCCGGCTGAGCATGCCCTCGTACAGCACGCGGATCGCATGGTGCCCCGTCGTCACTTGCCCCGGCGGGAGCGCGAGCATCGCATCGGGTTCGTAGAGGACGACGATGATGCCATCGAGGTCTGCTGCATTGGCCCTCTCGGTAAGCAGCCGACTCAGGTCCCCGGGCTGCAGTGCCTTCTCCGCGCCCCATCCGCACCCATGCCGAGCCCCCTCCTGTCAGCTGATGATTCGAGTAGGCATCGCACAACGTCAAGCTAGGTGTCCTGGCGAGGGGACTCACCCACAACTCCTGCCGCCCTGGTTGCTTCTTCGTGCATGCCATACAACACGTAGTTCCTGACGAAGAACGCAGGCAGTACAAGGAAACCTAGCCAGGCCCCCGACACACCCAACGCCAACAGGGAGAAGCCGGTCACCAGAACGATCGCGACAAGGACGACATATAGCCGGCGCAGCTTGCGAACTTGGTCGTCGCTTCGCTCAGGCGGATGTCGCGGTGGCAAAAAGAGCGCCACCAGGATTCTCTTCATCGCCAGCCTCGCGGGTTTGTATACAGCGTCAGCCGATGCATACCCGTCCCGACCCGAGCAAGCCTTCTCTGAGGGCTGAACGAGACGATCGCCGTGAGGGGAAGGTGCTGCGCAACACCCGCCGTCCCCCCGCGCTGCGTGCGTTTGGGCAGGAGCGGGTGTTCCGTAAGCCCTGCCCGAGAAAGGGCCCGGTGAGGATGGGTCCTACGGCACTGCCTCAGTGTCAGCGCTGCGGCGCGCACTACTTGTTGCGGAGCTGGCGAAGGTGTGCCACC
>JAABUZ0100005524.1_pt1 | contig 16531 bp, 7 predicted proteins | sample 5562091 | NCBI WGS metagenome assembly JAABUZ01 (sample SAMN12813069, study PRJNA571459) | rock metagenome | isolation source: Antarctica rocks | place: Antarctica: Victoria Land, Linnaeus Terrace sud | collected 2015-12-21
CACGCTATGACCAAGCAGCCCAGACCCTGTGCGATGCGTCGGATCTTGAGCCGGCCTACCGGGAGCCTTATCTCTTCATGGGGAAGGCTGCGCTTGCCTCACCGGAGCCGCTTCCCTGTGTTCAGCAGAAGCTGGAGCGATTCCTGTACATGCAGCCGAACGACGCGGAAGCGAACTACTTCTACGCGATGGTTCTCCTGAGGCAGGTTCTACCGCCGGATCGGTCGAGGGCGAAGATCCTGCTCGAGAAGGCGGTAGCCCTCAATCCGCGCCTCGCCGAGGGATACCTGCAGCTCGGCATCCTTGCACTCAACCAGCACAGCTACCCAGAGGCCATCGCGCTCCTGTCCAAGGCGGTCCAAGCTGATCCTAAGCAGAGTGAGGCTCATTACCGGCTGGGCGTGATCTACGACCGCCTCAACCAGCGGGAGAAGGCGAAGGCAGAGTTTCGTCAACACGGGGAGATCGATGCTGCGAATGCGGCGCTGGTCGAACAGCAACGCCGGGAGATCAAGCAGTTTCTGGTTGTGCTGAACGGGCCTTCTGCCGCGACGACCTCACCGTGATGCTCCGTGGGGTTCCCTGCCGGAGGACGCGGGGGGCGTGATGTCCACGAGGACGCCATGTCCTTCACGGAGCAGGACGATCTGGTTGGCCTTTACCTGGGTGAACCGTTCCACCTTTTGCGTCGTCGGCCACTTGACCTGGACGAGATCCGCGACCGTGGCATGGCCCAGACCGAAGTGCAGACGAAGGTCGCTCTGGGACATGACACTCGTTCCGCTGTGTACCTCGTCCATCTGCACGTGCTTTCCCGTGGTGACCGTCACACGGGCCCCGATCGCGGTTCGATTACAGGCCGTTCCCACGAGCTTGATCTTGAGCCAGTTCCCGCGCGTGCCCGTGTTGTGCAGCAAGGAGGGAGGCTCGTTCATGTTCAGGATCAGAGCGTCGATTCCGCCATCGTTGTCGTAGTCGCCGAAGGACGCGCCACGGCTGGAGAACTTCTCGTTGATGCCCGGGCCGAGCTGCGCCGATACATCCTGAAAGCGCCCGTTGCCAAGGTTGCGATAGACGATACGTGGATTCTTGAAGGTCTGCGCAAATTTATATTTATCGATCTCCGGATACACATGTCCGTTGACCTGCATGATGTCAGGCCAACCGTTATTGTCGTAATCGAGGAAGCCACATCCCCAGGCCACGTAGAGATTGTTGACACCCGTTCCTGCGGGAAAGGTGACGTCGGTGTAGGTTCCGTCTCCATTGTTGTGATACAGGTTTGAGGTGTCGTCGGCGAAGTTTGTTTTGAAGATGTCGAACCAGCCGTCACCATCGTAATCCGCCACCGCCACCCCCATGCCTGCCTGCTCATGTCCTCCGTCGCTATAGGCACATCCGGCTTCAACGGCGAGATCGGTGAAGGTGCCGTCATGATTGTTGTGAAAGAGGATGCTGGGCTGGGAATCGACGGCCACGTAGATATCAGGCCAGCCGTCGTTATCAAAATCGTAGGAGACGGCAGTGATGGAGTAGCGCGGTCCGGGCTTGAGAATTCCCGAGGCCTCAGAGACATCCGTAAACGTCCCGTCGCCATTGTTATGGAAGAGCAGGTTGGTGTCCCCGGGCAGACCTCGTGGCCCGCACATAATGGGCACGCCCTTCCATTGGCAGAAGTGCGTATCGGCTGCAGAGGGGAGTTGATCCGGGTCGAGCTTGAGATAGTTGCACACGAAGAGGTCGAGACAACCGTCGCGATCGTAGTCAAGAAAGGTGCAGCCCGCGCCCCAGCGAACGCTTCGGCTCAAGAGTCCCGCCGCGCGAGTCACGTTCTTGAACGTGCCATCTCCGTTGTTGTGGAACAGGATGTTCTGCCCCCAGAAGCAGCAGAAGAGATCATCCCATCCATCATTGTTGTAGTCGCCGACACACACGCCCGTCTGCCAACCCGTCACACCCAAACCGGATCGCTCCGTGACATCGGTAAAGGTTCCGTCACGGTTGTTCTTGTACAGGTGCGACGTAGGCGCTTCCCCAACTGCCCACTTCTGGTCGAGCCTGTCGCCGTTCGTCACATAGATATCCAGCCAGCCGTCGTGGTCGTAGTCAAAGAAGGCAAGCCCACTGCCTTTCGCTTCGATGATGGATCGCTTGTGATCAATACCACCCCACACGTTCGTTGCGGTGAGCCCAGCCTGTGGGGCCACGTCCACGAACTGCACGCTTGGGGGCGTGCCGGGCGGGACAACGTGTTTGCCCAACGCCTGCAGAAGGTTCGGGTCTCGCCACTGCGCGAGCGGGGTCGCGAGCGCTTCGGTAAGGGCACTTCCCATGAGAAATAGAGACGCTCCCAGAAAGCGTCGTCGCGGCAGGACCATACGCGGCATTATATGAGCGGGGTCTGCCCACGGCTAGGGGTCATGGAATCGCGTTCAGCGTCTCGATTCCCTGCTTGGCTGCGGCGCTTTGAGGGTTCACGCGCAGCAGATCCTCCAGCGCCTTCTGCGCCTTCGCTTTGTCATGTTGCAGCATGTAGAGCCGGGCGAGGTTGAGATAGGCATCCGCAAATTCGGGGCTCAGTTGGATGGAGGTCTCGAACTGCTTCTGGGCCATCGCAAAGTCCTGCTTTCTGACCGCGATGACCCCGAGATTGTTCAGCGCTTCCGGATAGTCAGGACGCAGGGCAAGTGCTCTCTGGAGGTAGGCAGAGGCTTTGTCGACTTCGTTCTCCTGTGCCCAGAGCATACCCACGCTGTAGTTCACCTCAGGGTCGTTCGGCTGCAGGCTTAGAGCGCGGTTCAGACAGACCTTCGCCTGTTGCAGGTCGTGCTGATGGCGATACAGATTCCCGAGGTTGAGCAACGCCGTTGCATATGCTGGACGGAGGGAGAGCGACTGCCGAAAGTTACGAATAGCTTCTTCGGTTCGTCCCTCCTGCGCTGCGAGCATGCCTAGATTGTTCCAGGCCTCAGGATAATCCGGCTTCAGCTGCACCGTTTTCTCAAGGTTTTCCCGCGCTTCCGCGAAGCGGTTCCGCCTCAGGCTCAGTGTGCCGAGATTGTAAAAGCCCTCTGCGTTATCGGGTCTTGCCGCGATGACCTGCTGGAAGGAGATCGTGGCCTCCTCCAGATATCCATGCTGAAACATTGCCACACCGTAGGTGAAGTCGTTCCGAACAAACGTCGCTTCGTAGAGGATGCCAGGAAAGGGTAGTGCCTTCTGCCTCCGCTCACCGGCCGTCGTGGGCATGGTGGTCGCATCGCGCAGCAGCCGGTCGAGGTCCACTGGTCCCTGAACCACCTTCACAATCATGCCGCCTCGGTCGAGGAGAAACGATGTGGGAAAGCCGAGATCTCTCCGGCGATCGAAGAGATAACGGAAGATGATGTTGTACATGCCGGCAACGTCGGCCGTGGCAATCAGGCTTGGAAACGAGAAGCGTCCCGCCGCGACGGGAGCAGACGGAGCGGCCGCACCCTGAGCCTGATCAAGGTTGATCGCCAGAATGCCCAGAGGACTAGGGTTCCATGCAGAATGCTTCCGGTCGAACTCCCGCAACTGCTCGACACACAGAGGCGACGTCGACGACCAGAAGTAAAGCAGCACGGCACGGCCATGAGACGCACCGAGGGCATGCACGGCGCCATCACGGTCCGGCAGCGTGAACGAGGGCGCCCGAAGCGGATCGAGAAGCCAGGTGTCAATTGTTCGTGGCGTTGCGCTGTGACGGGTGCCTGTTCCAACCGGGATTGCCCCGTTGTAGGCGGGCGAGGTTGAAGAGAAAGGTTTGGCGACAAGCGTTGCGGTTCCTTCCGTCAGTTGCAGGCGATGGTTACGTGGCAGGTCTGAGAACTTCTGGACCAAGCCGCTGGGCCATCGGACAGAGGCTTGAAGCGTCCCCGTTTTCTCAGGGATGCCAAAGGAGATTGTCTTCGAGTGTTGCGCCAGAAAGCCGGAGCCGGCCTGGAGATACTTCGTTTGTTGTCGATCGTTGACGGCGATGGTGACGGAGGCGCCCACGGCATCGCGGTTACTCGTGGTGCCGCGCAGTTGAATCGCGATCGAATCGCCAAGGCCTTCGAGACTGTTGCAAAGGATTCGTAGCTGGGGTGCGCTGCGATTCTTGAGTACGATTTCAACACGACCGTCCCCATCGAGATCCGCAAAGGCAAAGGATCGGCCGTCCTCCAGGCAATCAAGCCCGAGGGCCCCGGAGATCTCCGTGAACGTGCCGTCATGATTGTTCGCGAGCAAGACATTGCGCTCGTGACCGCTCCAGGAGCTATCCGTCCGCATCAGCTCGTTCAATGCGTTCCACCCCTGCTCATACGGGAGCGATGGAGCCTCGTCGTTCGGAGACTTGGCAACGACCTGTCGCCAGAAGAAGCTGCCTAGATCGATACTCCGCAGGTCGCGCACGGCGCCCGTGGACGCATGCGTCGGCGGAAGGTCCGCCTTGCCTGGTTCCGGTGCGGTCACATAACCATTGGCGATGTACAAGTCCTCAAAACCATCGTGATCGAAGTCCAGGAAGTCCGAACACCAGGCCCATCGGCCCACTTCCACACCCGCCCGTTGCGAGACATTCTGAAAGGTGGTCTCGCTGGCATTCCGGTAGAGGGCATTGCCACGCGCGTGTCGCTGGTAGAGCGCGCGCACGGCTTCGGACGCATATTCCTGGAAGATCTTCTGTTGGGAGATGCGCTGTCCCGCGGCAGACCACATGTTTGAGACGTAGAGGTCCGGTCGCCCGTCGTTGTTGTAATCTCCCCAGGACGCGCTCATGCCCGCGCCCACGTCTTCGACATGCGAGTCTCCCGCTGCGGAACGAAAGGTCCCATCTCCCTGGTTGCGGTAGAGATTGTTGCGACCGAAGTCGTTCACGACGTACAGGTCGGGGAGATGATCTCCCGTCGCTTCCCCCCAGGCGCAGGCGAAGCTGTAGCGGTCGTTAGCCACGTTCAGACCGGCGGCTTCCGTATGGTCAGCGAAGCTCCCGTCTCCCTGGTTGTGGAAGAGGAAGTTTGGAGGTCCATTGCGTGCATCGAAGTACGGGGCCGGGTAGTGGTACTGATCAAGTCCCAGATAGTAGCTGTACAGGCAGAAGTACACATCGAGCCGGCCGTCACGGTCATAGTCCGCCACCGACGCATGCGTGAAGGTGCCTTGGGGCGGATGCGCGAAGTGGAAGGCGTCCAGTTTCTTCTGAAACATTCCGTTGCCCTGGTTGACGAAGAGCAGAGGGCCGCTGCCGCACACGACCAGCAGGTCCTGCTGGCCGACATTGCGAAAGTCCGCGAAGAGGGCGCAGGCCGTATTGTCCAGCACCCCGACGCCCGCTCGCTCGGTCACATCCTCGAAGGTGCCATCGCCCCGATTCCGATAAAGCCGGTTCGGAAGACCAGCCGGTTGACAGACGTAGAGATCGTCGAAACCATCGTCGTCAAAGTCTCCCGCGGCCACTCCATTGTTGCCGTAGACATCGATCCCGCTCGCTCCATCGAGCACCGAGCGCCACTCGTCGGCGCCGCGCTTGAGTTGATCGCGATAGGAGCCAGTCGAACCCATCGACTGTTCTGTGACATCCAGAAAGCCGGGACCTCGCACGATACCGCGCTGCTCCGAGGTGGTCTGCCAACGGCTTATCTTCCAGGCAGCGGAGATCTCCGCCGACGCTTCCCTCTTCCAATGCAGGGACCACCAGCCGACACGCTGCTCGCGGGATGAGGCCGCTCCAGACAGAACAAGGCTATACCGCACCTCGGTCTCCGCGAAGAGTGGCTCCGCCTCCCCAACCGTGATCGCGGTGATCTCAAACTCAGCGGTGAGAACGCGGGCCACACCGAGCGCGCGTTCGAAGTCCGCGAGCAGGGCTCCCGATCCGGATAAGACCTGCGTGGAAAAGCTCCTTCGAGAGGTCTCAATTGTATTGTCGCGACGGAGCTTGACGTCAGACGCGGGAAGAAACGAGGAAAACTGCACGGTTGGAAGCAGAGAGCTTCGGAGATCATCGATCGTTCCTGCGATCAGCGACCGGCTCCAGCTGTCCAAGACGAGCCCCATCTCGTAGGCGTAGCCCTCCGTGAGGAACTCATCGGAGCCCGGCCGCACCCGGCGCAGAACATCTTCAAGAGGCGATCTCGCGGGATACGAAGGGATGAAGCGAAGATCCCCAATCATCGGCTCCGGGGATGCATCCCCGCCCGCAGGGGACCACCACATCTCGCCCAGGAGCGGAGACGGACGCAGGAGCAGAGGCGCGACCCCAAGCCGTTTCAGGAGACTGCGTCGGCTCAGACGACGGAGATGACGGAGATGAGGAGCCATGCGCGTCGCAACAGGGGATCGATCGTTGAACCTCCCCGCCTGATAGTCAACGTACCACAGGACGGGGTGCTCCCAGAGATTGCGCGGAACAAGAAATGTCAGGTCAATTGCGACCCATCGCTATGGCCTTACTCTTTTCATTGACTTTAGAAGCGCCTTCCCCTAACGTTCTCGCGGAATTTAGAACCTATTTTCCCCGATGTCAAAATTCAGATCAATGGGTTGACTTTTGTTTCACTTCAGGGGGCTTCACGACGATGCGTACTCAAAGCAAGGTGTTTTCCGCACTTCGGAGACTTGGAGTGACGGCGTTCCTGCTGTCGCTTGCCTTCTTCACACTCAAACCGGCGCTGGCACAGGTCGACCAGGGCTCCATCTCGGGCGTGGTTCAGGATTCAACAGGTGCCGTCGTCACCAATGCTCAGGTGACCCTGCTCAACACGGATCAGGGTCTCTCCCTCGAGACTCACACGACCGCGAGCGGCATCTTCACCTTCTCTCCGGTGCGCGTTGGACACTACAGCGTGACCGTCTCGGCACCTGGGTTTGCGGAGACGATCCAGCAGAATCTCACCGTAGCGGTGGGACAGGCCGTCCAGGCTAACGTCTCGTTAAAAACGGGATCCACCACGGAGAGCGTAACCGTCTCAACGGCGCCACCTCAGTTGCAGACAGATGCGTCCTCCGTTGGACAGATTGTGGATGAACACACCATCGTCAGTCTTCCTCTCAACGGGCGTAACTTTACGTTCCTCGCGCAGCTGAGCGCGGGCGTCAACGTCGCGCAAGCCGACACCCGCGGCAATGCAGCCTCGGGCGCCTTCACCGCCAATGGCCTTCAGCCGGCACAGAACAACTACCTGCTCGACGGCATCGATAACAACTCGAACGCGGCCGACTTCCTCAACGGCACGAACTTCGTCATCCTGCCTCCCGTCGACGCGATCCAGGAGTTCAACGTGCAGACCGCCGACTTCAGCGCAGAGCTGGGTCGTTCGGCCGGCGCCGTGTTGAACGCGACGATCAAGTCTGGAACCAACTCCATCCACGGAGCGGTTTGGGAGTTTTTCCGGAACGACAAGCTGGATGCCGCGGACTGGTTTGAAACGAAGAAAGGTGTACTCCGCCAGAATCAGTTCGGCGCCTCCATCGGTGGACCGATCTTCAAGAACAAGCTCTTTTACTTTGGAGACTACGAAGGTCTGCGCCGTGTGCAAGGCACCGTGCTAACGGGAAGCGTGCCGCAACTATCGGAGCGCAACAGCGGCTACACCAACCTGTCGGATCTCATCTCTGGCCAGTCTCGGTTGTCAACGTGTCAAATAGCAGCCGACGGGACATCGTCGAACTGTCACAGGGACGGACTTCGCCGCTATATCCCATTCGGGACCATCCTCGACCCGGCAACCACTCGCACGGTGGCTGCCGGCGCCGTAGACCCCGTCACTGGCTTTGTGAATGGCAGCAACAATGCCATTAATGTCAGGGACCCCTTTGGAAGCTGTCCCGCGGGTACCATGATCTTCTCCAGCGGTGGCTGCAACCTGAATAACATTCCTGCATCTCGTCTCGACGCCAACGCCATCAAGCTCCTGAATCTCTACCCGACTCCGACCAACTCATCCTTCACCTCGAACTACATCAACAGCCCCAAGCTGTACGAGCGCCGCAATGCGTTCGATGTCCGCGTGGACTACAACATCTCCGATAAAGATCAGGTCTTTGGCCGCTTCAGCTACGTCGACGACCCGAACTTCATTCCTGGCATCTTTGGCGGCATCGCCGACGGCGGCGGCTTCCAGCAGGGCAACCAGACCGCCAAATCCGACCAAGCCGTGCTTGCCTATACGCACGTTTTCAACCCATCCATTGTCAATGTGGCACGTGTCGGCTTCAATCATCTGCACACCACGCGCACCGGCCCTTCCGGTTCGGTTAGCGGCATCCCGGATCAGTACGGCATTCTGGGCGTCCCGCAAGGCAATCTGAACGGCGGTCTGCCCCAGATCAGCATCTCGGGACTGAGCAATCTTGGGAGCAACGACTTCCTTCCCTCCGATGAAGTCAGCCAGACCCTGCAGGCCGTCGACGACTTCACCAAGGTGTACGGGAAGAACAGCTTCAAGATGGGTTTTGAATACCAGGACGTTCACTTCAATACCCTGCAGCCGGCCTACTCCCGCGGTGAATTCAACTTCACCGGAAACTTCGCCGGCGTTCCGAACCAGGGCGGTGATCTCACTGGACGCGCCCAGCTGCTCATCACCCCCACCGCCACCACCGTGCCAAACGGCGTCAGCTACGTCGGAGGCGCGAATCAGGTTCAGGCTTCCAATATCAGTAAGACCTACGACAAGCGTTCCTACTTTGCGGGATACTTCCAGGATGACATCAAGCTGACGCCGGCCCTGACCCTCAATGTTGGTCTCCGCTACGATTACTTCAGCCCCATCTCCGAAGCCAATGGCGCCCAGGCCAACTTCGTACAGGGCGGTCCTCCAAACAACGTTCCGACCTACATCATCCCAGCGAGCGGAAAAGCGCCCCGAAGCCTCTCCTCCACGGCGAACAACCCGTCGCTCAACGGCAACGGCTTTTTGGATCTGCTCGCGAAGGATGGTATCGCGCTTCTGCAGACCGACAAGTACGGTAAGGGCTTGACGATCACGCAGAAGGTCAACTACGCTCCTCGGTTCGGCTTTGCCTACTCGGCCACACCAAAGCTTGCAATCCGCGCTGGCGCCGGCCTCTTCTTCAACGCGTTTGAAAATGCCGGCTTCGGCCCCAACATCGGTCGAAACTATCCTTTCGCCTACAGTTTCAACTTCCAGAACAACGGTTCGGACTCCGCTCCGTTCAGCTCCGGCGCGAATCCGTATGGCAGCTGCCCAACGGCTGGTCCCGGCGGCAGCGCGACGATCGGATCCGGTCTCTCCTGCGCCGCGTTCACGCCTCTCGCGGTCAACGCCGCGGGCCTGGGACTCTCCGGCTTGCAGTTCGATTTCAAGACGCCGAATACCATCAGCAGCAACCTGAGTGTGCAGTACGCCGTCACGAACAACATGTCGGCAACCGTTGCCTATGTGTACACGCACGCCAGCCACCTGCAGGTAGGCGTCGGCAATAATGCGGCCTCGCAGCTGGTGCCTGCAAATACTCCGCTCGTTCGAAATACTAGACTTCCGGACACGCCCTCAAACCACAATTATCTTCCCTTCCCAGATTTTGGGCGGGGGGGCAATTATCAGCGGACCTTGGGCGCCAGCGTATACAACGGTCTGCAGACAAAGTTGGAACAACGCCTTTCTCACGGATTGTCCTACCTGTTGACCTACACATATTCGAAGACGCTGACCGACTCCCCAGACTTGCTGAACGGGGGCAGTCTCGGCGGCTTTCGGGCTCCATACGTTCCAGGGTTTGGAACGAGAATCGATTGGGGACTGGCCGCGTTCGATATCCGCAACGTCCTGCACTTCAGCGGTGGATATGAGCTTCCGGTCGGTAAAGGCAAGAAGTTCATGGCGTCCTCCAGCAAACTTTCCGATGCTGTCGTGGGTGGATGGAGCCTGCAGTACCTCCTGACCCTGCAAGGTGGACAACCGATCACGATCAATTGTCCGACTGCGGTTACCAGCGGTACAAATTGCAACTCCTTCCGCGTGCAGGGACAGGATCCGAAACTCGGGCTGCATCGGGATGCCGCCACCAAGCTGAGTTGGTTTGGCAATCCTGCCGCGTTCCAGCAGCCCTGCTTGCTTGGCTTCAACGGACCTATCTTGAACTCACCAACAGGATGCACGCCGTTGAGTGGCCTGCAACAGCTTGGCGGTGCTCCGGCAACAACCCACGGTCCCGGCTTCAAGCGCTTCGATCTCTCCCTTTTCAAGAACTTCCAGTTCACGGAGCGTACTTCGCTCCAATTCCGGTCGGAGTTCTTCAACATCCTGAACCACCCGAACTTCAACGCTCCGGGCTTCGGCGGCAACGGTGTCGTCGCCGTCCCGAACTCCCTCAACTTCAACAGCTCCACCTTCGGCGAAATTGGTTCCACGCGCGATGCTCCCTACGATCCGCGGCAGATCCAGTTCGCGCTGAAGCTCTACTACTAACGCAAGGATCGTACCGTCATGACCATAAGCTTGGAGAGACCTCCCCGTCCTCCAGGCCTTGTTCTGCAATAATCGACGGGAGAACGGCGACGCCTCTCTGACCATGCTTGCAAGCCCCCGCAGGTCGCCCTGGATCACACCTCGAGCCGCCTGCCGGTTGCGGAACTCGGCGGTTGGGCTGTCGTACTGTCTTCTATCCCCCCTTGTTCTCGCGCAAGGCGGAACGCGGGAGGCTCCTGCGCGGGAGTTTCAGGTCGCAACCGCGGCGTTTAAAGCCGGGCATTATCCGGAAGCCGCGCGACTCCTCGAAGCCATGGTTCGGAAGAACCCAGGGAGCTTCCCTCCCAACGAATTGCTCGGATTGACCTACAGCGCACAGGCAAAGAAGTTGGACGCTGTGGCGCAACTGCGAAAGGCAGCGAAGCTGGCGCCGCAGCTGCCGATCGGCCAGGTGAATCTCGGGATTGCGCTCATTCAGGAAGGTGAGGTGGATGCCGCCCAGGCGGCCTTCGAGCGGGCGAGGACCCTCGATCCGCAGAGCTTCGATGCGAACCATAATCTGGCCGCGGTGGAGCTCCTGAAGGGGCAAGTCTCCGCTGCCAAGCCCTTCCTCGAAGCGGCTCACACAGCAAGGCCGGACGACGATCGAACCACCTACAACCTGGCACTCGCTTCCATGCTGACGGGCCATCTGCGGGAGGGAAAGGAGCTTACCAATTCCCTCCTGTCCAAGGCGGACTCCAGCGAGCTGCACACGCTGCTCGGACGCATCAATGAAAAGGAAGGCAACTTCCTGCCCGCTGCGGATCAGTTCGCGATGGCGGCAAAGGTTGATCCTAGCGAGGATAATCTTTTTGTGTGGGCGAGTGAAATGCTCCTCCATCGAACGTATGAACCTGCCATCCAGATCTTCCGAGAGGGTACCCGGCGATACCCGAATTCGCCTCGCTTGTGGGTCGGGCTCGGCATGTCGCTCTACTCCCGCGGCGAGTATAAGGATGCCATCCAGGCATTGCTTCAGGCTGCCAGGCTGGACCCCAAAGATCCTCGATGCTATCTGTTCCTGTCCAAGGCCTATTTGAGTGCGCCTGACCAGGCGCAGGCGGTGATCGATGTCTTTCGCCGCTATGCGGAACTGGAACCGAGGAACGCGCGCGCCCAATATTACTATGCGATGAGTCTCTGGAAGGGCCGAAGGGAGCAAAGTGGCGACATAGATTACCCTGCGGTCGAGGCGCTTCTGCAAAAGTCGGTTCAACTTGACGGCTCGAACGCGGACGTGCATCTTCAGCTCGGAATCCTCTACAATGACATGCGCGCGTATGAGAAGTGCCTGCCGGAGTATGAGCGTGCCTTGCAGCTTGACCCAGGTCTTGCAGAGGCGCACTTCCGGCTCGGGCGCTTTTATCTGCGGGCAGGAGAAAAGGAAAAGTCGGAGGTCGAGCTCGCACGCTTTAAGACACTTCAGGCGGAGCATCAGGCTGAGGTGGATAAGGAGCGGGCTGAGGTCCAGCAGTTTGTGGTGACATCCGGCAGCTCTTACTCCGGACGACCTGAGTGAGCTTGTCAACTGTGGCGCAACAGTTTTTCGTTAGGTCCGCGGGTGAAGTCCATGTTTAGAGACATGCTGCAGGCGCCGAGAGACAAGGATGGTTCGGGGTGGCTGAGCCGGAGCCGACGCGACTTCTTACGGGAAGCTTCTGGCCTTGCCTTGGGATCGGCGTTGTCTCTCGGCAGTCCGTTCCTGCACGGTCAGACGATCGCGAAGAAGCGGAAAGTCATCGTCGTGACCTTCGGCGGGGGCGCCCGCGATCAGGAGACCTTCGCCCCGGAAGGGCAACGCAATATCCCCCACCTGCTTCGAGAGCTCGCACCGCAATCCACCTTCTTCACGCAGATGGTCAACCGCGGAATTCTCGGCCATTATGTTGCAACCGCAAGTCTGGTCACCGGGGTGTACGAGACGCTCAACAATTTTTCCGCGGTTCCGCCCGCACATCCCACGGCCTTCGAGTACTTTCGCAAGGATTGCCGACAGCCAGTGTCAAACACATGGGTGGTCGCTCCAAGCAACGGCTTCAATCGCATCGGGGAAAGCGATGATCCATCCTACGGACCGGGCCTGGGCGCCCGCGTCATCCTGCCGAAGCATCTTCTGCAGGCGGCAACGCAGGGAAAGATCGCCAACCTGAATCACTTACTACGAGACAACTACGAGACACCGCTTTTCAATCCAGTGATCGGTGGGGGCGAGGCCGAACTCCAACAGCTCGAGACCCTGCTCAAGCTCTCCGTTGATGACTTCACAGCGCACGCGCGAACCCTCTCCAGCCCCGACGAGCTTTCCATGTACATCGTCAAGCAGCTCATGCGTCAACAGGCTCCCAGGCTGCTGTGGGTCACCATGCACGATATCGACGTTGCGCATACAGGCGCATACTCCCTGTACATCGAAGCGATCCAGCGCACGGATCGCCTCTGCGCTGAACTCTGGAACGCTGCGCAAAGCGATCCGGAGTATGCCGGCAACACGACCATGTTTGTTCTTCCGGACTTTGGACGGGATGCGGATCAGGAATCTGGTGGAAACGGGTTCCAGCACCATCGTACCGGCGACACGGCATCTCGCACGACGTGGATGATGGCTCTGGGCGCCGGCGTACAGGAAGGCGTCGTCTACGATCGACCCTTACAGTCGGTCGATCTGGTGCCCACCCTCGGCGCGTTCATGGGCTTTTCCGCCCGGCGGTCGCAGGGCCAGCTGATTCGGGAGCTGCTTTAAGCATGTTGCCGACCTCGCTCACCGCCGCTCACTTCGCGAAGTACCCTCCGGACGCCAGGCAGCTGGCCGTAGAACACCTCCCGCTGCTAAAGCGGATGCCGCTCGCCCTGCTCGGAAGTCTCCTACAGGAACTGATCGAGTACGATTACAAATTTCCAGCCGAGCGTCTCGAACTTAACGCCCAGGTGGACAGCCTGTCTCGGCTTTCGCCTGAGAAACGCCGGAGCCTGTTCGCTGGTTTCCAAGTGCTGCGCGTCGCGCCGTCGGAAGAGAAGCTGGACTGGGTCAACCAGCCGCAGCGATTTACCGAGCAGTTTTCCGCCGATCTCTGGCAGACGCACCAGATGGATGCCTTCCGCGACGCGGCAACTGCCTACGGGCACAGCTTACTGACGGCATCTCACATTGCATCGCAGCCGGTACAACGCCTAGGCATCGCCGTCATCGGGCAGGGTGTCGGCGACTATCACGCGCCGCTCTTCGAGAAGTTGTGTCCGCTGGGCACGTATTTCAGCAACGTCAACCCGGATGGGGGCCTTCGGCAGCTTCTCGAAGCGGCCTCGGCGCGTGCCGAAGCGCACCCCGCTCCGTACGCTCACTGGTACGTGGATGGAGGTGTCGCTGAGGCGTCTAGCGCGCAGCTCACCGGGGTTTCCTACGCGGCTCTGCAGCCTGTGCGCACAGCGTTGCTCGGGAAGATCCAGGAACAGGTCCGCCTGCCTGGCATGGGCCCGGAGCGGCTGCGAGACTATCTCGCGCAGCTCACCCCAGAAGCCATCGGCCTTCGAGGGGATCCGGTGCTGGATCGCTTCACGATGAAGCTGCTGACGGAAGGTTCCGGAACCCAGATCTTTAGCACGACGTTTGCCCAATGGACGACGCGGGAAGTGCTTCGTCGCTCTCAACCCAGGACCGTTCTGGTACGCTTCGCGGCAAGACAGCGACAGCGCTCCATGAGCGAGATGCTCTCCGCCGAGACGCAGAACGAGCAAGTTGATCTGGTCGGATCTCTCATCGATGCGGAGATGGCGACCTATTATCACTGGATCAACCAGCAGCGGTTGCCTGGCTACGAACAGTCGGCCTTCGTCGCCTGGTTCGAGGGGCATAGGCAGGCCTTCGTGATCGGCCCTTCCCTTCCTCGAGGCGCGGAGTCAAGCTCTTCCCGTGGCCTTGCCGATCTGGTGTCGCTTGCAACGGGATGACTCGTTCCCGCTGCCCATCTGGTTTCTCAGTCGATGGAGTAGCTTTGTGCTCGGCTGCAGGACGACATCTCACCGCGCGCAGCCTGGGAGGAACACGACCTTCTGTTCGCGAATACGTTTCGAGAGCCGCATGTGCAGCCCTATGGCGTTTCGACTTGCGCTGGCTACGTTCCTACTCCTGAGCGTCTTCAGCCGGCTTGGGGCGCAGACCCTGGATACCCCATCCTCAGGAGCTCACTTCACAGACGTGGCTGACAGTCTGGGACCTTACTTTACGGCTCGCGCTTACCATACGACGACCAAATACCTGCTGGAAACGATGGGATCCGGAGTAGCTACCTTCGAATACGACAACGACGGTCTGCTGGATGTTCTCTTGCTCAACGGCGCTCCGCTGAACGCGTCCATACCCCACGGAGCGATTCCGCAGAAGCGTACGCCGGCCGACTGGAACCGCCTCTACCATCAGAAAAAGGATGGCACCTTCGAAGACGTCACGGAGAAATCCGGCCTGCAGGGTGTCGGCTACGGCATGGGTGTGGCAGTCGGGGACTACGACAAAGACGGCTTTGAAGATGTCTACGTCACGGCCTACGGCGGAAATCGGCTGTACCACAACACCGGCAAAGGTACCTTTGTCGACGTCACGCAGAGGTCTGGCACGGGTGGCGAGACGCAGGTCGGGCAGGGATGGTCTACGTCGGCGGCGTGGGTGGACCTGGACAATGACGGCAAGCTGGATCTTGTCGTCCTCCGATATGTGAAGTGGGATTTCGACGACACATGGTGCGGCGAGCACCGGGAGGGCTACCGCGCCTACTGCCATCCCAACATCTTCCCAGCCATTCGGCCGCTGGTGTATCGCAACAATGGCGACGGCACCTTTACGGAGTGCGCTGACAAGTTTGGACTCTTCGCTCCTGGGAAGGGCCTTGGAATCGCGGTCGCCGACTTCAATCTTGATGGCAGAATCGATCTTGCCATCGCCAGCGATTCCATGCCCCAGTTTCTCTACCGCAACAAGTGTGGCTATGCCTATCGCCTGGATCGATCCAGCCATGCCCAACTGGGGCGGGCTCCCAGGGGACCGGGAGGGTCAGTCCGCGCTCGCCAGCCGCTCGCCCGATGTGAAGAGCGTCTCACCGATACCGTAAAGCTCTACGATCCACATCGCTCTTCAGCTCGGGTCTGGTGTGCTCTTCGAAGTTCCAGCGGCTGTCCTCAAATACTACGAGTCTCCACGTGCCGCAAACCGGGCACCTGAACAGGCCGGAAGGGTTCGTCTCGACTACATCATGGTGGACGAAGCGCAGGATCTCAATCCCGTCCTGCTGGGCGTTCTCGAAGGGCTCGACTGTCCCATTGTGTACGTGGGAGATCCTTATCAGCAGATCTACGAATGGCGAGGGGCTGTGAACGCGATGGAGAGGGTCGCAAGCAGGAACAGTGTGCTGCTGTCCCAGTCCTTCCGCTTCGGAGCGGAGATCGCGGCGGCTGCTACCATCGTCCTTCGCAAGCTCGGTGCGCGCGATCCGCTGCGCGGTTTGCCTTCGACGACGTCTCACCTTGGGCGTGTTCGGCCGGACGTTATTCTCGCACGCACGAATGCGGGGGTGATCGAGAATGTGTTGCAGTGTCTTCGGCGGAACGTCCGCTGCGCCGTGCTTGGAGGAACCCGGGAGCTGAAGCGAGTGCTGGTCGACGTCCGGCGTATCAAACAAGGCGCTGCGGGCTCGGTTCCTGAGCTCCTGGGGTTTAGCACCTGGAGAGATGTGATGACCTTCAGTGTGCAGCCTGAAGGGGAGTACCTGCGGAGCCTGGTAAATCTGGTGCAGGAGCATGGGGAAGATCGCATGCTGTCGGGACTGGATCGCTGCGAGGACACCGAAGAGACGGCACAGATCGTGTGCTCGACAGCGCATCGAGCGAACGGTCGCGAGTGGGATCGGGCTAAGTCGTTCGACGCGGAGGCCCGGCTGCTTTACGTGGCTATGACCCGTGCCCGTCTTGCTGTCCATCTACCAGCGGAGATTCAGAAACGGTTCGGTCTAAGGAACACCACCTCTGAAATTCTGGGTAAACCCAGGTCGGAGACCATGCCGGCG
>JAABUZ0100005525.1_pt1 | contig 16526 bp, 13 predicted proteins | sample 5562091 | NCBI WGS metagenome assembly JAABUZ01 (sample SAMN12813069, study PRJNA571459) | rock metagenome | isolation source: Antarctica rocks | place: Antarctica: Victoria Land, Linnaeus Terrace sud | collected 2015-12-21
GACGCTGGCGCTCGTTCAGCTCCCCCGCCAGCGCCCGGAACTTCTCGCCGATCGCGACCTCATCGATCACACCACCAGTTTCGACCCCCGAAACCGCGACCCTGCAACATTATTTACCTACGAGCCCCTAGTTCACGCGAGGCCCGGTTCCGGCCGTAGTTCGGGTGCTCGTGTGGTTTCTACCCCCGTCGGACTGTCCTCGCGTCCTCCGATTCGGCGACGGGCAGGGCAAGCGCTGGGCGTGGCACGAGACGCGCAACGAGCGCGTTGCAGGGCACGCGCCTCGACTGATCCGCCCCGCTATCCGCGCATAGCAGGGCGGACCCGAGCACGACGAGAAGGTCGAGCTTTAGGTCGAGCTTTAGAGTCAGAAGCGGCGTCCGGACGAACCGACGCTGCTAGTATCGCCCGGCGGTGAGGCTGCCGTCGATTTTCGGGGGACCAGGCCGACTGGTCGTGCTGGTCCCGCTCATGCTCGCGCTCGCTCCGAGCGGCGCTCAGGCGTTCTCGAAGGCGATGTGGGGCGAGGTCTACCACAACGGGGTCAATCAGTTCCCGATGTACCGCCAGCTGGGGGTCAAGATCTTCGAGATCGACCTGCGCTGGGACCAGGTCGCGCCCACCAGGCCCCGGAACCCCACCAATCCGAACGATCCCGCCTATCACTGGCCGCTCGAGGTCCAGCAGGCGGTCACTCAGGCCCGCCGGTTTCACATCAAGGTGCTCCTGCAGGTCATCGGAGCGCCACGGTGGTCCAACGGCGGCCATCCGTGGAACTGGGCGCCCCGGCCCGGGACCTACGCCAATTTCGCCAACGTGGCCGCCCGCCATTACCGCAGCGTGCACCTGTGGATGATCTGGGGCGAGCCCAGCCGACGTCCGAACTTCCAGCCCGAGACCGCTGCCCCGCCCGGCGTCCGGCTCAACTCCGCCCAGCAGGTCGCGCCGCACAACTACGCCCGGATGCTCGACGCGGCCTACGCGGCGCTCAAGCGCGTGAGCACGAGCAACCTGGTGATCGGCGGCTCGACCTACACCACCGGTGACATTGACACCCTGCAATGGATCCAGAATCTGCGCCTGCCCAACGGCAAGGCCCCGCGCATGGACATCTACGCCCACAACCCCTTCACCTTCGCCGATCCGGCCCTGACCGGCCCACCCTCAGCCGCGGGATCGGTCGAGTTCCCGGACCTGCCCAGGCTGGCCGGCTGGATCGACCACTACCTGCGCCGCGGAATGCCCATCTTCATCTCCGAGTTCACGATTCCGAGCAGCCCCGATCAGGAGTTCAACTTCTACGTCGATCCTCCGGTGCAGGCCCGATGGATCAGCGATGCGCTGCGCGTCTCGCGTCGCTACCACCGGATCTACGGCCTCGGGTGGATCCATGTCTATGACGCTCCGCCGGTCAGCGGCGGCGGCCTGCTGACGGTCAACGGCGTCAAGAAGCCCGGTTTCACCGCTTTTGCGCGCGGCTGAGCGCTGGTAGCGCTCGCTCGAGCGACGCGCTTACTGGCGCGAGTAGCTCAGACCGAAATCGCTGGAGGGCCGCGAACGGCTCGTAGTACCGGGTCTGCCGCGGCCCCAGCGGATAGTCGGGCGACCGACTCGTGTCGGTCAGCAGCAGCCCGATACCGCCCCACGCGGCACCATGGCAGGCGCCGTCCCGGTACACGTATCCGGGCACGAAATCGAGCTCGTAGTAGACGACCTTCGCATGCTCCTCGAGTTGCAGGCTCTCGATTCCCGCGCGAATCTCGGCGTTCATGGTGTCGTGAACCAGCAGCACCGACCGGGCGGTCAGCGGCGAGTCCAGCAACGCGGTGACGTCGGCTCGAACCCCGTCATAGGAATGATCACCGTCCACGAGCGCAAAGTCCACGCCCCGACCCGCCTGCGCAAAGGACGCCAGCAGCGGCGTGAGCAGCTCCCTGCTTGGGCCTGTGTGCAGGACGACATGGGCCGGGAGCGGGCGGGTCACCGGCTCGTGCGTGAGATCGATCGAGTGGACCTCAGCGCTGTGGGCGGCGATCCGCTCCAGGCATCCGCCCTCGGCCGTTCCGATCTCGAGCGCGAGCTCAGGGCGCAGCTGGGTGAGGATGCCCTCGACCGCGGCCCGCTCTCCGAATGACATCTGCCAGCCGGCGTCGCGGGTCAGCTCCAGCCGGCCTCGATCAAGTGGGATCGGCCGGTTGTCCGGAGTTGGCGAGTAGGGCGCGTTGCGCTCGAAGGGCAGCGGCCCCTGCTCCGCGGCTGGGTCAGCCCGACCACCGAGTGCGCGCGTGAGCCGGCGCAGTCCGGCGGCGCCGGCCGCCTGCACGATGCCTGGGCGCGCCGTCAACGGCTACGGGCCGGCACCGGTCCGCGCGACGGGTGGGACATGGCCGGATCGACGCGCGTGCGCTGATGGGTGATGACCTCATCGAGAATCTGATCGAGCGACGCCGTCGGGCGCCAGTCGAGGACCCGTTCGATCTTGCTGATATCGGGCACCCGGCGGCGCATGTCCTCAAACCCCTCCCCGTAGGCCTCCTCGTAGGGGACCAGGGTGATCTCGGAGTCCGAGCCGGTGGCCGCCTTGACGCGCCGGGCGAGCTCAAGAATGGACACTTCTTCGGTCGATCCGATGTTGAAGACCTCGCCCGCGAGATCCTCGCGGGCGAGCAACGCACTGAGCGCTCGGACGACGTCGCGGACGTCGCAGAAGCACCGCCGCTGCTCCCCGTTTCCGTAGACGGTGATGGGCTGGCCCGAGAGCGCCTGACGGACGAGATTGGGCACCACCATCCCGTAGCGGCCGGACTGGCGCGGTCCGACCGTGTTGAACATGCGCCCGACGATCGTGGGCAGTCCCCGTTCCCGGAAGTAGGCGAGGGCCAGGAACTCATCCAGGGCCTTGGAGCACGCGTAGGACCAACGACCGCGCGTCGTCGCCCCCATCACGATGTCTCCATCCTCGGTAAACGGGATCGCGCTCGACTTGCCGTACACCTCGCTGGTCGAAGCCAGGAACACCGGCTTGGCCTTCTTGCTCGCCTGAGCGAGGACGATCTCGGTGGTGTGCACGTTGGTCTCGATCGTCCGCACGGGACTGTCGACGATCAGCTGGACCCCGACCGCCGCCGCCAGGTGGTAGATGTAATCGGCATCGTCGACCAGCTCGGCGACCACCCGCGGGTCGTGACAGGAGTCGATCGTGTAGGCGAAACCAGTCTCGGCCCTGAGGTGCCGGATGTTCCCGATCGAACCGGTCGACAGGTCATCGAGGACGTGGACAGTCTGGCCACGAGATAGCAGCTCCTCAGCGAGATGCGAGCCGATGAAGCCCGCGCCGCCTGTGATCAGTACGTGCACTCACTCCCCTGCGACACGGTATCGACGCTAGCACGGCGGACCTGCCGAATGCGAGGTGGTGTCTCTCGGTTGACCAGGGTGAGTTTGACCGTCGAACGATGCGTTCCGGGCGCGCTGACACCGTCGAGCCGGATCACGGGAGCCGTGTGGCGGACGCCGTAGCTCGGTGACAACCATCCCTCCTCGACGGTGGCGCGCAGGCCGTCGGTGTCTATTCGGAGTTCCACGGTTGGGAAACGAGCGATGACGCTTCCAGCATCGAACCGGATCTCACAGGGGGCAAGCGGAAGTCGCAGCCGAAGCTCGTGGGAGGTCCCGCTGCTCACCTCGTCGATGATCTCCAGAGTTCGGCGCCCTCCATCCAGCCGCAGCGTCCGTGTGTAGTGGACCCCGAGCTGCTCAAACCCTCGATGGCGGCCGCGGAGCGTCGTCACCGTCGGTGAGGCCTCCCAGGTCAGTACCTCGGCGCGAGCGCGGTCCACCATCGCGAACAGACGATCGCCGCGCACTTCGTTCTGTTCTGCTCGGTCAACCTGAAGCGCGCTGTGCGCCGCGGTCGACCGGAAGTGGTTCCGGGCGGACGGGTCCGCGGTGTAGAGATAGGAGCCAGGGTCGACGATCAGCGCCGTGTTTCCGCACGACAGCTCAAATGCGAGCAGGTCATTGTGGGAGTGACATCCGCGCCCGTAGATGCCGACATCGCCGCACCGCACGGCGGCGAATAGGTCGTTCGCCCGCAGAACGTAGAACCCGCCGCAGGGATAGGCGGCCGACGCACTCGCGGGGGTGTACGCAGCGCCTGCCTGGCGGAAGAGGTGCAGGTGAGACCGGTAGTCAGTTGCGGCGTAGTCTCCGAGTGGCAGCAGTCGTCCGTCGTCGGCATCGCCGATCTGCGGTGCCAGACCATCAGGCCGGGTGTAGTCCGCGGCGAAGCCGAGCATCCGAGCCAAGCCCTCACGCACGCCGGAATCAAGGGCTCCCGGCATCATCACGTCAGCGGCATCCGCGCCGATGATGAACAGCTCGGTGACGAGCCGGTGATAGAAGATCGATGCCTCGTGGTCGCACCCGTCGGCGCGGACTAGATGGCCCATCTCCGCAGCGAGCTGATCCACCGCCCATCGAGTCCAGGCCCTGCCCTCGGCTGAGCCTTGAAACAGGGCGGAGATGACCAGCAGGCCGACTACGTCTGAGAGATAGTGGTTTCCGCGGGCTGATCCTGACTCGAGGTGGCCGCGAATGAACCGGGCGTGGAGCAAGAGGCTCTCGACGACCGGCTGAACCCACGCGGCGCGGCATGCCGCGTCTCGGCAGATCGCCAGCGTCGCGACCCAGTTGACGCCGCGGATGGCGACGTCCATGGTGCAGGCCCAATTGACGCCGATCTCCACCGGGTTGGCGGCGATCCAACCCGTCAGCTGACTGCCGATCTCGTCGAGGTATCGGACATCGCCGCTGAGCACGTGTGCGGCTGCCAGCAGCGGGAGGTGCTGACAGCGCGAGAGCTCCCATGGCACCTTGATGTCTGAGCCATCGGGGTATGAAACCGGGACACGCGAGATATGACGCTGCGGCCACGTGCGCTGCGTCTTGAAATCCCGATGCCAGTCGATCACGGGGCCGAGCTCGATCGGGCCCGAACCGAGCAGGTCAAACCGATGCGCCTTCACCTCGTCGGCGCGCCAAAGTAGGTCCCGGTGGTCATCTGGCCCGAGCTCGTGGAGCTCCTGGGTCCAGCGTTCGACGCTCGGCAGGGCCCGGCCGCCGGCGGCGAGCGCCTGCGCGATGTCGAGTCCTCCCAGGGCGGCGGTGAGCTCGGCCGGCGTCACCGTGAGCGGTCGGCGGGCGAGGACACGAGCGCGAACGCGGCTCCGTCCGGCGCGGACGACGCGATGCACGGCGGTCTTCGTACCATCGCGCAGGCCGAGCTGACGAAACGCATGGACACGTGGCCCGATCCGGGCGCGCACCCCACTCATCCGCTGTGAAGGCTCTCCAGCACATCCGCGATGCGGTCGGCCGCGTGGCCGTCCCATCCTGCCGGCGCACGCGCCGGCAGCGCGGCATGTCCGGCGATGAGTTCGGGGATCTCGGAAATACGTGCGGGATCGAGGCCGAGCAGCGTGTTCGTCCCCTGGGTCAGAGTCACGGGGCGTTCGGTGTTTTCCCGAAGCGTGAAACAGGGCACGCCGAGAAAGGTGGTCTCCTCCTGAACGCCTCCCGAGTCGGTTAGCACCCCGGCGGCGTGGGTGGCGAGCCCGAGGAAGTCCAAGTATCCGAGCGGCTCCAGCAGCCGAAGGCCGGGGGCACGAGGTCCGCGGCTAAGGGCGTCAATGCGAGCCCGTGTACGCGGGTGCACCGGGAACACCAATTCGTAGGATGCGGACAGCGCACCCAGCGCATCCAGCGCACTTTCGAGCAGGGGACCGTCAACCAGCGCCGGCCGATGCAGAGTCACCAGGACGTACCGCCCAGGCTCGACGCCGAACGTGGCCGGGGCATCTCGGGCCGAGATCGTTTCCCGTAGGGCCACCAGTGTGTCGATCATGGTGTTACCGACGGGGTGGATGGCGTCTGCCGGCCGACGCTCGGCGATCAGGTGGTCGCACGCTTCCGGGGAGTGGGTGAACAGGAGATCGGAGATCTGATCGGTGAGCACGCGGTTGACTTCTTCGGGCATCGTCCGGTCAAAGCTCCGCAGGCCGGCCTCGATGTGCCCGACGGTGATCCCCAGTTGATTGGCGGCCAGCGCCGCGGCCAGCGTCGAGTTGACGTCCCCGGGCACGAGCACCACGTCGGGTGCGCGTTCGCGGAGGACCGGCTCGAGACCGTCAAGGACCCGGGCCGTCTGCGCCGTGTGAGAACCGGAGCCGATACCGAGGTACACGTCCGGCTGCGCCATGCCGAGCTCTTCGAAGAAGACGTGGGACATCGCAGCGTCGTAGTGCTGACCGGTGTGCACGAGCAGGTGGTCGATCCCATCGCGGCCGGCGAGGCTGCGAGCAACGGGCGCCACCTTCATGAAGTTCGGGCGGGTCCCGACGACCGAGAGGACGCGCAGCGGCGGCGTCATCCGATGTGGCCGGCCATGGCCTGATCGGCGGGCTCTCCCGCGATCCAGTGGTCAAACCAGACCGACAGGTTGAGGAGGTTCCACAGCTGAAACGAGCGCTCCGCTCGTCCCGACCGATGCAGGTCGACCAGCTTTCGGATCTCCCCGCGATCGAGATATCCGAGCTCGTGGATTGCCGAGCTTTCGAGACGCTGGGAGAGCTCGTCGCCCAGAGGACCCCGAAACCAATCGGACACGGGCGTCCCGAAGCCCTGCTTGGGCCTCCAGATCAGGTCCGACGGCAGCAGGTCGGACACGGCCCGCTTGAGCACGTGCTTTCCGACATCCCCGCGGATCTTCTCATCGTCGGGCATCCCCATCGCGAGCTCGACGACCTCGTGGTCGAGGAACGGGACCCGCGCCTCGATGGCGTTGGCCATGGTCAGCTTGTCGACTCGCATCAGCAGCAGCTCGGGCAGACGCAGCCGCAGATCCTGGTAGATGAGCCGATCGAGCTCGTTGCGAGCCCCCGCGGCCGTCGCATCGCGCTCGATCTGGGCCACGATCTCGCGTGGCGAGTCTGCCGCTGCCTGCCGCCACAGGGGATCTGAGCCCACGCGTCGGAGGCCCTGCTCGTAGAACGCGACAGCGCCTCCCCACCACAGCCGGCCGTCCGCCTGGCCTCCGCGAAGGAGGGCTTCGCGGTGCAGCTCATATCCGGGTCGTCCCTTCAGGGCTCCCGCGCCGACCTGCGCCAGCACCGCGCGCATCGGAGGCGGAAGCGAGCGGAAGCGCTGCCACGGTCCCATCTGCATCTGGTGGGCGGTGACATAGGTGGGATACCCGGAGAACAATTCGTCGGCACCCTCGCCGACGTGGACCACCGTGACTCCGGACTCCTTGGCGAGCTTGGACACGAAGTACAACGGCACGCAGACCGGGTCAGCGATCGGCTCGTCCTGGTGGTGTACGAGGTCCGGCATGAACTGCCATAGGTCGTCGGAGTCGATCCGGATTTCGTGGTGGTTGGTGTTGAATCTGGCTGCGACCTGGCGCGCCCATTCGAACTCGTTGAACTCCGCCGCGTCCTTGAATCCGATGCTGAAAGTATTGACGGGATCATCAACGAGGCGGCTCATCAACGCGACATTGGTCGAAGAGTCGACTCCTCCGGACAAGAATACGCCGACCGGGACATCGCTCATCATGCGCCTGTCGATTGAGCGCTCAAGCCGGTAGCGCAGCTCGGCCATCCAGTCGATGGGAGTGCCGTCGTAATCAACGCGATTGGCAATCGGATCCCAGTAAGACTGCGGGGTTCCGGGGCCGTGCCGGTCAATCAGCAGCGTTGTTGCCGGCGCGAGTTTGCTCACGCCGGCAAAAAGCGTCCGTGGGGCCGGAACCGCTACGAAGGTCAGGTACTGCGTGAGCGCCTCCGGATCAATCTCGCGCCGGGTAAGCAGGGGGAGCAACGCCTTGATCTCAGAAGCGAACGCAAACTGGTGGCCGTCATCGATGTAGTAGAGCGGCTTGATCCCGAGACGGTCTCGCGCAAGAAAGAGGCGGTTGCGGCGCTCGTCCCATATCGCGAAGGCGAACATGCCGACGAGCCGATCGACCATGCCGGAACCGTGCTCCTCGTATAGATGTACCAGCACTTCGGTGTCGCAGCGCGATGTGAACCGGTGACCGCGGGCCTCAAGTTCGGCTCGAAGCTGGCCGTGATTGTAGATCTCGCCGTTGAATGTGACGACCACTGTTCCGTCTTCGTTGGACATTGGTTGATGACCGTGCTCGGTGAGATCAACGATCGCCAAGCGGCGGTGACCGAAACCGACACTCTTGGAAGGCTCACGCAACCAGGTGCCATGACCATCAGGCCCCCGGTGAACCATGGTGTCTCGGAGATCGGCGAGCAGCTCTCGATCCACTCGGCCGCCGTCGCGTTGCATCATGCCCACAATGCCGCACATCTATCGCTCCGCTCGCTGGCGGTGAGAGTCACGCCGGGCGGCATCGGATCGGCCGCGCTCGCGAGTGCCGCTTGCGTGGTTCACGGCGACCTCACGTTTTTCATCGTAGTCAGCTCATGTGCGTGGAGCAGCGCGTCTACTTCTCCCTCCTTCGGCGGCTCCGCTTCGGTGAGTGCGCTCTCACGGATGCTTATGGACCTGCCCGCGCAGACGATCCCGGCAAACACCCATTCGAAGGGATAGTAGAAATACGAGTATGTGGTGTGCATGAGCGCACAGGCTGTCCAGGCGACTCCGAAGGCGAGAACCAACTCGTCGCCCGGCCGGCTTCGCCTCTGACTGATGCCAAGACCCGAGATCGCCACAGAAAGTGTGAACGCGAGAAACAACAAGCCACCGACGACACCGGTCTCGGCAAAGGCCTCCAAGTACCAGCTATGCGCGTCGGTGATCCCGTTCAAGAACTCGTAGCTCGTGGACACCGGAGCATAAAGAGGGTAGTAAAAAGTGTAGTTACCAACGCCAACCCCAAAGGGATGAGCGGCGCCGATGTGCAGAGCCGCCAGCCAATACCCCTCACGGACGTAAAGTTCGCTATTCACCACACTGCTCAGCTGGATACCGGGGGAACGCAGCGCGAGGCCGACGGCAACGATGCCACACACGCCAGCCACCATTAGCGCGGCGGCAACCCTCCCTTTGGTGCTCCACGTCCGCCCCCGCGTGATGAGCGCAGGTAGGACGAGGACGGCCGACACCAACGCAGCCTTGGACAGCGACGCGAGCAGTATCCCGAAGCCGGCGAGAGTGAGGACGGATGCCGCACGTGGACGCATCAGTCGGGTGCCGCTCTGTCCTCTCAGCAGCGTCGCCACCCCGCAGGCGATTGCGGCAAAGCTGAAAGCAGCGAGAGGCGACGCTTCAGGCAGAGTTCCGTTGATGCGCACCGACATGCGGCCAATGGGAAGCTCACTGAGCGTCCGACGGTCGTTCAAGTACGCGTATGGGAGCATGGCGGAGCGGGCTATGAACTGGTAAGCAGCGTAGAGAGCGACGGCGGCCCAAGCTGCCAGGAGAGCGCGCGCTACGGCTCGTAGAGACTCGCGGTCGCGAATGCTCATCCGGAGGAGGGCGTACAGGCCGAGCATGAGAAGCAGCGCTGCGAGCTGCGCTGGAGAACGGAGCATCCTGCCGTTCACTCCCACGGCACCCGGGATGTCGACCTTTGGTGCCGTCCCGAGAGTGGCTGCGCTCACCGTCAGGGCAACGAGTCCGAACGCCACGGCGAGGCCGTCCGTTAGTCGCCACGCAAGGCCATGCCATTCCCTACGACGCGTAGCCCCGGCGAGGCCAGCGACGATGACGGGGTAGCAGGGCACGAGATGGAAACCAATCCGTACCGCCCCAACGGCGACGAGAGGACTCGTTATGGCAACCATGACGCACGCGAATCTTGAGTCGCGGAACGCTACGACGCACGTCGGCACGGCAAGACCCACGAAAACGTATGTGTAGGCACCGACGAGGCCTGAGAGGATCCCAGCCATCGTGAGCGCAGTCACGAGAATGGTCAGGTCACGCCAGTCGCCAGAAGACGCACCACGCATGAGGCGAGCGACGTGCGCACGCGCGCGTGTCACGCTGCCCAGGCTAATCGGACTCCTGCCTACCGATATTTTCAAGGGCGCGATTCACCGACCTTTGCGAGACGGCAGCGACGTCGTCTGAGTTACTGCGCTGCCACGGATGAGAAGCAAGCCAGCAGGCGGTCCTTCGGCTTGGGCCTGCCTGTGAAATTGAAGTTCTCCGAAAAGGCTCGGCGCGGCGATTTCTGCGAGGGCAGCCGCGATGCGAGCGGGGCCCGTCGAGTGGGCGATGCCGACGGCTGCAGACACTGCCAGCGCCGAGGCAGCACCTTCGGCGGCGCTCGTTCCCGGGAGTGCGTTGTAGGCCTTCTCGTAGTCAGCGGTGAAGGTTCCAGCCGAGAAGATCATCCCTCCCTGCGACGTAAACGGATTCCATTGCACGGCTGCGAGGAGAGGTCTCCCGACGGTTCCAGGGTCAGAGCCGGCTGAAAGTGTTGTGGCCCAAGGCGGATCCGATGAGCGGCGATATCTGCGCTGCCAGCTGACGACCAAAGCGGGGCGCGCCAGCACGTACAGGAGATCCGCACCGAAGCGTCGTGCCTGGGCGAGCGCCGATCGCGGGTCGCTTCCCCTCGCCGTGGTGAGCTTTGACTCGATTCCCTGCTGTTGCGCCAGCTGACTGGCCTGTTGGCCGATCGCTGCCCAACCTCTCCCCGCAACGATGGCGATCCGCAGTCGACGCCGTCGAGATATGAGCAGGCCGCGCATGGCGTTGTACAGCAGCTGAGGGTCTCCGAGGCGAGAAGGGGATAGCGAGAACGCGAATCTGTCTGTGGCAAGGAGGCTCTTCGGAACGGCGGAGCTCAGCACCGGCACATGAAAGCGCTGGCCAATTCTTAAGACCACCGGACTCGGGGACGGCGTGAGAATGGCACTTACGCCGGACCGAGCGAGCACAGTAACTGCTGCGAGGCGAGATGACGTTGACGATCCGGTGCTCGCCACGATGACCCGTACCGACCTCGCTACGTTCGGATCGAACACCGTTCCGCTTGCTGTCTTCAGGTGGGCCTGCCAAACACGGATCCCACGCAGGAAGTCGTCGGGCGAAGTTGCGGCGAGGGACCGTGATGTCGAGCCGACTACGCCGAGGACCAGAACCTTTGAGCTTGCTGAGCTGGGCACGGACGGTTCGGCCTGCGCGGACAGGCGGCTGCCGACGGCAATGCCGGCGAGTAGCAACAGCGCGAACATGGCCGCCGCTGCTCGGCGTGGGAAGCGTGAAAGTTGCGCGCTCATGCCCGGCGAGTGTGGCGATCAAGAGATGAACCGCCCCTTTCCTCTGCCGCGACCATCATGCAGCTGCGTCGGCTCGGCGTCACCGGATCACGAAGCACGGAGGTCGGCCGAGATAACCCGACGTTGGAAGCTGACCGCAGCTGACGGATGGCGCCGCATCGACGATCGCGATCAGTCATCGATGAGCCGTGATTCATTGGTTTGCGTGGGAACATAAGGCTCGTGCCGCCGACAGGCGGTGCTCGGCAGACGGGAGAGAGAGATGAGGGCTGTGAGGCCGAACATCTTCGACCACTCCGGCGCGTCCGCATCGCGCTCAGGCTTGGCACGCGCGAGCCACGACCAAGCGACAAACCGCGTGAACGCGAGAAATGCGAGTACAAGCCGAGCACCGACCTGACTGGGTCGGCCGCTGCGGGTTCCGAAATAGCGCTCCCAGCCATCGTGAGACAACAAGAACCGTTGCGCGGAGACGGGCCTTGAGCCGCCAAAATGTGTGACAGCCGCTTGCGGTTCGATAACCCTGGTCCATCCGCGTGCCGCAAGTCGCTCCTGAAGGTCAACTTCTTCCACGTAGAACCGATATGCGGGGTCGAAGCCGCCTACCTGCCGCCAAGCTTCGCGCCGCACCAACAGGGCCGCACCCGACGCCCAGCCTCCGTGCTCTTCGTCCGTCGGTGGGCCGACATTTGGCCGACGTCCCACAAGACGATCAAGACCGATCGCTGCCCAGAACCATCCTCGGAGGGTGGGGAAGCGAAACCAAGACTCTTGCACGGACCCGTCTGCGTTGAGAAGCCGAGGGGCAATCACGCCTGCACTCGTCGTAGCGACGAGTTTTGTGCGCAGCGCCTCGATCGCTGCTGGGGATGGGATCGTGTCGATGTTGAGTGCTAGCACGTGGTGGGTGGGCCAGAGGGACGCTCCAACGTTAACGGCCGCTCCGTAGCCGACGTTCTGAGCGAGTCGGACGACGTGAACCTCGGGCCACCGATCAGCTATCACGTCTGGTGTGCCGTCGATTGAGCCGTTGTCGACCACTTGCAAATCGAACGCTTCGCACGACGCCTCGGTGAGTACCGATAGGCACCCGGCGAGCCAGCGCCTGCTGTTCAAAGTGGGCAATACGATAACCACCGGGTCGGTGCGCGGAGGTTTCGCAATGCGGCGGTTTGAAGCGGTAGGCATCTCGCGGGCGTCACATCTGCTGGCTGAGCTGCGGCGCGGAAGCGGTCCGGAGTGTGAGATTGCGTCCGTACCGCCACAAGTAGATCGAGTAGTACACGACTGTCACCCCTTCGGACACCGTTGTGGCGATGGCTGCACCGGTAGCGCCGTACAGTGTGACCATGGTGATCGTTAGCACGACGTTGAACGCGACTTGCACTGATCCCAGAACGAGAAGCGCACGATTCATGTCACTCGTAAACAGGACGACGGCGTTCAGCGTCTGGATGATCATGAAAGCGAGACCGGGTGCCAAGATCTGAACAAGACTGGATGCACTCCGTGCGTACCGTGCGCCGAAGACGATGCTTACGATCTGATGGGCGAACAGCCCGAGCAGAGCGGCCGAAACGGAGCCGACGAGGGCCATCAACATTATGCCTTTGCGCCATTCTGAGGCTACGAGCTCCGGGTTGCTGCGATGAAGGCGGCTAAAGGCTGGTGCAATAGTTGAGGCGATCACACCTGCGAGAACCACCCCGGCATCGACAAACCGGTACGCCGCCGCATACGGAGCGCTTGCTGCGGATCCCTTGAGGACGTGAAGAATAACGAGGTCAATGCGAAGGTAAACCGTTCCGAGGGCAACCAGCACGAAGTAGGGCAGCGCTGCGGTGACAGTATCGCGCCAGGCGGGGTAGGGACCTTCGCTGATTGCCGTCAGCCGTTGAAAAGCCACCATGTGCCAGGTGAGCTTGGCCGCCCCGGCGAACACAAACCAGACCAGCCCGAACTCGAGCGACACGCTCGCACGCGCGAGAACGACAGCAGCCCCAGCGAAGAGAACCACGGCTCCCGACCACTGGCCGCCAGCGACTCGTAGCGGTCTGTCGCCACCGACTGAAGCCGACTCGAACGCTAATACGACTCCCTCAATGAGGAGCACTGCGGCCGTGAGTAGGGCGGGCACCAGGTCCGTCCCGGTTGACCAGGCGATCACCGAGAAAGTGGTCCCGAGGAGCACCGTCCAGACTACCCGCAAGCGAAGCGCGTGCGACACGAGAAGGCGTAGGCGAGTCGGTTCGCGGGCGATGTCCCTAATCAGCAGCCGCGACAGGCCGCCATCGGACAATGTGAGCAGGATCGCCATGATCGCCAAGAGGTAAGCGAACTGACCGAAGGTCGACCGCGTCATCGACCGCACGCAGATGGCCGTGTAGATAGCGACTGCACCGCGAAGTCCTCCTTGCCCAAGAGCAAAGACGCCGCCCGAGCGCAAGAAGGCGACCGACCTTCTGGGGGCGACTCTCTCTTGAGTGTCAAGGGGGCTCTCCTGAGAAGCTCTCGACGAGGCGAGACCGCCACGCTGTCGCTTTCGAAACGCGCCCAGAGTCACTGAGGTCCATTGTCGCGCGCGCTGGATAAAGGCGACGCAAATCGCGGGGCATGAGGCAAGGTGGTTGCGAGCTAACGTGAGCTGATTCGGCTTCATGGATCGTGTCCGTTGGACGTCGTTCTCCGTGGAAGTCGACGGCTGCCAATCGCCGGCGCCGCGTTTTCCAGAACGGCATCGAGAGGCTATCCTCATTCCGGTGGATCACATATCGCAGAAGGAAGAGGTCCGTCGCTTCTGGCAGAGGCGTCCGTGCGGTTCGGGGCACGCAGATGCTCCGGAAGCGTCCGCTGAATATTTTTCGCAGGTCGCTCTTCGACGCGACCAATTGGAACCATTTATCGCTACATACGCTGATTTCAAAAGTAGTCGCGGAGAGGACGTTCTCGAAATCGGGGTAGGGCTCGGCTCCGACTTCGTGCGTTTCGCGCGCGCGGGCGCTCGCGCGACAGGCGTAGATCTCACTCCCCGTTCGGTCGAAATGGTCACGCAGCGGCTAGCGCTCGAGGGTCTGACCGGCGTGGTTCGTGTGGCGGATGCTGAGGCGCTACCATTTGTCGATGATCGCTTTGATGTTGTCTATTCGTGGGGAGTGCTCCATCACACCCCCAGTCCAGAGAAGGCGTTCAGCGAAGCGCTGCGGGTCCTTCGGCCGGGCGGCAGAGCTTGCATCATGGTCTACGCCCGCCATTCCTGGGTCGCATTTGGGCTGTGGGCGCGGTACGGGCTCCTAAGCGGCCATCCGACCAGATCATTGTCGGACGTGGTCGGCTCGAACATGGAGAGCGTCGGCACGCGGGCATACACGAAAGCCGAGCTCCGGAGTGCCTTCGGTGCTCTGGCTGACCTTCAGATCGAGCAGGTTGCCACCCCGTACGACGCTCGCGTGGCTGGGCCCTTTGCTTCCCTGACCGGCTCGCAGCTCGGCTGGTTTACGGTCGTCCGCGGGCGCAAACCGCACGGCTGACTTGCGGGTCCTGCTGTACGCGGCTGTAGCCCGTCGCGAGCTTTTCGAGACTGTCGAGTTTTATCGACAGGACATTTTGGCGCTGCAGTCCTTGGGTCATCATGTCCTCGTAGCGAACAATCCCCGGCGGCTGCCACGACGGTGGGACGCCGCTTGGGTGTGGTGGCAGACAAGCGGAGCGCCCGTGGTGCTCGCCGCACGAGCTTCCGGACGGCCCAGTGTCCTGGTCACCGCGCTGTCTTGGAGAGATACAACGGCTTCAGGAATGCCGATGAAAGGTCGTCCGGCGCGGATTGCAGCAGCACTCTCGCTCCGCGCCGCCGATCTCGTCTTGGCGACATCTGAGGACACGCGTCTCGGTCTCGAGGCCTATCGCCTCAACTCCGTGCAAACCGTACCGCTTGGCGTCGACACGGCCTTATACCAGCCGACCTTTTCTGGGCGTCGAAGCTACTTGCTGACGATCACTCACCTGACTGCCGACAACGTATCCCGGAAGCGCATCCTCGATGTCGTACGTGCCGTCTCGGCGGTGCCTGGGCTGCGAGCCGTCATCGTTGGCAAGAAGGGCAATGGCGCGGATGCCGTTTCCGACGAGGTGGAAAGGCTTGGCGTTGGCGATCGGATCGTTCTGGCCGGTGAAGTCTCGCCGGCTGAAAAGCGACGTCTGCTGAGTGAGGCTGCCGTATATGTCCAGCCGACCGAGTACGAGGCGTTCGGCATGGCGATCGCTGAGGCCATGGCCTGCGGGGCGCCGGTCATCAGCCATGCTGTGGGCAACGTCCCAGCGCTGGTGGGCGACACGGGCTTGCTGATGTCACGCGACGCCGGCTCCGAGGAGCTCTGCGACGCCATCGTGGCGGTGATGCACGATTCGCGGCGCGAGCAACGCGCACGTGCAGCCCGGGCGCGGATCGAATCGACGTTCTCGATTGATCAACGCAGAGAGGCGATTCGCGCTGCTCTTGCCACCGTCTGCGACGCCTGAACCTGAATCGACGGTGAGCGCAGCCGCTCTTGACTGAGCGTGATCGTCGCCGGTGACGGCAGGGATTGCATGACGATTTAGTGTACGCGTTCAGGTGGTCGGCGGGTGGAGCGGCTGGAGTCGCCCGGGCCCTGTTCAGGGGCCGGCGGCGAGTGGTCCCGCGCGTGCGCCTGACCCAGATCTTCCGCCAGGCCCAGCAGTCCGGCATCGTCATCAACGCCCACCGCATCAACCACGGCCATCCCCCGCAGCTGACCGGCTTTGGCGACTTCTACTGGTTCGCTTGCAACCCGCCCGAGGACTCCGGTCTTCACCCCGCCGAGGAGACCGCCAAGCTCGTCGTGGACATCGTCGCGCGACGCATCCCCGCCAAGTTCGGACTAGACCCCCACCGCGACATCCAGGTGCTCACGCCCATGCACCGCGGACCCGCCGGCGCTGGCAACCTCAACACCCTCCTCCAAGACGCACTCACCCCGCAGCACGAGCACACACCCGAGAAGCGCTACGGCGGCCGGGTCTTCCGAGTCGGCGACAAGGTCACCTGTCCCGTGTCAAGTAGTTGAGACAGATTCTTCGGTTGAAGGTTCGGGGTCGGCGGTGTTTTGGGTCGGGGCCGCGGTGTAGCGGTCGATGGGCAGAGCGAACTGGAGCGCTTCGTGTGGGCGCTGGCGGTTGTAGGTGTGCAGGTAGCCGTCGACGTGTTCGGCGAGCGCGGGCCCGTCGTCGATCTCGTGGCGGTAG
>JAABUZ0100005526.1_pt1 | contig 16518 bp, 15 predicted proteins | sample 5562091 | NCBI WGS metagenome assembly JAABUZ01 (sample SAMN12813069, study PRJNA571459) | rock metagenome | isolation source: Antarctica rocks | place: Antarctica: Victoria Land, Linnaeus Terrace sud | collected 2015-12-21
ACGGCCGCGGCGCCTGCCTGGATCCGCGCTACCCGTGAAAGAAAGGCTGCCGTGAGCAGACAGGCCGTCGCCCGTCCGCAGAGAGCGCGTGCGCCGTCCGTGCGCGCGAACAGGGGGCTCGTGCTCAGCGTCTGGAGAGCGCGCACGCTGTATCTCATGGTCGCTCCCGCCGTGATCTACTTCGCGGTCTTCACCTACTATCCGCTCATCAAGGCGCTGGTCATGAGCTTCCAGGACTATCGCCTGATCGGGTTCAGCCCGCCGGCCGGGTTCGCCAACTATCAGGCCGTGCTCGCCGACCCGGTCTTCTGGCAGGTGCTCGTCAACACGTGCGTCATCGGCGGCGGCCTGTTGGTCGTCGGATTTGTCCTGCCGTTGCTGATCGCCGTTTCGCTGCGCGAGGTCAAACAACGCTTCTTCGCCCGCGCGGCGCAATCGGTCATCTACCTGCCGCACCTCTTCTCCTGGGTCGTGGTCGGCGGCATCTGGATCTACCTGCTGCAGCCGAACGGCGGCCTGGTCAACGCGATCATCGAGTGGCTCGGCGGGCGTCCCATCCCCTTCCTGCAGTTGCCGGACGTGGCGCGCGCGTCCCTCGTCGGCATCGGCGTCTGGAAGGATATGGGCTTTAACGCCATCATCTTTATCGCTGGCCTCGCCGGCGTCGAGCGCGCGCTCTACGAGGCGGCGCGCGTCGACGGCGCCGGCCGCTGGGACCAGTTCATCCACGTCACCCTGCCCGGCCTGACCAACACCATGAAAGTGGTGCTGATCTTCAACCTGCTGGGATTCTTCGGCGTGTTTCAGGAAATCTACATCATGGACAACCCGGCCATCGACCAGAACGTCAACGTGCTCATGACCTATCTCTACCACCAGGGCATCGGCAACTTCCAGTTCGGCTATGTGGCCGCCGCGTCCTTCATCGTCGCCGCGGCCACGCTGCTGGTGGTGGCGCCGCTGGCCGTTCTGTTCCGTTTCGACCTCCCTCGCCTATAGCGGAAGGACAGCGTGCTATGTCCCGCTCGAGACTCAGCGCCTTCACACTCCTCAACATGCTGTTCCTGCTTGTCCTGAGTGTGACCATGATCGTCCCGTTCCTCAACGTGCTCTCCATCTCCTTCTCCAGCGACGCGGCCAGTATGGAGCAGGGCATCCACCTGTTCCCCGCATCGTTCTCCCTGCAGGGCTACACGGTGCTCTTCGAGAAGCTCTCCCTCTGGCAACCCATTGGCATTAGCCTGTACGTCGCCGGCGTCGGCACGTTCCTGCACATCGCGCTCGCGGCGCTCGCGGCCTATGCCCTCACCCAATCGCGCCTACCGGGTCGAAGGCTGATCCTCGCGTTCATCCTGCTGACAGCCCTGGCGCCGAGCGAAGCGATGCTCATCCCGCTCTACGTGCTGATGCAACAGCTGGGGCTGATCAATTCGCTCACCTCGTTGATCCTCTCCGGCCTCGTCTCCGCGTTTTCTATCCTGATCATCCGCGGCTTCGCCTTCAGCGTGCCGTCCGAGCTGTACGAAGCGGCCCGGCTCGACGGCGCGGGGGATTGGCGGATCTTCGCGCGGATCTTCCTGCCTCTCGTGCGGCCCGCGCTCATTGTCGTGGTCGTCTTTGAGTTCGTGGGCAAGTGGAATATGTTCACGGAACCGCTGCTGTACATCAATAGCAGCGCGCTCTACCCGCTCCAACTGGCCTTGCAGTCGCTGGTCTCCAACAGCACCGCGACAAGTGCGGGGACGTACCTGGCCGAGAACGCGCAGATGGCCGGCGTCGTCATCGGCGTGCTGCCGTTAGTGCTGTTGTACCCGTTCGTCCAGCGCTACCTCTTTGAGGGCCTCACGTTTGGCGGGGTGAAACAGTAGGAGGGATCGATGCCACGGCAACCGCGGCGACACACGGTGAGGCTGTCCCCGGACGACCAGCTCTCGTACCCCGTTATCCCCTGCGACGTCCCCCCGGGGACGGCGCGTATCGAGGTCGCCTACACCGTCCACGCGCATGGTCCGGGCGCGTGTGTGGTGGACATCGGGCTGCGCGACCCGTTTGGTTTCCGTGGCTGGAGCGGGTCCGCCCGCCCGTCGTTCTTCGTCACCGCGCACCACGCCACGCCCGGCTACCTGCTGGGACCCCTCGCTCCGGGCCGCTGGGAGGTTGTCCTGGGCGCCTACAAGATTCCAGCCGAGGGGTGTACGGTCGACGTGACGATCGCGGTGGAGGAGACGAAGGCGGAGTGGCTCGTCGGCGATCTGCACGCCCACAGTGTGCATAGCGACGGACATCTCACGCTCGATCAGCTCTGCGGCCTGGCCATGGAGTCGGGTCTGGAGTTTCTGGCCCTGACCGACCACAACACGGTGAGCCAGGACATGCAGGCGCCACGCAACCTCCCCTTGCTCCTGATACCAGGGATGGAGCTGACCACGTACGCCGGCCACGCCAACCTGTATGGGCGCATCGACCGACCGCCGGACTTTCGGGCCTCTGGCGACGAGGGCATGGGCCGCCTCATCGGCGCAGCCCGCGCGCAGGGCCTCGTCGTCTCCTTGAACCATCCCTACGACCCAAGCTGCGGCTGGCGCCACAGCTTCGCGCTGCCCTACGACGCAATCGAGATCTGGAACGGACCGTGGCGCCCGCACAACGCCGCGGCGCTGCGGTACTGGCACGACCAGCTCGTGCGCGGCCGTCGCCTCATCGCCCTGGGAGGAACCGACTTTCACCGTCTCCCCACGGGGGGGGCCCGACCACCCGTTGCCAACCGCGTGTTCGCCGCCGAGCGCAGCGTTGCCGCCCTCCTGGCAGGCATACGCCAGGGCCACGTCGTCGTGACCAACAGCGTGCTGGCGCCCACGGTCCACTTCGCGCTAGACGGCCACATGATCGGGGACACGGCGCCAGTGGCGGCCGCGGTCGATCTGCCGATGCGGCTGCGTGTCGATGCCGCCGAGCCGTGCCGGGCACGGCTCATCTCCGATCGGGGGGTCGAGAGCGAGCACCAGATCGAGCATCCTGACCAGCCGCTCGACCGGCGCGTTCCGACCGACCGGCAGTTCTACCGCGTCGAAGTCTGGAGCGGTGAGGGACCGCGGGCCCAGCCGCTAGCCGTGACAAACCCCATCTTTCTCGCGCCGTCGCTGTAGAGGAAACGCCTGACGATGGACCGCTCCCGAGACAACCGTCCCTCCGGCGCTGGCTCACCGACGACCCCGCCTCCTGACGCCGTTGACGCCGCGCCCTGTGGGACCAGAGAAGCCCCGTCGTCACATCACCCGCGCGATAGACGACCGTCCACGATCCCGTCCAGGAGGCTCTCCCGTGCTAGCAGCGCTGCTAGCATCCCTGCTAGCAGGCGCCCCCCACGCCGCTCTCCTGCTAGCACGTGTCACACGGGAAAAAGGCCCGTTGCTACCACCCTTTATCTTGGGTGAGTCGCCCCGCTGCGAGTGCTAGCATGCGCACGCGTGCTAGCATCTAGCATCATCCCGCGGATAGGGATCACAGGACAGGAGGGACAGGCCCTGCCTGTCAGGCCGGGGCGAAGCGCCGGCGGGGAGGAAGGGGCATGAGAGACCAGAGAGGAGGAGCCGCACGCGACGGCCTGCCGGCGGAGGAGGCGCCCGCGCGGCTGACGGGGACATCGGCTGACCCGGCCCTCTGGTGACGGAGAGCCACCCCCTCCTGGCAACCCTGGTAGACTACCCCTCAGCCACCCTGTGCGGGATCGCTGGCGCCGCCACACCGAGAGGAGATCGTTCATGCGTCCAGGCCATTTGCTGCTTACCAGCCTGATCGCCCTGCTTGGCCTGCTGCTGGCCGGCTGCGGCACACCCGCTGCGGCCCCGGCGCCGCCCACGGCCACCCTCGCCCCCGCGACCGCCACCCCCGTGCCCACGGTCGCGCCCACGGCCACGACACCACCGCAACCGCCCACGACCACGTCCATCCCCGTGCCCACGAACACCCCCACGCCCATCCCCACCGCCACCCCCGTCCCGCTCAATGTCATGACTCACACCGTTCCCTTCATCGACGAAGGGAGCGGCAGCGGCGGCCTCACTGTGGCCAGTGCCGTCCATCATCATGTCGCCACGCTCGTGGGGAGCACCATGCGTCTCGTCGATACAACGAGAGGCACGGTCCAGGGGCCGATCATGGTCACAACCGACACCCTCAATACCAATAACCAGGGCTCGACCAACGTCGCGCTGCTCGCTGATGACACCCACGCGCGCGGACGTGCTGATCGACGGCGAGAACGTCACCACCGCGACGCTGACCACCATCGACTTGGACAGCGGCCGCCTCCTGCGCCGCCGCATCCTGCGCCAACTCCCCTTGGCGAACATTTACACGGCGGTCACTGTCCCTGCCACGGGAGACCTCGTCGTTGAGTTGAACGACGTGTACAGCATCTCCGGCGAGACCCCTGCCCGGTTGATCCACCTCTCGTCCGATGGATCCGTGCGCCGCACGCGCCTACTCGGCGATATAAGCACCGAAGGCGCCCTCACCCTCGACGCGCCGGCCGGCCTCGTCCTGCTCTCGGTCACGGGGATCGACACGGCCACCGTCACGGCGTACAACCTGCGCACGCTGACCCCGACCTGGAGCACTAGCCTCCCCTACAAACCGGCCGCCACGGTGGTCGATCCGGCGCGCGGCCGCCTCTGGCTCCTGGCCCCGGGCGGCCGCGTGACCATCGCCGACATCCGCTCCGGTCAGACCGTGGCCACGTGCGATCCCAACTACAGCAAGCCCGCCGTGTGGGACGGGACTAACGACCTGGTGGTGGACCCGCGCACTGGGCTGGGGTACACCTCGTGGACGGGCGGCGCCGATTACTCCAGCACCCATACCGCCATCGACGTCATCGACCCGGCGCGCCACACCCGCACGATCCTCACCCCCGATGGGGGAGTCCTCGCCCTGGCCACGGTCACCACGGATCGGCTCATCGGCCTGGACTCCGCCAACGATCTGGTCCTGCGCTCCACCCGCGACGGCCACGCGCTCGCCGTCGTCGCGCCGGGCGCGAGCTTCACCGACAACATCAGCCCCCTGTCCGGGTCCACCGTGAAATACCTCACTCTCGCCCAGGACGGCCCGACGATCACGATCGCCCGCGCGCAGAACGTGCCGTACCAGAACACCATCACCGGAGCCTCCACCGCGTCGGGTGTCGTCGCGCTCACGCTCCATGATCGGCCGTAAACGGCCATGGTGAAGGCTATGAGGTATCCATGTACGCACCGGCGGGGGAGGAGACACCGGCCACGGAGCAGCCCTATCTGACGTTCCCCCCGGATTTCGTGCCGACCAGTTCGGTATAGCTCTGTCCCGTGACGGGCTTACCTTTATGCGTGCCGGTCACGGTGCAGCTCCCCTCCCAGTAGCTCTGCGAATAGCCAAAGATTTTCAACGTATCGACGAGTTCTTGGTTGCGCACCGTCGGACGGACGATGAGGTCGAGGCCCAGCCGCGCGATCCGCACATGCCACCCCGAGCTGTAGGTGAGGCCCGACGCGTCGCTGTGCCACGTCCCCAAGGGTGTGATCGTCGTGCCCTCGACGTTGTCTGTCGTATTGTCGGGCAACAGCGCCGATGCGCCCCGGTCGAGGTGGCGCCCGAGCTGGCGCACCGTCAAGGCCACATCGGTCCCATCGTTGAGCTGCACACCCATCCATGTCCACGCGCCAACCGTCCGCGGGTCCCAGGTTCCCCACTGATGATCGTGCCAGGCAATTCCATGAACAGCGATGTGTCGCCCGTGCAACGTGATCGTCCCGGTCGCCCGCAGGTGCGTGTAGCTGTAGTAATATGAGCCGCTATTACCCCAGGCGATATAGCCGCCGCCCACCATCAGCACCGGGCGGTCCGGCGTGAGAGTCAGCGCGATCACAGTCCCATCGGTCGAGCGACCGGTCAGCGCAAGGTTGTTCGACCCGGCCGTGCGCAGCGAGATGCCGCCAACGTTGACGTTGAGCTGCGTCGTGGATGCTCCCGCTCCCAGGAGTGAGGCTGTATAGGTCATCCCGCCGTCGAAGCGGCCCGCCGCCTCGTCGGTGATCGCCACGTCGGAGCGATAGGCGGTGTCGATCGGGCTTGCCGGGATGTAGCGTCGAAGTCCGCTCGCCTTGATTGCGCTCGTCTCGAACCCGTACGTATGGCCGTTGCGGTCAGCGAGGTGCCCGACGACGTACCACCACTCGGTCGTGGCCGTCGGGTGCATCGCCGCATCGGCCGGCAGATGGATGGCGTGCGGGAGGCTTGCTCCCAAGGCCGGCGCCGCGGCGGTCAGGGTTAGGCCCAGCGTCACAGCCGCGAGGAGACAATGCTTTTGCATTATTCTCACCTATACCGCCGTCGCGACGGCGTAGAGCTGGCCACCCAAGGGCGCGCGCGTGAGGCGCACCCGATACGTTGCCGTGTGTTGTACATCTAGCTGCTGCCGCGACGTGGGAGCCTTGTGGAAGAACAGGCCGGGCGTGCTACCCTCGTCATCTCGCCCCAACACCTGGCGCACCACGGCCAGGCTAAGGAGGTCAACCTTGCCGATCATCAGGTGCTCGGCCGGGTCGGTGAGCACGGCGATCTCTGGCATGAAGCCGCCCCCGCCGGCAATGCGTAGGTTCCCGCGTACAAGGACCACACGGCCCTGCCATTGAGCAGGGTCACGCGTCAGACCGTGGTACACGGTGGCGACACTGTAGACGCGGGCGGCGCTCGTCGGGGCGGAGTGAACGACGCCGGCAAGCGTGATAACGGACATAGACATGGCTGCGGCCGCGACCGCGGCGAACGGCAAGATGGTAAATCGTCTCATACCCCTAGCGTACCCTTTTCGTCCCCTTCCGCCTTAGACCTCCAGCCGTGCCTGGGCAATGTGCGCAGCGGCCTGGCGGTGTCTTGTCGTCACGAGGCGAGGAGGACGTATCAACCCTGCCTCGGACCCCAGTTCTAGATAGCCGATGCGGTAGGTGTCGGCGAGCGCGCTGCTCTCGGCGATGGCCAGCGGCGTGAGATCGGACAGCGCCGTGGCGCGGCGGCGGGGCGCGCTCGCCCACGGGGCCGTGGCACGCACCGCACGGGTCGAGGTGATCCAGCGCGCCGCCTCGACCGTTGCCTCGTGGTCGGCCTCCACCTGTGTCGCCCGCTGGCAAACCTCGTCGACCCGGTGGACGAACGCCGCATCCATGGCCCCTGTGAGGTGGACCATGCGATCGGAGATTAGGCTGTTCGCGAGGGCGATATCGTGCCGCAGCATGGATCGCTCCGCCTTCAGGTGCCGTCCCAGCGCGCGGTCCAGCAACGTGTTGAGCGGGGTGAGATGCGCGTGGGACCACAGCGCCGCGCGCGCCATCAGCAATGACGCGCCGACGAGCAGGCCCCTCGCTCCCAGGCCCCTCAGCGCGCCGCTGTCCGCAAGGGGCTGGGCAGTCGCAATGAGCGCGGCCGCGCGGCGGTGCCACGGCGCAATGCCCCGAGGCGGCTCGATGGGACGTTCGTCCGGTTGGAGCGCCAACCACGCGATGCAGTAGACGTCGGCCTCGAACGCGGACGCCTGGAAGGCCAGCCGCGAGAGGTCGAGCATTTGTACACCCTGCCATCCCACCTTAGCCTCTAGGGCGGCGCTACTGTGGTAATAGTGTGTGAACACGATCCAGCGCGCCGCCTCGACCGTCGCGATGCGCCGGTGCTCCGGTAGCGCTGCGTGCCGGCAGGCCTGCTCAACCCCACGGACGAAGGCGACATGCGCCGCGCCCGCGAGGTGAACCATGCGGTCGGAGACCAGGCAATTGGCGCTGATGAGGTCGCTCCACAGGACCCATAAATCAGCTTCCAGGTAGCATGCGAGCGTCCACTTGACGGTGCGCATCAGCTGGCGCCCGTGTGTGTTAGACCAAATCGCTCCCAGCCCCACCACCATTCCCACGATGCCTAGCGGTTCGCGTAGCCACAGGATGCTTGTCGGCTTGGCCCCCGCCAGACTAGCGAGGGTTTGCAGGGTCACCACGATTCCGTAGGCGATCACGAACGTAAAGCTCACGACAAAAGCGACGGACGACCTGCGGACGAAGCGACGCTTCGCACATCGCGCTGCAGCGGCATAGCCGGCTGCGGCGAGGAAGCCCGTGAACACGATTAACGCACCCTCGGACAGGTTCATCACTAACGTAGAGAAGGGATGCGCGCCGTAACCATGATAGTACGTCGATGCGGATCGACCTTCAACACTGCTATGGAGCGCCGTCCACGCGAGGAGGTCTGCTATGAGCACGAGCCCATACACAGCCACACCGAGCCACGAGCGGCGTGTCCACAGGCGAGTGGCGACGCGGATAAAGGCCCACTCCGTCAAGAACCCCAGACTTCCGGTTGCGTCGATCAGCAGACGCGTGAGCCCGACGGTCCCCGTCACCTTGTCTACAAAATCGGTATTGACCATAAGCGCGAGGGACGCGTTTATCCAGAGGCCCGCTGCCAGGGCCAGGAGCGCGGCGCGCGCCGATACACCGCGTCGGCGCAACAGGTAGAGCGCCGGCGGCAACATGAGCAAACCGGCGAGAGGCAGCGCGACCCGACCGATCATTGGTCGAGTCCGTCGAGCAGCGCGTCGTAGCCCGGCTCACTGTCCGCATCGCCATTGTCATCGGACGGAGAGTTATCACCGAACAAGCATAGTAGTGTCATACTGATTGCCCATCCCTCAACATCGAGTTCGTGCTCGTCGTTGAAGCAACCACCGCGGCCATCACCGCGATGGCGTACCTCGCCATTGTAGGCGTAGGTCAGTCCGCTGTCGTCGGATAACACAGCGCCCGCTTTTCTCAACTTGTCCAGCATGATCATCGCCTCGCGGACCTCATGCCACTGTGAGCGAAGCTCTGCAATCAGCGTCGAATCAGGGCGGTAGCGCAGGCGAAGTATGCCTGCCTTGACGCTCAACACGCACTCACCGTAGACGCCCGTCCCTGCCATATCTCCTGGTTCCAGGCTTGCCTTTAGCCCCCAAGGGCGGGCAAGGATCATCAAAAGATCGATAGGCCGGAAACGTTGCCCGAGACCATATTCTTGCGCATGCATCCGCACCGCGCGATCAAACCTACTCTGTTGTCGTTTCCTCACGGCTCTTATTTGCCCCCTTATCCTCGGACGTAGCCCGCCGGTCTTGCCCCTGACGCCGGTCTCCACTGCGGCGCTGCTCCTGTTCGTGGGCCAGTAACTCGTCGGGATCGTCGTCATCTCGTTGGGCTGCTGTGTCGATTCCGCTCAGGTGTTTAAACGTCGTGTCGATCAGGTCCAGAAGGAGTTCTTTCTGCACCCGACCCATCCCCACCGAGCGCCGCGCGATCTGGAGCATCCACGGATCGGAGAGTTGGCGCAAGAGGGCCGTGTCAACCTCCGCCTCGCTGCGCTTCCCAAGCGAGTCCCCACCAGTGAAGTAGCTCGCGTCCACGCCGAAAAACGCTGCCAACCGTTGCACTCTTTCAGCGGAGGGCATGGTGACTTCACCGCGCAGGAGGCTCCGTACATAGTGGGGCGCCAGTCCGGTCCCGTCCGAGATCTCTTTGGACGTGTAGGGTTTTCCCTGGGGACCAACCATGGTTTCGACAAGGATACGTAGACGGTCCGTGAAGCGATTATCCAGATCGTCGGTGTTGTTCAGTTGTTGATCGCTCATGGAACCCCTTGCAGGTTTCGCACTCCCCTGGTACTATGCACCCAATGGCGTATATTTATCTCCCTACGATGTTTAGGGAGATAAATATACGCCATTGGGCCGGGCGGACATCGCGTGAGCCCGACTTCTTTAGTTCACACTAGCACACGCCGGCCTCACTGGCAACAGGCACGACCTAAAGGACGTGTCACGGTGAATGGAGGAGCAGAGAGACACGGAGGTGCTCGTTTAGGGCGTCTCGGGTGCGCCACTCTCAGCCGGACCGCCTACGGGTCGCCTGCCCCCCAGGGGAGTGTCCCCCTCGGACACCTCGGCCGCAGGGCGCTTCGTGAGATCGGCCATGAGTATCTGGCGCACGAGGACGGCGACGGGCACGCGCTCATCAGTGGCAACCCGCGCTAAAAGAGCGTAATCATCCGGCGCTAACCGGATCGTCACTTTCATAGTGTGCTGCACGTCTCTCCTGCGCTTATCAACCAACCCGGCATCCTCCTTAGCTGTCTAGAGCGGCTACGACGCTACTATACGCAGGCTAAGGGCTTGCCATGAGCAGCTAAGAGCCGCTACTATTCGTAGTATAAGCGGTTAGCCGCTTTCACGGAGAGGAGCGACGTGTCGCACGGGGTCCCGGCTGGGTGGAGACAGACGGGCTATCGACCGCAAAAATGTGAGCCGCTACTATTTGCAGCAGGGGCGGCAGGGGTGCATGACCGCTTTCGCGGAGAACGGGGGTGAGCTTTAGAGCAGGCAGGCGTCAGGAGAAGGGGGCTGCGGCGGTCACCGCAGCCCCGTGGTCCCTCATGCAGCAGCCCATCACGCCACAGCCGAAAGGACATCATCAGTGTACGAGATCGCATCCGACGCGAGAGGGGAGGATGCGTCACCTGGCTCCGTCCGACACGTCAAACGATAGGCCCGGTCTTTCGCCGGGGCACACCACACCATTAGTTGGAGGACATCTCATCATGTTGCACGAGACCACCATCATCGTCACCAGCGCCCACTTCGCCCTGACCCACCCCGCCGCCATCACGGCCCTCGCCCCCGTCCTCGGGGCCGTCGCCGGCAAAAACCCCTTCGCTGACCTCGCGGCGGCCCTGCTCGCCCTGTTCGACACGGTCAAGGCCCCCCTGTCGGCAATGGCGTTCATCATCGCCGGCGCCGCCCAGGCAGTCCACAGCCCGCGCGCCTCCGGCATGTGGATCAGCGCCGTCGTTGCCACCGCTCTCCTGTTTGGCGGCACGGGCATCGCCGACTATATCGCCGCCAACACGCACTAAGCGGCGTTGACCTCCCCACGGCGACGAGCGAGACCGGGTGTGTCGCCCGCCGCCGTGGGCTCTATCAGCGCCACTCGCACCCGCGCCTCACGTTGCCGCCAAGGAGGACCCTATGATCTCTGAGCATCCCCGCCCGCATGCCCACCCCCACGCCCCGACCCCTGGACGCGTGTCCCTGGCCACGGCGATCCAGGTCGTCCCCACACTGCGGAGGGGAGAGGCCACCGATGGCGCGTAACCATCCCACGGCGCTCTACCTCAACGACCCCGTGAAATGGATCGCGGGCGTCCTCTCGATCCGGCAAGCGCTCAGCCTCGCCGGCGTCGCCGTCCTGACCTATGTCCTCATCAAGGTGACGGGCGGCCTGCCCTACAACTCGTCCACCGTGGGCCAGGTCCACCTGCTGCTCGTCGCCGGCGTCCCCGGCGTCCTGGGTTTCCTGGCCTGGAGCCTGCTGGACAAAGGCGCGGTCGAACCCTACCCGCGCCAGCTCGCCGGTTATCTGCTCCGTACCGCCGCCGCGCTCCCCGCGCGCGGCGCTACCACCGCTCAGCGCATCCGCGTCGCCAACATCGAGCGTGCCCGCGCGGCACCGCCCCAGTCGCCCTGGTCGCCCCGGTCGCCCTGGTCGTCCCGCTTGCCACGGCTGGCGCCTGTGGTCCACCTGGTCCGCCGCGCGCGGCCGGGCTCTCCCGTGCGCGCCGTGCCCGCCAGCGGCCCGATTGACCTGACCCCGGCCGAGGCCCGCAGCCGGGGTGGCCACCTCAACCGGGAAGCGCGGCGGTGGTGCTCCCGCGCCCCTCGCGTGCCCCGCGTGCGCCGACGCTCTCCGGCCGCCCTCGCGGACGACGGGACGCTGACCTGTCCGGGCGTGGGACCACGCGTCTGGCTGGAGATCGGCGAGGGCGCGATGTTGTTCACGCTGCCCGGCGAGGCCCAGGACCGCTTCACCGCCATGTTCGCCTCGGTGGCCACGCTACCGCCGGGCTACAGCCTCCAATGCAGCGTCCTGTCCACGCCCCTCCCCCCGACAGCGGTCATCGACGACGCCTTCGCCGCCGTGCGGCCGCCCACGCCCGCCCTGGCCGATCTGGCCGCCCGCCTGCGCGCCTGGTGGGAGGCCCACTTGCGCGGGCAATACGTCCCCAAGCATCGCTTTTTGCTCGTCGTCACCGGCCCGGCGCGCCCGGCCGGCGCGGCCATGGGCACATCCCTGGAGCAGGTCGCCGGCGAGGTGCAGCGCGGGCTGCGGCGCATGGGTGTGGCCACGCGCCGCCTCGACGGGCCGGAGGTCCAGGCGCTCCTGGACGCCTACCCGGATGGCGACACGACCGAGACCATCGACGAGGTCCACGCCGCGACGGCGCGCGACCGCGCGTTCGGCGCCAGCGGCAGGAGGGGGGCGCACGGGGACGCTGGTAACGCCGGGGGCACCAGGGACGCTGGGGACGTCGGGGGCGCGACCGGGGACGCCGATCGTCCCGCCTGGTACGCGTGCTCGTTCTACGTGGTCGTCCCCCCGCGCGCCACGAACCCCGGCTGGCCCGCCCCGCTGCTGGCCTTCCCCGCCCCGCTGCGCCTGGCCATCCACATCACGGGCCTGGACCAGGACAAGGAGCGGTCGCACGCCAAGAAGCGCAGCCGCGGCCTGGCCGATGTCGCCGTGGCGGCGGCCGTGCGCGGGCGCGAGGCCGACGTGGACGCCCAGGCCGCGCGCGGCGAGGCCCGCGCCCAGGCGCTGCACATGCGCTCCGCCGGCGCGGCCGTCCTCAAAGTCGGCCTCTATGTCACCGTGTTCGCCCCCGATCGGGCCAGCCTGCGCACGCGCGCCGACGCCCTGTGGAGTCTGCTGACCAGCAGCGGCGGGATCGACGCGAAGGGCGCCCGCGCGCGCGGCCACCAGGGTCCGCTCGCCGCCGCCACGCGGCCCCTGGGGCTGGACCCGGCCCGCTCCACCTACAAAATGGAGGCCGAGACCGTGGCCAACGCCTGGCCGGCCATCAGCCACACCCCCGGCACCGCCGCCGGCATCCCCATCGGCCGCGCTGCCGCCGACGGCTCCCTGGTGCGCCTGCACCTCGGCGACCGCAGCATGAAGAACCGCCTGATCGACGTCTTCGGCGGCTCCGGGCAGGGCAAGTCGTTCTGGGCGCAGATCATCATGACCTGGTTCCTGCTGTGGGACGCCTGGGCCACCGCCGTGGACACGGTCGGCGGCTACGCGACGCTGTGCGCCATCGCGGACGGCCGCACCATCCGCCTGGGCGGGCCACGCACAGCCTCGATCAACATCTGGGACGGCCCCCGCGCCACCGAGGAGGACCGGGCCGCGCGCGTGCAGTTCGTGGTCAAAGCCCATGAGGTGCTCTTGGCCGAGGAGGGCCGCGCCATCACCGGCCGCGTGCGCTCCGTCATCGGCGCGGGCGTGCGCGCCGTCTACGACGGGTTCCGCGCGCCCCCCACCGCGCCCGAGGCCACGCCCGAGACCGCGACCGCGACTGCGGAGGACCGTCCCACCGATGGGACCCCGTTGGAGCGCGACTTGGTGGCCTGGCTGGAGGTCGAGGGCGCGGCGCAGGCCGATCATGAGGACAAGCGCCTGTACCGCGACGTGGCCGCCGACCTCTACCCCTACGTGCGCGGCGGTGAGCACGCGCGCCTGGTTGACCGCAAGACCTCGTTCCGCATCGATACGCGCCTGCTGGCCTTCCACATCGATCCCAAGGCGCTCAGTCCCACCACGCCTGTCTACGCCTTTGTGATGTTCGCCATGACCGACCTGGCCGACCGCCGCGACGCCCTGGCCCAGGAGTGGGGCCGGCGCACCGGGCGCGGCACCGTGCAGCACCTGTTGGCCATCGACGAGGGCTGGAGTATTTTACGCCACCAGGCCGGCCAGGATTGGGTGAACGGCATCGGACTGACGGGGCGGCATACCGGCATCGTGCCCATTTTCATCAGCCAGAAGCTCAGTCACCTGACCGGCAGCCCGGCCGCCTCCAACTATTTCGACCAATCGTCGTTGCACTTCATCTTCAACCTGCATGACACCAACGATGAGTCGGGCGTGGACCCGCGCGCCTGGATCGCGCGCAAATTACGGCTGACCGAGGCCGAATCGGCGCGCATCGAGGAGCTGGAGGGCGAGGAGGGTCGCTACGCGCAGATGTTCATGATCCGCACCACCAAGCACGCGGCGCGGGCGGCGCGCGGCGTGGTCAACGTCCACACCACCCCCGAGCTGCTGTGGCTGTTCGCCAGCGACAAGGACGACAAGGAGCTGCGCGCGCGCATGGTCCAGGCGGTGGCGGCCGACCCGGAGCAGCCCACCGCCGACGAGACGTGGAAAGCGGTCTGCCTGCTCGCCTCGGGCACCCGCCCCGGTGCTATCGAGGACCGGCGCGCGCGGATCGCGACCCTGGGCGTCGCTGCTGACGTGAGCGACGCGGGCGACGCGGGCGACGCAGGCGACGACAGCGACGGCAGCGACGACAGCGACGACACCACCGCCGAGACGGCGGACGACACGGAGGAGGCGCGGCTATGGCTCGTTCGACACGCATAGTAAGACACAGCGGCGCGCCCGCTCATCGCGCCCGCCGGTGCCCCTTCATCGCCGCCGCGCTGGTGCTGCTCGCCCTGAGCGCGGGCACGGGGACCGCCCGCCTGGCGCACGCGGCCATCACTCCCCCCCTGCAGCCCACGGCCACGCCCGTGCCGACGCAGACACCCTATCCGACGTATACCGCGGTTCCGAGCGCGACGCTCCTGCCCACGGCCACGCCGGCGCACCACCCCGCGCTCAGCCTCTCCCCGACGCAGGCCATGCCCGGCGCGCGCATCATCGTCGCCGCGACCGACTTCCCCGCCAACGGCGCCGTCACGCTCACGTGGGACGGCAACAAGCTGGCCAGCGGGACCGCCGACGACACGGGGTACGTGGCCGTGAACGCGACGGTTCCCACAAGTAAGATCGGGCCGCACGAGATCCACGCCGTCGGCCCCAACCGCACCTCGGCCACCGCGCTCTTTACCGTGGCGCAGGTCTACCACCCGGCCCTGACCGTCAGCGTGGCCCAGGCCCTGGCGGGGGCGCAGGTGCTGCTCAACGCCTCCGGCTTCGCGCCCGGCCAGACCGTCACCTTTTCCTGGGACAGCACCAAGCCTGGCGCACGGCTGGGCGACGCCCCGGCCAACGACAGCGGGGACGCCCAATTGGACATCACCATTGGGCAAGGCTTTGCGGCTGTCGCCGGCCCGCACCGCCTCTACGCGACGGGAGCGGACCCGGCCTTGAGCACGTCCGCGTTCCTGACGGTGCAGCCCACGCCGCCCCACTGCGGCGGCCTGGTGATCCCGCTGCCCTTCGTCGACCCGCTGTGCATCGACCCCGTGGGCTGGCTCACCGCGTCCCTCGGCGGCGCCGCCACAGCGGCGGCCACCACGATCGGCGGCGAGGTCACGTCGGCCCTGATCGACCAGCCCAACTATTTCGACAACGACCAACTGCGCGCCCCGTTCACCGTCCTGCAAGGACTGGGGCGCGACCTGTTCGGCATCCTGTTCCTGGCCGGCGTGCTCAGCTGGTCCGTGCGCCGCCTGGGGCTGGGCTCCCCCGGCGACGCGGGCGCGCAGATCATGGAGGGCGCGGTTGGCCTGGGCCTGATGCAGGCGCTGCCCTCGTTGATGCCCACCTACATCGCGACGGTCAACGGCCTCTCCGGCGCGATCCTGGACGACCCCGGCAACAAGGCGGGCGGGGCCATTGTCTCCAGTCTGGTCAAGGACCTGGTGCCGAGCAGCCTGTTCAGCGGGCTGGCGGGACTCCCGCTGATCCTGCCGGTGATCCTGACCGCCGTCCTGGCCTTCCTGGTGCTGCTGCTGCTCACCATTATCACGCGCGACATCGGCATTACGTACGGCGCGGCCGTGTTCGTCGCGGCCCCCCTGTGCATCGTCTGCGGCGTCACGCCCCTCACGCGCGGCGTCGCTTTTGCCTGGGCGCGGCTGTGGTTCAGCCTGACGCTGTGGGGCGTCTGGTACGCGCTCGCGCTGGTGGTGGTCCGCGCCGAACTGGCCACGTTCGCCAAGACCGGCGGCCTGGCGTCGCTGGCCGGGGCGCTGGCCGGCGTCCTGGTCGTCTACGGCGCGCCCAAGCTCGGCGACGCCCTGATCGGCGGCGGAGCCACCCGCGCGCTGGGCATCGGCCACGTGCCGCTGCTCGCCACGGCCATCGGGACCGCCACCGGCATGGCCGTGGGCGGCGGCGTCAAGGCCGCCGCCGGCATGATGGCTGGCGGCGGCGGCGGCGGCGGGGAGGCGGCGGCCCCCGCGGCCCCCGCGATGCCCACGGTGACCGAACTGGGCGGGTCGGCCGGCCCCGCGCTCGCTGGCGGCGACGCCATTGAGGGCACGTGGGGACGACGCCTCGCCACGATTGCCTTGACACATACTTGTCATGGACGGTGAGACAAAAAGCGGTCCCCTCACACGCCAATCAGACCATCTGCACACGTGGAAGGGCGGCAGTACTGGCCGGCTATGTCTCG